>ENA-OFCI01000238-OFCI01000238.1-metagenomes-genome-assembly--contig:-NODE-238-length-36853-cov-3.901109_pt1 | contig 36853 bp, 34 predicted proteins | sample MGYA00153391_OFCI01 | MGnify analysis MGYA00153391
TGTGAAAAATCATGCGCCGTTAAAAGCTGACATTGCAAATTTACATGCCGCGCTTAAAGCCACGCCCGCCAATGGCGCATTCATGAATGCGGCATCACCCGGTGTGATTGCACTATTTCAACCCAATGATTTTTATCCGTCGCAAACCGCGTATCTAGAGGCGCTCGCCGAGGCAATGCGTTCCGAATACGAAGCAATCGTGGCGGCGGGCTTTATATTGCAACTGGATTCCCCGGACTTGGGCCTTGGCCGTCACATGATGTTTAAAGACAAGTCAGAAGCGGAATATATTCGCGTGGCGATCCAGCATGTGGAGATCATGAATGAGGCGCTCAAAAATATTCCTGCAGAGCGCGTGCGTATGCATGTGTGCTGGGGGAATTACGAAGGCCCGCATCACTGCGATGTGCCGATGCAGGTGGTTCTGCCGATTGCGCTCAGAGCCAAGCCGCAGGCACTGCTGTTTGAATCCTGCAATCCGCGCCACCAGCACGAGTGGACAGTGTTTCGCGATGCGAATATTCCGGACGATAAAATATTGGTGCCAGGCATGCTGGATTCAGTTTCGAATTTTATTGAGCACCCGTTATTGGTCGCGGAACGGATCGAGCGCTTCGCCCATATTGTTGGTCGCGATCGGGTCATTGCCGGCACTGATTGCGGATTTTCCACCTTCGCAGGTTTTGGTAATGTCGATAGTGAAATCGTCTATGCCAAGTTAGGTGCGTTGGCAGAAGGGGCGGCGATTGCATCGGCGCGGCTCTGGAGCGGGAGCAAAACCTGATGTCAAGAATCGATGAATTCCGCGCACGTCTGCTGGCCCGCGAGCCGCTGATGGGTACTTTCCTCAAAACCCCTTCGCCGATTGTTTGCGAGGTGTTGGGCTTATCGCCGCTCGCCTGTGTATGCATCGATGCCGAGCACGCGCCATTTGGCCGCATGGAAATAGACAGCTGTATCGCGGCCTTGCGCGCGGGTGATATGCCCTCACTGATGCGGGTACAAACCTGCACCGCGGGCGAAATATTAACCGTGCTCGACGCGGGTGCAAGCGGGGTCGTGCTGCCGCATATTATGTCGGGCGCGTCAGCCGCCGAAGCGGTCAAAAAATCCCGCTATGGTAGTGGTGGCGGTGGGCGTGGCTATGCAGGCTCCAGCCGCGCGGCGCGCTACACCACCAAACCGATGGCAGAACATCTACGCGACAGCGCCGATTCAACCATCGTGATCGCGCAAATTGAAGACGCGGAAGCGCTTGATCATCTCGATGAAATTGCATCAGTCGAAGGCATTGATTGCCTGTTTGTCGGGCGTATTGATCTGACCATTTCACTCGGCGCTACCAACCCCACGGACGCGATCGTGATCGATGCGGTAAATAAAATCTGCGCCGCCGGGCAGCGCCACGGCAAAACCGTCGGCATGTTCATCCCGCCAACCGAAGACTGCGCCACCTGGCAAAGCCGCGGCGCATCTTTTTTTATACTCGCCTCAGATCACGGTTTTTTGCTGGATGGGGCGCGTGCACTGGCGAGTAAGTTGATTGCTAAAACGTAGTAGATCGACTATCCACGGGCATCTTGGAGCAAAAAGCGCTGGGAAGCGCCGCCAGTCGGGCAGTTTCATTTTCTCTTTATTGATCAAGTGGGCATGCTTTTATTCAGCGCTTACGCTCAGTGCTCACTCTGACACTCATTACTTACGCTCACACTCTGTACTCACATCCAGCACCTGCATCCACAGCGCAATATCGTCCACCAATACCCATTCGCGCAGTACGCGGCCACGCCAGCATTCGACATGGTTAATGCCCATGATTTCGACGGATTTGCCGGTGGCCATGCCAAATGCACCAGCGCCTTGATGGAGAGTATTGGCGCGCCAGCGAAGTGCTATGCGATCGCAACGGCCATCACCACGTTGCACGGCTAAATGCTCCACGACAAACGAGGTCGGCACAAATATGCGAAACAATTGCTGCCAATACGCTGCCACTTCAGCCTGCCCATAGCGGGTCACGCCACCGGGCCCTAGGTGATGCACCGCATCATCATAGGTTCGTGCGGCGTCTGGTGGGGCGCCGGGCGGTGCGGCTGTGCGGCTCAGCGCGCATTGCTCAATCGCTGCGGCATACGCCACGGCCAGCGGATCACGGCTCACATGCGATTGGTATTGAGCTGGCGCAGGCGGGGCCACAGGTTTGTTCCAGCCACCGCGCTTATCCAGCCATTGCTGCGCGAGCGCGCGCGGCTCAATACCTATTTGTTGCGCGATAGCCGCCTGATCGCGCACTAGCCATTCATGAATGATGCGGTTGTCTTTACAAACACAATCAGCGATCGTGCGCACATGCATTTTGCGTCCGGTCGCTTTACCAAAATTGCCATCGCCCAGATGCGTCATCGTCGAGATGATGCGGTGTGAACTTAAATAGCCGCCATCAGCATTGCCCGACTGAATAATATCTTCAGCCAGCAAGCGCCGGTCTGGAAACTGGGCAAGGGTGGCTATAGTGCCCGACACGACATCCGCAACCTCGGTACTCACAGACGACGGTGTTTCAACTATGCAGGGGTCCGCGTAATAAGTATAAATATCGTCAATGCGACGACCCTCCCAGATACGGTCGGTAATGACCCGGACGTAATGATCAAGATCGGTAAATTCTGGGTCAAATCCGGGCATATTTTTATTCATGGCGTCACTTGTTTGGCCTGTTGTTTTTTCATTGCGCATTACTAAAATGGGTCATGCATTTTCAGTATCTTCAACACCACAGGACACTCATACAAGCTATTTTGCAATCGGTTGCATACTGCGGATGCAAAAATTTGTGGTGATTATTAAGCAGTACCGTCGATAAACATAATTGCTTGCAATGAAGAAAATACAAAAAGCGGTTTGCATTCGCAGTACAAGTGAAGTATATAATATCTTTAAATATTATTTGCCAAGGTGTTGAACATTCACTTTAGCCGGAATTTTTAACATGTTTTTATGGGCGCAATTTCTACCCGCGCCGTATCTATTGAAGTCCGACCGGAAGAGTAAACATGATTCAATATCTAAAAGAGGGGCAACTAGCAGATCAGAAGGCGCAGCTGGACACCGGTGTGCGGGCGACCGTGGAAGCTATTTTGAGCGATATTGAAAAACGTGGCGATGCGGCCATTCATGAATATTCGCTCAAGTTTGATCGATGGAATCCAGCTTCCTTCCGGTTGACCGACGCCGAAATTGCGGCCTGTATTGCATCACTGCCTGCGCAGGCGATTGAGGATATTCGGTTTGCGCAAACGCAAATCAAGCGGTTCGCGCAAATCCAGTTGCTGTCATTTAAGGATGTCGAGGTTGAGACGCTGCCGGGGGTGGTGCTGGGGCATAAAAATATTCCGATCAATTCGGTAGGTTGTTATGTGCCCGGCGGTAAATATCCGCTGCTGGCCTCCGCACACATGGGCGTGTTGACAGCCAAGGTCGCCGGGGTGAAGCGCGTGATCGCCTGCGCGCCGCCGTATGAAGGCAAGCCCGCTGCCGCGATTGTGGCCGCGATGTCGATGGCAGGCGCGGATGAAATTTATGTAGTCGGTGGTGTGCAGGCGGTTGCGATGATGGCGCTTGGCACTGAAAATGTGCAGCCCGTAGATATGCTGGTCGGCCCGGGCAATGCGTATGTAGCCGAAGCCAAACGCCAGCTTTACGGTCGCGTGGGCATTGATCTTCAGGCTGGCCCTACTGAAACGATGGTGATTTGCGATGACACGGTTGATGCTGAATTAGTTGCGGTAGATTTATTAGGTCAGGCCGAGCACGGCCCCAATTCACCTGCTGTGTGCATCACCACCAGCCGGAAAATTGCAGCTGAACTGCCGACCCAGATCGAGAGCGTGCTTGCACGTCTGGCTACACGCGATGTGGCCAGCGTGGCATGGCGCGATTATGGACAAATTATTCTTTGTGATACCGAAGATGAAATGCTTCTGGAGGCCGAGCGTATCTGCTCGGAGCATGTCCAGGTGATGACAAAAAACCCGGATTGGTTTCTGGAGCGCATGACGCAATACGGTGCACTATTTTTAGGCCATCGCACCAATGTATCTTATGGCGATAAAGTCATCGGTACCAACCACACCCTGCCAACCAATCGCGCCGGGCGCTATACCGGCGGATTATGGGTCGGCAAATTTATTAAAACCCATTCATATCAGCGGGTGCTGACCGATGAGGCGTCCATCATGATCGGCGAATATTGCTCACGGCTGTGCGAGCTGGAACATTTTGCAGGCCATAAAGAACAAGCCGATATTCGTGTGCGCCGCTTTAAAAAATGATCGATCACCCATGACCGACGCCACAGACAATCGTCCCATCAATATCCAGCCCAAACTCATTAACCAGGTGGCGCTGGTGACGGGCGGTGCGGGCGGTTTAGGCGCGGCCATTTGCGATGCACTGGCGGCCGAAGGCGCCAGCGTCATAGTCGGATTTAATCAATCTGCAGAAGCGGCGCATGCCTTGGCCAATCGCTTGTCATCGCGCTTGCATAGTCAGCACCACCGGGCGATGGCCGTATCCGTTACCGATAGCGCGGGGTTGGCAAACCTTGCCAACGATATCGGCCAGCAATACGGTCAGCTCAATATGCTGGTTAACTGCGCAGGCACCACCCGTTTCGTTGCGCATAGCGATTTGGATGGGCTCGATGATGCGCTTATCGATGAAATCCTTGCGGTCAATGTGCGCGGGCCATTTGCCACCGCGCGCGCGCTGCGCTCGCTCCTGGTGCGCAGTGGTGCGGGCTTGATTGTTAATATTTCATCGATCGCCGCTTCAAGCGCGATGGGCAGCAACATCATGTATTGCGCATCAAAAGCGGCGCTGGATAATATGACTAAATCACTGGCGCGCGCGTTAGCACCGGCTATCCGCGTCGTCTCGGTTTCGCCTGGCCTGGTCGACACCGAGTTCGTTAAAAGTCTCGACCCGAAATGGCGGGATGAGCAGGTGATGCGTACTCCATTGGCGCGTTTGGCAGCACCTGCTGAAGTCGCGCAGGCAGTGGTGGCGACGGCTACTCATTTCAGATTTTCAACGGGGACGGTGTTTGCCGTTGATGGCGGGCGCGGGCTGGCATGAACGGCTGCTCAATAAACTAAATGATTCCGCAAACAATTTGCAGGGCCACAGTTCGCTAAATAAATTCACTAAGCAGCGCGCTTTAAAATATGCCAAGGACTTGATGTGTCTCTGATCAAAAATCTTTCACCCCAACTACAAGCACGCCTGGTGCGATACGGCGAGCTTCAGCCGTGCACCAATGCATTCATTGACGCGCGCAGCCCCGGCAGCGATAAAAAAGAAAACTTCACCATCATCGGCCCAGGCGTTGCCGAAAACCCGCATCAGCATGTGCATATTCGCGAGCTGCATGGCTTTAATATTGGTGGAGCACGCCAGCCACCGGGTTGTACTAATTCACTTCACAGCCATGATTCGGAAGAGGTATTTATTATCCATCAAGGCACATGGCGCTTTTTTTGGGGTGAGCATGGCGATGCGGGTGAGGTGGTGCTCAAACCGGGCGATACCATTTCGATTCCCATTCACATATTTCGCGGTTTCGAGAACGTGGGCCATGATGTGGGCTTCATGTTTGCGGTGCTGGGCGGCGATGACCCCGGACGCGTCCATTGGGCGCCGCATGTGATCGAGAAAGCGCGCGGATTTGGCCTGATTTTGCTTGATGACGGTAGCTTGGTGGATACCACCGTGGGCGAGGTCGTGCCAGCCAATGCGACGGCGGTGGAGCCCTCAAGCAGGGCCGACCTTGCGTACATACGTGAGCCTCGTGTGGAGGAGATGATTGCCAATGTGGTGCGGCACGAAACCTTGGCTGCAGATGCAGCTAAAGTGAATCGTTCCGCGCTTGGTCAATCGTTGAGCGGGTTGGTCACCGAATCCGTCACTGACTCGGTCATCGATTCAGCCATCATTGGCCCTACAAAAATAGCAGACAAGCTTTTGCGGGCACCTATTTTAAAACCGCACGGCTTTTCATTACGGCACCTACGGCTTAAGGCAGGCGCGCAAACGACGATGCACGTTCTTGAATGTGCCGAGGTGCTGATGGTTCATCGCGGCCGTATTATCTGGCGCAATAATCTGCAGGAAAACGTTGAGCTGGCAGCCGGTGATACCTTCACGGTGCCGACAGGTATGGCCCGCCAGATTGAGGCGATCAGTGATGCAGAAATATTTATTGTGCTCGGCGGCGATGCTCCGCAGCCTATGCACATGATGCTATCGCGAGAAGCCTAGTTTGGCTGCAACACTGCTGTTTTTACCGGGTACTTTGTGCGATGAACGCTTGTGGCGCGCGACGCAGCAAGAGTTGTCGAGCCAATGGCCATGCGTGGCGGTTGATTACGGTTTGGAGGACAGTATTGATGCCATGGCCGCCAAGGCGCTTGCTGAAAATGCGGGTTCGCTGATCCCGATTGGCCTTTCGATGGGCGGCATGGTCGCTCTAGAAATATGGCGTCAGGCACCCACACGAGTCGCCGCAATGGCGTTATTCGATACCGATTGTGGCGCAGATACGCGCGAGCGGCGCAACCGCCGCGATGCACAGATTTTGGCAGCGGTTCATGGCGACTTTCACAACATGATAGAAACGCAACTTGCACCGGCGTATTTTGTAAAAGGTGTGAAGGACTCTAGCGCTATGGACGCCACAACTGACGCCATAACCGGCGCTGCATCTGATGCCTCAAAGCAAGAGCTGCACAATATCGTTGTTGCCATGGCGCGGGCTCTTGGAGTGGCCGCGTTTGCTGCGCAAATAACGGCTCTTGCCACGCGCCGCGATTTCTGGCCGCAGCTTAAAAAGATAAATGTTCCAACGCTTATTGCCTGCGGTGCTGACGACCGGATATGCCTGCCGGAATTACATCGAGAAATGGCGGCACTCGTGCCCGCCGCCAAATTTGTTTCGATTGAAGCCGCTGGGCATTTACCGCCGCTTGAGCAGCCCGGTGCCACTATATTTGTGCTGCGTAGCTGGCTTGCAGCCTGCCGGACTTAACGAGAATCGGTTGCAAATGATCTGGACGGTGCAGCTCATTTTTCGCATCGGTCCTTTAAATCCAACAGGCTGCTGGATAGCTCGGAATTTCTCGGCCTAAATATAGGGCGTGCTAAGCCACTTTGCGTGTTGCTGGCTGTGCTGCGGACTGTATGGCGGGTATGTGCAACAGCATGTCGTCAACCATTGCATCCAGATCAAACTGGGCCTGCCAATGCCAATCGGCTTGGGCTTTGGCGTCATCAATGCTCTGCGGCCATGACGCCGCAATCGCCTGGCGAAAATCAGGCGCGTAGCGGATCTCAAAATGCGGCAAATGCCGCTTGATACTAGCTGCGATCTGCGCCGGTGTGAAGCTGCTGCCCGCCAGATTATACGAGCCGCGTTCATGTACGGTGGCGGCAGGCGCTTCCATTAATTGCAGGGTCGCACGAATCGCGTCGGGCATATACATCATCGGAAGTGCCTGATGCTCATCGAGAAAACAGGTGTAGTGCCCCTGATCGCGAGCCGCATGAAAAATTTCAATGGCGTAATCAGTGGTGCCGCCACCCGGCGGGGTTTTATAGCTGATTAAGCCGGGATAGCGGATGCTGCGCACATCTACATGATGATTTTGATGATACCAATCACACCAGCGTTCGCCCACCAGTTTGCTCAAGCCATAAACCGTGGTGGGGTCCATCACGGTTGTCTGCGGCGTCATGATCGCGGGGGTGGATGGCCCAAAAGCGGCGATTGAGCTGGGCCAAAATACACGATCCAGTTTTACCTCGCAGGCTAATTCCAGCACATTGAGTAATGAACGTGTATTAAGGTCCCAGGCCCACAACGGGTTTTTTTCACCCTTGGCAGAAAGCGCCGCCGCAAGCAGATAAATTTGATTGACCCCATGCGTTTTGACCAGTGCGCCCAGCTTGGCGGCATCCAGTGCGTCCAGGGTTTCATAATGAATATCGGCAACACGCCCTTGCGGGCCCAGATCAGTTGCCAGCACCGATTGGTTACCATATCGAGCCGCCAGCGCTTCAATCAGCTCGGAACCAATTTGACCATTGGCGCCGATGACTAAAATTTTAGTTGATGACATTTGGAATTCCTTTAAAGCTTGCTGCATGCGTGTATGAGTTTCTACGGTTTGAGTAACGACTTGCGTAATGGCTTAAGCAATGATCCCCAGCTCGCGGCCTGCTTGTGAAAATGCTGCTACGGCTTTTTGCAGATGCTCCATTTCATGCACCGCTGAAATCTGTGTACGTATACGCGCCTGGCCGGTAGCGACGACGGGATAGAAAAATCCTACTGCGTAAACGCCTAATTCAAGCAGACGTTTGGACAATGCTTGCGCCTTGACCGCGTCATACACCATCACCGGTACGATCGGGTGTATGCCCGGCTTAATTTCAAAACCTGCAGCCGCAATTTCATGACGAAAAAAAGCGGTATTGGCGGCTAGTTTGTCGCGCAGTTGAGTGGAGCCTTCGATTAAATCCAGTACCGCAATTGAAGCGCCGACAATAGAGGGTGCCACGGTGTTGCTGAACAGATAGGGTCGCGAGCGCTGCCGCAAAAGTGCAATCACCTCTTTCCGTCCGCTGGTAAAGCCGCCGCTGGCACCGCCCAGCGCCTTGCCCAGCGTGCCGGTGATGATGTCTACCTTGCCGATAAGGCCGCAGTGTTCATGCGTACCGCGACCAGTAGGGCCTAAAAATCCGGAAGCATGGCACTCGTCAATGCCCAGCAATGCGTCGTAGCGATCAGCCAATTCGCGAATTTTATCGAGCTGGGCTATGGTGCCATCCATCGAAAATACGCCGTCTGTAAATACTAATATATGTCGAGCACCATCCGTCCGGGCCTGCTTTAACTGTGCTTCCAGATCATTCAAATTATTATGTGTGTAGCGATAGCGCTTGGCTTTGCAAAGTCGAATGCCATCGATGATGGATGCGTGATTGAGCGCATCCGAGATCACGGCATCTTGCTCGCCCAGTAAGGGTTCAAACAAACCGCCGTTGGCATCAAATGCAGCGGCGTACAGAATGGTGTCTTCAGTGCCAAGAAAGCTTGACAGGCGTTGTTCGAGCTGCTTATGAATATCCTGCGTGCCACATATAAACCGCACCGAACTCAGGCCATAACCGTGTGTATCCAACGCGTGATGTGCCGCTGTAATCACGGCTGGATGGGCGGATAAACCAAGATAATTATTAGCGCAAAAATTAATCACTTCACGCCCATCCTGGATGCGCACCAGCGCGCCCTGTGGCGTGATCAAAATGCGTTCTTCCTTGAATAGTCCGGCATGATGAATGCCGTCGAGCTCGTTCTGAATATGCTCGTAAAAGTGGGTGGCTGTGTTCATGGTGGCTTTATGATCAGAAGTTTTAAAAAATTAATATTGCTTGGTACTGCCACAATGACATCACCGCAAAGGCATCACCGCAAACGCATTAGCATAGCGGCCTGTTCAGTCCGCGGCACAAAATCTAAATAACTTGCTGCCAAAGCGCTGTCCGTCCATACTGGCTGCGTACGTTATATTCGGCAAGTGCAGTATTTCGCACAACTTGTTCAATATATCAAACAACACCTATTGCGTGTCAAGCTTTTCATTTGCTTATTCAATTTAATTTATTCAGCCAGCCATTTTTTATATGGACACGTCAATGCCAACTCAAGCCGCATCCATAAAAAAATCACGGGCTGCAGATCGGGCAACAGCGCAAGCTGACCATGGGCGGCCGAAGCGTGATAAGGCTGCGCGCATTCACCCATCGCGCGCCCAATCACCTCCTACCCCATCAACACGCACCCCATCATTGCAGGAGCCTCCCGGTGTGAGTGCTGCGCTTGCTACATTACGTCAGCAGCGGGGGTTATCGCTCGATGAGTTGTCGCGTCAATCAGGGGTGTCCAAGTCGATGCTTTCGCAAATCGAGCGTAATCAAACCAACCCTACTATCGCCATCGTGTGGCGCCTGGCCAATGCGCTCGGTGTTGAAATGGGCGCGCTGATCGAAGGTACCGCGAAGGCAAGTGCTCCGATTATCAGTCTGGTGTCCGCACACCATACGCCGACCATGCGCAGCCCGGACGGCAAGTGTGAGCTGCGCATACTAGGGCCGATTGATCTGGCGGGACGTTTCGAATGGTATGAGCTCACGGTGCAGCCGGGCGGTGCATTACGGAGCGAGGCGCATGAGCCAGGCTCGCGTGAGCACCTGACCGTATTGAGTGGTTCCCTGCGGGTGCAAAGTGGCGATGATGTGCAGCTAGTGGCGGTGCAGGAAACCATTCGCTATGCGGCGGATGCGCCCCACGCCATTACCAATCTGGGCAAATCAAAAGCGAGTGCATTATTGGTGGTTTTACACCCCCCACAGTAGGGCTTGGCAGGATATTACTGCTCATCTGGTATCGCATCATCTGCTGATGCGTTCGCTATGACATGCGTTCCCACACCAGCTTGGCGAGCGCCACATCTTCCAGACCAATCCCAACGCTTTTATAAACCACAATGTCGCTCGGATGGCCTTTGTAAGCACCGCCATCGGCTAACAATTTACCAAGCTCAACCACGCGTGCAAGATCAATGACACCAGCGGCGGCGCGGGCAAATTCCCCCGCTTCAGCCAGCGCTGCAGGCAGCCATTCCACTGCAATCAATTGTGCTCGACCCAGCAGTGAATCATCCAGCTCTCGTGCGGTCGGCTTGCTCGTGCCTATGGCGGCTATCATCGTGCCGGGTCTGATCAATACGCCATCAAATAGAGCTTCCGATGAGCGGGTTGCACAGATGATGACCTCACCTTGCGAAGCCGCCGTGGCGGCATCGGTTGCTTGGGCGGACATGTGGAATTTTTCAGTAATCCAGTCGGCAAATTCTGCCGCGCCACTGCGCGCGCAAACCAGCGCCCTGTTGAATGGATGAATCATCATTAGCGCTTCAACATGCGCATGGGCCTGTAAACCTGCACCAAATACCGATAGCACCCGCGCCTCTTTGCGGGCTAAACATTCAACTGCTACTGCCGTTGCCGCAGATGTCCGTAACCGTGTTAATTCGTTGGCTTCAATTGTGGCCAGCACTTCACCAGTGACAGATGAAAACAGCACAATGACAAAATTAAACTGTCCGGCTACGGTGGAATATATTTTGGCGCCAGCTACGCCGCTTGCCGGTAACGCCGCGCCCATCGCGCTGATCGTGACGGCATGCCCTGCGTGTTCGGCGGCGGCACGACCGCGTGCGAGAACAGCCCCAGCTCCATGGCCGTGCTGGGTAAAAGCGGTGCGCAAGGCGGCGATCGCATCGCGCATGCTAAGGGTTCTGGCGACATCAGCATCAGTAATCAACTTCATGAAATTCTCTCCCTAATGCCAGCAAATGGACTAAAAATACGCTCTCAACAAAAACGGTTCGGACAAAAACGGCCTGGACAAAAAACTGCTTGGAAAAAATTTGGAGCAGGCGATGTTTTTACGCCGCTTCGCATGCGTGTTTGTCTTACACGCAATTCATTGGGCAGCGGTCATACTTGTGTCAAATGTTATCGCTTCATCAATTAATATTGCCACGATCAAATTTGAAAATAAGACTGCATAATACAAAAATAATACAACTTAAAAAATTAATCGTATCACTGGGGAAACCGCTTAGACATGGCAATCAACGAACCAATGCAATCACTGCTCGATCATGCGCCGCCTGCGCCGCGATCGTTGCGTGCATCGTTGCAGATGCCGATTGATAGCAACGCCGTGCGCTTGCGTGATCGCTATATTGCCACGCGCTTTGTACGATTTGCCGAGCCAGGCGCGTCATTTTCAAGTACGGAAGATGTAATGGGTTGGGCGCGCCAACTGCTCGACGATGAGCAGCCGCGTCTTGCGATTGAGCTATTGCATCTTGCCTTACAGGAATATCCGGAGCAGAGCAGGCTTTGGTTATTTTTGCTGGAATTGGCTTTTCTCGGTGAAGGCGCTGTTTTATTTGCTGAATTGGCAGGCCTTTACAAAGAGCGATTCAATAATGGATCTGGTCATGATGGGGCAGGCGAAGCATCGCCTAGCACACTAACCACGCTGTCGATTATCGATGCCATGGGACATGATATTGCACCGCAGGATCCGCGCTACGCTCATGTTCGGCAAAAGGGCGAAAAATTTATGCTGCCCAATTGGAGTATTCCCGATTCAATAGAACGGGATGAGCCACGGCAGAAAAAACTACATCGTGCGCTGGTTGAGGCCATGATGTTTCACCTCTCCCGATAAGTAGCCAGACTATATGGAATTTACATTTGCTGGGGGCAATCAGGCAGGGTTACAGCTCACGCGAGCTCATCGCAGTTTCACGGATCAATTGTTTGCGCTTGAGCAAAATCTGGACAAAAACAATCCTGGCAAAGTGGCCGATGTGTTGCAGCGCATGCTTCGGAGTTTCGAGGATTTTTCGCAACATGATCGCGAAAAATTATTGCAGGGGAGCCTTACGCACTCTGAAGGGGACGCGGCCGTCGCAGAATGGATAGCATCAAGCTATGACGATTTGGCCCGTCTGGCCCGTCGTGCGGCACCCGAGAATAATATTCCTGGCAAAGCCCCTCCAGCCGAGATTGCGGCGGTGCTGTCGATCGCACTTTTGCTTGCCGGGTATGCCACCAAATGGCGCAAGATTTCTGGCCAGCGAGCTGATTTGGGCGCATTAAAACGCCTCCATCAGTTGTTTCAGTTTGCCCTTAGCGCAAAGGTTGAGGCGACTATTTTGCCGGTCATCATTGAACATCGCACTCTGGAAACCACGATAGAAGCGCTTTATGTTCGTGCCTTGTTGCTGGAGCGCTTTGCCAGTGGTAATTTGGCGCCGAGGCGATTGGAGATTCTCGATAGCTGGCTGATATCGTGGATGAATGCGCTGTGGCTTACCCGCGAACCACAGGCGTCCTCACCGAGCTTGTGCATTGATACTACTAACGAGTTACGCGGTTTGACGCGATATACGCCGGGAGAACGCGCGGATTTGTTTTTAACACTGCGACCTTTGCAGCGGCAACTGGATCGAGCGGTTGATGATTTCCACCAAGGCATCATTTTCCCCGGCTGGGGAATAGGTACTGGTTTTCGAATGGAAGAGCATATTGCGGTGATCGACTTTCTTGATCGGGAATTCAGCCTGATCGCCAATGCAGATGTAACCCGCAGCAAGCGCTTCGCGATTGGCCAGGGTGCTGAGGTAAAAGTATTTTGTGGGTTTAATGATGTCTGGACTTCAGCGCTGGCAACGCAATCAAGTCTCACCGCTGCAGGCCCCCAACACAGCATCGCCGGTGCGACGGTTGATTCAGCGCAGTCCAGCGCATCCGCACGACAATCGGTATTTCTGGATACAGGCACATTTAATGCACGCGCTTTAGGCACTACACTGCAGCAGCGCAGTCCGGTGAGGCTTCACGATATGAGCGATTCAGGGCTGGGCATCGAGATGTCGACTGAGGATGCGGCCACCGTTGAGGTGGATGATTTGATTGCGCTGCGAATTGATGAGGGCCGCCCATGCGTGCTCGGCATTGTGGTGCGCAAGGCAAATTTGCATCGTCAACAAAGTACCCTTATCGGCGTGAGGGTGCTGTCAAAAGCGCCGCTACGGGCCACCCTCGAGCATGTCACCGAACGCACTGCTCGACAGACCGCAAAAGGTATTCTGGTTCCAGGCAGTGCAGAACACGGTTTTGCCGACTCGGTGATTGTTAATGAAGCGACATTCAAGGCAAGCTCAAAGCTCAGCGTCATGATTGCATCAAGCATTTTTCATATCCGCCTGGGCCGGGTGCGCCATCAAGGACGCGGCTGGAAACTCGTCGCCATAGATGTCGCTCTAGCGCTTTAACTTTTTGATAATTCAATTGTTCAGTGCTTAAGTTTTAGCGTCTACCCTGCTTTGAATAACAGCTAAACACTAGCACTGGCGCGGGCCTCAGGCCTATTTCATAATCAATAATAAAGGTATCCAATTTCGCAATCGAGCCTGTGATTTGGCGAGCTCATAGTGCGCGATTGAAGCCAAAACAAATTTGAACGGCGATACCGTCATTGGATAACGAAATCGCGATAATCCAAGAGTCTTGTATGCTCTTTGTTTTGCGGCCTAATGACCATTAAGCGCTCGACGTTCGTGATGAAATTTCGCAAACCCATTCAAGTAGATTTTTCTGCCCGGACATCAGCCCCGTCATTTGTCACGGCATTTGCTGAACGGCCTATGCTCGATCAGTTTTTGCTGCTTTCCATGCTGTTGCATGTCCTCGCCGTATTGCTGCTGGGCGATACTAATGGGGTTGTTGCCAGGAGTGGTGAGCGTTTATGGGGTGCAAAACTATTTAATTTTGACGCCACTTTATCAACAGGAAGTCGTGAACCGCTTACCCCGTTAAAACCCCTTGATGAGCGTCGACCCGGTCAACGAGCAGATGCATCAAGACGCGCCGCTTCATCTGCTCCAGACCCTACTCCCAGCCCTGCACCAGCCCCTAGACCAGACCCTGCACTCGCGCCTGTGGAATCCGCACTGCCGGTGATTGAACGCGAGACAAGCACCGCATTGACAAACACTTCGGTGCAGCAAGCTGTGCCAGCGTCCTTGCCGGTTGAGCCATCGTCTGCTGTGTTGTCACCTTTGCCGCCACCCGAAGCGCTGCCTGTGTCGCTACAACCAGGCCCCTCACCCACCGCTGAGGCCCTACGTTTTATTGCGAAAGATGTTGTGCAAGCCACTACTTCTTTCGTGGTCTCGGCACCAACAGAAACGCCACCCGTAGTCGCTCCCGTAGCGCAGCAGGCGGCGATCCCCGTTGTGGCCAGCGTACCGCTGTTGATGCCAAGCCCAGCACGCCCACCGCGTGAGCCATCGGTATCTGCAGCGTCGTCGGCGACACTCAATACGCCGTCAGTTGCGGCGCTTCCTGTTTTATCGCCGTCATTGCCGTTGCCCCTATCGTTAGCAGTTCCTCCGGCTGTTCCTACCCTTATTGCTGCTCCTGCGTCGGTTATTGCAACGATACCAGCCCCCTTACCTGTACCGGTGCCGATACCTGCACCCGTGCAAGTATTGAAGGTCGAGCAGGCAATAATGTTGCCGGCACCGATCCCGCCACCGCTACCGAAGCTGGATACTCGGCCATTTGAAGTGCCGATTGTTTCACCGCCATTGCCCGCAATTAAATCGATACCGATGGCAGTTCCCGTGCCCTCCGTACCGGTCGTACCCATCGCGCCCATCGCACCTATAGCACCCGTGGCACCCGTGGTGAGTCAGCCCGCCCCGCGTCAAGATCAGCTCATTGCCCCGACCATTGAGACCCAGACTGATATTAAGCTAACAGATTTACGGAAGACAGCGGTTGATGCGGTTGCCCGCCCGATTAGCCCCGCCGCAGGAGCGCTGCCCAAAGAGCCACAAGCCAAAACAAATGCAGGAGCCGATACCGATATTTTTGGACCAGCACGTGATGGGATGGTGGTGCCGCCCGTATCGGGGGCTGCAGCTGCGCTTCCAAATAACCCTGCGATTGCCACGCCAAAACTTGATTTGGATGGAATCCGCAATCGCGCTCGCGCGATCACTAGTGAAGGCAGTGGTCGGCGTACTTTGCTGCCATTTCCCTTAGCACCGCCCGTGATCGTAAAGAAAAATGTAGAACAGATTTTTGATAAAGCGTTGAAACGCCCTGATTGTCGGGATACTTATGCGGCCCTCGGGTTGGCCGCGGTGATTCCGCTGGTCCGCGATGCGGTCACCGAGAATGGTTGCAAGTGGTAAAGGCGGCATAAACTCCAGTGAGCATGACGTGCGCATGGCGAGTAAAATTTTCGGCAACATCTTTTAAATATCGCGGGAGCAATATGTACCAAACATTTATTAACGGGAAATGGTCTGAAGGCAATGTCGGCATTTTTGGCGCGATGGACCACAGCGTCTGGCTCGGTTCATCCGTGTTTGATGGTGCACGCTCCATTGCCGGTAACACGCCTGATTTATCACTGCATCTGGAACGTGTGCGGCATTCGGCTGATAAGGTCGGGCTTGACTGTCCCTACACGGTGCCCGAGATGATGTCGCTCGTGCAGGAAGGTATTGCGCGCTTTCCGGCCGATGCCGAGCTGTATATTCGACCGCTGGTGTTCGGGACAGAAGGCTTGCTGATTCCGGACGCCACCCAATCCGGGTTTGCGCTGACTTTATTTGATGCGCCGCTGCCTCCATTTACCGGCTTTGCGGCATGCCTGTCCGCATTGCAGCGCCCCAGTCCGCTGATGGCGGTCACGGATGCAAAAGCATCCAGCCTTTATGCCAACACGACACGAGTGTTGCGAGATGCAAAAGCGCGTGGATTTGACAATGCAGTCGTTCTTGACGGGCAAGGCCAGGTCGCTGAATTTGCAACGTCGAATTTATTTTTCGTGAATCAGCAAGATGAAGTTATAACGCCCATTCCCAATGGCACTTTTCTAGCAGGTATCACGCGTGCGCGCGTTATCAAATTGTTGATGGCAGCAGGCGTAAAAGTGCAAGAACGTGTTGTCTTGCCAGCCGATCTTGAAGCGGCAAAAGAAATTTTTAATACCGGCAATTTTGGCAAAGTGCAGCCTTGCATCCGCTATGAGTCACGGGTGCTGCCGATTGGCGCGATCACCAAGCTGGCGCATGAATGCTATGTGGCGTTTATGCGCGGTGAGAAAGGCGTGGTGGGTGCTGAAAGTAAAGCGTGCACAGCGTAACTCAGGTAATCCCTATTGCGGCTTTAATCCGGGATTATGAGTGAGCCAGACGCGCATAAAAAAACCCCGGCACGCCGGGGTTTTTAATTGCAAAGCTTTGCGATTATTTCAAGCTTACAGCGCTTGAATGTTGGTCGCTTGTTTGCCCTTAGGGCCTGTCGTTACTTCGAAAGACACTTTCTGGTTTTCAGCCAGTGTTTTGAAGCCGCTCGACTGAATAGCCGAGAAGTGCACAAACAAGTCTTCGCCCTTGTCATCAGGGGTAATAAAGCCAAAACCTTTTGCATCGTTAAACCATTTTACGGTACCAGTTGCCATTGTTAATTTCCTAATTATTAAGTTGATTGAGCAAATGCTCACATCGTTCGAACCAAGAAAGAAACAACAGACGGTACTGAATTAATTAGCTTGATGTCGTGCGATTCATTGATTTTACTACGAAAATGCCTTGACAAGCATTTTTTACACGCTTGATCCCGACGGTTGTTGTTTGCGCGTCGTATAAACCGAGGCGACGGCAATTAATCAGTGGTTTATTATTTTACGGCCGACCCAAGATCGAATCGCTAATATCGACGGTCATTTCCAAGCATAAATGCGCCAGAAGCCCGGCCAATAGTGGGGTCTGTGGTATTAAACGCGGTGACGCGAGTAGGGCATAATCTGGAAACAAAATTTAATCAAACGAGTTTTTGGTGTGCGTATACGCCGTTCGCTGTCCGCCGTTTCCATTCGCGATTTATGATTCGCCAATGACCATTAAGCCGCTGTTCAATTACCCATAAAGTGTCTGTCGAAAGAGCACGATGAAAAAAATTTGGAAAGTGGCGCGCTGGTTTATTTTGGCATCGTTGATTCTTGGCGCTTATGCGGTTTATCGAATTGGCTGGGGCACGCCGTTTACGATCAACATGCTGGCGAATCGCCAGGCGGTGTTGTTCCTGATTCGTAACCCTGAATTATTTACCCAGATAGGCGCGGTTGACGGCACCATTTTTGACAGGCACTCCGGTAAATTGGCTGCTGTCGGTGTGGCCAAACGCGACCAGGATTATGCGTTTGCCGAAAAATTAATCGGCGAGGTAAAAGAGTTTGATCGCACGAGACTCGTCCGTCAGGATCAAATTACCTACGATATTTTGCTCGATTTTTATGGCTCTATGTTGCAGTACAAACGCTTCGAATGGTTGTCTTCTGAAGGCCTGTATCCGATTAGCCCCATGTTTGGCACGCAGATTACACTGCCGAGTTTTTTGCAATCGAGCCATGTGGTCAAGAATGAAAAAACAGCGCGTAATTACGTCGCTCGGCTTGAGGCCATGGGCGCTAAACTGGACGCGCTTACCGCTGAAATGCAACGTCAGGTAAAGCTCGGTGTGATGCTGCCACCGTCGCTGCTGGAAAAGTCACTTACCGTGATTGCCGACACGGTGAAAGCCGTACCGAGCGAGAATGGATTGGTCAGCAGTTTTGTGGAAAAAATGAACAAGGTGAGCGGGCTGGACACGGACCTAAAAGCACAACTGCAAAGTACGGCAACGGCAGCCGTCAATGACCGCGTTTATCCTGCATACGCGCGCATGACTGACGCGCTCATCGCATTACGCTCGCAAGCTGCACCGCAAGGCGCAGGCGCTGCCCGACTGCCTGATGGGGCCCGCTATTACCAGTTCATGCTTAAACAAATGACGACGACTGATGATCCGCCAGAACAAGTGCACCAGCTGGGTTTGAATGAGGTCGCACGTATTGAAGCGGAGATGGATGCGCTGCTGAAGAGCCAAAGTATGTCGGTGGGAACGGTTGCTGAAAGGATGAAAAAATTACGCGAAGATCCACGTTTTCTGTTGCCCTCAACCGATGAGGGTCGCGCACAGATGTTAACGCGTTACCGGCAAATTCTGGATGAAGTGAATGCGCGCATGCCTGAATATTTCAGTACGCTTCCGCCTGAAAAGCTTAGTGTCGTGCGAGTGCCGATAGCCGCTGAAAAAGGCTCTGCCGGGGCGTACTACAATGCAGCAGCGATGGATGGTTCGCGCCCCGGTACATTCTTTGCTAATCTGCGTGACTTGAAAGAGATGCCAACCTGGGGTATGAAAACACTGGCCTACCACGAAGGCATTCCAGGGCATCACTTTCAGATTGCGACGGCGCAAGGTTTGAAGGGTCTACCGTTGATTCGCCAGCAGTCGATCTATACCGCGTATGTTGAGGGTTGGGCGCTGTATGCGGAACGGCTTGGCGCAGAAATGGGGCTATACAAAGATGATCCGTTTGGTGACTTGGGCCGTCTGCAAGCAGAGATATTTCGTGCGGTGCGCCTGGTAGTCGATACCGGGATGCATGCCAAAGGCTGGTCGCGTGAACAGGCGATTGCTTATATGGTGAACAATACCGGTATGGGCGAATCAGAAGTCACAACCGAGATCGAGCGTTATATGGCGCTGCCCGGTCAAGCCTGCGCCTACAAGCTCGGGCAACTAAAAATTCTGGCACTGCGGGATAAGGCCAAGACAGCCTTAGGTGCCAGGTTTTCTCTCAAAGATTTTCATGCCGTTGTTCTTGACAGCGGGGCAGTGCCCTTGACCATACTAGAGCAGTTGGTTGATGAATGGATTGCGCAGGCCGTTATAACTAATAAATCTGCCAAGCCTGCCAAGCCCACGCCCACTTAAACTTTACAAACAATGCCTTTCCAAAACGCCACACGCCCGGCAATTTCTTTGGCCGCATCTTTTGGAGTGGCGTAGTACCAAGCGGCGTCTGAATTAGTTTTGCCGTCTACGACAACATCATAATAATTGGCTGTACCTTTCCAGCCGCAGACCGTGGTGTGCTCGCTGGCTTTGAGTATCCCTGGCTTGATAAAGGCGAGTGGAAAATACATATTGCCTTCTACCGTGACGATATCACCTGCAGGCGCTTCAGCAATGATGGTGTTGTTCCAGGTGGCGGTTGGCATGAGTGCTTCCTTTAAGTGTGCGACGATGGGTTAATGTAGTGGGCAATTCGTCCTAAAAAAGCAACGTAGCAAACAACATTACAGGCTGCAAAAAATGATGTGAAGAACATTGAGAATAGGAATTAAAACCAATACGGAATTATTTCACAACACGTTCTTCAGACCGCTTAAACCGTATAAGTTTCCCCAATATGCTGCGTCTTACCGAAATTAAACTTCCGCTGGATCATGATGAGGCCGCCATCCCGGCTGCGGCTATCAAGCGCCTAAAAATCACTGCCAGCGAGTTACTAGATGTGGTCATTTTTCGCCGTGGCTACGATGCCCGCAAGCGTGCTGATATTCATCTGGTTTATACCCTGGATTGTGAGGTCAAAAACGAGGCTGCATTGCTGAAGCGCTTTGCAGGAGATCCCAAGCTCACGCCTACACCTGATACAAAATATCAATTTGTGGGCCACGCACCCGCCGTATTGGCGTCGCGCCCGGTGGTGATTGGGCTGGGGCCCTGTGGTTTGTTTGCGGCTCTCATACTGGCCCAGATGGGCTTTAAACCGATTGTGCTGGAGCGTGGTAAAGCGGTGCGCGAGCGTACCCAGGACACTTGGGGTCTGTGGCGCAAATCCGTGTTGAATCCCGAATCCAATGTGCAATTCGGTGAAGGTGGTGCGGGTACGTTTTCAGATGGCAAGCTCTGGAGTCAGATTAAAGATCCTTTTTTTCTCGGCCGCAAAGTGCTGACTGAATTTGTTAAAGCCGGTGCGCCGGCAGAAATCATGTACGTCTCAAAGCCGCATATCGGCACTTTTAAACTGGTCACGATGGTGGAAAAAATGCGCGCCACGATTGAATCGCTGGGCGGTGAAATTCGTTTCCAGCAAAGGGTTATTGATTTCGATATTGAAAAACAGCGTGATGGTACGCGCCATATTCGTGGCGTAATTCTGGCCAATGGCGAGCGTATCGCGAGCCATCATGTGGTGCTGGCGATTGGTCATAGCGCGCGCGATACGTTTGAAAGTATTTACGCAAGCGGCGTGCATATTGAAGCCAAGCCATTCTCGATTGGTTTTCGCATCGAGCATCCACAATCATTGATTGATACAGCGCGATTTGGTCCTAACGCAGGCCACGATATTTTGGGCGCGGCCGATTACAAGCTGGTGCACCACGCCAGCAACGGCCGCTCGGTATACAGCTTTTGCATGTGCCCGGGTGGCACGGTTGTGGCGGCCACCTCTGAGCCAGGCCGCGTCGTCACCAACGGCATGAGCCAATATTCGCGCAATGAACGCAATGCCAATGCAGGCATCGTGGTGGGCATCACGCCTGAACGCGATTACCCCGATCATCCACTGGCTGGTATGGCTTTTCAACGCCATTGGGAAGAGCAGGCTTTCAAAGCGGGTGGCGAAAATTACGCAGCACCTGCGCAACTGGTGGGCGACTTTATCGCGGGTCGTGCATCGACGTCATTGGGATCGATCGTGCCGTCGTATAAGCCTGGTGTGAACATGACAGACCTGAGCAGCGTAGTGCCGGATTTTGCAATCGAAGCGATTCGCGAAGCATTGCCTGCGTTTGATAAACAGATCAAAGGCTTTGCGATGGCGGACGCCGTATTAACCGGAGTTGAGACGCGTACTTCGTCCCCCATTCGTATTACACGGCGTGATGATGATTTTCAGAGCATCAACACCCGTGGCTTGTTTCCAGCGGGTGAGGGCGCTGGCTACGCTGGTGGCATTCTGTCTGCCGGAGTTGATGGCATAAAAGCGGCTGAAGCGGTTGCGCTGTCAATAATCGGCGGCGTGGGCCGGCATAAAAAAATGATTATGGACGATCAAGCGAGCCCATATTAAAAAGCGTAGCAGTATTTTGAACAGCACCGTTATATTTGATAATCCAATATAAAGAGGATTCACCATGGCACGTAAAATTCTTGAAGAAGCGCGCATCCACCCGGCTATTCGCGAGGTGATTTCTACTCACCAGATTGATATCGTGCAGGAGGTTGAAGCTGCCTTGTCAGCCCACAAAGTCGTGGTGGTCGGGATGGCACAAAACCCTATGCCAAAGCGCGCGCGCAAGGCGCTGGATGCTGCAGGTGTTACCTATCATTACCTTGAATACGGCAGCTATTTCAATCATTGGCGTCGCCGCAATGCACTCAAAATGTGGAGTGGCTGGCCGACTTTCCCGATGGTGTTTGTGGGCGGCATGCTGGTTGGTGGCGCTGATGATCTAGCTCGCCTGATTGACAGCGGAGAGCTCAAGAAAATGCTGTGATGGTGTGGCGCCGGTATGGTGACACGCTTAATTTTTTCTTTGTCACCACGGCCGTAAGGTTGCTGCGATTCAGACGATTCAAGAGGTACATGGCGGCAAAGCGACGGTAATAATTTATTCCCGTTAATTTTTTGCTGCTTAATCTTGGAACCCCACATAAAAGAGTTGTTTGCAGGAAAACATTTATTACGTATTTTTGGTGGAACAGTGGTGGCAGTTTCCTGCATGAATCCGCCGTTTCATGCGCTCGCTGTTTTTTTGTTCGCTAGCAGTAAAGCATCATGCGATACGCTCCGCCAAATCTTTGGCCGCGCCGATATAACTGGCGGGCGTCATACCGATCAAAGTCTGTTTATCACTTTCTGAAATCGGCAGAGTTTTAACAAACGAATGTACGGCTTCAACGGTGAGACCCCCTTTGCCGCGGGTGAGGTCTTTTAATTGTTCATATGCGTCAGCAATGCCGTATTTGCGCATGATCGTCTGAATCGGTTCGGCCAGTACATCCCAGTTTGCATTTAAATCCTCGGCCAGACGAGAAGGATTCACTTCCAGTTTGTCCAGCCCGCGTGTCAGTGATTCGTAGGCGAGTAAAGCATAGCCAAACGCGACGCCCATATTGCGCAGCACAGTTGAATCGGTCAAGTCGCGTTGCATGCGCGAGATCGGTAATTTTTCAGCTAGATGGCGCAGCACCGCATTCGCCAGACCCAGATTACCTTCAGAGTTTTCAAAATCAATCGGGTTTACTTTATGCGGCATGGTGGACGAGCCGATTTCACCTGCTTTCACTTTTTGCTTAAAGTAGCCGTATGAAATATAACTCCAGATATCGCGATCAAAATCGATCAAAATCGTATTGGCTCGGGCGACGGCATCGAACAGTTCAGCCATGTAATCGTGCGGTTCAATTTGCGTGGTGTACGGATTAAATTCCAGCCCCAAATTTTCAACAAAATTCTTCGCAACTCTGACCCAGTCAAGCTCTGGATAGGCGGCTATATGCGCGTTGTAATTGCCTACCGCTCCGTTGATTTTACCGAGCATCACGACGTTCGCAATCGCTGAACCTGCGCGTTGCAAACGGTAAGCCACGTTGGCCATTTCTTTGCCCACGGACGTTGGCGTGGCAGGCTGCCCATGAGTGCGTGCAAGCATAGGCAATGCTGCGTTTACATGCGCCAGATTCGTCAGTTTTTCATGGATATGGGTGAGTGCGGGAATTATTACCTGGTCCCGTGCGGCTTTCAGCATCAAGCCGTGCGCAAGATTGTTGATGTCTTCAGAGGTGCAGGCAAAATGAATAAATGTCTTGACGCTCTCAATCTCAACATTGTCTGCGAAGGTTTCACGCAGCCAATATTCGACTGCTTTTACATCATGATTAGTGGTGGCCTCAATTGTCTTTACGCGTTCGGCATCGGTGAGCGCGAAAGCAGCCACGCGTGCGCGCAATTGGCTGATGGTATCGGCCGAAAACGGCAGGCATGTGGCAATGCCGGGCTCAAGTGACAAGGCAATAAGCCATTCAACTTCAACCTGCACACGAAACTTGATCAGCGCATATTCGCTGAAGAATTCGCGAAGAACAGCGACTTTTTTTTCGTAGCGGCCATCGAGTGGGCCGAGTGCAGTAATGGGGGTTAGCGGAAGCATGAGCGCCTGTTGGGTGAAGGTTTAAGCATTGCAGAAAGAATCGAAATTTTATCATGCGTCCTCAAGCAGGGTCTGTTTTGATCGCTCAATGATGCTGAATGAGAGCAGAAAATTGCCTGCTGGATCAGGACTTGCAATGCGCCAAATGCTATAATTGGAAATAGAAAATATAAATAAGTCGAGCGATAAATTATTGCCATAGAGCAGCCGACGACGCCCTCTTACCGCACCGGAAATTTCATGAAATTGATTGCCTCATACACTAGTCCGTATGCCCGTAAAGTTCGCATTGTGATGGCGGAAAAGCGCATTGAATGTGAATTTGTTGAAGATAATGTCTGGAGTGCGGAACCCAAAAGTGCGCTTTATAATCCGCTTACAAAGATCCCGGTACTATTGCTTGATGATGGCATTTCACTCTACGATTCGCGAGTAATTACCGAATTTCTGGACGGCGTGACACCCGTATCCCGGCTTATTCCCGAAGGAGGTCGCGAGCGCGCCTTGGTCAAACGTTGGGAGGCATTAGGTGACGGTATTGCGGATGCAGGCATTGCACTCTTTCTTGAACGCAAGCGTCCCGCTGCTGAGCAAGGTAAAGACTGGATACAGCGCCAGACTGGCAAGGTTGAAAGCGGTATTGCGGCGGCCGCGCGCGAGCTGGGAGATCGCAAATTCTGTCATGGCGAAAATTTGACGCTGGGTGATATTGCGCTGGCGTGCAGCTTGGGGTGGCTTGAATTTCGTTTGCCTGAAATGACATGGCGTCTGAATCACCCCGGCTTGGCAGCATGGATGGAGCGCATTGAGTCGCGCCCTTCATTTATGGACACTAAGCCTCCCGCGTAAAACAACAGCGTTAGCAGTAAATATTTATAATCGAGCTGAAATAATCCCGCCACCGAGGCAAATTTCACCTTGATACAGTACCGCCGATTGTCCGGGGGTTATAGCCCACTGTGGCTGTTCAAAATCAAGCTCGAATGCCAGCGCCTCTGTGGTCTCCGCATGCAATAAACAGGCTGCATCAGCCTGCCGGTAACGGGTTTTTGCCCCTAGGTGATCTGGCTGCGAGGTAAACCCGAACAAAGGGCTATGGCCTGCGATCCATGAAGCATCATCTGCGCTCAGGCTTCGATTAAGCAAATGTGGATCATCGTGTCCCTGTACGATGATCAATTCATTGCGTTCCCTATTTTTATCTGCCACAAACCACGGTGTGCCCATACTGGTTTTGGTGCCCCCAATGCCCAGACCCTGACGCTGACCAATCGTGTAGTACATCAAGCCCTGATGCTCTCCCATGCGTTTGCCGTCAGGCGTTATCATCAGTCCAGGTGCGCGTGGTAAGTAACGCTCCAAAAACTCTCGGAACGGTCGTTCGCCAATAAAACAGATTCCGGTTGAATCTTTTTTGGCATGGTTAGGCAGACCCGCTTCGGCCGCCAATGTGCGCACGGCTGATTTCTGCAGGTGGCCTACCGGAAATAGAGCTTTCGAGAGCTGCGCTTGACTCAAGCGGTGCAGGAAATAGCTTTGATCTTTCCCCGCATCCAATCCTTTAAGCAGCTCAAATTTTCCGTTGGTTTCACGCACGCGTGCGTAATGCCCCGTGGCAATTTTCACGGCCCCCAACGCAATGGCATGGTCCAGGAATGCTTTGAATTTGATTTCGGCGTTGCACAGTACATCCGGATTTGGGGTGCGACCGGCGGCGTATTCACGCAGAAATTCAGCGAATACCCGATCTTTGTATTCAGACGCAAAATTAACGGCTTCGAAATCAATGCCGATCACATCTGCGGCGGCGGCGGCATCAATAAAATCCTGGCGGGTAGAGCAATATTCACCATCGTCATCATCTTCCCAATTTTTCATGAAAAGACCAATAACTTCATAGCCCTGTTGCTTAAGCAATAAAGCTGTAACTGCGGAATCTACGCCGCCGGAAAGACCGACCACCACACGATTGTTCGACATATTCTGAATAATATTTGAAACGATAAAACAGGAATAAAAAAGCGGGGCCTAAGCCCCGCTTTTTGTGAATCTAAATACGCCCAAAATTACTTGGTTGGAGCGTCTTTTTTTGCTTTAGCAGCGGCAGCTTTTTCAGCTTTTGCTTTCATGGCGGCTTCTTTTTTTGCTTTTTTAGCAGCAGCTTTTTCTTCTTTGGTCATTTTTGCAGGAGCTTCGGCTTTTGCTGGAGCAGCGGCTGGTGCAGGTGCAGCAGCTTTAGCAGGAGCAGCAACTGGTGCTGGTGCGGCAGCTGGTGCTGCGGCTTTAGCAGGTGCAGCGGCTGGAGTTTGAGCAACGGCGTTCAGTGCAGCAACTGCAAACAAAGCAGCAACAACGGTAGAGATCGATTTCATGAATATTTCCTATAAGAGTGAGTGAGCTGAATAATTATTCCAGACAGATTATTGCCTGTCAGGGCGAATAACGCGCGTGAGTATAGTCGGTTGACAGGCTTTTGGGAACCTTTCAAGACAAAAAGAGCGCTATTTATTCAATATGGGCTCATTATTTACTGGATTTCTGCCCTCTATCTCTGCGCTTACTTATTCAGCCTGGGGTTTTTTTGTTTTTCTGATCCTTAATATTTCGGCGCCCGCGCTTGCTTGTCGCCACTCACCTGACGAAATATCAGCTAATTGCCACTTGCCAATAGAGGCTCTGATTAAACGTAATGTCGGAAAACCAATATGTGCAGTCATACGACGTATTTGCCGATTTTTCCCCTCTTTAATGGAAATTTCAAGCCAATTCGTGGGTATTTCTTTGCGAAATCGCACCGGGGGGTGGCGCGGCCACAACATAGCAGGTGGCTCTATCAGGTTGGCAATCGCGGGCTGGGTAACAAAATCGCCCAGGTTAATGCCCTGCCGAAGCGGCTTTAGCGCTTCATCCGTGGGCGTACCCTCAACTTCCACCCAATATGTTTTACTCAGATTGTAGCGAGGGTCAGCTATACGCGCTTGCAGAATGCCGTCGTCGGTGAGCAGGAGCAGACCTTCACTATCTGTGTCCAGCCTGCCTGCAGGGTAGACATCAGGAATAGGGAGGTAATTTTTGAGGGTCGGCTTGTCGCCAGATGGGCTAAATTGGCAAATGACACCATAGGGTTTGTTGAATAAAATTAACATAGAGCCCAAAAAAATAACCACTGATTGAATGTCGTTCAAAAATACCGCCAAAAAAGAAAAACCCCCACAACTTGCGCCGCGGGGGATTCCAAATTTTTGTGAGGCTAACGACCGTACTGCTTCAACATTAAAACACTGACAAATATCAGGCGTTTTTAATGTTTGATGCTTGTTTGCCTTTAGGGCCCTGGGTCACTTCGAATGCAACCTTTTGGCCCTCTTTGAGGGTTTTAAAACCATTCATTTCGATCGCCGAGAAGTGAGCAAACAAATCTTCGCTACCATCATCGGGAGTGATAAAACCAAAACCTTTAGCGTCGTTAAACCATTTGACTGTACCAGTTGCCATTGCTGTTGCTTCCTTAAAAATGAAATCGGGTTGGAGCGCCCGGAATCGTTTTGCTATCAAGGCCCGCAACCGCTTTATTGCAAATGCAGTCAACCATGAAGCTAAACTCCAAACTGCCTTTTACCGGCTAAATTGAGTGAAGTCAACAAGTTGGCGTTATATTTAAGCGGGAGTGTTGCGTGAATACAAATGTTCGTGCCGCACCGCGCCGGAAAAAATAGTTTTTGAATACGCTTTAAGTTTTAAAGGGCACTTGAAATCGGCTCACAGTTATCCATATTATTAGCTACACTTAAACAAAGCAAAATTTAAAAAGCGCTTTAATTATGAACGCTTGATGGCGTTATTTTTATCTTTAATATGTGTACAAGGCATGGCTACTAAACAACCGAACGCGCCGGGCATTGACGGTGATACCGCGCTAAAAGAAAATCCTCATCAAACCAAACCCCCACCTATGTGGCAGGTGGTGATGTACAACGACGATTACACCCCGATGGAGTTTGTAATAGATGTGCTGGAGCAGCTTTTTGGTCATACCTACGAACGCGCAACCCAAATCATGCTCAAAGTACATACGGAAGGTCGCGGGATATGTGGCATTTTCCCGCGTGACGTAGCGGCGATGAAAGTCGAGCAAGTTGGCGATTATGCCAAGAAATATGAGCATCCATTGCACTGCGGAATGGAAGAAATTTGAATCTTGACCACGCTTGTCGTCGTATCAGGTTCAGCGACGTTGCTCAGTTTCCAGTTTCTGGTTTACACACACAAAGAATGTGCGCATGCATGTTCGCAGCAGGTATAGAAAGGTAAAACATGATTGCCCAAGAACTCGAAGTCAGTCTGCACATGGCTTTTGTAGAGGCTCGGCAAAAACGCCACGAGTTCATCACGGTAGAGCATTTGTTGTTGGCTCTGCTGGAGAATCCTTCCGCGCAGGAAGTGCTGAAGGCGTGCGCGGCCAAAGTTGATGATCTGAAAAAAGCGCTTACTGAATTTATTGAACAGCACACCCCGATTGTGGCTGGTGATGGTGAAGTCAATACCCAGCCAACACTGGGTTTTCAACGCGTTATCCAGCGTGCCATTTTGCATGTGCAATCATCTGGCAAAAAAGAGGTTACAGGTGCCAATGTGCTGGTTGCGATTTACGGTGAAAAAGATTCTCATGCCGTTTATTTCTTGCACCAGCAGGGCGTCTCGCGTCTGGATGTGGTCAATTTCATTTCGCACGGTATTTCCAAAGTATCACCACAGGGTCCTGCCAAGACCGAAACCGAAGGCGAGGCTGCCGAGGGCGAACAGTCTGGCGGGGCTCTGGAAAGCTACACGTTGCATTTAAACCAGCAGGCCATTGATGGCAAGATTGATCCGCTGATTGGTCGCGACAATGAAGTTGAGCGGGTGATTCAGATATTGTGTCGTCGCCGCAAGAACAATCCACTGCTGGTTGGTGAAGCCGGTGTGGGTAAAACCGCCATCGCCGAAGGTCTTGCAAAACGTATTGTAGATGGGCAAGTCCCTGAAATTTTGGCGAAATCGCAGGTTTATTCGCTCGATATGGGATCGCTACTCGCAGGCACCAAGTATCGTGGCGATTTTGAGCAACGCCTAAAGGCCGTCTTGAAGCAGCTTATGGAAAACCCGAATGCCGTTTTATTCATTGATGAAATCCACACCCTGATCGGCGCAGGTTCAGCTTCAGGCGGCACCTTGGACGCGTCCAATTTATTGAAGCCTGCTTTGTCGTCCGGCCAATTAAAATGCATCGGCGCGACGACCTACACTGAATATCGCAGCATTTTTGAAAAAGACGCTGCACTTTCGCGCCGCTTTCAAAAGATTGATGTGAATGAGCCTTCAATAGCGGAGACAGTCGAAATTCTGAAAGGGTTAAAGTCGCGTTTTGAAACGCATCACAACGTGAAATATACGGCGGTTGCTTTAACCACGGCGGCGGAGTTATCAGCCAAATACATCAATGATCGTCACTTGCCAGATAAAGCCATTGATGTGATTGACGAGGCCGGTGCGGCGCAGCGCGTGGCGCCGAAATCGAAACAGAAAAAAACGATTGGCAAATCTGAAATTGAAGAAATCGTTGCCAAGATTGCCCGTATTCCCGCTCGCAGTGTATCGAGCGATGATCGCAATCAGCTAAAAACGCTGGAGCGTGATTTGAAGTCCGTGGTGTTTGGTCAGGATAAAGCGATTGAGGCTCTTACCACCGCGATCAAGATGGCGCGTTCGGGGCTCGGCAGCCCGACCAAGCCGATCGGCTCATTTTTGTTTTCGGGTCCTACTGGTGTGGGCAAGACCGAAGTCGCCAAGCAACTTGCGTTCATTTTAGGCACGGAGTTGATTCGCTTTGATATGTCCGAATACATGGAGCGCCATGCAGTGTCGCGCTTGATTGGCGCCCCTCCTGGCTATGTGGGTTTTGATCAAGGCGGTTTGATGACCGAAGCGATTACCAAGCATCCTTACTCTGTGCTGCTGCTTGATGAAATCGAAAAGGCGCATCCCGATATCTATAACGTGCTGCTGCAAGTGATGGATCATGGAACGCTCACAGACAACAATGGGCGCAAGGCTGATTTTCGTAATGTCGTGATTGTGATGACAACTAATGCGGGCGCGGCGGAGCTGTCTAAAATCAATATCGGTTTCACCAACGATAAAAAAGCCGGTGATGAAATGGCGGAAATCAAGCGGATGTTTACGCCTGAATTCCGCAACCGTCTTGATGCCACGATTTCATTTGCGCCGCTTGATGAGCAGATCATCCTCCAGGTGGTTGATAAATTTCTCATGCAGTTGGAAGCCCAATTGACCGAGAAAAAAGTGGAAGTTACCTTTACCGACGGGCTGAAAAAATACCTGGCAAAAAACGGCTTTGATCCGTTAATGGGTGCGCGACCAATGGCTCGATTGATTCAGGACACGATTCGGCGCGCGCTAGCCGATGAGCTGCTGTTTGGCAAGCTGGCGAACGGCGGTAAAGTTACCATTGATATTGATGCTGATAACAAGGTCAAGCTCGCGATCAGCGAAGAAAAAGAAACTGCCGTACAAGAATCCTAGCTGAGCTTTTATTCTCCACTTCGTATTTTCGTAGCTTCGCAGTATTGCAGTATCGCAACATAATAGGGCCTTCATTGAAGGCCCTATTTTTTGTTTAATGCGTGATGTTTGCGGCGTTGTATCAGATTGCAAGGCGAAGGGCGGAGGACGGGATATGAAGCCGCGTTGGCGCTGCGCCAGCCCAATGCCTACGCAACGCCAACTTTGATAAAAAATTCCATCGAATCTGTTGGCAGTGTTTTTACTCTTGCGCTATTCTATTCGAAGCATTTAAAAATGGTCGTCGAAGTTCAGCACCTGAACACACCACGCATGGAGAGAAAGATGAAGATAAAGCAACCCCGATTTCTAATCGCCGGAATATCCACTCTTGTTGCCATCAATGTCGGTGCTGGTGCACAAACACCGATCCCCGCTCCTGCCGCCACTCCCATCGTGGCCATTAAGCCTCTACCTCCACCTCCGCCGCCACCTTCAACTTTCGCGCCAGCCAATTTAACCCCGCTGGGTGTTCGCTCGCTGGCGGCCAATTGTGCGGCCTGCCATGGTACGAATGGCAATAGCGCCGGCGGTGCGATTGCCGGCCTGGCTGGCATGAACAAAGAGTATTTGGCAGGGCAAATGAAACTCTTCAGAGAAGGTAAACGCGAGGCAACGCTAATGCATCAAATCGCCAAAGGCTACAGCGATGCCGAAGTTGCAGCCATGGCAGATTTTTTCGCCGCGCAGAAAAAATAGCGACTAGAGCAACCCTTATAGCGCCACACAACTCAAAACATTTGGGGAGAATTCAATGAATATGAATCGTAGAGCATTTTTAAAATCGACCAGCGCCGTCACGACCTCCGCCGCTGCGGCTCTGTCAGGTTGTGCCACCCTTGGCCATAGTGGGCCGAAAGTGGTTATTGTCGGCGGTGGTTATGGTGGCGCAACAGCGGCCAAGTACATCAAAATGTGGAGCCCAAATATCGAGGTCACGCTGATTGAGCGCGATATTGAGTTTGTGTCCTGTCCGCTGTCGAATCTGGTTTTGGGCGGCTCACAGACAATGAAGGACATTACGCTCACCTACGACACGCTGCAAAAAAAATACGGCGTAAAAATGGTTCGCGGCGAAGCGATCGCCGTCGATGCGGAGAAAAAAATAGTACGTATGGCGAGGGGCGATACGATCCCGTTTGATCGTGTGATTCTTTCGCCCGGCGTGGATTTTATGTTCGATGCGATTCCCGGTCTCAACAATGCCGATGCCCAAGCCAAAGTGCTGCATGCGTGGAAAGCGGGCGCGCAAACATGGGCGCTGCGCAAGCAATTGGAAGCGATGCGCGATGGCGGCGTATTCGCTATTTCGATTCCGGAAGCGCCGTTTCGTTGCCCGCCTGGCCCTTACGAGCGCGCGTGTCAGGTCGCGAGTTATTTCAAGCAGCAAAAACCTAAATCGAAGGTGCTGATCCTGGATGCGAATATGGATATCGTTTCCAAACCGGGCCTGTTTAAAAAAGCGTTTGCTGAAATGTATCCCGGCATTATCGAATATCGCGGCTCGTCAAAACTGGTGGATGTTGACGTCCGCAGCATGACCGCCAAACTGGAATTTGATGATGTAAAAGCGGATGTACTCAATGTGCTTCCACCTATGAAGGCCGGCGGCATAGCCAATCCATTTATCACCGCCAATAAACGCTGGTGCGAAATTAATTGGCTCACTTACGAAGCCAAAAATGTACCCGGCGTCCATTTGTTAGGCGATGCATTGCAAATCGCGCCGCTCATGCCCAAGTCAGGTCACATGGCTAACGCCCACGGTAAAGCTTGTGCCGCCGCGGTCGTAGCGTTGCTCAGTGGCGAGCAGCCCAACCCCAGCCCGACATTGAGTAACACCTGCTACAGCTTTGTCTCCGCCGAGAAAGTGGTGCATGTGGCGTCGATTCACAAATACGATGAAAAAGATAAAACCATGAAAACCGTGCCGGGATCAGGCGGCTTATCAACGGCGGCCAATGAGCTCGAAGCGCAGTACGCCATGACCTGGGCTAAAAATATTTGGGCCGATGCACTAGGTTGAACATTATAAATCACTAGCATTGGCGGACGTCTTCAGCTATTTGTGTGCCACAAGCCTTGCTAATGCTAGTGTTTGATTAAAATTTTAAACCGCCGCTACTTCTGCTTTGTATGTTGTGAGGCACCGGGGCGGCCAGCCATTCAACCTGAAAAGCGGCATGGGTGCGGGAGGTTAAAACATGGTCGCGCCAGGCGTTATCAATGAATAGATAGTCTTTAGCGAAGCCTTCGATGGTGAAACCAAGTGTGGCCAACAAGCGGCCGCTGCGCACATTTTCAGGTCGATAATTGGCGCCGATTCGATGCAGCTTTTGTTCTTCAAACATATAACGCATCGCTCTTTGCAGCGCCTCGCGCATCAGTCCCTTTCCTTCAAACTGCTGGTCAAGCTGATAGCCGAGCACGCAAGCGCAAAACGGGCCGCGAAAAATTTGCGAAAAGCCGATGGCGCCAATCAGGTGTGAAGGATCGTTTTTTGCCCATATCCACAACCGTACACCATGGCCGTTCTGGAAAGCGCTCTGCAGGATCGTAATTTGTGCAGCCCAATAAGCATCGGTGTAAATATCATCGGTGGCGGGCGGTGCCCACGGTGAGAAGTGTGCGCGATTACGTTCCATGAATAGCGCGGCCTGCGATACCTGCTCGGGTTGGGGCAGCGCCAGGATCAGGCGTTCGGTTTCGAGTTGAAGAGTAGCCACAGGTTCGGACATGAGCGCAAGCGAAAGGGTGTATGAGTTATGGCGTGATTGATCCGGACTTGGACAGCAATTATTCTGCAGCTAATCGGCGGTTAATTTGTGATCATTCTGTCTCGCGCAGAAAACGGACGTGCTCAATCAAGCTATCTTGCACCCGATAAATAACCACTGCGTGGCTCATCGCAGGAACGCGGCCGCTAATGCGTTCTTCATCAATCACGTAGCGGCCAATGCGGGTACGGTTGATCAATTCACAGTGAAGATTCGGGGAGCTTTTAAACAGCGCTTCATAACGGGGACGCATTTCAGCATGTCCCGTTAGCAGGCGATTGCCCGCGCCATCCTCTACCACGCAATCAGGCGTATAGCAGGCTATAAAACGCTCAACATCGCCCGCGTTGTAGGCTTCGAGCTGCATCTGAACCGGGTCATGTGCCATGCGAAAATTAGCCCGCGAACACGGGCCACTGCGAAGCCCACATTTCATTCGGGGTGCGTTTGAAACCGGATTTGGCGAATTGATGCCATCGCCCAACAATAAATGCCATCAGCGCATTGGCGAACGCATTCGGATCAAGGGAGCTATGCAATGCGCCGGAAGTGGCCGCAAGACGGGCACTTTGGCGCATAGACGCTTCAAGTCGATCATGCAGCTGATTCATCCGCACCTGCAAACGCTCGTCTTCATTGACTAACGCATCACCAATCAGCACACGTGTCATGCCGATATTTTTTTGTGCAAAATTAAGCAGCATGGCGACAATGGCTTCGATCTGTTTCATGCCGTCATCCTTCATCGTCTCGTCGGTCTGGATTTTATTTACCAGCGAAAACACGGTCTCCTCGATGAACTCAATCAGCCCCTCAAACATCTGCGCCTTGCTCGCAAAATGGCGATATAGCGCAGCTTCCGACACATCAAGCTTTGAGGCGAGCAGGGCGGTGGTAATCTTCTCGCCCTTCGGCTGCTCAAGCATTTCTGCCAGCGTATGTAGAATTGCGCGCTTGCGTTCGCCGGGCTCTCGTTTGGCCATGTTGCTCTCCCTGATAGCTGAAAATTAGCTGAAAATATTTGTGCGAAAAATGGTTTGTGTTTGCTGATGTGGCTGCTGATGTGATTGCTTGATGCGGTTGTTTGATATCGCTTAGCGGCGCCCGCCAAAAATGGATCCCAGCACGCCGCGAATAATACGTCTACCCGCCTCGCTCGCCATGGCACGCGCTGCACTTTTGACGGCGGCATCCACCACGCTTTCACGGCCTCGCCCAGTACCGCTGGTGTTGGCGTTGCTGCCGGGGTTGTTACCGGAACGATCATTGAAAACGCCACCGATTTTGCTAAAGACGCTACTCAATCCACCCGCGCTGTTCGCGCTGGCATCAAGTGTTGGTGCGCTGGAACTAGTATCGCCGCGGCGCGCTTTTAATTTTTCAAACGCGGATTCGCGATCAATCGTTTTTTCATATTGACCGGCGACGATTGAAGTGCTCAAAAGCTGTTTGCGTTCATCCGCTGTAATCGGGCCAATTTGCGACTGCGGCGGACAAATATAAGCACGTTCAACCACGCTCGGGCGGCCTTTGTCATCGAGAAACGAAACGAGCACTTCGCCCACGCTTAATTCGGTAATGACTTTTTCAACATCCAGGCCAGGGTTGGCGCGGAAGGTGGTGGCCGCTGCAGTTACCGCTTTTTGATCGCGTGGTGTGTAGGCGCGCAAGGCGTGCTGGATACGATTGCCTAATTGGCCAAGTACGGTATCGGGAATATCGAGCGGATTTTGCGTCACGAAATAAACCCCGACACCTTTGGAACGTACCAGTCGTATCACCTGCTCGATTTTTTCCAGCAGCTCTTTGGGTGCTTCATTGAAGAGTAAATGCGCTTCATCGAAAAAGAATACGAGCTTCGGTTTTTCCGCATCGCCCACTTCGGGCAGCTGTTCAAATAATTCCGACATTAGCCATAGCAAAAACGTTGAATACAGTCGTGGGCTGGTGAGCAATCTATCAGCCGCAAGAATATTGACAATACCAGCCTGCCTGCCATTCGCATCGACGGTTTGAATGAGGTCATCCAGCATCAAGGCGGGCTCGCCAAAGAATTTATCTCCGCCTTGCTGTTCAAGGGTCAGTAAACCGCGCTGAATCGCGCCAATCGACGCCGATGAAATATTGCCGTAGTCGGTTGTGAATTGACTGGCATTTTCGCCCACCCAGGACAGCAGCGCACGCAAATCCTTCAAATCAAGTAGCAGCAGGCCTTGGTCGTCGGCAATTTTAAAAACTAACGTCAATACGCCGGTCTGGGTGTCGTTGAGATTAAACACTCTTGATAATAGCAGCGGCCCCATTTCAGAAATGGTGGCCCGAACCGGGTGGCCCTGTTCGCCAAAAACATCCCATAGCGTGACCGGACAAGCCGCCGGCGTGAAGGGAAGCTTCAATAATTTTGCACGCTCTTCAACCCGCACATTGGCTTTGCCTGATTGCGATATGCCGGTCAAATCGCCTTTTACATCAGCCATGAAAACCGGTACGCCAATACTTGAAAAATGTTCAGCCAGCACTTGCAGTGAGACCGTTTTGCCGGTGCCGGTGGCCCCGGCAATCAAACCGTGACGGTTGGCCATGGCCGGCAACAGCAAGAGTTCTGTCAGGGCAGCATCACTGGTTTTGGCAATTAATAGAGGATCGGTCATCGGATTTAAAGAGGGCTGGCCGGATTCAAGCGTAACCTGATAATGGTACGTGGTGTAAGTGAATGGTAACATCACAACTTCAAAATTACTTCAAAAAGCGACGCCCACTGTTGATGTATCGAGTGAGGCTTAAGCGTCCAAAGAAGCACCGAAAAAAGCACCAAGGAAAACAACATGGCAGGTCATAGTAAATGGGCCAATATTCAGCACCGTAAAGGCCGGCAGGATGAAAAACGCGGCAAGATTTTTACGCGGCTGATAAAAGAAATTACCGTCGCCTCACGCATGGGCGGCAGCGAATCAGGCGCTAATCCGAGGCTGCGTTTGGCGATGGATAAAGCCTATGAAAACAATATGCCAAAAGATACCGTCGAGCGCGCCATCAAACGCGGCGCGGGGGAGCTGGAAGGCGTCAGCTACGAAGAAATCCGTTATGAAGGCTACGGTATTGGGGGCGCGGCGGTTATTGTAGATTGCATGACCGATAACCGGGTGCGTACGGTGGCCGAAGTTCGCCACGCCTTCTCAAAGCACGGCGGCAACATGGGTACCGATGGCTCTGTAGCGTTTTTATTCAAACACTGCGGCCAACTGATGTATGCACCGGGCACCAGCGAAGAAAAATTAATGGAAGCGGCGCTGGAAGCGGGCGCAGAGGATATTGTGGCCAACGACGACGGCTCGTTCGAGGTCGTGACCGGACCTTATGATTTTATCAATGTAAAAGCCGCCCTCGAAAAAGCCGGGTTTAAAGCCGAGTTTGGCGAAGTCAGCATGAAGCCCTCAGTGGAAACCGTATTGGAAGGTGAAGACGCCATCAAAATGCGCAAGCTGCTTGATGTGATGGAGTCACTCGATGATGTGCAGGAGGTTTACACCTCAGCCGTCATGGATGAGACCGGCAGCTAGTGGTGATGGAATGGCCGTGTTGATTACCACCACCGAGCATGTTGAAGGCAAGCGCATCGCGCGCTACCTGGGTATTGTCACGGGTGAGGCCAGTGCAGAAGTCAATTTGGTGTCCGATAAA
>ENA-OFCI01000239-OFCI01000239.1-metagenomes-genome-assembly--contig:-NODE-239-length-36789-cov-3.546333_pt1 | contig 36789 bp, 36 predicted proteins | sample MGYA00153391_OFCI01 | MGnify analysis MGYA00153391
AGGCTGTGCTGGCGCGCAAGGCGGTTCCCGCCACGAAGAGCACCACCAAGGCTGTGCTGGCGCGCAAGGCGGTTCCCGCCACGAAGAGCACCACCAAGGCTGTGCTGGCGCGCAAGGCGGTTCCCGCCACGAAGAGCACCACCAAGGCTGTGCTGGCGCGCAAGGCGGTTCCCGCCACGAAGAGCACCACCAAGGCTGTTCCGGCCAAACGCGCCACCGCAAGTGGTGCGGCCAAGTCCTCAACGATCACATCCCGGGGTGCGGCCCGGAGTACCTCCAAGGCCTCGGCGACGGCCGCGCCTCTGCGAGCACAGAAGACATCTGCCCGCGCCTCTACCGCCCAGCGTAGGCCGCTGCGGGTCCGTGAGGACGAGACGCCATGGACGGCCAAGGAGCTCAAGGCGGTTCGCGCCGAGCTGGAGGCTGACGTCGCCCGACTGCTGCACGAGATCTCGGTGGCCGAGTCTGAGCTTGCTGGCCTCATGCGCGACGCCGGTGACGGGTCGGGTGATGACCAGGCCGACGCCGGGACCAAGACATTTGAGCGTGAGCAGGAGATCTCGTTGGCCAACAATGCCCGCGTAATGTTCCAACAGAGCGAGCATGCACTCCAGCGGATCGATGACCGCATCTACGGTATCTGCGAGTCCTGCGGGAACCCGATCGGCAAGAATCGTCTTCTGGCCTTCCCACGTGCGACGCTATGCATGCCATGCAAGTCCAAACAGGAGCGCCGCTAATTCCGTCACCCGTACCAAGCGACACCACGAGCGCGCCATTGATATCACGACGACCTCTGTTCGTCGCTCTGGTCACAGCCGCCGTGATGGTCTACAGCGCGGACCAGCTGACCAAGGCGTGGGCCTCGGCCAACCTCGAGCCGGGTCAACCGCGCCAGCTGGTCGGGTCCTTGCTGCAGCTCAACCTGACCCACAACTCCGGCGCGGCCTTCTCCATCGCCACCGGGGCCACCTGGGTCCTGACCCTCATCGCGTCTTCGGTCGTCGTGTTCATCCTGTTCACCGCGCGCCGTCTCGGCAGTCGCGGCTGGGCCATGGCGCTCGGGCTCTTGCTGGGCGGCTCCCTGGGCAACCTGACCGATCGCATGCTCCGGTATCCGGGGCCGGGCCGCGGGCACGTTGTTGACTTCCTGCAGCTGCCGAACTTCCCGATCTTCAACATCGGCGACTCGGCCATTGTCAGCGCCGCCATCCTGATCGGGCTGCTGGCCGTTCGCGGCATCAATGTCGACGGAACGCGCGCAGCCGACCACACGCCCAAGCATGGTCCCTCCGAGAGGCAGCCTCCAAAGCACTCGGCAGGATCAGCCGACGATGCCTGACGTCCGTTCGCTCCCTGTCCCGGAAGGCCTCGAAGGAGAACGCGTCGACGCGGCGCTGGCTCGCCTCTTCGGCCTGTCCCGCACCAAGGCCGCCGACCTGGCCACCTCAGGCGCGGTGACCGTTGACCAGCGAGCTGTGGGCAAGTCTGACCGGGTATCCGCGGGTGCCTGGCTCGAGGTCTCCCTGCCCGAACCGCGCGCCTCCAACGGGCCTGCCCTGGTGGCTGATCCCGTGCCGGGGATGGCGGTGATCTACGACGACGACGACCTGGTGGTGGTCGACAAACCTGTCGGCGTGGCCGCCCATCCAAGCGTCGGATGGACCGGTCCAACGGTGATCGGTGGCCTGACCGCTGCGGGCTACCGCATCTCGACATCGGGTGCCGCTGAGCGCCAGGGCGTCGTGCACCGCCTTGACGTGGGCACGAGTGGGCTGATGGTGGTCGCCAAGAGCGAACACGCCTACGCCGCGCTGAAGAGGGCGTTCAAGGAGCGCACCGTCGACAAGACCTACCACGCCCTCGTGCAGGGCCTGCCCGACCCGACCCAGGGCACCATCGACGCTCCGATCGGTCGTCACCCCACCCACGACTACAAGTTCGCGGTCATGGCCAGCGGCAAGGCGAGCATCACCCACTACCAGGTCATCGAGGCCTTCCGGTCGGCCTCGCTCGTGGAGGTCCACCTGGAGACCGGGCGCACGCATCAGATCCGGGTCCACTTCTCCGCCCTGCACCATCCCTGTGCCGGGGACCTGACCTACGGTGCGGACCCTGTGCTCGCGAAGACGTTAGGGCTCGAACGTCAGTGGCTGCACGCTGTCGGCCTCGGGTTCCGACACCCCGGCACCGGCGAGCGGGTCGACTTCCAAAGCGCCTATCCCGAGGATCTGCAGACCGCGCTGGACCGGGTCGGCTAGGCCTCGCCCGGCGTTAGCAGCCTTGTTGCACGGTTGCCGGTTGTGATGCTGATAACGATGAAACAAACCGGCTAACGGCAGTGCCCCGAACGTCCCGTGTGTCGACGGGACGGCATACAGGGACTGTCGTTCACCCGGCATAGACTCTCTGCCAATGCCCTCCCAGCCAGCGTCCGACAAGAGCTTCGTCCACCTGCACGTGCACACCGAGTACTCCATGCTCGATGGGGCTGCCCGGATCGACGAGCTGTTCGAGAGCGCCGCTGCGATGGGTATGCCGGCCCTGGCCACGACCGACCACGGCTACGTCTTCGATGCGTTCGAGTTCTGGTCCAAGGCCAAGAAGTATGGCGTCAAGCCGATCATCGGCGTTGAGGCCTACCTCACCCCGGGCACGCACCGCACGGACAAGACCCGGGTCAAGTTCGGTGAGGGCGGTCGCGATGACGTCTCCGGTTCGGGCGCCTACACGCACATGACGTTGTTGGCGAGCACCACCGCGGGCATGCACAACCTGTTCCGGATGAGCTCGCTGGCCTCGATGGAGGGTTACTACTTCAAACCCCGGATCGACCGCGATCTGCTGGCGACCTACGGCCAGGGTCTCATCGGCACGACGGGCTGTGCCGGCGGCGAGATCCAGACGCGGCTGCGCCAAGGCCAGTACCACGAGGCGGTCAAGGCGGCTGCGGAGTTCCGCGACATCTTCGGCGCAGAGAGCTTCTACTGCGAGGTCATGGACCACGGCATCGACATCGAGCGCCAGACGATCAAGGACCTCCTGCGCCTGGCCAAGGACCTCGACCTGCCGCTGGTGGCTACCAACGACCTGCACTACACCAAGGCGGCGGACGCCAAGGCCCACGCTGCGTTGCTCTGTGTGCAGTCCGGGTCCACCATGATGGACCCGAACCGGTTCAAGTTCGACGCCGACGAGTTCTACCTCAAGAGTCCGGAGCAGATGCGTCATCTGTGGCGCGAGCTGCCCGAGGCGTGCGACAACACGCTGCTGATCGCCGAGCGCTGTGACGTCGGGTTCACCGAGGGCGAAGGCGCCTACATGCCTCGCTTCCCGTGCCCCGACGGTGAGGACGAGACCTCGTGGTTCATCAAGGAGGTCGAACGCGGGCTGCACGTACGCTACCCGGAGGCGGTCCCGGACGCGGTGCGCAAGCAGGCGGCGTACGAGACCGAGGTCATCGTCTCCAAGGGTTACCCGGGCTACTTCCTCGTGGTTGCCGACTTCATCGGGTGGGCCAAGAAGAACGGCATCCGCGTCGGTCCCGGTCGTGGGTCGGGTGCTGGCTCGATGTGCGCGTACGTCATGGAGATCACGGACCTCGACCCGCTGAAGCACGGTCTCATCTTCGAGCGCTTCCTGAACCCCGAACGCGCCTCGATGCCCGACTTCGACATCGACTTCGACGAGCGGCGCCGCGGCGAGGTGATCCACTACGTCACCGAGAAGTATGGCGAGGAGCGAGTTGCGCAGATCGTCACCTACGGGACGATCAAGGCCAAGCAGGCGGTCAAGGACGCCTCGCGGGTCATGGGCCTGCCCTTCTCCATGGGTGAGAAGCTCACCAAGGCGATGCCGCCTGCGATCATGGGCAAGGATGTGCCGCTGTCGGCGATCTTCGACCCCCAGCACAAGCGTTACGCCGAGGGTGCGCAGTTCCGTCAGGTTCACGACGAGGACCCCGTGGCCCAGGAAGTGGTCGTGACCGCACTGGGCCTCGAGGGGCTGAAGCGCCAGTGGGGCGTGCATGCGGCTGGCGTCATCATGTCCAGCGAGCCCCTGATCGACCTGATCCCGATCATGCGCCGCGAGCAGGACGGTCAGATCATCACCCAGTTCGACTATCCGAGCTGCGAGACGCTCGGCCTGGTCAAGATGGACTTCCTCGGCCTGCGCAACCTGACCATCCTGGACGATGCGCTGATCAACGTCCGGAGCAACCGTGGCGACGAGGTCGACCTCGATGAGCTCAGCAAGACCCTGGACGATCCCGCCACCTACCAGCTGCTCGGCCGCGGGGACACCCTGGGAGTCTTCCAGTTCGACGGTGGGCCCATGCGCTCCCTGCTGCGGCTGATGAAGCCCGACAACTTCGAGGACATCTCGGCGGTCGGCGCGCTCTATCGTCCAGGCCCGATGGGTGCCAACTCGCACATCAACTACGCGTTGCGCAAGAACCACCAGCAGGAGATCTCCTACCCGCACCCTGAGCTCGCGCACGCCCTCGAGCCGCTGCTCGGGACAACCTACGGCCTGATCGTCTATCAGGAGCAGGTCATGGAGATCGCCCAGAAGCTCGCGGGCTACACGCTGGGCAAGGCCGACCTGCTGCGCCGCGCCATGGGCAAGAAGAAGCGCGCTGTCCTGGACGCCGAGTACGTCGGCTTCGAGTCGGGCATGGTTGCGAACGGCTTCAGCCCGGCGGCGATCAAGGCGCTGTGGGACGTCTTGGTCCCCTTCTCGGACTATGCGTTCAACAAGGCGCACAGCGCGGCATACGGCCTGGTCTCGTACTGGACCGCCTACCTCAAGGCGAACTACCCGGCCGAGTACATGTCCGCGGTGCTGACCAGCGTGCGCGACGACAAGGACAAGTCGGCGCTCTATCTGAACGAGTGCCGCCGGATGGGCATCAAGGTCCTGCCGCCGGACGTCAACGAGAGCTCGGCGAACTTCACCGCTGTCGGCACCGACATCCGCTTCGGGCTCGCTGCGATCAGGAACGTCGGTCACAACGTGGTGGAGGCGATCGTGGCTGCGCGTGAGGACAAAGGGCGGTTCGTCTCGTTCGAGGACTTCGTGCGCAAGTCACCGGCGGTGGTGTGCAACAAGCGCACGATCGAGTCCCTGGTCAAGGGCGGCTCGTTCGACTCGTTGCAACACACCCGCCAAGGGCTCCTGCGGGTGCACGAGGCCTACGTCGACGCGCTCGTGGACGAGAAGAAGCAGGAGGCGATCGGTCAGGACTCGCTGTTCGGGGGGTTCGGCGATGATGCGGACGACGAGGGTGGCGGCTCGACATCGCTTCTTGCCATGCCCCCGATCCCGACGATCGAGTGGGACAAAGCCACGTTGTTGGCCTTCGAACGCGAGATGCTCGGGCTCTATGTGTCGGACCACCCGCTGTTCGGCATCGAACACATCCTGGCCCAACATGCCGATACCTCCATCGCGGCCCTGACCGGCGACGAAACCAAGCCCGATGGGGCCAACGTCACCATCGCCGGGCTGATCACCGGGCTGCAGATCAAGCGCACCAAGAAGGGCGACCTCTGGGCCATCGCCACGGTTGAGGACCTCGATGGTGCGATTGACTGCCTCTTCTTCCCCTCGGCCTACATGACCGTCTCCACGATGCTTGGCCATGACGTCGTGTGCGTGGTCCGCGGGCGCCTCAACCGGCGTGACGAGACTCCGACGATCTTCGCCCAGGAGCTGACGCTGCCCGACATCAAGGAGGGGCCGCGGGGACCCTTGGTGGTGACCCTGCCACTGGCCCGGGCCACCAGTGGCGTCGCCGAGCGGATCAAGTCGGTGCTGGGTCAGCACCCTGGGGTCACGGAGGTGCACGTCAAGCTCACCCAGCCCGGGCGCTCCGTGCTCATGCGGCTGGACGACTCCCTGAGGGTGAGCGCATCGCCTGCGTTGTTCGGCGACCTGAAGGCCCTGCTGGGACCAGCCTGCCTGACCTGAGAGGCCGCCGGCAAGCGGTGAGGTCCGCGAGAGTCGGACCCGGCTAACCCACCAACCTGAGCGGGTGACCCATGAACAGAGGAGGATGACGCCATGACCGAGTTCGAGTCCGCTCTGAGCACTCCCAGCCCCTATGACGCCCTGCCGCAGGTTCCGTCCTTCACGCTCACCAGCGAGGACCTCACGGACGGCGCCCGGATGCCGGTCATGCACGTGTCCGATGAGGGCAACATGAGCCCACAGCTGAGCTGGTCCGGCGCTCCCGAGGGCACCCAGGGCTACGCCATCACCTGCTTCGACCCTGACGCGCCCACAGGTAGTGGTTGGTGGCACTGGTTCGTTCTGGGCGTTGGCGCCGAAACCACCTCGGTCGCGCGCGGCGAGCTGCCTGCTGGTTCCTACTGCCTGCGCAACGACGGCGGGCGCAACCAGTACGACGGCGCTGCGCCGCCGCCCGGGCACGGGACGCACCGATACATCTTCGCGGTGCACGCCCTGGACGAGGCTGACCTCGGTGTTCCAGCCGGCGCGGCTCCGGCCGTCGGGGGATTAAACCTGACCTTCCACACCCTTGCCCGAGCGGTCCTGACAGTGGGCTTCTCGCGGTAGCGCTCCGCACTGAGCCTTTCGTCGGATAGCGTGCCTGCGTGACCCCTGCCAAGCCTGTCTTCGCCAAGCACGTCGATCACATCCGTGAGCATCATGGTGACCGGGTCGTCGACCCGTTCGAGTGGCTGCGCAACAAGGACGATCCTGAGGTACTCGCGCACCTTGAAGCCGAGAACGCGTACGCCGAAGCCGTCACGAGTCATCTGGAGCCGTTGCGAGCCCGAATCTTTGACGAGATCAAGTCGCGCACACAGGAGACGGACCTGTCGGTGCCGGCGGCATACAGGGGATGGTGGTACTACTCGCGCACCTTCGAAGGCATGCAGTATGCCGCGCACTGCAGGGTTCGGGTGGTCGTCGGCTGCGGGCGGCCCAAGCTGGATTCGGGTGTCACTCCCGCGGGTGAGCAGGTGCTGCTCGATGGGAACGTCGAGGCAGAGGGGCACGAGTTCTTCTCGTTGGGGGCCTTCGAAGTGAGCGCTGATGGGCGCCGGATCGCGTATGCCGTCGACATCGAGGGGGACGAGCGTTTTGCCCTACGGGTCAAAGACATCGAGACCGGAGAGGTCATCGACGACGCGGTCACGGAGATCGGCTACGGGGCGGTGTGGTCGTTGGACGGGCAGCACCTCTTCTACACCCGTCTGGACGAGTCGTGGCGCCCTCATCAGGTCTGGCGTCATGAGATCGGCACGCCAACGGAAGGCGACTCGTTGGTGTTTGAGGAGCCGGACGAACGGTTCTGGATGGGCATCGGGTCATCCCGTGACGACGCCTGGGTCATCATCCAGGTGGGCTCCAAGCTGACCTCCGAGGTGCTGTTGCTCGATGCTTCGACGCCTCTGGCTGAGCCAACGGTGGTTGCGCCTCGTCGTGAAGGGGTCGAGTACGACGTCGAGCCAGCCGGGGATCGGCTGCTGATCGTGCACAACGCCAACCACCCGGACTTCGAGCTGGCGCAAGCGCCTCTTGACTCGCGAAGTCACGAGCAGTGGTCGCCCTTGGTTGAGGCGGTGGCTGCGGAACGCATCCTTGGGGTCGAGGCATTTGGCTCCCACGCCGTTGTGTCGCTGCGCAGGGATGGACTCACCGCGCTGCGTGTCATCCCGCGCGACCCGTCGCTTGCGTCAGGCTTCGGCCCGGCACATGATCTCGCCTTCGACGAGCCGCTGTACGCGGTTGGTACCGGCAACAACCCGGAGTACGACAGCCCGGCGCTCCAGATCGAGTTCGAGTCCATGGTGACCCCCAAGACCATCTCGGACTACGACTTTATGACGGGCGAGCTCACCGTGCTCAAGACACAGCCGGTTCTTGGTGGGTACGAGCCGACCGACTACACACAGCGGCGTCTGTGGGCCACGGCAGCTGACGGGGCACAGGTGCCGATCTCGCTGGTCCATCGCCGTGACGTGACCGCTGACGGGACCGCTCCCGGTTTGATCTATGGGTATGGCGCCTACGAGATCAGCATCGACCCGTACTTCTCGGTGGCCCGTCTGTCCCTGCTGGACCGGGGGTTCGTCTATGCCATCGCCCATGTTCGTGGTGGCGGAGAGATGGGCCGGAGCTGGTACGACACCGGCAAGATGGAGCACAAGATCAACACGTTCACGGACTTCGTGGCGTGCGCCGACCATCTGGTGAGCTCTGGGTGGGTAGCGCCGGATCGTTTTGTGGCAGAAGGAGGTTCGGCAGGTGGCTTACTCATGGGTGCGGTCGCCAACCTCGCGCCGGGACGATTCAGAGCGATCCACGCGGCGGTCCCGTTTGTCGATGCGCTCACGACGATCCTCGACCCGTCATTGCCCCTGACCGTGCCGGAATGGGAGGAGTGGGGGGACCCCCTCCACAATGCCGACATCTATCGGTACATGAAGGGCTACGCGCCCTACGAAAACGTTGCGGCAGCTGACTATCCGGCTATCCTGGCGACCACGAGCCTCAATGACACCCGCGTTTACTTCGTCGAGCCGGCCAAGTGGGTGGCCAGACTGCGTGAGACCGTGACCAACGACCAATCTCAGAAACCGATCTTGTTCAAGATCGAGATGGTCGCAGGTCATGGTGGCAAGAGTGGCCGGTATGACGCGTGGAAGCAGTACGCGTGGGAGCTGGCGTTCCTGATGGACCAGGTCGGCGTCAGCTGATCGGGCTCTGGTTCTTCATCAGCTCGTGGGGCCGGCTTGTGGCCGCGCTGGTGATGTGGTGAGAGCCCACGGACGACGTGCTTGGGCCGGGACAGGGTGCATCTTGCGTAGAACTCGGGTTCGATTGTCTCCCAATGGAACTGGTTTGGTGCTGGGCTTGTAGTGGGACCCGTGTTCGACTGCACTCGGACGATGGCGGGGGTCACGTGCTCGGGCCACGCGCGTGCGGGGGAGGTGACCCACGGTCCGAGCTCCTGGCAGGTTTTGGCCGGGCCTCGGACTGGGGTCCTCACCACGCAGCTCTGGCCAGCTTCTCGTCGGCGTTCGGTTCCGGCGACGTCGACGCGATCATGGCGCGGATGAGGCAGGACGGCGTCTTCGAGTCCACCGGCCCGGCACCCGATGGTCAGCGTCATGAGGGCCCGGTCGCCGTGCGGGCGGTGTGGGAGGAGCTCTTCGACAACACCGTGGACCCGAAGTTCACCGACGAGAAGACCTTCCTGTCCGGTGGCCGGGCCTTGGCCCGGTGGCGATTCACCTGGACCAACGACGACGGTTCAGAGGGTCACATTCGCGGAGTGGACGTCCTGCGGCTCCATGGCGGGCTGGTTTCGGAGAAGCTCCTACGTCAAGGGCTGAGTGACATTTCGCTGGGCTACCAGAGTTTCACTGGGCGACCAGATCTGATGGGTCGGTGTTCGCGCCGCAGATGACCACGGCCACACGCTCACCGGGTTCAGGAGCATAGGCGCCGCTGAGCAACGCAGCGGCGGCTGTCGCTCCACCATGCTCGGACACGAGCTGCAGCCGGTCCCACAGCCGCTGCCGGGTCTGAGCGATGGTGCCATCACTGACCAGGACGCTCTGCACCTGAGCTTCGGCGAGCACCTCGAAGGCCAGATCGCCGATCCGTCGAGCCCCCAGCGCATCGGCGGCTACGCCTGACACCTCGACGTCGACGGGACGGCCGGCAGCCAGTGCCGCGTGAAGCGTCGGGATCCGTTCTGGCTCAACGGCAACGAGCCTCACGCCCGGGCCGATACCGAGGCGGACTCCCGCGGCCAGCCCGCCGCCGCCGACGGCGACCAGCACCGTGTCGATGTCCCCTTGTGTCATCAGCTCGCGGCCCACTGTTCCTTGTCCGGCAACGACCTCTGGCTGGTCGTAGGCATGCACGAAGAGTGCACCCGACATGGCAGCGTGACGCAGGCACGCGTCGTACGCATCGGCATACATCGTGCCCGTCACGGTGACGGTGGCGCCCAGGGCGCGGATCCGAACGACCTTGAACGCGGACGTGGCCTTCGGAACGAAGATGTGTGCTTGTATGCCGAGCTGCCGGGCCACGTGGGCGACAGCCAGACCGTGGTTCCCGCCCGAGGCCGCGATGACGCCGTCTGGCGGCAAGGGGCCCGACTCCGCGGCTCCCAGGATGCGGTTGAACGCGCCACGAGGCTTGAAAGAGCCCGCATGCTGAAGCATCTCGAGCTTGAGAAGGACCGGCTCGTCCAGGTCGAACAGCGCCCCCTCGACCGAGATGACGGGGGTTCGCCGGACGTGGCCCTCGATGCGGCAACGTGCCCGGTCGATGTCATCGATCGTCAGCATGACGGCAAGGTTAGTTCGTGGCCTCGTCACCACGACGTGCAACAAAGCTTCCGCGTGCCACCAGCTCGACGGTCACGAGAACCGCGATGGCCTGCACCAGCAGTAGTGCCACGAGAACCACCAGCTGGACGGCGGCGGCCTGCAAGGGGGAGGCGCCACCCAGCAGCATGCCCACGAAGGCCCCCGGGAGGGTCACGAGACCGACGGTTCGAGTCTGGTCCAGGCCAGGAACAAGAGCCAGTGCGGCGTCGTCGCGGGCGACGAGCAACGCCGAGTCGCGTGGGAGCAGGCCGATCGAGAGCGCGGCCTCGTACTCCCCGTGACGCGTGTGCAGCGCGTCCAGAGAGCGCTTGCCAGCGAGAGTTGTCGCGGTCATGGCCCCACCGATGAGGATGCCAACGACCGGCACGACGGCAATGGGCTTGTACGGGATCAGCCCGCTGAGCATGAGGCCTCCGGCGACCGGGACGGCAGCAAGGACGACGGGAGCGGTCGCGAGCCACCATGCACCCTGTGGGGTCAGACGTCTCCCCGCAGTCACCGAGGCCACCGACAGCATCAGGGTGATGAAACCCAAGGTCAGCCACCACGACCCCAGCACAAAGAGGATCAGCAACCCGACCGTGCCGAGCTGGAGACAGGCCCGTAGAGCGGCGAGAAGATCGTCGCGGCCATGACCGAGGCGTCCCCACCGGTTGACTGCCGCGGCAAGCCCTGCGCTGAGGACCACCACGATCGCGAGTCGTACCAGTCCGCCCAGCCCGTCGACGCTGATGAGCGCGTTGCTGGATCGGAGCGTGGCAGGCATCACGGTCGTATTATCCGCCGGAGGCTGGACACACGGCGGGGCGGCGTGCTCCACAACCTAAACTGAGGCGGTGATCTCCTGGATCGATCTGCGGGGCCGTGCGCTGGACGCACGCTCCCTCCGCGCGGCGTTGCCCCGAGCCGACTTCGATGTCGAGGCCGCACAGTCCCTGGTTCGGCCGATCTGTGAGGACGTGCGCCATCGCGGGGCCGACGCTCTGCGTGACCTGGGTGAGCGGTTCGACGGGGTCCGGCCTGCGAAGCTGCGGGTGCCCTCCGCGGTCCTGGCGGCAGCCCTGGAGCTGCTCGACTCCGATGTCCGAGCTGCACTCGAGGAGGCAATCCGGCGGGTCCGCATCGTTCACGAGGACCAGCGCCGAACCGACACAACTACCCGGGTCGTGCCCGGGGGAACCGTCACGGAGCGCTGGGTGCCGGTTGAGCGGGTCGGCCTCTACATCCCCGGCGGGGTCGCGGTCTACCCCAGCAGCGTCGTCATGAACGTCGTCCCCGCTCAGATCGCGGGTGTGCGCTCGATCGCGGTCACCAGCCCGCCACAGCGGGACAACGCCGGAGCCTTCGCGGGCTATCCCCACCCGACCATCCTGGCCGCCTGCGAGCTGCTCGGCGTCGACGAGGTCTACGCCGTCGGCGGGGCGCAGGCGATCGCGATGTTCGCATATGGCGCAAGCGAATCCGGCCTCGATGGCACCCCGAATGCCGGCGCCGTGGTCTGCGAACCGGTCACGATGGTGACCGGCCCGGGCAACATCTATGTTGCCGCTGCCAAGCGCCTGCTCAAGGGTGTGATCGGCATCGACGCCGAGGCCGGACCGACCGAGATCGCTGTGCTGGCCGACGACAGTGCCGACGCTGAGCATGTCGCCGCTGACCTGATCAGTCAGGCGGAGCACGACACGCTCGCCGCGTCCGTTCTCGTCACCGACAGTGAGGAGCTGGCTCACCGCGTCCAGGCTGCGCTGGTGAGGCGTGTGGCCGCGACCAAGCACACCGAGCGGGTCACTGCTGCGCTTGGCGGTCGGCAGTCCGGTGTCGTCCTGGTCGACGACGTCGAGGCCGGCATCAGGGTGGTCAACGCGTATGCCGCGGAGCACCTCGAGATCCAGACCCGCGACGCACGCTCGGTGGCCCTGCGCATTCGCAACGCTGGGGCCATCTTTGTCGGAGCCTTCGCACCGGTGAGCCTCGGCGACTACTGCGCGGGTTCAAACCACGTCCTGCCCACGGGCGGATGCGCCGCCCACAGCAGCGGACTGTCCGTGCAGTCGTTCCTTCGTGGCATCCACGTCGTGGACTTCACCGAAACGGCCCTGAGGGAAGTCGCACACCACGTGGTCACCCTGGCAGGCGCCGAGGACCTTCCCGCTCACGGCGAGGCCGTTGTGGCCCGTTTCCAGGACAGCGCGCCGTTCGGTGACGGGGGCTGAGCATGAGCAGCACCGTGAACGATCTGCTGCGCGCTGACCTCCAAGGCCGCACCGCGTACGGCGCGCCACAGCTGGACGTGCCATTTCCGTTGAACACCAACGAGAACTCGTATGCCGTGCCCCAGGACGTCGTCGACGCGATCGTCAGCTCAGTGGCCGCAGTGGCATCAGGTCTGAACCGCTATCCGGACCGCGAGTTCCTCCTGCTTCGTGAGGACCTGGCGGCCTATCTGACCCGGACCAGCGGGGTGGCCGTCTCGGCCGAGCAGGTGTGGGCCGGCAACGGATCCAACGAGGTCCTCCTGCACATCCTTCAGGCCTTCGGTGGCCCGGGCCGGGTAGCCCTCGGTTTCACCCCGGCATACTCCATGCACCCGATCATCACGGGGACCGTTGGCACCAGATGGGTCGATGGCCTGCGCGGCGTCGAGGGCGCAGGCGCCTTTGACCTGGACGTCACATCGGCCGTTGCGCAGGTCAGGGCACACCAGCCGAACATCGTGTTTCTCTGTTCGCCGAACAACCCGACCGGCACGGCGTTGGGGCTCGACGTGGTCGAGGCGATCTATGACGCCGCACCGCGGGCGATCGTGGTGGTGGACGAGGCGTACGCGGAGTTCGCCCGTGCCGGCACGCCGAGCGCCTTGACCCTGCTCGAGGGCCGTGAGCGGCTCGTGGTGACCCGCACCATGAGCAAGGCTTTCGCGTTGGCGGGGGGCCGTCTTGGTTACCTCGCGGCCACCCCGGAGCTCGCCGAGGCGTTGCGGCTCGTGCGCCTGCCCTATCACCTCTCGTCCCAGACCCAGGCGATCGCCCGAGCGGCCCTGAAGCATGCGAACACCCTCCTGGCGACGGTCGAGAACCTCAAGACACAGCGCGACCACCTCGTCGCCGCCCTCGCCGAGATGGGCCTAGACCCGGTGCCCAGCGACGCCAACTTCGTGCTCTTCGGCGGACTTGAGGATGAACAGGTCACATGGGCGACCTTGCTCGATCAGGGCATCCTGCTTCGCGACGTCGGGTTGGCCCACTATCTTCGTGTCACAGCAGGGACGCCGAAGGAGACCGAGGCATTCCTTGGAGCGATGCGTCGCCTCGCCCCGACCCACAGGCAGGAGCAGCCCGCATGACCGACCAGGCCACGCAACAGCACGAGGGCGCACATCCCCACGCACACCCTTCGGATCGCTCCGTCGGGCCTCGAACTGCGCACATCCGGCGGTCGACGAACGAGAGCACCGTCGAGGTCGAGCTCGACCTCGACGGCAGCGGTGAGTCACAGATCAGCACGGGCGTGCGCTTCTACGACCACATGCTGGTCAGCCTGGCCAAGCACTCGCTCATCGACCTGCGTATCCAGGCCACCGGCGACGTCGACGTCGACGCCCACCACACCGTCGAGGACGTTGCGATCGTGTTGGGTGATGCGTTCAGGGAAGCCCTTGGTGACAAGCGAGGCATCTCACGCTTCGGGGATGCGACCGTCCCCCTGGACGAAGCGCTCGTCCAGGCTGTGGTTGACGTGGCCGGCCGTCCCTATGTCGTCCACACCGGAGAGCCCGAGGGTCAGGCCTACGTGATGATCGGCCACAACTACGTCGGGTCGCTGACCCGCCATGTGCTGGAGACCTTCGCCATGCACGCAGGCATTGCCCTGCACGTGAGGGTCTTGTCCGGACGCGATCCCCACCACATCGTCGAGGCGCAGTTCAAGGCGGTGGCACGGGCTCTGCGTGCTGCCGTTTCACTGGACTCCCGTGTCAAGGGCATTCCGAGTGCGAAGGGCAGTCTCTAGTCCCGTGACCGCGCCGATCCCGTGACAGCACCGTGGCCCTCCGCCCGGGAAGGGCGGGGAATGTTGCTCCTGAGGGGCGAGCCGGATGCCGTGGCGACCTGGGCCGGACGGGGGCTGGTGCCCGTTCACATCGTGCCTCTGGAGGGCTGGACCGCTGTTCTTGCAGCAGGGCCTTCACGCGCAATGCCACCGTATGACGACAGCCTCGAGGCGCTTGCGGGCAGACCTGTGGCCTCGCGTCTGCGTTCTGCTATCGGTTTTTTCGCGGTTGGCGGGAACGCGGTGGTCACAGTCCAACCCACGGGATGGCGCGCCATACAGAGGTGGTTCATCTGGTCTCCCGGGCAAGGGTTGGTGCGGCCACGGCATCTGGCCGCTGGCCGTCCCGCAGACCTGACGGCCGCCTCTGGCGCGCGTGATGGGGCAGCCCGCCGCGGCGTACTGGACCTTCTTGTCGATGGAAGCGGCGATGCCAAGGGTGTGCTGAGCGACCTGTTGGCGCTCTTGTCCTTGCCCGGGGTCGACCTGTTGGAAGGTGTCCGTGACCCGGCTGAGTCCCGGGGCTCCACCCTGGTCGAGCCCTCCGCACGGCACGTCGCACGCTTCGAAAGGGTTGTCCATGACCAGGCGCTATACCGGTCCGAGCTGGAGGAGCACTAGGTGACCCGGCGGGTGGTGGTGCTCGACTACGGCAGCGGGAACGTCCGTTCGGCGGTACGCATGCTTGAACGCGTCGGTGCGAGCGTTGAGCTGAGCGCTGACCATCGCGCCGTGCAGGAGGCCGACGGTCTTTTTGTGCCGGGTGTTGGGAACTTCCATGCCTGTATGCGCGGGCTGCGCGCTGTTGACGGGCCTCGTCTGATCGATGTCCGGCTCTCGGGGGGCCGGCCGGTGATGGGCGTCTGTGTGGGGATGCAGGTATTGTTCGACGGATCAGCCGAGCCCAGCGTGGGTGACGAAGAACGCGGTCTGGCCGAGTGGCCCGGAGTCGTCGAGCGCCTGCCGGCGGCAGTCGTTCCGCACATGGGATGGTCGAGCGTGAAGGCCGCCGAAGGCTCGCGACTGCTATCGGGGGTCGAGGACGAGCGTTTCTACTTCGTGCACTCGTACGCGGCACTGACCTGGCAGCTGCAACCGGAAGGAAGTATGGCCGTGATGACACCAAAGGTGAGCTGGTCCGAGCATGGAGCCCCGTTCGTGGCTGCCGTCGAGAACGGGCCCTTGGTAGCCACACAGTTCCATCCCGAGAAGTCCGGGGATGCCGGGGCCCACCTGCTTGAGAACTGGGTGGCGACGCTGTGACCGCAAGGGAATCCGCAGTTGCTTCGGCTACCCGGCTCTTGCTCCTGCCCGCGGTCGATGTCGCCGGTGGGCAGGCCGTCCAGCTCGTCCAGGGCGTGGCAGGCACCGGTGGAGAGTTCGGCGACCCATGGGAAGCCGCCCGGCTGTGGCAGGAGCAGGGAGCAGAGTGGATTCACCTGGTCGACCTCGACGCAGCCTTCGGGCGTGGCACCAACCGTGAGCTGCTCGCCGGCATCGTCGGTCGCCTCGACATCTCGGTCGAGATGTCGGGTGGCATCCGTGACGCTGAGAGCCTCGAGGCTGCCTTGTCGACCGGGGCTCGCCGGGTCAACCTCGGAACGGCAGCACTGGAAGACCCCGATTGGACGGCCCGGGCCGTAGCCGAGTTTGGCGACCGCGTTGCGATTGGTCTCGACGTCCGTGGCACAAGGTTGGCTGCTCGCGGCTGGACCCAGGAGGGGGGCGACCTCTGGGAGACCCTGGAGCGGCTCGATCGTGAGGGCTGCGCGCGTTATGTCGTGACGGACGTGTTCAAGGACGGCATGCTCAAGGGGCCCAACCTGGAGCTCTTGCAACAGGTGTGTGAGCGCACCGACCGACCCGTAGTCGCCTCTGGTGGGGTTTCGACCCTCGCAGACATCGAGGCGATTCGAAGCCTGGTCGCAGCAGGGGTGGAGGGTGTCATCGTCGGATCGGCCCTCTACCGACACGCCTTCACACTTTCTGAAGCTCTCGACGTGGCAGGTCGGCCATGACCAACGCATCGCCGCAACGCTGGCGTCACTCGAGCGGTGGTCCGTGGGAGGACGAGTTCGGATACTCCCGCGCGATCCGCACCGGCGACCACATCGCCGTCTCGGGTTGTACGGCGGTCGTCAAGGGCGTGCTGCAGTACCACGGCGACGCTGGTGCCCAGATGGGCGTTGCCCTGGACAATCTTCTTGGCGCGCTGGTGGCACTTGGCGGCACGCCAGGTGATGTCATCCGGACGCGTGTGTACGTCGTCAACAGGGCCGACTGCGCCGCCGTTGGCAAGGTCCACGGTGTCCGGTTCGCCGACGTACGGCCGGCGGCGACCATGGTCCTGGTTGCCGGACTCCTCGATGAGCAGATGCTCGTCGAGGTGGAGTGCGAGGCACGGGTCGGCTCAGCCAAGGCCTTCTACTCCCCGAACGACCGTCGTGATTGACGCTCCGCCACCCGGCAGGGACTCTTTTCAACGCTCGCGGGCACAAGAGTCCGTGGCGCACCAACGCGCGCTCGCAGAAGAGTCCGTCACGCACCAACGGGCGCTCGCAGAAGAGTCCGTCACGCACCAACGGCCCGGGCGGATTCTTTCCGGCACGGGGTTCGACAACGACGCCGGTGAGGCCGATCCCGACCTGACGGCGGCGCTTGCCGACGAACGGGACGAAGTCGCACTCTTCGCAGCTGTCGCGAGCGCGCGGTTGCTCGTCCCCGTTGTGAGCGCACCGGCAGACGGCGACCAAGAGCTGAAGAAGGCGAGGTCCGCGGACATGGCCATGCTGACCCTGACGTCGCCGGACGGGCAACGGGCCCTTCCGGTATTCACCAGCGTTACTGCCCTGCGGACCTGGGATCCCAGCGCCCGCCCCTCGCCGGTCACCAGCGCCAGGGCAGCTCAGGCCGCGGTGGCCGAGCGCTGTGACGTGCTACTGCTCGACGTTGGTTCCGAACGCCCACAGGTGCTGCGACCGAGCATGGTGTGGGCCTTGGCCCAACAGCGAGAGTGGCTTCCCGCGCATACTGATCCCTTTGTGGCACAGGCACTTACGCGAGCTATTGCCGGCGAGCCAGATGTGCTCGGTTGTTTCGGCGAAGAGGGAGACCCCGCCGGGGCCGGCATCCTCAGGGTGGTGCTGAGCCTGCGTCCGGGACTCGACCCATCTCAGGTGCAGGCCCTGGCCACCCGTGTCGGGGAGCAGATCGCCACGGACGGCGAGGCACGGGCTCGCATCGACGGCCTTGCGTTCGCCATCCGCCAGGCCTGACCCCCTCACTCCTCGCCGGGCAGGCGCGATCTTCCAGCCAAATGTGGCACCTGGCCCCGCCAGCTTGCCGGGCAGGGGCCATCTTCAGGCCAAATGTGGCACCTGGCCCGGCTCTGGACCTGTCGAGGGCGAATTCCAGTGGTACTTGACCCAGCTCTTCACGCCCGCCTCGTTGATCCACATGTAGGTGTGTGAGCCGTAGCCGTTCATGTGCCGCCACGTCTTGGGGATGCCGCGGTCGCCCATCAGGTAGGTGACCTGGTGGGCCGACCCCGGGTTGAGCGTCCAGAAGTCCCACTGCATGTGGTTGCTGCGCAGCCCGGACCGGGGGGAGCGGCTTCTGGCTCCGGATGCAGTGCGGGAACTCGAGCGTGTCGCGGATGAAGAAGATCGGGCGTGTTGTTGCCGACGAGGTCGAAGTTGCCTTCCGAGGTGTAGAACTTGAGCGCGAACCCGCGCGGGTCGCGCCAGGTGGTCGGGGCTTCCCTGCTCACCGGCGACGGCCGAGAAGCGCGCGAGCATGTCGGACCTGACACCCTTCTGGAACAGCGCGGCCTTCGTGAACCGGCTGACGTCCTCGCTCACCTCGAGCACTCCAAAGGCACCCGAGCCCTTGGCGTGCGGGCTTCGCTCAGGCACATGTTCGCGGTTGAAATGGGCCATCTGCTCCAGGAAATGCACGTCGTGCAAAGGGATCGGGCCGTTGGCACCAACCGTCAGGGAATTGCGCTCGCTGATGCCCGGTGCACCATTGCTCGATGTCGAACCGCTCTGCTCGGTCATGACTTCTTTGTTTTCCACGCGGAAATCGGATTGTTCTGCTGGCATGTGGGGCAGATGCCCCAATAGGTCACTTCGGCCTCGTCGATAACGAAAACCCTGGTGTTGCTGGCTTCCAGGCACGGGGCGGCCCCGGTGGCACAGTCGATGTCGTCGACCTCGCCGCAGCGCCGGCATACGACGTGGCGGTGGTTGTCGCCCACGCGAGCCTCGAAGAGGGCGGGGGAGCCGGCCGGCTCAATCCTGCGGACGAGGGCTGCGTCGGTGAGGGCGGGGAGGACGTCGTACACGGCCTGCGTCGAGACGGAGCCGAGTCGCGACCGGACCTAGGCAGCCAGGGTGTCGACGTCGGCGTGCGGATGAGCGCGAACCTCGGTCAGCACCGCCAGCCTCGGACCGGTGACGCGCAGGTTGGCGTCACGCGGTCGTTCCTCCGGAGTCATCATTCGACCCAACCACTCAATCTGGAATCAGTTAAGAAAACGGGGCGGGTGCTCGGCACCGGTCCGGGTCCGCCGCGGGCGTGTCCTGTCCGCCCAGCCATCCCCGGAAACCCCGTGGTCAGCGCTCGACGCCCTGTGACAACCTCAGGGGTATGCCGCTCGCCCCGTACCGTCGCGTGCTGTCCGTCCCCGCTCTGCGGCAGGCGCTGGTTCTTGGCGTCCTGGTCCGCATCCCGATCTTTGCCGGCGGCGTTATTCTCACCCTCCACGTGGTGCAGACCCTGCATCGCAGCTACGGCGCTGCCGGGTTCGTGAGTGCCGCGGCGACGGTCTGCATCGCCGTCAGCGGACCCTGGCGCGGCAGCCTGCTGGACTCCAAGGGTCTGCGTCGTGTGGTCATGCCATCCCTGGTCGTGACAGCGGTCTGCTGGTCGATCGCGCCGTTCGTGGGGTACCTCCCCTTACTCCTGCTGGCTGCACTCGGGGGCCTGTTCATCATCCCGATCTTCTCGGTCATCCGGCTCGCAGTCATCGCAGCCGTTCCCGAGAGCGATCGGCGCACCGCCCTGTCCCTGGACGCGGTTGCTGTCGAGCTGTCCTTCATGATCGGCCCGCTCGTCGGGGTCTGGGCGGCGACCATCTGGTCGACCGCATGGGTCCTGTTCAGCATCGAGATGCTGGGCGTGGTGGCGGGAGTCGGCCTCTGGTTGGTCAACCCGGTCATGCGCCCGGATCGCGACGTCGCTGATGAAGCCGGCGATCTCGGCATGAACCCGCCGCTCAGCGCGTGGTTCCGTGCGGGGTTCCTGGCCGTGTGTGGAGCCGCTGCGGCAACGACGATCGTGCTTTCAGGCTGCGACATCGCGATTGTCGCGGCCCTTCGGGAGTTCCGCCAGATCTCGCTGATCGGCCCCGTTCTGGCGATCTGGGGACTCGGATCGGTGATCGGAGGTCTCGTCTACGGCATGCTGCACCGTTCGATCCCGGCGTTCCTGCTCCTGGGCGGCCTCAGCCTGGCAACATTTCCGATCGCCCTCGCGCCGAGCGTCTGGCCCTTCGCCGCGCTGGCCTTCGTGGCCGGGCTGCTCTGCGCGCCGACGATCACCGCGACGGTCGACCAGGTCAGCAGGGTGGTGCCCGAGGCGGCCATGGGAGCGGCCATGGGATGGCACGGCTCCTTCATGACCGCGGGTTCGGCGCTCGGTGCCCCTGTCGCTGGGCTCGCGATCGACCAATGGGGCTGGCGCGGTGGCTTCGTGAGCGTGTCCATGGTTGGGCTCCTCGTCGCCCTGGTCGGAGCGGGAGCCACGATCTCCCGTCGCCGCTCCCGAGAGCGGGCGGCCGGGCTGTTCTCGAGCACGGCCTGAGCGTTCAGCGGCTGTCTACCTCGCTGACGTTGCTCGGGACGGCTATGGCGGGGTCAGGATTGGGCGTCAGGGCGTTCTCGCTGGTACCCTTCTGATCGACCGGCTGTGCCGAAAGGTTGCCCCAAGCTTCCTGAACAGCACAGCGTGCAAGAGAAGCAATAAAGCACGTCGCTTCCACCCGCGTCGGCACGCTCGCAGCTCGCTGCGCCAGCCGCCGGGTTCCAGGTCCGCCCGGCTGGGGCGTCGCACCATTGGTGTGCCGCAGCAGACGTGCAGCGTATGACGGGTGTCCGCAATCCTTCATACCGGCGGTTTTGGTGGGATGCACCACGCTTTGACAGCTCCTCGCGCACTCGGTGGCGGGGAGCTTTTCTCGTCTGCCGGTGGTCGCCCAGATGCACGACACTGTCCCCTTGGACGGGACAACAGAGGAGAACCACATCAGCGAACCTCGAATCAACGACCGTATCCGGGTCCCGGAAGTGCGGTTGGTTGGCCCCAATGGTGAACAGGTCGGCATTGTTCGCGTCGAAGATGCCTTGCGACTTGCTGCCGAGTCGGATCTCGACCTCGTCGAGGTGGCCCCGATGGCAAAGCCGCCGGTCGCCAAGCTCATGGACTTTGGCAAGTTCAAGTACCAGGAAGCCATCAAGGAGCGGGAAGCCCGCAAGAACCAGGTCAACACGGTCATCAAGGAGATCAAGCTCCGCCCAAAGATCGACCCGCATGACTACGCCACCAAGAAGGGCCACGTCGAGCGGTTCCTCAAGACGGGCGACAAGGTCAAGGTGACGATCATGTTTCGCGGTCGCGAGCAGTCCCGCCCCGAGCTCGGTTTTCGCCTTCTGCAGCGCCTTGCCGAGGACATCGGTGACCTCGGCTTCGTCGAGAGCACTCCCAAGCAGGACGGCCGCAACATGGTGATGGTGATCGGTCCGACCAAGAAGAAGGCCGAGGCCAAGGCCGAACAGCGTCGCAAGCGCGAAGAGGTCGCTGCGAAGGCCCCGGTCTCGTCCTCGGCGCGCACGACCGCGTCACGCACCACGGCGCCACCGGCTGAGGCAGGGCTGGCCGAGGTAGCGCCCGAAGCCAGTGTTGCGGACACCAAGATCGAGGCGGAGATCACTGCCACCGAGTAGGGCGGCCGACAAGCTTGACGACAGAACCCCGTGGATCCGCGAGGACCCGCACGACCGAAGGAGATCGGCTCCATGCCGAAGATGAAGACCCACAGCGGTGCCAAGAAGCGCTTCCGCCTCACCGGCACTGGCAAGGTCATGCGTGAGCAGGCCGGTGGTCGCCACCTGCTCGAGCACAAGTCCTCGAAGAAGACCCGCTCGATCGCGAATGACCTGGTGCTGAACAAGCCCCAGGCCAAGAAGATCAAGAAGCTTCTCGGCAAGTAGTCAAGACGACTCGAGGGTCACAACGGCTCGAGGGTCCAGACACACTCAGCCCAAGGATCCAGACACACCTATTCAGGTCCGCTGACGATTGACCTCGGTGCTCCGTTGACAACGGGAGCCGGTCTGTCTCAACGACACGTCAGCGCAAAATCAAGGCAAGGAGTCTCACGTGGCACGCGTGAAACGGGCGGTCAACGCCCACAAGAAGCGCCGGGTAGTTCTCGAGCGCGCCAGCGGCTATCGCGGGCAGCGTTCGCGCTTGTACCGCAAGGCCAAGGAGCAGGTCACCCACTCGCTCGGCTACGCCTACCGCGACCGTCGCGCGCGCAAGGGTGACTTCCGTCGCCTGTGGATCCAGCGCATCAATGCCGGCGCGCGCGCCAACGGCATGACCTACAACCGTTTCATCCAGGGCTTGAAGGTTGCCGAGGTCGAGGTCGACCGCCGCATGCTGGCCGAGCTGGCCGTGAGCGATGCGGCTGCATTCACCGCCCTTGTCGAGATCGCTCGGGCCCATGCACCAGCGCAGGCCGCTGCCAGCGACAGCGTCACAGTCTGAGCCAACCTCCTCTAGGCGCCGGTTCGACGCCGCCCAGATCTGAGCAACCTGTGCTGACCAACATCGGTTCCGACAGGGTCAGGTCCGTTCGGGCGTTGAGCCGGCGTTCTGTGCGTGAGCGTGAGTCTCTGTTCCTCGCTGATGGTCCTCAGGCCGTTCGCGAGGCCGTCATCCACCGATCTGACACGGTCAAAGATCTGTACGTCGATGCCGAGGCGGGCACGCGGCATACGGCTGTGCTCGAAGCAGCGCGAGCCCGTGGTGTATCCGTTCGCGAGGTGAGCCACGAGGTCCTTGCTGCCATGTGCGACACGAAGGTCCCGCAGGGGATCCTGGCGGTATGTCGGCCCATCGACGTGGACCTCGACACGGTGCTGGACCCTCACCCGAGGCTCCTGCTGATCCTTACCAACGTCCGCGACCCTGGTAATGCGGGCACGGCGATCCGGGGCGCCGATGCTGCCGGCGCTGATGCCGTTCTGATCAGCGACTCGAGCGTCGACCTGTACAACCCGAAGGTGGTCCGATCGACCGCGGGATCGCTGTTCCATCTCCCGATCGTGATCGGCATGCCGATCCCTGTGCTGCTGGATCGTGTTCGTGGCGCAGGTCTGGCCCTGCTGGCGGCGGACGGCACAGGGGAGTCCCGGCTGGGCGATGTCGACCTGGCTGGATCTCACGCGTGGGTGATGGGAAATGAGGCGTGGGGTCTCGAGTCCGGCGTTCGAGAGGCATGCGACTGCGTGGTGCGGGTCCCGATCTATGGCCGGGCTGAGTCGCTGAACCTGGCCATGGCCGCGACAATTTGTCTGTACGCATCGGCCTCGGTGCAGCGCGGCTACCCCGTAAGTGGCTAAAGTCGCATCTATGGGACAAGGGTCGAACGCATCGGCGGACGCGCGTTCCTCCGGCTGGCATGGCGCCGTCTGTGACATCCACCCCGACGGGCTGTTGGTCGCTGATGAGCACGGGCTGCTCGTCTACGTCAACGCGCAGGCTGCCCTGATCGTTGGAATCCCCGCCGCTGACCTGCTCGGTCAAGACATCCGCACAGCGATTCCTTTGCAGGAGAATGGTGGTCGTTCCTGGTGGGCGTGCACCGACCCTTGGAAGGGGTTGACCATCCGCACCGGTCACCGCGAGAAGCTGTTGATCATCCCGGGGCGCCAAGAGGTCCTTGTGACTGCCAGGTACGTGCGCCCGGGGCGCAGTATGCCGGTCAGCCAGGTCGTCGTTGCCATCCGCGACGCAGAGGCACGCCGTCGCGCCGAAGCCGGCAACTCGGCCCTGATCTCCACGGTCGCCCACGAGCTTCGCTCGCCCCTCACTTCGGTGAAGGGCTTCTCTTCGACTCTTCTGCGTCGCTGGGACCGTTTCACCGATGACCAGAAGCGGCTGATGTTGCAGACCATCGAGGCCGACGCCGACCGGGTCACGCGCCTGATCACCGAGCTCCTGGACATCTCCCGCATCGACGCAGGGCGCCTCGAGGTGCGCAAACAGCCGGTGGACGTTGTTGCGGCCATCAACCGGCACATCGAACGGTTTGTTGCCAGCGGTTATGACCGGGACCGGTTCGTTTTTGACAGCCAGCAACAGAAGTTGCCCGAGGTGTGGGCCGACCCCGACCGGCTCGATCAGATCCTGGCGAACCTGATGGAGAACGCCGTGCGCCACGGTGAGGGAACGGTCAGCCTGAAAGTTGTGGGGACCGGACGTGATCGTGATGAGGACGTCGCCGTCACCGTCAGCGATGAGGGTGAGGGCATCGCACCTGAGCACTACCCGATGATCTTCACCAGGTTCTGGCACAGCAGTCGCCGCGGTGGTACCGGCCTGGGCCTGTACGTCGTGCGAGGACTCGTCGATGCCCACGGTGGCAAGATCAGCGTCGGCCGGGCCAAAGGAGGCGGGGCCGAGTTCCGGTTCACCTTGCCTGCTGGCGCACCTGAGCACGTTCTCTGACCGCTCCGCTTTTCCCGCCCTCTCTCGCCAGCTCTCCCCACCACCCCCCTCTCCCCACCCCACCGAACACCGCGGCGGCACCGTTTTTACCGGTCGATGACGTCGAAACGGTGCCGAAGCGGTGTTCGGATGGTCGAAGCAGGCCTCTAGACTCACCCTGCACCTCGACTCAACCGCTACCGAACGACTGTCACATCAACTGAATTGAAAGCGATGTCTGCACCCAACAAGAGCTTTGACCCGGTCGAAGTCAGCACATTGAGCTCGGACGCCCTCGAGGCGGCAGTCACTGAGGCGCTGGCGGCCTTTGACACCGCTGACTCGCTGGAGTCCCTCAAGGCTGCCCGGCTGGCACACCAGGGCGACACCAGCGCCCTGTCCCGCGCCAACCGGGAGATCGGGGCGCTGCCTCCAACAGCCAAGGCCGAGGCAGGCAAGCGGGTCGGGATGGCGCGCGGGCGAGTCGCCAAGGCCCTCGCAGCCCGTCAGAGCGAGCTCGAGGTCGAGCGTGACGCACGGTTGCTCGTCGATGAGACCGTCGACGTCACCGCGCCGGTCGGCCGTCGCCGGCTGGGCGCCCGTCACCCGCTCGAGCTGACCTCCGAACGGATCGGCGACATCTTCGTCGCCATGGGCTGGGCGATCGCTGAAGGACCCGAGGTCGAGTCCGAGTGGTTCAACTTCGACGCGCTGAACCTGGGCGCGGACCATCCTGCGCGTCAGATGCAGGACACGATCTTCGTCGACCCCCCAGACGCCGGGCTGGTCCTGCGCACGCACACGTCACCAGTCCAGGTCCGGTCGATGCTCGAGCGTGACCTGCCCTTGTTCATCGTCTGTCCCGGCAAGGTGTTCCGCACCGATGAGCTGGATGCGACGCACTCTCCCGTGTTCCACCAGGTGGAGGGCCTTGCCGTCGCGGAGGGCCTGACCATGGCTCACCTGCGGGGGACGCTGGACCACCTAGTGGAGGCGCTGTTCGGCGAGGGGCTCGAGACGCGCCTGCGGCCGTCATACTTCCCGTTCACCGAGCCCAGCGCCGAGCTGGACTTCCGGTGCTTCATCTGCAAGGGCTCCGACACCAGCTGTCGAACCTGCGGAGGCACGGGCTGGATCGAGTGGGGTGGTTGCGGCATGGTGAACCGGGATGTCTTCCGGGCCTGCGGCATCGACCCCGACCGCTACACCGGCTTCGCGTTCGGCATGGGTATCGAGCGGGCACTGATGCTGCGCAACGGGGTCAAGGACATGCGCGAGATGGTCGAGGGAGACGTGCGGTTCAGCACGCAGTTCGGGATGGAGATCTGATGCTGGCGCCAGTTTCATGGCTGCGTGAGTACGTCGAGGGCGCACCGGCCGCGACCGGCCGCGAGGTTGCCGCCAGCCTGGTACGCCTGGGTCTTGAGGAGGAGGACCTGCACGGGGGTGACATCAGCGGTCCACTGGTCGTGGGCCGGGTCCTCGAGCTCGTCGAGCGGATTCAGAAGAACGGCAAGCCGATCCGCTGGTGTCAGGTCGACGTGGGCAACCATGGCCAGCGGGTCTCCGAGGGCACCCCGCAGGGGATCGTCTGTGGCGCAACCAACTTCGCGGTCGACGATCTCGTCGTCGTTGTGCTTCCAGGGGCCGTCCTGCCAGGCGGCATCCACATCGGTGCCCGAAAGACCTACGGCCACATCAGCAACGGCATGATCTGCTCCGCCCAAGAGGTTGGCATCGGCGAGGAGCACGACGGCATTCTCGTGCTGCAGTCCTTCCTCGGCGAGCAGGAGGCGGCCAAGCTGGCGCCAGGGGACGATGCGATCGAGCTCCTGAACCTTGCGGACGAGGTCGTCGAGGTCACCGTCACCCCCGACCGTGGCTACTGCTTCAGCCTGCGCGGCATTGCCCGTGAATACTCACACGCCACGGGTGGGACCTTCCACGACCCAGCCGTCGTCGCGTCGGCGAAGGCCAACTCCAGCGGGTATGCCGTGCAGCTCGCCGACGAGGCGCTGATGAACGGCCGCCTGGGTTGCGACCGCTATGTGGCACGCGTGGTGAGGGGCCTCGACCCAGCCGCTACGTCGCCGCAGTGGATGGCCAAGCGACTGACCCAGATGGGGATGCGACCGATCTCGCTGGCGGTCGACGTCACCAACTACGTGATGCTTCTCCTGGGTCAGCCGCTGCACGCGTTCGACGTGTCGACCCTGCACGGGCCGATCGTCGTTCGCCGGGCGACGGCCGGTGAGACGCTGAGAACCCTCGATGACGTCGAGCGCACCCTGTACCCCGAGGATCTGCTGATCACCGACTCCGGCACGACCGCCCTGGCCATCGCGGGAGTTATGGGTGGAGCCACCTCGGAGGTTGGTCCGAAGACCACGGACGTGCTGGTTGAGTCAGCGCACTTCGACCCGACCTCGGTGGCGCGGTCCTCGCGTCGACACAAGCTGACGACTGAGGCCTCCAGGCGCTTCGAACGTGGGGTGGACCCGGATGTCACGGCGGTCGCCGCGCAGCTCGCGGTGAACCTGCTCGTCGAGTTCGGAGGGGGAGTCGTCGATGATGGCGTTACCGACGTCGACCGCCGGCCGGCACGTGCCCGGATCGACCTCGACGCGAGCCTGCCAGCCCGGTTGGTCGGACTGCCCTACACCCCTGAGGAGGTCATCGAAACACTGCGCGAGATCGGGTGCGACGTCGAGGAGATGCCCGGGTCCGGGTCAGAGTCCGGACCCCTGACGCTCTCGGTGCTACCCCCGTCCTGGCGCCCGGACCTGGGCAACGGGCCGGACTTCGTCGAGGAGGTCGTGCGGCTTCGTGGCTACGACCAGATCCCGTCCGTTCTGCCACAGGCGAGCAGTGGACTCGGCCTGACCCACGGCCAGCGGGTGCGACGGATCTTGGCCAACACCTGTGCGCACCAAGGCTTTGTCGAGGTGTTGACCTACCCCTTCGTGTCAGTCCAGAGCCACGACGACCTGGGGTTGCAGGCGGACGACCCGCGCCGAAGCGCCGTTCGCATCGCCAACCCCCTGTCGGACGAGGCGCCGCTGATGCGGACGTCCGTACTGTCCACCCTGGTCGAGGCGCTGCGCCGCAACGTCTCCCGAGGGCGGCGCGACACAGCGATCTTCGAGCTCGGACTGGTCACGCGCCCGACCGGCGAGCTGGCGGCCTCGCCGGTTCCGGGCACCCAGACGCGTCCGGACGACGCGGTACTAGCGGAGATCATGGCGGCCGTTCCGGCCCAGCCACGAATGATCGCACTGGCGCTGACTGGCGACGCCGACCCGGCAGGGTGGTGGGGGCGCGGCCGTCCTGCTGACTGGACCGACATGGTCGGCGCGGCAAACGCGATGGCGTCTGCGTTGGCGGTGCAGCTGGTCGCCAAAGCCGATGACCACGCGCCCTGGCACCCCGGTCGTTGCGTGCGCTTTGAGCTGGCCGATGGCACTGTGGTGGGTCATGCCGGAGAGCTTCACCCCAGGGTCGTCGCTGCGCTCGGGTTGCCATCGCGCACCTGTGCCGGTGAGCTGGACGTCGACGTTCTCACCCAAGCGATCGAGGCGAGGGTCCAGGCCAGCGCGCTGTCCACCTATCCCGTGGCGCAGAGCGACGTTGCGCTGGTCGTCGATGAGCAGGTCGCGGCAGCGGCACTGGAGTCGGCTCTGCGTCGAGGAGCTGGCGAGCTGCTCGAGTCGCTCTCACTCATGGACATCTACCGCGGTGACCAGGTCGGTCCCGGTCTTAAGTCCCTGGCCTACCGGATGGTCTTCCGTGCACCCGAGCGTACTTTGACCACCAAGGAGGTCAATGCGCTGCGGGACCAGGCGATCGAGTCGGCCGCAGCTGCGGTGGGCGCGGTGCAGCGCGGAGCCTGAGATGGTCTTGCCGGAGCAGGTCGCGGTCGTCACCGGTGCCTCGAGGGGCATCGGGGCCGTCCTTGCTCGTGCCCTGGCCGGCGACGGGTATGGCGTGTGCCTGCTCGCTCGTGAGGGAGCGGCTGCCGCGGTGGTCGCCGCTGAGATCGGGTCTTCGGGTGGTCTGGCGATGGCCATGTCGGTCGACGTGACCGACGAGCTGGGCGTTGGCGAGGCGGTCGGTGCCGTTCTGTCGTCCTGGGGCCGGATCGACCTTCTGGTCAACAATGCTGGCTCGATCGAGCCTGAGCTGCCACTCTGGGATGCGGACGTCGACCAGTGGTGGTCGGTCATCACCACGAACGTCCGGGGTCCCTTCCTGATGACCCGCGCGATCGTGCCGCACATGATCGCGGCGGGCGGAGGGCGGATCATCAACCTCAACAGCGGCGCCGCCACGGCCGAGCGCTCCGAGCTGAGCGCCTACTGCGCCAGCAAGTCGGCACTGGCACGGGTAACAGGGGGCACCCACCTGGCCGGGTGGGCACACGGCATCCGAGCCTTTGACCTGGAGCCCGGCACCGTACGGACGGAGATGACGCTGTCGATGGAGCTGCATCGGGGCCGCACACAGTGGACCGACCCCATGGACGTCACGCACCTGGTGCTGGCGTTGGCCAGCGGGGAGCTGGATGCCTGGTCGGGGCGTTTCGTCCGCGCCGGGGTTGACACCCCGGAGTCGCTGAGCGAGCGGGCCCGGTCCGGGTTGGACGACGACGCTCGGAGGCTTCGTCTGCGACCGTGGGGACCGTCCGATCCGTTGAGCTGACCGACCCCAGATCTGCATACATTCCCATGACTGTGTATAGTCATGCGCATGGTCATGGCGGCGATAGCGGGTGCCAGCGGCTATGCCGGTGGAGAGATCCTGCGGCTGCTGCTCGGGCACCCGGACATGGAGGTCGGAGCTCTCACGGCAGCGTCCAAAGCGGGTATGCGGGTCGGAGACGTCCATCCACACCTCACCCCGCTCGCGGACCGGCTCCTGCTCGAGACGACCCCCGAGTCGCTGGCCGGTCATGATGTCGTCTTCCTGGCCCTGCCCCACGGAGCCTCTGCAGCAGTTGTGGACCATCTGGCGGCCGACGTGATCGTGATCGACTGCGGGGCGGACTTCCGTCTGAGCGATGCCCGGCAATGGAAGCACTTCTACGGCAGCGAGCACCCCGGAACGTGGCCCTACGGGCTGCCAGAGCTGCCGCTACCGAGGGAGCACAAGGGCCGTGAGCTGTTGTCGGGTGCTCGCCGGATCGCTGTGCCGGGCTGTTACCCCACGGCGTGCACGTTGGCATTGGCGCCCGGGTTCGTTGCGGGCGTGCTGGAAGAGACCGACGTCGTCATCGTCGCGGCCAGCGGCATCTCCGGTGCCGGGAAGTCCCTCAAACCGCATCTTCTGGGCGCAGAGACCATGAGCTCGATGTCGCCTTATGGCGTTGGCGGGGTCCATCGGCACACGCCGGAGATCGAGCAGAACCTCAGCGCAGCGGCCGGGGGATCGGTGTCCGTCTCGTTCACTCCGACGTTGGCGCCGATGCCGCGAGGGATCCTGGCGACCTGCACCGCCAGGGCGAAGCCGGGGCTGACGGTCGACACGTTGCGCGAATCGTGGGAGGCGGCCTACAACGACGAGCCATTCGTCCATCTGTTGCCGGCGGGTCAGTGGCCACGCACAGCGGATGTGCTGGGAAGCAACAACGTTCATCTTCAGGTGGCACTGGACGATCGCACAGGAAGGGTCATTGCCGTGGCTGCCGTGGACAACCTGACCAAGGGCACCGCGGGTGCTGCGGTGCAGTGCGCCAACCTGGCCCTGGGGCTGCCTGAGACCACCGGGCTGCCGACCGCAGGGGTCGCCCCATGACGATTACCAGTCCAGCCGGATTCCGCGCGGCAGGTGTGACGGCTGGTCTCAAGGCCAGTGGCCGGCCGGACCTTGCCGTGGTCGTGAATGACGGCCCCGACCATCATGCCGCCGCGGTGTTCACCAGCAACCGGGTCGAGGCCGCGCCGGTGACCTGGAGCCGCGAGGCGCTGGCCGATGGTCGGGTCGATGCGGTGGTGCTCAACTCAGGGGGAGCCAACGCCTGTACGGGAGCCGCCGGGCTCGCCGACACACAAGCCAGTGCCGGGCACGTGGCTGCCGCCATCGCGGTATCGGCCGCGAACGTGGTCGTATGTTCCACGGGCCTGATCGGTGAGCTCCTCCCCATGGGCAAGATCCTGGCCGGGATCGACGTGGCAGCGGCGGCCCTGTCTGATACCGGCGGTGAGGACGCAGCGATCGCGATCATGACGACCGACACCGTCGCCAAACAGTCGTTGAGGACCGGCAACGGATGGTCGGTGGGGGGTATGGCCAAGGGCGCGGGCATGCTCGCACCTGCTCTGGCGACGATGCTCGTGGTGATCACCACCGACGCCGTCGCAGACGCCGGCACCCTGGACGCGGCGCTCCGTGCCGCGACGGATGCCACCTTTGACCGGATCGACTCGGACGGCTGCATGTCGACCAACGACACGGTGCTGTTGATGTCCTCGGGGGCCTCGGGCGTGAGGCCGTCGGCCGCGGAGCTGACCCAGACACTCACCTCGGTTTGCGCAGATCTGGCCAGGCAGCTCATCGCGGACGCAGAGGGCGCCAAGCACGACATTGCCATCGAGATTCGTTCTGCGGCAAGTGTTTCCGACGCTCTCGAGGTCGCTCGTGCGATCGCACGCAACAACCTGTTCAAGTGTGCAGTCTTCGGTGGCGACCCCAACTGGGGCCGTATCCTCGCGGCGGTAGGGACGACCCGAGCTGTCTTTGCGCCGGGGACCCTCGACGTGGACATCAACGGCATCCGGGTATGCCGTTCAGGTGGGGTTGGTGAGGACCGAACGCTGATCGACATGAGCTCAAGGAAGGTGCATGTCGTGGTGGACCTGCACGCGGGCGAGCAGACGGCGACCATCTGGACCAATGACCTGACCCACGACTATGTCCACGAGAACTCGGCGTACTCGACATGACGACCGCGAGTGAGGATCGCAGCACAGCAAGGACCGGAGCGACTGAAGAGCCGAGCGATCGACAGGACCGGAGCGAGCGGGGAGTCATGTCCATGGGTGCAGATGTGACGACGATGAGCGACAACCTCAGGACTTCCTGTGGCCAGAGCACCTTGGCGGCGGCTGCGGCCAAGGCCCAGACCCTGGTCGAGGCGCTGCCGTGGCTCGAACGGTTCCGCGGAGCACTGGTCGTCATCAAGTACGGCGGCAATGCCATGATCGACGACGAGCTCAAGGCGGCCTTCGCCCAGGACATCATGTTCTTGCGCTATGCAGGGCTCCGCCCGGTTGTCGTTCATGGCGGCGGTCCGCAGATCGGGTCCATGCTGGACCGGCTCGGGATGACCAGTGAGTTCAAGGGCGGCTTTCGGGTAACCACTCCTGAGGTCATGGAGGTCGTGCGTATGGTCCTCACCGGCCAGGTGGGGCGCGAGCTGGTCGGGCTGCTCAACAAGCACGGGCCATTGGCGGTTGGCCTGTCCGGCGAGGACGCCGGTCTGTTCGGGGCCCGCACCCGTGCCGTGGTCATCGATGGCCTCCCGGTGGACCTTGGCCTGGTCGGTGATGTCGAGAGCGTGAATCCCTCCGCGGTCATGGACATCCTGGACGCAGGCCGGATCCCGGTGGTCTCAACGGTGGCCCCGGATCTCGACGTCGAAGGTCAGGTTCTCAACGTCAATGCTGACAGCGCAGCATCGGCCCTGGCGGTTGCCCTGAAGGCTCAAAAGCTCGTCGTGCTCACCGACGTCGAGGGCGTCTACGCCAGGTGGCCCGACAAGGACTCGTTGCTCTCGCAGCTGTCAGTCAGCTCGGCAACCGACCTGTTGACCCGTGTGCACGCCGGAATGGCGCCCAAGCTCGAGGCCTGCGTACGTGCCGTGGCCGAGGGGGTGCCCCAGGCTCACATCATCGACGGTCGTCAGCCGCACTCGTTGTTGCTCGAGGTCTTCACCAGCGAGGGCATCGGCACCATGATCCTCCCTGACACGGACTCAGACCCAGACGCAGATGCTGACTCAGAGCCAGACGCAGATGGGGATCCGGTGCAAGATTCGGCCGCCGGGCTAGAGCGCGGCTCACAGCTCATCGACAATGACGATCGCGGCGATGCCTGATGCCGATTCTTGACACTGCCACGTACCTCGATCGGTACGCAGATTCGATGATGGGCGTCTTCGGTCGTCCCAAGACTGTTCTGACCCGCGGGGAGGGTTGCTACGTATGGGATGCCGACGGCAAGCGCTATCTCGACCTTCTCGCCGGGATCGCAGTCAATGCCCTGGGCCACGGGCACCCTGCGCTGGTCGACGCAGTCTGCAGGCAGGCCGAGTCCATGATCCACGTCTCCAACTTCTTCGCCACCCCCCCGCAGGTTGAGCTGGCTGAGCGACTGTTAGCCGTTGCGGGTGCTCCCAAGGGCTCAGCTGTCTTCTTTGCGAACTCCGGCAGCGAGGCGGTCGAAGCCGCCATCAAGCTGAGCCGGCGCACCGGCCGCCCAGGTCTGGTGGCTGCGGAGGCTGCCTTCCACGGTCGCACGACGGGCGCTCTGGCACTGACCCACAAACTGGCCTACCGCGAGCCGTTTGCGCCGCTCATACCCTGGGTCACCCACGTTCCGCTGAACGACGAGGCGGCACTGCGGGCAGCGGTTGACACCCACACCGCGGCTGTCTTCCTCGAGCCCATCCAGGGCGAAGCCGGAGTCGTCGCCGCCGATCCGGCATACCTGCAGCTGGCGCGTGAGCTGACCCGAGCGACGGGCGCGCTGCTGGTCATTGATGAGGTCCAGACGGGCGTGGGCCGCACAGGGACCTGGTTCGCCTTCCAGCAGGCCGGCGTCGTCCCGGACGCCATCACGGTCGCCAAGGGCCTGGCGGGGGGTGTCCCCATCGGGGCGCTCGTGACGTTTGGCCCCGACATCAGCGGGCTACTCACGGCCGGTCAGCACGGTTCGACCTTTGGCGGCAACCCGCTGGCAGCGGCGGCAGGACTGGCCGTCCTCGAGACGATCGACAAGGACGGGCTGCTGGCGCATGCCACGGCGGTGGGCAACTATCTAGCCGATTCGGTTGCGGCGTTAAGTCATCCGTTGATCGTAGGCGTTCGTGGCAGCGGCCTTCTGCGTGCCATTGTGCTTTCGGCCGACGTGTCGGTCGTTGTCGCCGATCGTGCCCTCAGCGCCGGTTTCATCGTCAACGCACCAACTCCCGATGCGCTCAGGCTCACGCCGCCACTGGTGGTCACGACCGAGCAGATTGACACGTTCGTGGCGGCACTGCCGGCCCTTCTCCACGGGCTGGCGCCGAGCTCATGACTGGCCACTTCTCGGTCCGAGCTACCGCGGCGCCAAACGCATCGGCGGTGTCCTCGTGATACCCCAGACCCGGGCTGGCCGGCGTCAGCTTGTCCTCGACATCCTCGGCCGCCAGAGTGTGCGATCCCAGGGAGAGCTCCTGGAGATTTTGTCGCGAAAGGGTTTCGACGTCGCACAGGCAACCTTGAGCCGTGACCTTGTCGAGCTGGGCGCAGTCAAGGTGCGTGAGGGCAAGACGTTGGTCTATGCCGTGCCCGGGCAAGGTGGCGATCGCACCGCCCGGGTTGCTCCCGGTCTTGACGAGGTGAGCTCGCGCCTGCGACGACAGTGCGAGGAGCTGCTCGTCACTGCGCGAGCATCCGCCAACCTCGTTGTGGTGCGCACCCCGTCGGGGGCTGCCAACTATCTGGCTTCGGCGCTCGACCACGCAAACGAGCCGGACATCCTGGGCACCATCGCCGGCGATGACACCATCATGATCATCACCGGCGGAGCGCTGCAGAGCCGGGCCCTAGTGACGCGGCTGCTGGCCCTGGCCGGATCGCGTGAGGATGACCCGATCCGTGAGGCCGCACCACCACGCACCACGTCGCAGACCAGACCAACCACGATGTCGCAGACCAGACCAGTCGTCATTCAGACGAAGAAACCCACCAAGGAGACCCCGTGACTGACCGCGTTGTTCTTGCATACTCCGGAGGTCTGGATACCTCTGTCGCCATCGGCTGGATCGCTGACGCCATCGGTGCCGAAGTCATTGCCGTCGCCGTAGATCTCGGACAGGGCGGCGAGGACCTCGACACGATCCGTCAGCGTGCGCTCGACTGCGGCGCCGTCGAGGCGTATGTCGCTGACGCCCGCGACGAGTTCGCAGATGAGTACTGCCTTCCGGCCATCCAGGCGAACGCCCTGTATATGGGCCGATACCCGCTCGTCTCGGCGCTGTCGCGTCCCGTGATCGTCAAACACCTGGTCCGTGCCGCCAAGGCGCACGGCGCCACCGTCGTGGGCCACGGCTGTACCGGCAAGGGCAACGACCAAGTTCGCTTCGAGGTTGGCATCTCCTCCCTTGCGCCCGATCTCAGGTGCATCGCACCGGTACGCGACCTGGCGTTGACGCGCGACAAAGCGATCGACTACGCGGAGGCGCACAACCTGCCGATCGAGACGACGAAGAAGAACCCCTACTCAATCGACCAGAACGTCTTCGGCCGGGCGGTCGAGACCGGCTTCCTCGAGGACATCTGGAACGCCCCGATCGAGGACCTTTACACGTATACGAAGGATCCGGCCCGCCCTCACGACGCCGACGAGGTCGTCATCACCTTCGAGTCCGGGGTCCCGGTCGCCATCGACGGCGAGAAGGTCAACGTCCTGCAGGCAATCCAGACGCTCAACGAGCGCGCTGGCAACGCCGGCATCGGCCGTCTCGACCTGGTCGAGGACCGTCTGGTCGGCATCAAGAGCCGCGAGGTCTACGAAGCCCCGGGCGCACTGACCCTCATCACCGCTCATCAGGAGCTTGAGAACGTGACGGTGGAGCGCGAGCTTGGCCGCTACAAGCGGGGCGTCGAGCAGAAATGGGGCGAGCTCACCTACGACGGTCTGTGGTTCAGCCCGCTGAAGCGCTCGCTCGACATATTCATGGCCTCCACCCAGGAGCACGTCTCCGGAGACATCCGGATGACGCTGCACGGTGGCCGTGCAGTCGTGACCGGTCGTCGATCCGAGACGAGCCTCTACGACTTCAACCTCGCGACGTACGACGCGGGCGACACCTTCGACCAGACCCAGGCCAAGGGCTTCATCGAGCTCCATGGTCTGTCCAGCAAGATCGCGGCAGCTCGCGACCAGCGGCTGGGCAGGTGAGCCAGGAACTCCCCAGCGGTATGACGGGCGCCGGCCACGTGGGCAAGGTGAGTCTGTGGGGTGGCCGGTTCGCCGGCAGTGCCGCGGATGCTCTTACTGCGTTGTCGAGGTCCACCCACTTCGACTGGAGGCTTGCGCCGTACGACATCGCGGGGTCCCGGGCCCACGCACGGGCGCTGCATCACGCTGGCCTCATTGATGTCGCCACCCTGGACGCGATGCAGGTGGGGCTCGGAGAGCTCCTCCGAGATGTGCAGTCGGGGGCGTTCGCTCCGCTCGAGGACGACGAGGACGTGCACACGGCACTCGAGCGAGGCCTGATCGAGCGTGCTGGCGCTGATGTCGGTGGCCGGCTTAGGGCCGGCCGCTCGCGCAACGACCAGGTGGCCACGCTGTTCCGGATGTACCTGCGCGACCACGCCCGCATCCTCAGCGCGCTTGTGTTGGACGCCGTGGACTCTCTTGTGGGGCAGGCGGACCAGCACATCGACGTGGCCATGCCGGGCCGTACCCACATGCAGCACGCGCAACCCGTTCTGCTGGCCCATCACCTGCTGGCCCACGCATGGGCGCTCCTGCGCGACGTGGAGCGCTGGCAGGACTGGGATCGCCGATCGGCCCTGTCTCCCTACGGCTCGGGTGCGCTGGCCGGCACCTCCCTGGGGCTGGACCCCGAGATGGTGGCAGCAGACCTCGGCTTCACCGGCGCCGTGGAGAACTCGATCGACGGTACGTCGAGCCGTGACTTCGTCGCGGAGTTCGCCTTCGTCAACGCCATGGCTGCGGTGGACATCTCCCGCCTCGCCGAGGAGATCGTCCTCTGGGCCACCAAGGAGTTCTCTTACATCACCCTGGACGACGCCTACTCCACCGGGTCGAGCATCATGCCGCAGAAGAAGAACCCCGACGTTGCCGAGCTGGCCCGCGGCAAGGCCGGGCGGCTGGTGGGCGACCTTGCCGGTCTGCTGACCACGCTCAAGGGGCTGCCGCTGGCCTACAACCGCGACCTGCAGGAGGACAAGGAGCCGGTGTTCGACGGCATCGACACCCTCGAGGTCCTGCTACCGGCTTTCGCAGGCATGGTCGCAACCATGCGGTTCAACACCGAAAGGCTCGAGTCTCTTGCGCCGCAGGGATTTTCGCTGGCCACTGACATCGCCGAGTGGCTCGTCCGCCAAGGGGTCCCGTTCCGCAACGCCCACGAGGTCGCAGGTGCCTGCGTTCGCGAGTGCGAGAGCCGCGGGATCGAGCTGTGGGACCTGTCGGACGACGATCTTCTCTCGATCTCGGCGCACCTCACCCCTGCGGTGCGCGCGGTCCTCAGCGTTCGAGGATCACTCGAGTCCCGTGATGCCAAAGGCGGCACGGCGCCAGCACGCGTCTGCGAGCAGCTCGAGCTCGTGCGTCAGCACGTCGTCGAGGCACG
>ENA-OFCI01000240-OFCI01000240.1-metagenomes-genome-assembly--contig:-NODE-240-length-36781-cov-5.816179_pt1 | contig 36781 bp, 36 predicted proteins | sample MGYA00153391_OFCI01 | MGnify analysis MGYA00153391
GAGGTCGATCCGATCCCGCTCCTGCTGCCCGCCGACGAGTGGGAAGGCATCGCGGCCGGCATCGAGCAACGGGCCGACCTGCTCAACCGCGTGCTCGGCGATCTCTACGGTCCGCAGACATTGCTCAAGGACGGCACGATCCCGCCGTCGGTGATCTTCGGCCACCGCGGCTTCCTCGCGCCGGCCGAAGGGCTCAAGCCCGCCGGTGGCCGCCACCTGCTGCAATACGCTGCCGACCTCGCGCGCTCGCCCGACGGCCGGTGGTGGGTGGTGAGCGACCGCACGCAGGCTCCTTCGGGTTCGGGCTACGCGCTCGAGAACCGGCTCGTCGTCTCGCGCGTGTTCCCGCAGATGTTCCGCCAGCTGCCGGTGCAGCACCTGGCCGCATTCTTCGACGCCTTGCGCGCGTCGTTGCGCCACTGGGCACCGCGTTCGCCGGGTGAGAGCGGCCCGCCGCGCATCGTGCTGCTCACGCCGGGGCCCTACAACGAGACCTACTTCGAACATGCGCTGCTGGCGCGCTACCTCGGCTTCGCGCTCGTCGAAGGCAGTGACTTGACGGTACGCAGCGGCTGCGTCTGGATGAAGACGGTCGACGGCTTGAAGCGCGTTCACGCGATCCTGCGCCGCCAGGACGACGACTACTGCGACCCGCTCGAGTTGCGCTCCGACTCCGCCCTCGGCGTTGCCGGTCTGACCGACTGCGTGCGCCGCGGCAGCGTGTTCGTCGGCAACGCGCTCGGCTCGGGCGTGATCGAATCCGGCGCGCTGCTCGGCTACCTGCCCAAGCTCTCGGCGCAGTTGCTCGGCGAGCCGCTGAAGTTGCCGTCGATCGCGACCTGGTGGCTCGGCGAGCCGGCCGCGTTCGACGACGCCTGGAAGCGCCTCGACAAGCTGCTGATCAAGCCACTCGAACGCTCGGTGCGCGAGCCGGCGATTTTCGGCGCCGACCTCACGCTCGACGAGCGCGTGCTGCTGCGCGCGAAGGTCGCGGCGCGGCCGCAGCGTTACGTGGCGCAGGAGTGGGTGCATGTGTCGCTGGCGCCGGTGCTGGAGCGTAGCGTCGCCAAGACCGACACGCTCGCGCCGCGAGGAGGTTCGGAGACGCTCGCGCCGCGAGCCGTCGGCCTGCGCGTGTTCGCGGTCGCGACGCCGAACGGCTATCGCGTGATGCCCGGCGGGCTCACGCGCGTGGCGGTCGACGGCGATTCGCGCGTGATCGCAATGCAGCGCGGCGGGCGCTCGAAAGACACTTGGGTGCTTTCGCGCGCGCCGGTCAACGCGTCGTTCTCGCTGCTCTCGACCACCGTCAAGCCCGAAGACCTCATCGGCTCGCGCGGCAACCTGCCTTCGCGCGCGGCCGAAAACCTGTTCTGGTACGGCCGCTACGGTGAGCGCTGCGACAGCGCGGTGCGCGTGCTGCGCGTCGCGATCGCCGGTGTGCTCGACCACGCGGCCGAGCCGTCCGACGGCATCGCGCCGGCCATCGTGCTCGCCCACAAGCTCGGGCTGATCGACGACACCGACAATGCCAGCGTCGCGCTGCTGCGCGCCGCCACCCACCCCGACGAAGCGCTCGCGAACCGGCTGCGCCTGCTCTCGCGCACCGCGTTCAACCTGCGCGACCGCATGTCGGCCGACAACTGGCGCACGCTGAATCAACTCGCCGCCGACCCGGTGTTCCAGCGTGGTGCGGCGCTGCCGTTGGCTTTGAGCTGGCTCGACCGCGCGGTCACGTCGATGATGACGCTTTCGGGCTATGTGCTCGACGGCATGACGCGCAGTTCCGGCTGGCGATTTCTTTCGATCGGCCGTCGCCTCGAGCGGCTCTCGCACCTGTGCGCGACGCTGCAGGTCGCGACAACCGACGGCGCTGCGCACAACCTCGACTGGCTGCTCGAGCTCACCGATTCGACCGGCACTTACCGCGGGCGCTACCTCGCCGCGCCCGAGTGGCTGCCGGTGCTCGACATCCTGATGCGCGACGAAAACAACCCGCGCTCGATCGCGTTCCAGGTCAAGGGCCTGACCGAGTACGTCGCCAAACTCGAACTCAGCCACGGCCGGTTTGCGAGCGATGTGCTCGCGCCGGCGCAGACTGCATTGCGCGACTTGATGCCGAACGACCTGCACCCCGAGAGCGAAGCTGTCGCGCAAGTGCTCGATCAGTTGCGCAAATGCGCGGGTGCGGTGTCCGACGAGCTGACGCTGAAATTTTTCCAGCATGCCGAGTCGCGCAGCGTGCTGTCGTTGGTGGCCTGAGCGGCGCGCGGGTGAATCGCGACGACGATGATGACGACAGCCCCGCAACGCTACGTCGTGCACCACGAAACGCGCTACGCGTACACCGCGCCGGTCTCGCAATCATGGCAACTTGCGCGCCTGACGCCGCGCACGCTGCCGTGGCAACAACTGCTGTCGTACTCGCTCGAGATCGAGCCCCGCGCCGACGAGCGCCGCGACGAGCTCGACAGCTTCGGCAACCGGGTCACGCACTTCGGCCTGCACGGCGCGCACCGCATGTTGCGCGTGCGCATGGAGTGCTTGGTGGAGGTGACCGAGCGGCCGTCGGTCGATGCGCCAATGGCACTGCCCGTACAACAGCAGATGCAGTTGCAGGGCAGTGCAACGATGCAGTCGCAAACGCAAAGCCAATCCCGAGCACAGATTCAGACCTTAGGTCCGCCGCTCGCGTGGGAGGCCGTCTGCGAAGCAATCCGCCGCGAGCCGCAGCAAGACGACCTGATCCCCGCCAGCATGAGCGAGCCCACGCCGCTGGTGCCGCTTTCCGAGGGCGCGCGCCACTACGCGAGCGAGTCGTTCGCTCGTGGTCGCGCGTGGCTCGATGCCGTGACCGAGCTGATGCACCGCATCCACGCCGATTTCGAGTTCGAGCCGGGCGCGACCACCGTCAGCACGTCGGTCGATGAAGTGCTCTACCAAAAGCGCGGCGTGTGCCAGGATTTCGCCCACCTGATGCTCGCCTGCCTGCGCGGCCACGGCTTGCCGGCGCGGTACGTGTCGGGCTACTTGCTCACCGACCCGCCGCCCGGCGTGCCGCGCCTGATGGGCGCCGACGCGTCGCACGCATGGATCGCGGCGTACTCGCCGCAGCACGGCTGGGTCGAGTTCGACCCGACCAACGACCAGCTCGCCGACCAGCGCTACATCACGCTGACTTGGGGCGCCGATTTCGCCGACGTGGTGCCGCTGCGCGGCGTGATCTTCGGCGGTGGCGAGCAGCGAATGGATGTCGAAGTCAGCGTGATCCCGGCCTGAGAGTCGTCGCCTTCCCCCGATCGAGGGTGAGGGTCGAGGGGGTCGCATCACCCCCGATTTAGGTCGCCCCTTCCGCCCTTGCGGGGGTGTTCGGCAGCGGCGCTCGCAGCAAGACTCTCACTCATCGAACGTCACCCCGAGAGAGAAAAAATGGCCCGCTTCCAGTTCAACCTGCGTTGCCTCGTGTCGCAAGCCGTGCACCACCCGGTCGTCGCGCAGCGCGCGCTGCAGGCGCTGCATCTCGACGAGGCGCCCGAAGCACGCAGCGCACAACCCCACGGCCCCGGCTGGTTCGATTCGAGCTGGGATCTGGTCCGCGGCCTCGACGTGCGCGAGGGCCTGCCGGGCGACGCGCGCCTGCACGAATGGCTGGCCGCTTGCCTCGCGCCGGCCATGCCGGACGGTGCGCTCACTCAAGCTTTGCATGTCGCCGATTCCGCCCTCGCCGCATCCGCGGGAGTCACGCATATCGATGGGTTCAGCAACTTCGGGATCGACGGTCTCGCGCTCGTGTAACGCGTTGATCGCGCGCTGGGCTCAGCGCGCGCTGCGCGCCAGCTCGCGCGCCACCGCTTCGCCGAGTTCGATCACTGCCAGCGCGTAGTAGCTCGACCAGTTGTAGCGCGTCACCGCGTAAAAGTTCGCGGTGCCAGCCACGTAGCTCGGCGCGACTTGGCCGTTTTGCAGTTCGACGAGTGCGAGCTTGCCGATGCCGCCGGCTTCCATCAGCCGCACGTCGGCGGCGAATGCAGCCTCGCTCAGTTGTGCGCCACGTGTTGCGAAATCGGCAGGCGTGAAGGTCGGCAGGATGTCGGGGCCGAGCAGTGCTGCGCGGTCGGCGGCGTCGACCGGCACGGCCACGTCGAACCGCGTGGGCAGCCCGCGCTGCCAGCCGAATTCGGCGAGGTAGTGCGCGACGCTGCCGATCACGTCGGCCGGGTTGCGCGCCAGGTCGACATGGCCGTCGCCGTCGAGGTCGACCGCGTATTTGTTGAAGCTCGACGGCATGAATTGCGGCATGCCCATCGCGCCGGCGAAGCTGCCCTTTTGCTGCAGCGGATCGAGGCCTTCGGCACGGCACATCACGAAGAAGCTCTCGAGCTCGTCGCGGAAGAACGGCGCGCGGTCCTTGCGGCCGGCGGGGAAGTCGAACGCCAGCGTGGCGAGCGCGTCGATGACGCGAAAGTTGCCCATCTGCTGGCCGTAGATCGTCTCGACGCCGACGATACCGACGACGATCTCGGGCGGCACGCCGTAGAGCTCTTCGGCGAGCGCGAGCCACTTCTCGTTCGCGCGCCAGAACGTCACGCCGGCGCGGATGCGGATCGGCTCGACGAAACGGCTGCGGTAGGCCGCCCAGTTCTTCGCGGTGCCCGCCGGCGCCGGCATGATGAATTTGGCCACGCTCGGCTGAAAGCGTGCGCGCTGCAGTGCTGCCTGCACCCACGCGGGGTCGAGGCCGCGGCGCTCGGCGAGCTCGGCGCCGAAGCGCATCACGTCGTCGCGCCGACCGTAGGTGACGATGTCGGGCGCGCCGTCGGCGCGAACTTGCGCAGCGGTGGGCTTTTTCTTGCGGGCCAGTGCTTGGGTGCTGGCGAGTGCGAGTGCGGTGCTGACGAGGGCGATGGCAAGGACAGAGAGCAGGGCAGGTCGGCGCATCGGTCGATTATCGAGGGCTCAGTCACGCGCCCCGCGTGCGCAACGCACGGGCGTGGGCGACGAACCGGCGCGTCAACGAGGCATCGGGCCGCGTGACCGTGGCGCGGCTGTAGCGCTGGCGCTCCAGCGTGTCGAGCAGTTCGGCGAGCGGCTCGCCGGGTGGGCCGAGGCGCGCGCGCACGCGGTGGGCGAGCGCGCGGGGCGGCTCGTGCGGCGCAGCACTCAGGCCGGCGCGTTGCAGCGCGGCGCGCAGGCGGTCCATCTGGCGCGTCCACGGGTCGATGCGATGGCGGTCGTACCAGGCCCACGCGGCACCGGCGAGCGCGAGCGTGCTCAACGCGCCGATCAGCAGCAGCGCCAGATCTTCCCAGCTCGGCGAGGTGAAGCCGAGTTCTTTGAGCAGGTCGATCTGCTGGCCGCGCGAGTAGTTGAGCACCCACTGGTTCCAGCGGTTGTTGAGCGCTTCCCAGCCGTCGCGCAACTGCGCGAATATTTCGGGGTTGACGTTACCGAGCGCACCGGCCACCAGCCCGGGTGCGGGCACGAGCCGCCGCCCGCGGTCGATGCGCTCGGGTGCAACCGCGGCGGTCGGGTCGGCGCGCACCCAGCCGGTGCCCGGCTGCCAGTACTCGGCCCAGGCATGCGCCGAACTCTGGCGCACGGCGTAGTAGCCGTCGACCGGCGACGGGTCGATGCCTTGGTACCCGGTGACGACACGCGCTGGCACATCGAGCGCCCGCATCACGACGACGAAGGCTGCAGCGAAGTGCTCGCAAAAGCCGGCGCGCCGGTCGAGCCAGAACTCGTCGACCGCGTCGTGGCCGCGCTCGTCGCCGTACTCGCCGGGCGCGAGCGTATAGCTGAAACCGGCTGTGCGGATATGCTGCAAAACAGCTTGCGCGAGCACGCGCGGCTCGGCGGTCGCGTAGCGCGGCTGGCGCAGCAGCGCGGTCGCCCATTCGAGCGTGCGCGGGTTGTAGCCGGGTGGCAGCGCGATGTCGTCCTGCAGGCTCAGCTCGTGGCTCGCCGGGCCGTGGCGAAAGTCGATGAACGCCTCGGCATTGAAGCGCACGCGCTCGTACAAGGGCCTGTCGGTGCGCCACTGCAGATCGGGCAAACCGACCACGCGGTAGCCCTCGATGGCAGGCGCTTTGTTCGCCGCTTCGAGCAGCGGCAGGCTCGTGAGCCGCAGCGGCTCGATCGTCATCTCGTAGCGCAGGGGTGCGCCGGCGGTGCGCAGGTCGAGTCGCGGCACCGAGGCCGGGCCGAACGAAGGTTGCAGCGGCTGCCACTCGAGGCCGTCGAAGCGCGACAGCACCGGCCCGCGGAAGTACAACGCCTGCGGCGGTGGCGGCGCGCCCTCGAAGCGGATGCGCAGTGCGATGCTGTTGTCTTGCGCGACCTCCGAGACCGAACCCATGCGCATCGAGTTCGACAGCCCGGTCTTCGCTTGCCCGTCTTGCGGCACACCCCACAGCGGCCCGACGCGAGGGAACAGCACGAACATCAACGCCATGATCGGCGCGCCGAGCAGCGCGGTGCGCGCCGAGAGCGCCGCAGCCTGGCGCAAGCTCGGCTGGCCGACCGGCATGTGGGCCAGCACCAGCGCGGTCAGCAGCCCCCAGACCGAGACCAGCATCGCCGCTGCGACCGGCAACGACTGCGAGTACAAAAAGTGCGTGAGGATCAGGAAGAAACCGAGGAAGAACACCACGAAGGCATCGCGGCGCGCGCGCAGCTCGAGTGTTTTCAGCGCCATCAGCACGACCGCGAGCGTCACGCCAGGCTCTTTGCCGAGCAGCGAGTTGTACGACCAGAAGGTCAGCGCTGCGGCCACGATCAACACCGCGACGAGTGCCCAGCGCCCCGGCAGTGGCGCATTCGCGATGGCCAGCCTCGCCCGCCACAGCAGCACCACCAGCGTCAGCAGCGAGCACCACAGGGGCAAGTGCGAGGCGTGCGGCAGCACTGTCCAGCCGATCACGAACAACAGGAACAGCGTGTCGCGTGCGTCGCGCGGCAGGTGGCTCCAGCCGGGCCAAACCCGCGAGATGCGCACCTCCGACGCGAGCCGGCCGATCAGCGCCACAGTGCGAGCGCCTCGAGGCAGCGGCGGCGTTGCGCGTCGCCATCGGCCGGTGCAATGTCGAGGCCGGGCAGGCGCAGGCCGTAGTCGGCGCCGACGCGGTGCGCGGCGACCGCCCACGCGGCCAGCCGCGAGAGCCGCTCTTCGGGCGCGAGCGTGCCGCAGGCCTGCCAGTCGAGCCACAGCTCCTGGTGCGCCGAGGCGCTGGTGTCGCGGCTGACGAGATCGCCGCCGCTGTCCATCGTCTTCGCGGCCTTCTTCCAGGCGATCAGCTTCAGTGGGTCACCGCGCCGGTACGCGCGCACGCCTTCGACCTCGCCGCCATCGGCGCTGCGTGATTGCGTCGGCCCACCCGGCACTGCGCGCGCTGCCGGCAGCGCGGCGGGCGGGCGCTCGGGTTGCGGGTAGACAAGCAGCTGCGTTGCGGGGCGCCAGACCGTCCAGACGCGAAACAGCCCGAGCGGGAAGCGTGTTTCGGCGCCAAGCGTCGGCGTGTCGTGCCGCCCACGGGTCGGCGGCACGAAGCTGACCTGCGCGTGCGCCTGCCCGAGCGTCGGCACGTTGAGCCATGTGAGCGTGGTCTCGCCCGCACCCGAGACCTTCAAGCCGATGCCGAAGCGCGCGGCGCCGGGGCTGGTGAGCACGATGTCGAGCACCGCCGGATCGCCAGCGAAGACCGGCGCGACCGGTTTGAGGTGCAAGGTGAGGCCACGCAGGGTCGCGTGCGTGAGATGCATCGAAACGACGCCGCTGCCCGCCAGCAAAAAGGTCAGCACGTAGCCCAGGTTCAGCTGGTAGTTGATCGATGCGAGCAGCAGCACGATCAAGGTGAGCCCGAACATCCAGCCCGCGCGTGTCGGCAGGATGTAGACGTTGCGCTGTGTCAGCAACAGCGTGTCGGTGCGGGGCTGGCGCGCGTCGACCCAGGCGCGAAAGCGGGCGCGGGCGAAGTTGGCGGGGTTCAAGCGCGAGGTGGCGGCTCGCCCACTGGCGAGGTTTGCGTTGCCCGTCACGGCGGTGGCGTCGCGACGGCGACGAGGCCACGCACCGCGGTCTTCACTTGCGCGCTCACGCGCAACAGCGCGGCAAGCAATGCCTTGTCGATCTCCACCTCGCCTTCGTATTCGGCCAAATTGCGCTTGCGATGCGCCTGATCGAGTACGCGCCACTGCGCGGCCGCAAAGGCGAGCGTGTGCGTCAGGCACTGAAACACCACATACCGATTTTCGGACCGATAACCGTGCCAGCGAAGCGCCGCGAGCGAGAGCGCATGCGCTGCGTTGCAGGCAAGATCGAAGCGGGTCTCCGAACTGAAGGTCTTGTTTGCCGCGTCGCGCAATCGCGCGGCGCCCGATCGCAACAGGCCGTCGAACTCGGCCTGCGTTCCGGGCTCGGCCTTGAGCTGGCGCACGCGCACCAGGTTGTCGAGTTCAGGCTGGCCCATCGTCGTTGCCGATGAGTGCGATGCGTGGTCGCGACAGTACCTTCGTCAGGAACGGGTTGCGTGCTTTGCGGCGCTTGTTGAACTCGCTCTTCGTGTACAGCGTGGGGCTGATGCGGCGACCGAGCGAGGCTTCGATCGGCGCAAGCGAAGTGAACACGTCTTCGAGGCCGAGGCCTTCGGCGACGATCATCAGGTCGATGTCACTGGCGCTGTGGGCCTCGCCCGCGGCGATCGAACCATAGACGAAGGCGCGGTCGATGCGCTTTGCCAAGGGCGCCAGCGCGACGCGCAATGCGTCGACCACACCGAAGGTCTTGCGCACGATCGCGTGCAGTTCGCCGTAGATCGGCGCGTCGGTGTTGGCCTGGTAGTGTTTTTGGTTGCCCTTGGCGCTGACACTCAGCAGCCCGCACGCCGCGAGTGAGGTCAGCTCACGCTGCACGCCACCGATGCCGGACTCCGTCAGACGCACGAGTTCGTTGGTGTAAAAACTTCTTTGCGGATGGCCGTAAAGCGCTGCGAGCAAGCGTTGGCGCACCCGCGGGAACAGCGCGTCGGCGATGTTGGCTGAGGAAGACTGAGTGGCCATCGATGATTCCCTTATTGGGAGCGATGATACCCAAAATGGGATCGATGCAATAGGACGGCCGTGGTCGGCGCCATTACGGCAGCGCCACCGCCTCGACCATCGCGCGCACTTGCTCGACCCGGCCGCGTCCGGCGCTCGAAACCGGCACGAGGCGGTGGGCGATGGTTTGCGGCAGCACGTATTGAACGTCGTCGGGTGCCACGTAGTCGCGCTGGCCGAGCAGCGCGCGCGCTCGGGCGGCTCGCAGCACGCCGATGCCGGCGCGCGGGCTCAGGCCTTCGACGAACCAGCGGCCGGAGCGTGTTGCGGCGATCAGCGCCTGCAGGTAGTCGAGCAGCGCGTCCGACACATGCACGGCCTGCACTGTTTTTTGCGCCTCGACGAGTTGCTCGGGCGTCATGACCGCGCGCAAGCTGTGGATCGCTTCGCGCCGGTCATGGCCGGCGAGCAGCGCGCGTTCGCTGGCCTGGTCGGGGTAGCCGAGCGTGAGGCACATCAGAAACCGGTCGAGCTGCGATTCAGGCAGCGGATACGTGCCCAACTGGTCGCTCGGATTTTGCGTGGCGATCACGAAAAACGGCTCGGGCAGCGCACGCGTCGCGCCTTCGACCGTGACCTGGTGCTCCTCCATCGCCTCGAGCAGCGCGCTTTGCGTTTTCGGCCCGGCGCGGTTGATCTCGTCAGCCAGCAGCACCTGCGCAAACACCGGGCCGGGGTGGAACACGAAAGCCTCTTTGCTGCGCTCGTAAACGCTGACGCCGATCAGGTCGGAAGGCATCAGGTCGGCCGTGAACTGCGTACGCGAAAAGTGCAGGCCGAGCGACACGGCGAGCGCATGCGCCAGCGTCGTCTTGCCCACCCCCGGCACGTCTTCGATCAGCAAGTGGCCACCGGCCAGCATGCAGACCACGCAGTCTTCGATCTGCGCGCGCTTGCCGACGATAATCGTGGCGATCTGGTCGACCAAAGCGGTCAGTTGCGCGCTGAGCGCTTTGCTGGTTTGTGTGTCTGCGCGTGGGTCCATCCGGCCACGTTACCCGAAAAGTAAAGAGCTGTAAGCCCGATGACAACTGCCTTCTACAGCCATCCCGATTGCCGCGACCACGACATGGGCAGCGGTCACCCCGAGTGCGCACAACGCCTCGACGCGATCGACGACTACCTGCTCGCAACCGGCCTCGATGTGGCCCTTGAACGCCACGAGGCCCCGCTGGTCGATCTGGCCGACGTGGCCCACGCCCACAACAGCGGCTACGTCGGTGAACTGCGTGACGTGCTGCTGCGCATCGCTGCCGACGGCTCGCGCCACGCGTTCGACCCCGACACCTCCGCCAACGCCGGCACCTGGGCGGCCGTGCAGCGCGCCGCCGGTGCGGCAGTTGCCGCGACAGACGCTGTCATCGACGGCCGCGCGACCAACGCGTTTTGCGCGGTGCGCCCGCCAGGCCACCACGCCACGCGCGACGCCGCGATGGGCTTTTGCTTTTTCAACAACGTGGCGATCGCCGCGCGCCACGCGCTCGACGTGCGCGGCATCGAACGCGTAGCGATCGTCGACTTCGACGTGCACCACGGCAACGGCACCGAAGACATCATCGCCGGCGACGAGCGCGTGCTCATGGTCAGCATCTTTCAGGATCACCTCTACCCGTTCAGCGGCGGCGTGCCGATGGGCGACAACATGATCAACGTGCCCGTGCCGGCCTACACCAAGGGTCGTGAAGTGCGCGAGATGATCGAGGCCATGTGGATGGAACGGCTCGAGGCCTTTGCGCCGCAGATGATTTTCATCTCGGCCGGCTTCGACGCGCACCGCGAAGACGACCTCGGCCAGCTCGGCCTGGTCGAGGCCGACTACGAATGGATCACGCAGCGCATCAAAGGCGTGGCCGATCGCCACGCGCAGGGTCGCATCGTCTCGTGCCTGGAGGGTGGCTACAACCTCGGCGCACTCGCCCGCAGCGTGGCTGCGCACGTGCGCGTGCTCGCGGGGGTTTAAAAAAGAATGCCGCTGCCCGCCGTTCGCTTACCGCGAGCAATCGCCCTCATGCTCGCCGCGATGCTGGGCGGATGCACCGTGTGGCGCCCGGTCACCGTGCCGATCCCGGCGTTGCGCCAGCCTGCGCCGTGCGCTGCGCGGCCCGACACGCTGCTGGTGATGCTGCCCGGCTCGGGTTCGCGGCCGCAAGCGTTCATCGACGAAGGCTTTGTCGACGCGGTGCGCAAACGCCGCATCGCGGCCGACCTGCTGCTGGTCGACGCGCATGTCGGCTACTACGCCGACAAGAGCATCGTCGACCGCCTGCGTGCCGACGTGATCGCGCCGGCTATGGCGCAGGGCTACACGCGCATCTGGCTGGTCGGCATCTCGATCGGCGCGTTCGGCGCGCTGATCTACAGCGAGGCGCAACCGCAAGGTATCGCCGGTGTCGTCGCGCTCGGGCCGTACCTTGGCAAGCGCGCGCTGAGCGAAGAGATCAACGCACAGGGCGGATTGCGCGCCTGGCGTGCGCCTGTCGGCAAGCTCGACCCGGACGACATCGACACGATCGTCTGGCGCTGGCTGCAGCCTTACGCGACGCGTCCGATGCCGCAGGCCCGGCCGGAACTCTGGCTCGGCTACGGCCGCGACGACCGGTTCGTCCTCAGCGACAAGTTGCTCGCTGCGGCGCTGCCGACCGACCGTGTCTTCGAGGTCGATGGCGGCCACGACTGGGCGCCGTGGCTCGCGCTGTGGCAGCGCCAACTCGACGCCATGCCGCTGCCGCGCGACCCGGGTTGCAAGCCCGGGCCCTGAACGCGCCTTCACAATCGCGCCGCATGGACCACAGCTTTCTTTCCGCTTTCATCCTGCTGCTGCTGGTGCTCGACCCGCTCGGCAGCCTGCCGGTGTTCATCCCGATCATGCGCGGCGTGCCGCCGGAGCGCCGCGTCTGGGTCGCGACGCGCGAGGTCGGCATCGCGTTCGGCGTGCTGTTCGCGTTCATGTTTTTCGGCGAGGGTTTCCTGCGCGTGATGCGCCTCTCGGAACGCTCGCTCGAAGTGGCCGGCGGCGTGATTTTGCTGATGGTCGCGATCCGCATGATCTTCAGCCATGAGGGCGGCGTGTACGGCGTGGCGGAGGGCAAGGAGCCGATGATTTTCCCGCTCGCGGTGCCACTGCTGGCCGGGCCGTCGGCGATGGCGACGGTGCTATTGCTCGCCTCGCGCCAGCCCGATCGGGTGATGTCCTGGGTGGGCGCGCTGGCCTGCGCGATGGCGGTGTCAGGCGCGGTGCTGCTGCTGTGCGACCGCATTCGCCGACTGCTCGGTGACTCGGTGGTGTCGGCACTCGAAAAACTGATGGGTCTGGTGCTGACGGCGATCGCGGTCGAGATGATTCTGGCCGGCTTGAAGCGCTACTTCATGGCGCCGCTGTAGCCGGCGCGCAGCGCGAAACCTGACCGTGCCTTCGACGCCCGTTGCAGTGACGCGCTCACCGCGCCCCCGCCGCGTGTTCATGCTCGGCGCCACCGGCACGATCGGCCGCGCGACCGCGCGAGCGCTCGTCGAGCGCGGCCACGATGTCGTGTGCGTTGTGCGGCCGCGTGCCGGCGTCGGCGGTGCGCTCGCCCAGGCCGACACCATGCGGCTGCTCGGTGGCGCCGCGGTCCGGTTCGGTGATGTAACCGACCCGGCCTCGCTGGTGCGCGACGGCTTTCGCGGTGAGCGCTTCGACGCCATGGTCTCGTGCCTGGCATCGCGCACGGGCGCGCCGAAAGACGCCTGGGCCATCGACCACCGCGCGCATGTGCATGCGCTGGCCGCGGCACGCGATGCGGGCATCAGTCAGATCGTGCTGTTGTCGGCGATCTGCGTGCAAAAACCATTGCTCGCGTTTCAGCAAGCCAAGCTCGCGTTCGAGGCCGTGCTCGTGAAATCAGGCCTGACGTATTCGATCGTGCGGCCGACCGCTTTCTTCAAATCGCTGTCGGGCCAGGTCGAGCGCGTGAGGCGCGGGCAACCGTATCTACTGTTCGGTGACGGCCGGTTGACGGCCTGCAAACCGATCAGCGACGCCGACCTCGCCGCTTACCTTGCAGGCTGCCTCGACGACCCGAGCCGCCACGACCGCGTGCTGCCGATCGGCGGGCCGGGCGCTGCGATCACGCCGCGCGAGCAGGGCGAACACCTGTTCGCGCTGCTCGGACGCGCGCCGCGTTTTCGCCAGGTGCCGGTCGGGCTGCTCGACGTGATCATCGGTGTGCTCTCGACGGCCGGGCGCGTGGTGCCGGCGCTTGCCGCGAAGGCCGAACTCGCGCGCATCGGCCGCTACTACGCGACCGAATCGATGCTGGTGCGCGACCCCGCGACCGGCCACTTCGACGCGGCCGCCACGCCGTCGACCGGCACCGAGACGCTGTACGACTTCTACGCCGGCCTCGTCAGCGGTGCGGTCGCGCCGGAGCGCGGCGACCACGCGGTGTTTTGACGGCCCCGCGCGGTCGCAACTTCACTCCGGATCGCTTCCCAGCGGCGGTGGCGCCGACATGTCGCGATCGAAACCCAGCAGCACGCTGGCCAGCTCGAGCGTGCGCCAGAGTTCGGCGGGCATGTCGAGAATCGCCTGCGGCGTGCGCGCCGCGGCGATCCACGCGCCGATGTCTTCGTGCTGCTCGGGCGTCAGGAGATGGCGTTCGAGCATGTCGTCGAGGGTCTGCATGGCGGGCTCACGGTTGTGGCATCACACCATCGTAAGTCAAGCCTGCGGCGCACCGGCCTGGCGGGCCGGATCGGCCTTCGCGAAGGCATCGAGCGTTTCGCACGTTGCCATGATGCGCAGCACCGTCGGGATGCCTCCGACCTCGATCTTGAAGATTCGCATCACGACGACGATGCTGGCCAGGCAGATGTCAGCCGTCGTCGGCGTGTCGCCATGGCAAAACGCGCCGGTCTGCGGCTCGCTCGCGAGGCGCTGCTCGAGCGCTTGCAGGCCGGTGGTGAACCAGTGGATCTGCCACGCGCGCCAAGCGGCATCGTCGAAGTGGCCGACCGTCGTCAGGTACTTCTTGACGCGCGGCGTGATCAGCGGGTGGGTGTCGGCCGCCAGCATCAGCGCCAGCGAGCGCACGCGGGCACGGCCGTGAGGGTCGGCGGGAAGCAGCGCGGGGGCGGGGTGGGTTTCGTCGATAAATTCGAGGATGGCGAGCGACTGCGTGAGCGGTGTTTGCGACTGCCCCGGCGCATGGTCGATCAGCGCCGGAATCGCCCCCATCGGATTGATCTTCAAGAACGCCTCGCCACGCTGCTCGCCGGCATCGAGGTTGACGTTGTGCTCCTGCAGCTGAACGCCCTTGAGGTTGCAGGCTACACGCACGCGGTACGTCGCCGAGGTGCGCCAGAAAGAGAAAAGCTCGAAGCGTGTGGGGTCGGTCATGGGAGGCTCCAGGGGTTTGTAGAGACCGATCATTCTCGATGCGGAGCAGGTCGGCGATGCCCTCGGGTAAAAACTGATTTTCACGCGAATGATTCGCGCGCAAATTAAAAAGCTCGTCGACTCCCCGATTGCTGCTGTGCCCGCCTACGAACACCTGCTGCTCCAAAACCAGCTTTGCTTCGCGCTCTACGCGGCGGCGAATGCAGTCACACGCGCCTACCGCGAGCCACTCGGCAAGTTGGGGCTGACCTACCCGCAGTACCTCGCGATGGTGGTGTTGTGGCAAGACGGCACGCACACGGTCAAGGGCCTGGCCGACGCGCTGCAACTCGACTCGAGCACGTTGACCCCGCTGCTCAAGCGGCTCGAGGCTGCAGGCTGGGTCAGCCGCACGCGTGATGCGGGCGACGAGCGCGTTGTGTGCGTTGAGTTGACGGCTGCGGGCAAGGCGTTGCGCCGGCCGGTGTCGGCCATCCAAAAAGGCGTGGCCTGCCGCACGCAATTGGCGCAGCGCGAGTTCGTCGCACTGCGCGGCCAACTGCAAGCGCTCGCCCAAACGCTGGCCGGCGCCGAAGTTCCCGAGGCGGTGTAGGCGCACGAGCGGCCTGCACCCTTCCCATCGACGCGGCCGTGCCGCGACACAACTGAAGGAGACAGCGATGAACCAAGCCCTGAAAACCGCCGCCGACACCGTGCTCGGCTACACCACCGGCCGCGCTGGTGGCGCGCCCGGCGTGGTCGCGATGGCGACCAACCGCGAGGGCAATGTCTACGAGGGCTGCGCCGGCGTGCGCGAGCTCGGCAAGCCGCAGCCGATGACGCCCGATTCGGTGATGGCGATCTTTTCAACCACCAAGGCGATCACCGGCACGGCGATCATGCAGTTGGTCGAAGAAGGACAGATCAAGCTCGACGATGCCGCAAAAAAGTACGCGCCCGAGATCGCCGAACTGCAGGTGCTCGACGGCTTCGACGCGGCCGGCCAGCCGCGCACGCGCGCACCCAAGCGCGACATCACGGTCGGCGACCTGATGCTGCACACCGCCGGCCTCGCCTACGAATTCTTCAGCCACGACGACCTGAAGTACCGCACCGCCAAAGGCATACCGACCGTCGTGTCGAGCAGCTTCGCGTCGATCCGCACGGTGCTGCTGTTCGACCCGGGCGAGCGCTGGAACTACGGCTGCAATATCGACTGGCTCGGCCGCATCGTCGAGCAGCAGCGCGGCAAGCGGCTCGGCGAAGTGTTTGCCGAGCGCATCTTCGCGCCGCTCGGCATGCGCGACATCGCGTTCACGATGAACGAAGCGATGCTGGCGCGCCGTGCCGTGCTGCACGACCGCGCGCAAGACGGCAAGCTCACCGCATTGCCCGACCTGATGCTGCCGCAGCCGCCCGAGATGGACATGGGCGGCCACGGCCTGTACGCGAGCGTGGGTGAGTACATGAAGTTCATCCGCATGTTCTTGAACGATGGCGCCGGCCCGAACGGCCGCGTGCTCAAGGCCGAGACGGTCGAGGCGATGTGCCGCAACGGCCTGCCGGCGGGCATGACCAGCGGCGGCTGGCAGACCTCGATCGCGTCGCTTTCGAACGACGGCGAGTTCGACCCGGGCATCAAGAAGACCTGGGCCTACACCTTCCAGCGCAACGAAGAGCCGGCGGCCACAGGGCGGCCCGCGGGTTCGTTGAGCTGGGCCGGCCTGGGCAACTTGTTTTACTGGATCGACCGCAAGAACGGCATCGGCGGTTTCTGGGGTTCGCAGATCCTGCCGTTCCAGGATGCGGTTTCCTACCCCGGCTTCGTCGACTTCGAGGCGGCGGTCTACCGGCACGCGGCCTAGGTCGGCTCAGGTTGAAAGTCGCGGCCGTCGACCCTCGGGTCAGGGCCGCGTCGCCATCCCTGCGGGCAGGTTCGTCCACGGCAGGTCACCGGGGTCGGCAGCCACCGGGCCTGGCGATTTGGCGACGAGGATGTGCGAGGCGATCGGCCCGAAGGCCGCACGAAAGTGCACCGAGCTCTTGTTCACCAGCAGCTTCATGCGCGCCGGCTCGATGCCGAGGTAGCGGTACAGCCCGAGATCGAGCATCTGCGCTTTCGCGCTCGCGATCAGCACCGCGATGCCGTCGACCTCGACGCAGGCGCTCGGGCCCAGCGTCATCGTCGAGCCGGCAGTCATCGGGCCGTGCATGTCGATCACGCCGTCGCTCACAGCCATCACGCGGGCTCGCGCTGCGACCGGCGGTTCGGTGAGCGTGCCGGTCCAGGTCGGCACCGCGCGGCCGAGCTGCAAATCGAGCGTGGCACCGACACCGGCCGCGCAGGCGGCGCGCGCCGATTCGGGGTCGAACAGCAAGCCGATCGCGACCCGGCCGGGGAGCCGCGCGCCCGCCTTCGCCTGCAGCAGCGCGCGCAGCATGCCGGTGGTGTTGGCGTCGCCGCCGGCACCGGGGTTGTCTTGGGTGTCGGCGATCACGACCGGGCCGGCATCTGCGTCCGCATCGAGCGCCAGTGAGATGGCTTGCTCGATGGCATCGAGCGGCGCGAGCAGGTCGAGCTTCCAGTCGGCGCGGCGCGTCACCGCGACTTCGGTGTGCAATTGCTGCACCGCCATGCGCACGCGCGCCGCATCGATGCCGTAGCCGAACAGCACCGGCCCGCATTCGGCAAAGTCGGCGGCTGAAAAACCCATCGTGAAATTGAGCTCGACGTCGTGCTGCGCCTCGATCGATTCGATCAACGCGATCACCGCCGCCGCCGGCTGCATCAGCGTGCACTGCGCGTTCAGCGGCAGCAGGAAAGGCACGCGCTCGGCGTGCATCGCACGCGCGGTCGCGCCCGGCACGAGCCGCCGCGCCAGCATGCGCGCGGCGCGCGCGCCGGTTGCGCGCATGTCGACGTGCGGGTAGGTGCGGTAGGCCGTCATCGCGGTGGTGAGCGCGAGCATGCGTGCGGTCACGTTCGCATGCAGGTCGAGGCTCGCCACGATCGGCATCGAAGGGCCGACGACCGCGCGGATGCGCGCGAGCAACTCGCCCTCGGCGTCGTCCGCGCATTCGGCCACACCGGCGCCGTGCAGGTCGAGAAACACGGCATCGAAGCCGCCGCGCTGCAGGTCTTCGACGATCTCCGCACAAATCCGCTCGAAGGCCTCGGCCGTGACCTTGTTCGACGGCATCGCGCCGGCCCAGACCGAAGGCAGGAGTGCCCAACCGTGTTCCAGCGCCTCGCCGATGAAGCCGCCGAGCGCTTGGCTGGTGGGCGCCATCTGCGCCAACATCGCCGCGCCGCGCGCGTAAGGCGAGTAGCCGGCGCCGCAGGTGAACGCGGCCCAGTCGGCCGGCGAGGGCGCGAAGGTGTTGGTCTCGTGGTGGAAGCCGGCGATGAAGATGGTGGTCATGACAGCAGCGCGATCTCATCGTCAGTGAAGCCGGCGGCCAGCCGCGCGGCGTGGTTGAACGGCGGGCGCAGGCGCGGTGCCTCGTAGCGCACGGTCAACTCGGCGTAGAGCGTGATCGGCTCGAGCCCGTCGCGCGCGCAGAGCCAGCGGTACCAGTGGTTGCCGATCGCGACATGGCCGACTTCGTCGCGCAGGATCACACCCAGGATCTCGACGGCGCGCAGGTCACCGGCGCGCCGGAGCTTGGCCTGCATCGGTGGTGCGGCATCGAGCCCGCGGGCTTCGAGCGTGCGCGGCACGAGTGCCATGCGCGCGGTCACGTCGTGCGCGGTGCGCTGCGTCATCGCCCACAGGCCGTCGTGCGCGTCGAAGGCGCCGTAGTCGAAGCCGAGCGAATTCAAATGCTCGCGCAGCAGCGTGAAGTGAAGCGCCTCTTCGCTCGCCACGCGCAGCCAGTCGCGGTAGTAAGCGTGCGGCATGTCGGCGAAACGCCAGACCGCGTCGAGCGCGAGGTTGATCGCGTTGAACTCGATGTGGGTCACGGCGTGCAGCATCGCGGCGCGCCCTTCGAGCGTGAACGGCGTGCGGCTCGCAATCTCTTTGGCGTGCAGCAGGCGCGGCAACGCAGGGCGGCCCGGGAGCTCGCCCGGATCGGTCAGGCGCTCGGCCGGATCGATCGATGCGCCGTCGCTGCACGTCAGCAGATCGGCGTACAGCGCGCGGGCCTGCGCCGCCTTCGCGACCGGGTCGCTCAGGCACAGGATCGCAAGGGCGGCTTGGCGGGCACTCATCCGAGAACACTCATCCTAGAATTCTCCCATTCTCATTCGAGGCAATGTGCATGGCTCTCTACCAGCTCGATGAACTCGCCCCGCGACTCGCACCCGGTGCCTGGGTCGCCGACAGCGCGCAGGTGATCGGCAACGTCGAGCTGGGTGTCAACGCGAGCGTGTGGTTCGGCGCAATTTTGCGCGGTGACACCGAGCTGCTGAAAATCGGCAGCGGATCGAACGTGCAGGACGGCAGCGTGCTGCATGCCGACGTGGGCTTTCCCGTCACGCTCGGCGAGAACGTCACGGTCGGCCACAAGGTGATGCTGCATGGCTGCACCGTCGGCGACGGCTCGCTGATCGGCATCGGCGCGGTGGTGCTCAACGGCGCAAAGATCGGCAGGCATTGCCTGGTCGGCGCGGGCGCGCTCGTCACCGAAGGCAAGGAGTTTCCCGACGGCTCGATGATCATCGGCTCGCCCGCCAAGGTGATGCGCCAGCTCACGCCCGAGCAGATCGCCGGGTTGCTGCGAAGCGCCGCGCATTACGTGGCGAACGCGAAGCGCTTCAGTGCAGGATTGAAGAAACTCCGATGAGCGAGCTCCACAAGTTCATTTTCGAAGGCCTGCCGGTGCGCGGCATGCTCGTGCGCCTGACCGATGGCTGGCAAGAGGTGCTCGCACGCCGCGCCGCCGCGAGCGATGCGTTCCCGGCGCCGGTGCGCGCGCTGCTCGGCGAGATGGCCGCGGCCGGCGTGTTGATGCAGGGCAACATCCAGTTCGCTGGCGCGCTCGTGCTGCAGATGTATGGCGACGGGCCGGTCAAGCTCGCGGTGGCCGAGGTGCAGAGCGACCTGGCGTTTCGGGTCACCGCGAAGGTCGTCGGCGAGGTCGCCGATGGTGCCGAACTGGAGGCGATGCTCAACGTGCACGGCCAGGGCCGCTGCGCCATCACGCTCGACCCGAAAGACAAGCGGCCGGGGCAGCAGCCGTACCAGGGCGTGGTCGCGTTGCACGGCGATCATGGCGAGCCGCTGCAGCACTTGAGCGAGGTGCTGGAACATTACATGTTGCAGTCGGAGCAGCTCGACACGAAGCTGATCCTCGCGGCCGACGACAGCATCGCTGCGGGCCTGCTGATCCAGCGCCTGCCGGTGCAGGGCGAAGGCAACTTGCAGGGCGCGCAACGCAACGAGGATTTGATCGGGCTCGACGAGGCCTACAACCGCATCGCGCTGCTTGCTGGCACGCTGACCCGCGAGGAACTGCTGACGGCAGATGCCGACACCATCCTGCGCCGGCTGTTCTGGGAGGAGCCGATCCGGCGCTTCCCGGTGCTGCGCGGCGAAGACGGCCCGCGCTTCGTTTGCAGCTGTTCGCGCGAGCGCGTCGGCAGCATGCTCAAGAGCCTGGGCCGCGAAGAGATCGACGGCATCGTCGCCGAGCAGGGTCGGGTCGAGATCGGTTGCGATTTTTGCGGCATCAAATACCACTTCGATCCGGTCGACGTGGGCGAGCTGTTCACACCGGTCGGCCTGCAGGCACCGGGCTCGGCGGCCCGGCACTGAGGCTGCGCCTCGAGCGCAGCGAATGGCGCGGTCATGCCGCAGCTGCGATGTGAGGTCACGGGTCGCGGCGCCGGTCATCGGCGGCCTTGATGCGCTGGCACACGGCCTCGCCCGCATGCGCGCCCCGCGCGCACTCACGCGATTCGCAGATGCCTTGCGCGAGCGCGCTTCGGTTCGCGCAGCGCTCTTGCACGGGGCGCGGCTGAGCCGGTGGCGGTGCAGGGCTCGCCGAGCGCGGCAGCGGTGCTGCGGCGGGCACCGGCGCCACGCCGCGCGCACGGACGGCATCGCTGCGGCGCTGAGCCAGCGCGGCCTCGGCCTGTGATGCGGCCTTGGCGCGTTGCTCGCGCAGTGCCTTGGCTTTGGCATCGCGAGCGTTCTTCTCCTGCGCGGCGCGCCGCTGTTTGTCGGACGGTGCGGTCGCCGTGGCCTCTTTCGCGATCGGCTCCCAGAGGTTGCCGGCAGGCGTCGCCGCGGCGGCTGCCGATGTGGGTGGTGCCATGAGGGGCGATGACAGCGGCGCTGCGGAGGGCGTGTGGGTCTGCGTTGGTGTCTGCGTCGGAGTCGGTGTCCGCACTGTCGCGGCCTCTGGAGCCGTGCGCGTTTCAGGCGAACTGCTGGCGACCTGCATAGACGGCGGTGGTGCCGAATCGAAGGTCGGCGCGGCCGTGGCGCGCGACTGCGCGACCCACCAGACCCCGCCACCCGCAGCCAGCGCGACGACGAGCGCTGCGAGGCCGATCCACAGCGCCTTGGCCACGCGCGCTGCCGGTGCCGCTTGCGCCGCGGCGAACAAGGTCGACAGCGGCGTGCCGCAGCCGCGGCAAACCCTGGCGTCGTCGGCGTTTTCCATGCCGCATTTCAAACAGCCCTTGGACATCGGCTTTGCCTCCCTGCCTGCTCGCGCGCATTCTCGCCGCGATGCAGAATCGCGCCCTCGCATCGTTGCATGCACCTGTGTTCCAGGAACCCCCGATGCTGTACGCCATCCTCAAGACCGTTCACCTGCTGGCCGTCATCGCCTGGATCGGCGGCATGTTCTTCATGCTGGCCTGCCTGCGCCCGTCGCTCGGTGTCATCGACGGCGCGGCGCGGCCCCAGCTGATGAGCGCCGTGATGGCGCGCTTCTTCGGGGTCGTCAACGTCTCGACGCTTGCGGTGTTGCTGACGGGCCTGTGGATGTTCTGGAGCGCCTGGCGCGCCGCTGCCGGGTCGGGCGCAGTGTTCAGCATGCCGCCGAGCTGGCACGTGATGATCGTGTTCGGCCTGGTGATGATGGGCGTGTTCGGTCACGTGCAGGGCTTGTTCAAGCGCTTGAAGTCGGCGTTGCAGGTGCAGGATGGCGCGAACGGCGCGGCGTTGCAGGAGCGCATCCGCAAGGCAGTTTTGGCCAATCTGGTGATGGGCGTGATCGTGGTCGCAGCGATGAAGCTGGGCGCGGCCGCCTGACCGCTTTCACGGCTGCGTTCAGCCGATGGGCAAAATGCGGCGGCGCTCGCACGTCGCGTCGCCGCAGCGTTCGCAGTGCCAGTGCCAGCGCTTGGCTTCGTCATCGTCGACAGGTGGCTGCTCGTGCGCGTGCAGGGCATGCTGCACGCACGCCAGCGCCGCATCGCGGCGAGCATCGCCGCAACCGAACACGATCGAGAACGGCACGCCCGCGCGCGCCAGCGCTGTGCGCACTTTCGCGTCGACCGGCTTGCGCACTTGCGGGCCGTCGCGCTGCAATCCGTCGGCCTGCCAGGGCAGGTCGAGTGCCGTCAGCAGCGTGAGGTCGGAGCCGCGCGCGTGGGCGGCCTGCGCATCGGCGTAGAGCCCGGTGTCGCCGAAGACCTGCTCGCTGTAGACGGCGATCATCAACGCCGTGGTGTCGGCGATCACGAAGGCGTGAGCGCGTGCGGCGGCGTCGATGCGGCGGGTTTGCGTCTCGGCGATCACGCGCTGTTCGTCCGGCCGCGGCGTGCGCTGCGCGTGGTCGCAGAACTCGCGCAGGTACTCGGGCACGACGACCACGTCGCGCTCGTCGGCCGCCAACACGTCGCGCAGCGCCAACGCCAACGTCGTCTTGCCGGTGCTCTCGGCACCTAGCAGCGCGATCACGAAGCCGCGCGCGCTGTTCACGGTTCGAGAATCCGCCGCCACGCGCGCCAGCCGATCAACGACATCGCGATGAACAGGCTGTAGAGCAGCGTCGTCAACCACAGCCCCTTGTACGCGAACAGGCCGACGCTGACGACGTTGACGACTATCCACGCGAGCCAGTTCTCGATGTACTTGCGGCCGAGCAGCCATTGGCCGATCACGCTCGCCGCGGTCGGGAACGCGTCCCACCACGGCACGTCGGTGTCGGTGAAAGTCTTCAGGAACAGGCCGGTGGCCGGCCATGCGATCACGAGCCCGCCGAGCAGCCACCAGCGTGTGGGAGCGGGCAGTGTGCGCACCTTCAGCGCACCCCCATCGGCCTGCGTGCCGCGCAGCCACTGCCACCAGCCCCAGAGTGCCATCAGCGCGAAAAAGATCTGCAGGCTCGCGTCGCCGTAGAGCCGGCTGTTCCAGAACAGCGCGACGTAGAGCAGCGAGCTGATGCAAGCGAGCGGCCATGCCAATGGGTTCACGCGCATGTTGAGCACGACCATCGCAAGCGCCAGCACGAACGCGACGATCTCGAGTCCGCTCACTGGCGTGGCCCACAGCGTGAACGCGGGCGCGAGCGCGCTTTCGACGAGAGGCTGCAACGCCTGCAGCAGCGCGCTCACCGCTTCGGCGTCGTTACCTGGACAAGGATCTCATCGGGCTTGACCATGCCGAGCTCGAAGCGCGCCTTTTCCTCAACCATTTCCAGGCCTTCTTTTAGGTCGCTGACCTCGGCGGCGAGCTGGGTGTTCCGCGATTTGTCGGCGGCATTGGTCGCCTGCTGCTCGGCCAGTTTGCCCTGCAGCGCCATCATGCGCGGCACGCCGCCCTTGCCGAACCAGAGTTCGGCCTGGACGAGCGCGAACAGCACGATCAGCGCGAGAGAGACATAGCGCATGGGCGGGGGCGATCGCGCCTTCGATTACCGCAGGTTGTAGAAGGCCGCGCGACCCGGGTAGCTCGCCACGTCGCCCAGGTCTTCTTCGATGCGCAGCAGCTGGTTGTACTTGGCGATGCGGTCGCTGCGGCTCATCGAGCCGGTCTTGATCTGGCCGGCGTTCGTGCCGACGGCGATGTCGGCGATGGTCGAGTCTTCGGTCTCGCCCGAGCGGTGCGAGATCACGGCGGTCCAGCCGGCGCGCTTGGCCATCTCGATCGCGGCGAAGGTTTCGGTCAGCGTGCCGATCTGGTTGATCTTGATCAGGATCGAATTGGCGACGCGCTTCTCGATGCCTTCTTTCAAAATCTTCGTGTTGGTGACGAACAGGTCGTCACCGACGATTTGCACCTTCGAGCCGAGGCGGTCGTTCAGGTGCTTCCAGCCGTCCCAGTCGCCTTCGGCCATGCCGTCTTCGATGCTGATGATCGGGTACTTGTCGCACCACGAGCTCAGGATGTCGGTCCACTCGGGCGCGGTCAGCGTCAGGCCTTCGCCATCGAGTTTGTACTTGCCTTCCTTGTAGAACTCGCTGGCCGCGCAGTCGAGGCCGATCGCGATCTGCGAGCCGGCCGTGTAGCCGGCCTTGTCGATCGCCTCCAGGATCATCTGGATCGCAGCTTCATGGCTCGCGACGCTCGGCGCGAAGCCGCCTTCATCGCCGACGGCCGTGCTGATGCCCTTGTCAGCGAGGATCTTCTTCAGCGCATGGAACACCTCGGCGCCGTAGCGCACCGCCTCGCGAAAGCTGGGCGCGCCGACCGGGATGATCATGAATTCCTGCAGGTCGAGGTTGTTGTTCGCGTGCGCGCCGCCGTTGATCACGTTCATCATCGGCACCGGCATCTGCATCGCGCCCGAACCGCCGAAGTAACGGTACAGCGGCAGGCCCGATTCTTCGGCCGCGGCGCGCGCCACGGCCATGCTCACGGCCAGCGTGGCATTCGCGCCGAGGCGGCTCTTGTTGTCGGTGCCGTCGAGGTCGATCAGCGTGCGGTCGAGAAAGGCCTGCTCGCTCGCGTCGAGCCCGAGCACGGCCTCGCTGATCTCGGTGTTGACGTGCTCGACAGCCTTGAGCACGCCCTTGCCGAGGTAGCGTGATTTGTCGCCGTCGCGCAACTCGATCGCCTCGCGCGAGCCGGTCGACGCGCCCGAGGGCACTGCCGCGCGGCCCATCGTGCCGCTTTCGAGCAGCACGTCGCATTCGACGGTGGGGTTGCCGCGGCTGTCGAGAATTTCTCTACCGACGATGTCGACGATGGCGCTCATGCTTGTCCTTGGAAAAGTTTCGAGTTGATGACGGGTGCGTCGACGCCTTCGACCAACACCATGTTGAAGCAGGCGGTTGCGCCGTCGCGCAAACTACGCGCGTGAACATAGCCGGGGCTGTCGTACATGGCCCGGGCCTGGTCGAAGCTGGGAAAGCGCAGCACCGTCAGGCGCGGCGGCTGCCAGTCGCCCTCGAGCACCTGCGTGCGGCCGCCGCGCACAAGGTACTCACCACCGAACGACTTGACGACCTCCGGTGCGGCGGCCAAGTAGCGCTTGAACAACTCGGGATCGGTGATCTGCGATTCCACGATCAGGTAGGCATCGGCCATGGCGTTGGTTCCAGCTAGCAGGAAAAATCGTTCTCGAGCAGCGGCTGCGACTTGATCACGCGGTCGATTGCCGAGAGCTGTTCGAGCAGTGCACGCATGTGCTTGAGCGGCACGGCGTTCGGGCCGTCGCTCATCGCATGCGCAGGGTCGGGGTGGGTTTCCATGAAGACACCCGCCACGCCGACCGCGATCGCGGCGCGCGCCAGCACCGGCACGAACTCGCGCTGGCCGCCCGAACTCGTGCCCTGGCCGCCGGGCAGCTGCACCGAATGGGTCGCGTCGAACACGACCGGCGCGTTCGTCTCGCGCATGATCGCCAGGCTGCGCATGTCGGAGACGAGGTTGTTGTAGCCGAAGCTCGCGCCACGTTCGCAGGCCATGAACGCATCTTCGGGCAGGCCTTTTTCGCGCGCGGCGGCGCGGGCCTTGTCGATCACATTTTTCATGTCGTGGGGCGCGAGAAATTGGCCCTTCTTGATATTGACCGGCTTACCGCTTTGCGCGGCGGCGCGGATGAAATCGGTCTGGCGGCAGAGGAAGGCCGGCGTCTGCAACACGTCGACTACGCTGCTCACCTGAGCGATCTGCGATTCGTCGTGGATGTCGGTCAGCACCGGCACACCGAGCTCTTGCTTGACCTTGGCGAGAATCTCCAGGCCCTTGTCGATGCCGGGGCCGCGGAAGGTGCTGCCCGACGACCGGTTTGCCTTGTCGAAGCTGCTCTTGAAGATGAACAGGATGCCGAGCGCGGTTGTCATTTCCTTCAACTGCCCGGCCACGTCCATTTGCAATTGCTCGGATTCGATCACGCACGGGCCAGCGATCAGGAAGAACGGTTGCGTGACGCCGACCTCGAATCCGCAGAGCTTCACGCCGCCACCTTCTCGGCAGTCGCTTCACGCTGGTGCTCGAGCGCGGCCTTCACGAAGCTGATGAACAGCGGGTGGCCGTCCCAGGGCGTGCTCTTGAACTCGGGGTGGAACTGCACGCCGACGAACCATGGGTGCTCGGTTTGCGGCAATTCGACGATCTCGGTCAGCTTCTCGCGCTGCGTGATCGCCGAGATCACAAGGCCGGCCTGCTGCAGGCGTTCGAGGTACTGCTCGTTGGCCTCGTAGCGATGGCGGTGGCGCTCGGTGACGACCTTGCCGTAGATCTGGTGCGCGAGCGTGCCGGGCATCACGTCGGAGCTTTGCGCGCCCAGGCGCATCGTGCCGCCCATGTCGGAGTTGGCGTCGCGCCTCTGGATCGTTCCGTCGCTGTCCTGCCATTCATCGATCAGCGCGATCACCGGGTGCGGTGTGTTCGGATCGAACTCGGTGCTGTTCGCATCTGGCAGGCCGGCGAGGTTGCGAGCGACCTCGATCGTGGCCACCTGCATGCCGAGGCAAATGCCAAGGTACGGGATCTTATGTTCGCGCGCGTACTGCGCGGTGCGGATCTTGCCTTCGACGCCGCGCTTGCCGAAGCCGCCCGGCACCAGGATCGCATCGAACTTGGCGAGCTGGTCGATGTTGTCGTCGCCCAGCGTTTCGGAGTCGACGTAGCCGATCTTCACGCGCGCATGGTTGTGGATGCCGGCGTGGCGCAGCGCTTCGTTCAGCGACTTGTACGAATCCGAGAGGTCGGTGTATTTGCCGCACATCGCGATCGACACCTCGTACTTCGGGTGCTCGACCTCGTGCACGAGCCGGTCCCAGCGCCGCAAGTCGGCAGGGCGCGTGAGCAACTGCAACTTCATGCAGATCAGCTCGTCGAGCCGCTGCTCGTGCAGCATGCGCGGCACCTTGTAGATGGTGTCGACATCCCACATCGAGATCACGCCCTGCAGGCCGACGTTGGTGAACAGCGAAATCTTGTCGCGCTCGTCGTCGGGGATCTCGCGGTCGGCGCGGCACAACAGCACGTCGGGCTGGATGCCGATCTCGCGCATTTTCTGCACCGTGTGCTGCGTCGGCTTGGTCTTGAGCTCACCGGCGGCGGCGATCCAGGGCACGTAGGTCAGGTGCACGAAGGCGGCGTTGGTCGGGCCGGCGCGCAAGGCCATCTGGCGCACGGCCTCCAAGAACGGCAGCGATTCGATGTCGCCCACCGTGCCGCCGATTTCGACGATGGCCACATCGACATCGACCGCGCCGCGCTTGACGAACTCCTGAATCTCGTTGGTGACGTGCGGGATCACCTGCACCGTCTTGCCGAGGTAGTCGCCGCGGCGTTCTTTTTCGAGCACGGTCTTGTAGATCTGGCCAGCGGTAAAGTTATTGCTGCGCTTCATGCGCGTGCTGATGAAACGCTCGTAGTGGCCGAGGTCGAGGTCGGTTTCGGCGCCGTCGTCGGTGACGAACACCTCGCCATGCTGAAACGGCGACATCGTGCCCGGGTCGACGTTGAGGTACGGGTCGAGCTTGATGAGGGTGACCTTGAGGCCACGCGATTCGAGGATCGCGGCGAGCGATGCAGAAGCGATGCCCTTGCCCAGCGAGGACACCACACCGCCGGTGACAAAGACGTACTTGGTCATTGTGTGCAGCACGTGATTGACACGAATGCCCTGGTGATAAAGCCCGATTATAGGCGGGGGGTCTGGCCCGGTGACCGCATGGAAGCGATCAGTTTCAAGACCGCAGCGGCGGTCTCGGCGGGGCGCTCGAACGGGAAAAGGTGCGAGCCCTCGATCGCCGTCACATTGCCCTTGGCGAGCCGTGTGGTCGTGCGCAATCCGGCCTGACGCACCTCGTTCGAAGCGGTGCCGCGCACGAAGGCCATCTCGCATTGCAGCGGATGCGCGCGCAGCAGACGGACCAAGTGGTGCGGCAGGTTGTTGTAGATCGCGGTCTCGACCTCGCGTGTGAAGCTCAGCCGATGTGCCGGCCCATGGGCCTCGGTCCCGCTGTTGATGTAGTCGTGCAGCACGCCAGGCGCCCAGCGCGCGAATGCGGGCTTGCCGGCGAAGTGCGCGAACGCCGCGTCGTGGTCCCCCCATTGTTGACGGCGCCGCCTCGATACCTGCCCCGGCCCGAAGCGCTCGGTGGCGCCGAGGGCCTTGGCCACCTGCACCGCGCGTGCCTTCCAGCCCGAGAGCACCGGCGAGTCGAGCATCACCAGCCCGCTCGCCAAGTCGGGCCGGCGCGACGCGGCCATCAGGCTCAAGTAGCCGCCGAGCGAGTGGCCGACGAGAAACGCCGGCCCGCCGACAACGTGCTCGATGAACTCGATCAGCTGCGCGCGCAGGTGCGGCCAGTTGTTGGTGACCGGGAAGCGCGGGTCGTGCCCGTACTTCTCGATCGCGTGAACCGTGTAGCCAGCGGCGCGCCAGGCCTCGAAGATCAGCCGATAGGTGCCGGCGGGAAACCCGTTCGCATGCGAAAAGACAATGGTCCGCGGCGGCGCCGCCATCAAACGACCTTCTCGTCCGGGTGTGTGATTTTCTTCATCGTCTCGTAGCGTTTCGACGCGACGCAAAGCGGCGCGGTCGTCGGCCCGTTGCCCCACTGCGGATCTTCGAGCGACTCGAACACCTCGCGAAGCTTCAGGCCCCAGTTGCCGCGGATCATCTGAAAGTACGGGTTGTGCTCGTCGATGCAGACAATCTGCTCGGTCTGAAGTTTGTGGGCCTCGTACACCAGCAGATCGAGCGGCAGACCGACGGAAAGGTTCGACTTGAGTGTGGAATCCATCGACACCAGCGCGCACTTTGCGGCCTCGTCGAGCGGCGTGACCGGCGTGATCATGCGGTCGAGCACCGGTTTGCCGTACTTCGATTCGCCGACCTGGAAGTAGCAGGTCTCGCGCGTTGCCTCGATGAAGTTCCCGGCCGAGTAGACGAGGAACAGGCGCATCGCCTCGTCGGCGATCTGGCCGCCGAAGATCATCGAGGCATTGAAGTCGACGCCGGCGCGTTCGAGTGCGGCGCCGTCCTGGCTGTGAATGCGGCGCACGGCGGCACCCAGCACGCGCACCGCATCGAACATGCTCGTGGCATTCCAGATCGTGATCTGCTGGCCGTCGGCGCCTTCGATCTTCTCGACCTGCAGAATCTCGCGCACCGACTGGCTGATCGACAAGTTGCCCGCCGACAGCATCACCATGAAGCGCTCGCCCGGCTTCTCGTACACCATCATCTTGCGGTAGGTGCTGATCTGGTCGAGGCCCGCGTTGGTGCGCGAGTCGGACATGAAGACGAGTCCGGCGTCGAGTTTGATGCCCACGCAGTAGGTCATTGTGATTTCCCCAAGAGAGATTTGAGTTCGTAGAGCGCGGCGAGCGCCTCTTTGGGCGAGAGCATATCGGGGTCGAGTGCGGCCACCGCCACTTCGAGCTTCGATGCTTCTGCATGTGGCGCGGCTGGCGGCGCGGCGAATAGGTCGATCTGCGCATCGGCCGCGTGCTTGCTGGTCTCGAGCGCTTCGAGCGTCGCGCGCGCCTGGCGCAGCAGGCTCGTCGGCATGCCGGCGAGGCGCGCCACCTGCACGCCGTAGCTGCGACTCGCCGGCCCCGGTTGCAGCTCGTGCAGGAACACGATGTCGTCGCCGCTCTCGGCCGCAGACACGTGCATGTTCAGCGCGCGGTCGTGCTTCACCGGCAGCTCGGTCAGCTCGAAATAGTGCGTGGCGAACAGCGTGAACGCGCACGTCTTGTCGTGCAGGTGGCTGGCGATGGCGCTCGCAAGTGCGAGGCCGTCGAAGGTCGAAGTGCCACGGCCGATCTCGTCCATCAGCACCAGCGAATGTTCGGTCGCGCCATGGATGATGGCGGCAGCTTCTAGCATCTCGAGCATGAAGGTCGACTGCGCGTTCGCCAAATCGTCGGCCGCGCCGATGCGGGTGTGGATGGCGTCCATCGGCCCGAGCCGGCAGGTGCGCGCCGGCACGAACGAGCCCATCGCCGCGAGCAGCGCGATCAGCGCGACTTGCCGCATGAAGGTGCTCTTGCCACCCATGTTCGGGCCGGTGATCACGAGCATTTTTTGTGCCGCGTCGAGCTTGCAGTCGTTGGCCATGAAGTTGCCGGCGCCCAGCTCCATCAGCCGCGCTTCGACCACCGGGTGCCGACCGGCCTCGATGCGGATGCACGGCTCGCGGCAGAACTCGGGGCGGCACCAGTTCAGCGTCGTCGCGCGCTCGGCGAGCGCCGCGAGCGCGTCGACGCTCGCGAGTGCGCGGGCGAGCGCCGAGAGTGGCTCGATGAATTCCTGCAAGCGATCGAGCAGTTGCTCGTACAGCAGCTTCTCGCGCGCCAGTGCGCGGTCTTGCGCCGACAGCGCCTTGTCCTCGAAGGTCTTCAGTTCCGGCGTGATGAAGCGCTCGGCGTTCTTCAGCGTTTGACGGCGCTGGTAGTCGGACGGCACCTTGCTCGTCTGGCCTTGCGTCACTTCGATGTAGAAGCCGTGCACCTTGTTGAACTGCACCCGCAGGTTCGCGATGCCGGTGCGCGTGCGTTCGCGCGATTCCAGTTCCAGAAGGTACGCATCGCAGTTCGCGCCGATGCCGCGCAGTTCGTCGAGGTCGGCGTCGAAGCCGGGCGCGATCACGCCGCCGTCGCGTAGCAGCACGGCGGGTTCGTCGGCGATCGCGTCGGCGAGGAGTGTCAGGATCGGCGCCGGCGGGGTCAGCGCCTCGCCGAGCATGTCGAGCAGCGCCGCCTCGCCGAGTGGCACCTGCTCGCGCAACGCGGGCAGCGCCTGCAGCGTCGCGCGCAGGCCAGCAAACTCGCGCGGGCGCACCTGGCGCAGGGCGATGCGCGCGGTGATGCGCTCGACATCGCTGACGTGGCGCAGCGAGTCGCGCAGCTCGCTCAAGTTCGCGGTGTGCAGCGCGTCGATCGCGTCGTGCCGCTGCGTTGCCGCGCGTCGTTCGCGCAACGGGTGCGTGAGCCAGTGGCGCAGCGCGCGCGAGCCCATGCCGGTGCGGCAGGTGTCGATCAGCGACAGCAGCGTCGGCGAATCTTCGCCGCGCAACGTTTGCGTCAACTCCAGGTTGCGGTGTGTCGTCGGCGGCAGGTCGAGCACGTCGCTGGCACGCTGGACCTCGAGCGTTCGCACGTGCGCGAGCCTCTGGCCTTGCGTGTGTTCGGCGAAGCTCAGCAACGCGGCGCCGGCAGCTTGTGCGGCACGCAAATCCTGCGCGTTGAAGCCGGCGAGGCTGGCCACGCGCAACTGCTCGCAGAGTTTGCGCAGGCCGAGTGCGCTGTCGAATTGCCAAGCCGGGCGGTGCGTGATCGTTAGGCGCGCACCCCTTTGTGAATCGGTCAGCGCCGCCAGCACCTGATCGCGATCGACCAGCACTTCGGCCGGCGCCAGCCGCGCCAGCCACGCGCCGAGCTCGGCCTCGACGCATTCCGTCATGCCGAGCTCGCCGCTCGTGAGCGCAAGCCACGCGAGACCGATGCGTTTGCCTTGTTTCGAGACCGCGAGCAGCAGCGCATCGCTCTTGTCGGCGAGCAGCTCCGTGTCGGTGACGGTGCCCGGCGTGACCACACGCACGACCTTGCGCTCGACTGGCCCTTTCGAGGTCGCGGGGTCGCCGATCTGCTCGCAGATCGCGACCGCCTCGCCTTGCCGTATCAGCTTTGCGAGGTAGCCGTCGAGCGACACCACCGGCACGCCGGCCATCGGGATCGGCTCCCCGCTGCTCGTGCCGCGCGCGGTCAGCGTGATGTCGAGCAGGCGATTGGCCTTGCGTGCATCGTCGAAGAACAGCTCGTAGAAATCGCCCATGCGGTAGAACACGAGCGTGTCGGGGAAGTCGGCCTTGATGCGCAGGTACTGGGCAATCATGGGGGAGTTGGGCGGCACGGCGGCCGTGGTAGCAATGATCGGCGTTGTCGCGTTCATCGTTGCTTTTCCTGCAGTCGCGCCGCTTCCCAAGCCTGCGCTGCGGCGAGGTCGGTGCCGAGTGCGCGGGCTTCGTCGGCGGCGTCGCGCAGGCGCTGGTGCAGTTGCGCGGCCTCTTCGTTGCTGGAAATCGTTTCGGTGCGGGCTTCGACCGGCGCAACGGTCGTCGCCGACGCGCCGGTCGACGGCGATTCGAGCGCGGCCGTGATGCGGGCCAGGTGCGCCGCGAGCATTGGCTCGGCTTCGGCGGCTGGCAGGGCGCGCGGCTGCTCGCGCCAGGTGCGCAGGCCGCCGAGTTGGGCGAGCAAACGGTAGCTGCGCAGTTGCACGCGCTCCAGCAGATCGAACGGCGGTTGCACCGCCAGCGGCTCGGCCTGCGCGCGCTGCGCGGCGAGCGCGATCGCGGCCAGGCTCTCGTGCACTTCACGGCGCGCAAGACGCCAGTCGGCATTCGCGCTTGCGAGGTCGGCGCTGCCGAGTGCGACCTGCGCATGCTGCAACTGCGCCGTGCGCAGGCGCCGCAGCAGTGCGGGCAACTGGCGCCGCTCCCAAGCCGGCAGCACGTAGCTGAAGGCCCACGCGAGCGCGGTGCCGATCAGCGTGTCGGCCAAGCGCTCGAACAGCGCGAACTCGCCGGCGGTGTGCAGCAGGTGGCCCTGGACCAGCGCGAGCACGGTCGCGGCCGTGGCGGCGACGAGGTAGCGCACCTGCGCGAAGCCGTGCGCGATGCCGGCGCCGATTGCGAGCACGAGAAACTGCACCGGCACGCTCGGGTGCAGGCTCAGCAACGCGGTCACCAGCACGCAGCCGATCAGCGTGCCAATCAGCCGCGCGTTGCGGCGTTCGATGGTTTGCGCGATGTTGGTCCGCATCACGACCGCGATCGTCAGCAGGATCCACTGCGGGTGCGCGGCCCACGGCAGATGCAGGCCGACGTTGTAGCCGACGAGCATCGCAATCGACACGCGCATCGCATAGCGCAGCACCGGCGAATTGCCGCTCATCGCGCGCTCGAGCGGCGCGAGCGGCCAGCGCATCGAGGTGCGAAAGCGCGGCCAGTCGCGCGCCTGCTCGGCAAGTGCGAAGCGCGGTTCGTCGCCGCCGTGCTCGGCCAGCCGCAGCAGGCTTTGCATCTCGGCGCACATCGCGTCGGCGGCGCCGCGCAATGCGGGCGGCACGGCGCGATGCGCCTCGGCGGTGAGGGTGAGCAGCGACTCGGCGAGTTGTGCCGGCAACTCGCCACCTGTGAACAGCGCCCAGCAGACGCGGTCGAGGTGCGCGCTGAAATCGCCCCAAAGCGACTCGAGCGCCTGCGCCTGCGCGACTGTCGGCGGCGCACGGCCGCGCGCGGGTTGCATGTCGAGTTCGAGTTCGCAGGCGAGTGCTTGCTCGCGCAGACGGATGACGGCGACCAGCATGCCGGTCAGGCGCAATTCGGGCTTCGAAGCGGGCAGATCGAGCACCAGATCACGCGCGGTTTGGAGCTTGTCGGCCAACGCGGCCTGCTCGCCGAGCAGCGCGCGCAAATGGCTCTGGCGCCGGTCACCGGTGGCAGCGAAGCGTGCGCCTTGTTGTCGCAGCATCACCGCGAGTTCGTTGATAGCGTCGGCCAGCGCCTGGGTGCGAAACCGCAGGTTGAGCACGCGCGCACTGAACACCGCCCATGCCGCGAACAGCATCGCGCCGATCTGAAACCACGCGATGTGCGTCAGGGCGGCGCGCCAGTCGGCCGGTGGCGGCGTCGACATCGCGAACACGATCGCCAGCACCAGCGCGAAGCCGAGTGGCCCACCGCGCAAGCCCCACGCGGTGCCCAGCATGCCGATGAAGCCGCCGAGGGCCACCAGCGCGCCTATCAACGCGGTGGAATGGTCGGGCACGAGGTGGGCGAACTGCACCGCGGCCGACATCGGCGCCGCCATCCACAGCAGCGGCGCGATCTGGCGCAGCTTGCCGCGCGCCGGCGAGACCTGGTCGCCGATACTCAGGATCAACATGCCGACCGAGGCCGAAGCCGCCACGATGGGCCCGGCCGCAAGGTATACCAGCACCGACATCACGGCCAGGCCGACGCCGACCGCGAGGCCGTTGAGCACGCGGTGCCCGAGCAGCATCCGCAGCCACAGCGCGTGGCGCAGCGACGGGATCGCCTCCAGGTTCAGCGGCGGCATCTGCATGATGCGGCGGGCCGGTGACTTTGTCGAAAAACGCGTTAGAACGGCGCGTCGCCTCCGCGCGGCGCGCGCGTTGAGTGCGGTCGCGGCGCCTTGCGCTCGGCTTCGGCAGCGGCCTGCTTTTCGGCGGCCATGCTTTCCTTGCTGATGCGGGTGGCGAGCTTTTTGACGGGTGCCGGCGCGGGTGCCGGTGCACCCGGGTCGCGCTCGATGCTCACACCGGCGGCGAGCGCCTCTTCCGGCGTGATGCCGACCGTCGTCGCGCCCGGTGCCACCGGCGCATCGGCCGCGATCACGTGCGTGAACGGGCTCAGTAGCGCGACCAGCTGGCCGTAGATGCGCGGGCTCGCGGCCAGGCATTCGCGCTGGTAAAGGTAATCGGCCTCGCCGGTGAAGTTGCCGATCAGGCCACCGGCCTCGGTGATCATCAGCGAGCCTGCCGCGATGTCCCAGGGGCTCAGGCCGTTCTCGAAGAAACCGTCGGTGTAGCCGGCTGCTACGTAGCAGAGGTCGAGCGCGGCCGAGCCGGGGCGGCGCAGGCCGGCGCAGGCGGGCATCACCGCTTCCATCATCTGCATATAGCGCTTGAAGTTATCGCCTTTGCGAAACGGAAACCCGGTGCTGACCAGGCAATCGGTGAGGCGCGTGCGTTTGGAGACACGCAGGCGCCGGTCGTTCAAGAACGCGCCGCGGCCCTTCGAGGCGTAGAACAGGTCGTTGCGCGTCGGGTCGTAGACCACAGCCTGCTGCACCTGCCCACGAAACGCCAGCGCGATCGAAACGCAGTAAACCGGGAAGCCGTGAATGAAGTTGGTGGTGCCGTCGAGCGGGTCGATGATCCAGACGAACTCGCTGTCTTTGGCGCCGTGTTCGCGCCCCGATTCTTCGGCGAGGATGCCGTGGCCCGGGTAGGCGGCGAGCAGCGTCTCGATGATGATTGCCTCGGCCTTGTGGTCGACCTCGGTGACGAAGTCGTTCGGCGACTTGGTGTTGACCTTGAGGATGTCGAGGTCGAGCGAGGCCCGGTTGATGATCGCCCCGGCGCTGCGTGCCGCCTTGACCGCGGTGTTGAGCATGGGATGCAAGGCTTGGGACATGGCTGACCTATCGAGGGCGAGGGTTCGGGCGCTGGCGAAAAGAAAGAGCGGCGCAGTGCACGCGGCGCTGCGGATAATCCTAAATTTTACCTCTGAGCCTTCCCCGTGCCCAACTTGCTGGAACACAGCTTCGACCCGACCCGCTTCATCCTGATCGGCACCAGCCACCCCGGCAACGTCGGCGCAGCGGCGCGGGCGATGAAGGTCATGGGTTTCTCCGATCTGGTGCTGGTCGCGCCGCGCTATGCCGATGTGCTGGCCCAGGCCGATGCGCAAGCCATGGCCAGCGGCGCGACCGACGTGCTGGCCCGCGCCCGCATCGTGCCCACGCTGGCCGACGCGCTCGAAGGCATCACTTACGCCTGCGCCACCGCGATGACTCCGCGCGATTTCGGCCCGCCGACGCGCGCACCGCGGGAGTTGTTCGGCGAGCTCGCGCCGGCCGCGCACCGGGTTGCGTTCGTGTTCGGCTCGGAGCGGTTCGGGATGCAAAACGATGACGTTTACCGTTGTCATGTTTGCCTCAACATTCCGACGATGCGGGACTACGGCTCGTTAAATCTGGCGCAGGCTGTTCAGTTGCTTGCCTACGAGTGGCGTCAGGCGTTGGGCGGTACGGCTGCAGTTCCTGCGGTCACCGAAGTTCGGGCCGATGGCGTCGCGATTCAGCGTTTGCTGGTGCACCTTAGAAGCGGCCTGACGGAACTGGGGTACCTCGATCCGCGCAGCCCTCGCAAACTGATCGCTCGTTTGAACCGGCTGCTCAACCGAGCGGGGCTGACACTTGAAGAAGCGCAAGTGCTCCATGGAGTCGCGCGGGCGATGGAAAAGTCGGGATGCCGGGGCACCGCGCGGCCCGCGGTGGCCGAACGGTGCACAGACGAAACCGGCACTGCCGAGGCCTCTCTACCTCGCGGCGCCGATCGTCTTGCCGGGCTTTAGACACCCTTGATCAGGGGGTTTCCCGGTGGCGAGTGCGCGACTACAGTTTCTTACGGGTTGCCGGAGGGCCGCCGTAGTAGCAAGGTCCATCAACAGTCACCTCCAGGAGACTCAATGAAAATTTCTCACATCGTCGCTTCGGTTGCAGTTGCGCTCTGCGCTTCGCAGGCGGGCGCTCAATCGTTGTCGTTCGTCGCTGCAACGGCGGGCAACTACTCGGCCATCGTCGGCCTGACTGGTGGGTTCACGAACTATCCGGCAGACGTCGTAAGCGTCGCGACCCGTCCTTTGTTCGACCTTAACGACTTTTCGGCGATCACCGTCGGCGATCCATCTCCGGTTGCCACGTTGACGTTCGCTGCGGGCGTGACCTCGTTCTCGTTCTTGTGGGGTTCGCCAGATCTGACGAATTCGCTGGGCGTGTCCGGCAATTCCGGCACAGTAACCTTTACGGGCCTCAGCGCTTTCGGCTCTGGCATTGCGAATGGTTCGAACACGAATACGCAATTCGTCACCATCAGCGACGTGAAAGGGCTTAACAAGCTGACTTTCTCAACCGGTTCGATCGCCTTTGAAGTGGCGCAAGTGTCGGCCGTACCGGAACCCGAAACCTACGCGTTGATGCTGGCTGGCTTGGGCGCCGTCGGTTTCATCGCCCGCCGCCGCAAGTCGGCCTGAGCGTTCCCGCTTCAAAGAAAGGGGCTCCTTCGGGAGCCCTTTTTTGTGCCTTGAGCTGCAACAGCGAATCCATCAGGTGACGGGTAAACTAAATGCAATCAACCGAACTTGGCTCATGTTTCAGCGCCTCAACGAAGACATCGCCTGCATCCTCGAGCGCGACCCCGCGGCGCGCA
>ENA-OFCI01000241-OFCI01000241.1-metagenomes-genome-assembly--contig:-NODE-241-length-36734-cov-4.113635_pt1 | contig 36734 bp, 44 predicted proteins | sample MGYA00153391_OFCI01 | MGnify analysis MGYA00153391
GGCGATCTCTGTGTCTAACCACATCACATGCTTGTTGACATGCCCGAGCACCTCGAATTAAAGGGGTCAGGGTCGATTTATTTCAAGTTAACTCAAAGGGCTAGGCTCGTATTTTTTAGCGACCTGAAAATATCGATCCTAGCCCTCTTAACTCTTGCCGCGCTTCAGCCACCCAGCAATCGGGTGAATCGTTAGCGCTTCGGGCTGGGAACGTGCTGGTCGAACAGCAGCGTGTTGCCATCAGGATCAGTGACCTTGAAGTACGCGGGCCCCTCGGTCTTCTCGTCGGCCTCGGGCGCTATCGTGGTGATGCCACGCGCCTTCAAGGTGCGCTGTATTTCGCGCACATCCTGGAATTCTTTCATCGTCTCCTTGTCCTTCGTCCACCCCGGGTTAAACGTCATGATGTTCTTGTCGAACATCCCCTGGAACAGCCCGATCCGCGTGTTCCCGTTCTGCAGGACGATCCACTTCTGTTCGAGCTTGCCCGCGACCACCTTGAAGTCGAGCTTCTCGTAGAAGGCCATGGAGGCGTTGATGTCCTTGACGTTGAGGCTGACAGAAAAGTTGCCGAGGTCCATGGTCTTCTTCTCGCCAGCCGGAGTGGTCGGCGTGGACTGGGCCGAAGCCGTAGCCACGATAGCGATCGAAGCCAGCGCGCCAACGAGCGCGCGTATGAAGTTGAGTGCTTTCATGTGAATTCTCCTTGAAGCGAGCGTCATCCACATGGCGCGGCGACTCGAACTCGCGTGGGTGTTAGCATGCCCGAAAACCGGAAAGTGCACTTGCCAATCAATGGGTCAGGTTGCTTCTGAGGTCTTGGTCTTGACCCTGACTTTGACCACTGCGCGCCTCACTTCCGTTTCTTGAACAGCACGTCAAAGAAAGGCTCCCAAGTCTTACCGCCGTCCTTCGACCTCACGGAGAACTCCCGCACTCCATTGCCCTCGATCTTCCAGGTGATGCGCTGCAAGACTTTATTGCCGTTCCGCAGGTGCATCTCGCCTTCCATGGTCACGGCGCCATCCTTGAATGCACCCGAGATCACCAGCAGTGAGCCGCGGTTATCGACCCATGTCTGTTGCCAGACCTTCCGCACAGCGTCGTAGCTGAGGATGCTGTCGCCGATGAGTCCGTCAGTCTGCTCATAGAGTTCGTGGATGGCGCAGCCCGCGGCAATGGGCTCGATGCGCGCCCGGGCAATTGAGCCGGGCTCGGAGTTATCCGACTCAAAGGTATCCCAATCACCTAACCAGAAATCGAATTGCCGAAATTCAGGATCAGGACATCGTGCGGCCTGAGCAGCGGCGAGGGTGGTGGGAGCAGCGGCAGACACGGCAGGTTTGGCTTGCGCAGCAGCAGGCTCCGCGGCTTGGGCGGCGAAGGCCATAACAAAAACCAGAGCGAACGGTAATCTCAACATGGTAAAACCCCCTTTTTCGGTAGCAGAACGCAATCAGCGATATCCGGAAATGTCACCATCTGCAGAGCTTTGTTCCGGTTGGAAAGCACGACACCAAAGAGACCGCAAGGACGATGGTTACGTCGATGGGAGCACGCTTGATCGATTGCTTCTCTCATGTTTCTCAGGCGAAGTACTCTAAAATTTCACTAATGAGTATATACCGCGAAAAATTTTATCGGTCCGGCAATATGTCTGCTTTTGACTGTAAAAATGTCTACTCTTGACCGCGAAAATGAGGGCCGACGAAGCATGGCATAACAAGCTCCATAGCTCGTGACAAAATCGTTGATTGGAGCTTGAGTCGAAGAGGCCACCCCGACCCCTTTTGCTCGAATGACCGCATTTTTATATATCGAACTTCCGCTTCCGAACCACATCCGTCGTAGCCTAATGTCCAACATTGCGCAGCAAAATTAAACCATCGCAATGTTGATGCCGTTACAAATGGCAAAGTGATATGCTTTATGGAACAGTGGTTTTAGCAGAGAGTACAAAAATGACACTTGATGAACGCATCACCTTCAATATCAATCAGTGCGGCGGTCGCGCTTGTGTACGTGGCATGCGTATCCGCGTGTCCGACGTTCTCGAAATGCTGGCACAGGGTGTCACTGAACAAACGATTCTGGCAGATTTCCCCGATCTCGAAGCAGAAGACATTCGCGCCTGCTTGCACTTTGGCGCACAGCGCAGCGGCATCGCCCGCCTCGCCGCATGACACTATGGCTGGACGCACAGTTGCCACCGCAGCTCGCGAGTTGGATTCAGCAAACGCTTACGATCAATGCGATTGCGCTCCGCGATCTTGGGCTGCGGGACGCCACAGACATTTCCATTTTTGACGCGGCGAAGAAAGCGGATGCCATACTAATCAGCAAAGACAGTGATTTCGTTGAGCTGGTGTTACGACATGGCGCGCCGCCAAAGTTAATTTGGCTGACTTGTGGGAATGTTAGTAACGCTGCACTGCAAGCGCTGTTCAGCACCAAACTTAGTGACGCGATTCGGCTATTAGAGGGTGGTGAAATGATTGTAGAGTTGGGGTAGTTCGTGTCCATAAAATCAACCCATCCAAATCAATGTACCGCCTGCTGACCTGCCTTCTGCTCCTCAACAGCCCCTCGACATTCGCGGACAGCACCTGCTACGGCACCGCGGGAAGAGGAAAGATCGAAGGCGCCGTCCAACTGCCCAGCGGCGGAAAGAATTTTTCTGTCTACAGCGACACGGGTGTCACCTTGGGCCGCACCTATGTGCACGCGACTGTGGCCGAGATCATCTCGACCACATATCGCGAATTAGAGAAGTCGTCACCCGATACACGATTCGTGTATGGCGAAACCGGCTGGAAATCCGGCGGTTCATTCAAGCCGCATCGCACGCATCAAAACGGATTGTCTGTTGATTTTTTCGTACCGGTTCGCGATGCGTCACACCGCTCGGTGCGGCTGCCAACGAGCATTACAAACAAGTTTGGCTATGACATCGACTTCGATGCAACGGGTAAGTTTGGCGAATACACCGTCGACTTTGAGGCAATTGCCGAACATCTGTATCAGCTTGATCAAGCCGCACGGAAATTCAAAGCGCCGATCAAGCTCGTGATATTTGATCCGCCCTTCTTGCCCAAACTATTCGCCACCCAGCGTGGCGGCTACTTGAAGACGAACATCAAGTTTATGAAAAGCAAGGCTTGGGTAAGACACGATGAGCATTACCATGTTGACTTCATGGCTCCATGCAAAACGTTTAGATGATAAAGAATCAAGGTGGAAATTGTGCCTGATCTTGAAACATAACAGCTCGACATGGTGAGAACCCATTTGCTCACCTTGCAAGCAGATGGCGATTTTGCGATTCGTTAGAAATTAATCAAATCAGATTTTTCGCGGCGCAAATCCCCCGGTTCAAGCCACGGATCAGCGGGATTATAGGGTCGGACACCATTTTTTCCACACCACCCGTGCCACCGCCGCGGTGACCAGCGGTATCTTTGAAGGAAAATCCAGAAATGAAAGTCAGAATTTTCAACCACGCTGGCCAGCTCGTCGGGCCAATCGAAGTCGCACCTGTCGTCAAAACGGACGCCGAGTGGCAGATGCAGCTTTCGCATGAGCAGTACCAGATCGCGCGTGGCAAGGGTACGGAAGCGCCTTTCTGCGGGACGCTCCTCGACAACCATCGCGATGGCGTTTACACCTGCATCTGTTGCGCACTGCCGCTGTTTACGTCTAGCCACAAATTCAATTCGCAAAGCGGCTGGCCGAGCTTCTTCGAGGCCATTGCGCCGGAAAACGTAAAGACCCACGTTGATCGAAGTCACGGCATGGTCAGGACCGAAATTTTGTGTGCCCGTTGCGACGCACATCTCGGCCATGCATTTGACGATGGCCCCGCCCCCACAGGCGTGCGCCATTGCGTCAATTCCGAGTCGCTCACCTTTGTTGATGCGGCGGCGGTGGCGACATTGGCCGATCCGGCGGCGGGCTGAGGGTTTGGCAACTCGAACCAAAAAGACCAAACAGCCTATCCAGACCAGACCCAAATTCGTGGCTATATCACCGCCGCCAACCTGGGGCCGCGATGTGCCCCCGCGATGTGCGGGTTACGAAACCGGGCTACTTCAGGGAGGAGAAGGAAGAGAGTCATGTCACCGACATGAATCTCGTTTTAGAACGCCTTGATTCGGAAGGAACGTGGCTAATGCACGACTGGCACAAATATCACGAATATCACGAATGGCACGAATGGCACGAATGATTTGCAAGCGGAATAAAACGCCCGCCGTGATCAACCCATCCGCTTAACCGCGCAAATCTTATTACCCGCAGGATCACGCAAATAAGCGAGATAAATTTTTCCCATTTTGCCTTCGCGAACACCGGGCGGCTCTTCGCATGTTGACCCGCCATTGGCCACGCCTGCGGCATGCCATGCATCAGCCAGCTCAGGGCTGTCGGCTGCAAAACCGATCGTGCCGCCATTGGCAGCGCAAGCAGGTTCACCGTTGATGGGTTTAGTGATCGCGAAAACGCCGGTTTTGGTCCTGTAAAAAACGCGGCCCTTGTCGTCAACCGTGCCGGGTGGGATGCCGAGCGCGCCGAGGACGGCATCGTAAAAAATTTTTGAAGCATGCAGGTCGTTGGCACCGATCACGATATGGCTAAACATAATTTTTTTCCTCAAAGTTAATCGAGAGATTCTGGAACAAACGGGCGCAGATCACAACAAAATTTTTATAACTCCAGCATCTACGGGCGTTTTCGGACACTTTTGCCTTAAAAAGTCCGCCGAATAGGGAGTTTGATTTTATATTTTTAGGTTTAATTTTCATGCCCGCTGAATCAAAGCAGTCAAACTTTGCATAGAATAGCGCGAACTTTGTTAATGTATCGTATGCAATTCTGCAATTTTAATCTCCACTGGTTTGTTCATTATGGTCGTCCGCCTCATTAAGCCCGTATTGGCTCCGGTACTCATCGCGCAAGCCAAGCGCCTGCGTCGAGTAGCACTTGAGCTGCCTGAACCAACGGGGCCACGGCACGGTATCGCTGTTTGTGTAGATGCTGCGCCCGATTCGCGCCCAGTCTCGCTGCTCATCGCCGGAGATTCATCCGCTGCCGGTGTCGGAGCTGCAACGCAAGATGATGCGTTGTCTTCGCAACTCGCCGCCGCCTTGGCGCAACGCCTTCAGCGCGATGTGCATTGGCATCTGGTCGCACAAACAGGCTTGACCTCTATCGGTTTACTCGATCTTTTACGCGGCCAAACATTACCTGCTGTCGATGTGGCGGTGGTCATTGTGGGCGTTAACGACATTACCAACAACGTAGCGGTTGGTCATGCGTTACGCGCGCGCAACCGTATTGTTCGCATGCTGCGCGCACACACCGGTGTGCAGCATATTTTATTTCCGGGTTTGCCCGCCGTCGAGCGCTTTCCGCTGCTGCCGCAACCTCTAGCGTGGTATGGCGGTGCCGAGGCACGACGCAACAATCATCTGCAGGCGCGTTGGGCAGCTCACGCACGGCGCGCGTCATTTGTTTCGCACATACCGATGGAAGGATTTACGCATCCAAAGTTGATGGCCGAAGACGGCTTTCACCCTTCGCCTATCCTGTATGCGATGGTGGCGGCGCATTTAGCAGAGCATCTTTCGCTCAAGGTTAGCGCGCTCACCGATCCGGATTAGTTCAGCTTGAAAACGATTCATGCGATCGTACATGGGCCACGCTCGTGCAGAATCAACCGGCATTCTAAAACAAGATGCTGTCGGCGAGACGACTTCGCCTCCCTCCTCGGAGTAGCCGAGCCGCGCAAGTTGCACATTGCCTGCGCATGTTTGGGGAAGGTGATTTTTTGACTGCGGCGGGCCTGAGCCATCCGACCCGCAGCACCCCATACGAGAAAATATATGCGTTGTAGAAATCGACATTTAAAAAAGCTTGAGTCCAACAAGCTGCCTATCCAGCTGTCGCTCAATCGAGACAGATCAATTTTCAGCATGATTCGCCGCTATGCTTATTCAGCTAGTTGAACTTTATCGTTTTGAATTTGACCAAGAGGTCACGGAATAGCTTTGAAATGCAAATGCCATTGAGCTCTATTTCGATGGCTGTTGATGTTCCCCGCTCCCCGTCAATCGTTTAATTTTAATTTTTTTACTCACACCATTTTGACCCTAGGAGTTACACATGAATCGTACTATTACTTCGTTAGTTGTCGGTGCCGCATTGGCCGTGTCTTCCACCGTGGCCATGGCAGCAAAAGATATTGTTGATACCGCCGTTGCTGCCGGCAATTTCAAAACCCTGGTTACAGCCGTAAAAGCCGCTGGCCTGGTCGAGACACTGAAAAGCAAAGGCCCGTTCACGGTGTTTGCACCAACCGATGAAGCGTTTGCTAAAATTCCAAAAGCTGATCTGGATGCGCTGCTCAAAGACAAAGCCAAACTGGCTGCGGTTCTCACCTACCACGTAGTACCTGCTGCGGTGATGGCGAAAGATGTAAAAGCCGGTGAAGTCAAAACGGTTAATGGCCAAAGCATCAAGATCACCACTGACAATGGCGTGATGGTCAACAATGCAAAAGTGATCAAAACTGATGTTGCGGCGTCAAATGGCGTTATCCATGCCATCGATACCGTTCTGATGCCCCAGTAATTTCGGGACTGGTTCCAGCAGCGTGATGTAATCGGGCGATTGCAATCATTGCTGCCGTAACTATTTGTGTCATCAAAAAGGGCGCTTTATCAGCGCCCTTTTTTTAATTTTGGATTCTACTGCGGGCCTATTTATATGCGGGTCACCTGCAATTCATCATACTTATGCTGCTGTTCATCACCCCCTGCTTCAGGATTCAGCAAAGCTGCTGTATCTTCATGTTTGGAGGTTGCTTCAAAAAACGAAAACATGGATGTTATGCGACGGTGGTGACGGATGGCGATTTTTTGAGGAAAGACCGAATATGAAAACCCTGCTTTGGTTGTTGCTCTTGGTGGTCTGCTGGCCACTGGCGTTGTTGGCACTGGTGCTCTATCCGCTGCTATGGATTATTTCGCTGCCGTTCAGGCTGGTGGGCATCGCTGTGGAAGGCGTGTTCGAATTGCTGCGCTCCATCGTGTTGCTGCCGTCACGTTTGTTAGGCAGCAGGCGATGATGCCCCCATGATTTTGTATGGCTGTGTTTGACTTTGAATGGCTTAGTCCCGTTTTAACTATTTCTGCTTATTTTTATTCCCCTAGCGCGCACTGCGCAAACGCAATGTCCCCATTTGATCACCCCACCATAGGCCGATCATGCGAATAAATGCGGCGCCTTGCAACCCATGACGAGCCGGATGATCGCTGCGTATACCAGCCCAGCCCCGATGCACCACGGTCACCCGCGTACCTGTGCCATTGCTGATGCGAGCGGCCTGAAATAGCACCTCGACTTCGGTACTGTCAGTGGATGCAAAATTAGCAGCACGCCAATTAAACATCAGACGTGATGGTGGCTCCCAAATTTTAACTTGCCCTATTTCGATAATCGTTTCGCCCGCCGTGGTTGTGAATGATTCAAACACACGCCCGCCGATACGCGGTTCCAGACAAATAATGCCGCTATCACCCGCAGCATGCCGAAAACGCGGGCCGCGCCGCCACCAGCTTTCGATTTCTTCCGTAAATAAGCGAAAGGCTTCTTTAGGCTCAACCGCCACCGTAATAGTGACAATAGCCTGATCTGACGCTAAAGTCGGCCGCTCAGGAGCGGCATCGTCCAATGCTGTGTTGCTCATTTTTTAGGCACTCGTTGTTTTGCTTTGAGTATTAGCCCGGGCTTTAATTTACGCGGGCTTTGACGCAACGCTTCTGCATGTTTTTTAAACGCGTGAAGTTGATCAGCCCAAAATGTTTCCACTTCGGTAAGCCAGTCACGCAGCGAAGCAAACTGCGCTTGTTCAAGCCGATACAGCCGGACGCGTGCGTCATTTTCTACCGCATCACCGGTAATCAGCCCGCTTTGTCGCAGCAGACGCAGGTGTCGACTCAGCGCAGGTGCGCTCATACCCAGCGTGTCGGCGATATCGCCAGCACGCTGCGGCCCCGCCTTTAAAATTTCGATTACCGCCACGCGGGTAGGGTCCGACAGCGCGGCGAATAGTTGAGCGACATTGCCCGTGCTGGCCATCACTTCGGATCGCCTTTGCTACGGATACGCTGGGTGAACCACCACATATGACCTTCCGGATCGAGCGCGCCGTAGCTGCGATCGGCCCAATAGTCTTCGCCGTAATCATGGATGGCAGGCTCATTTACAATGCGCGCATTCTTGCTGCGCGCATGCGCACAATGCGCATTGACATCATCAACAAACAGCATGATGCATTGGGTATTGCCGCCAGCAGTTTGGGGGCTGAGCTGGTTAACGCCAAACTTCGCCCCCGGCCCCATGCTCTGTTCACTCACCATCACCACGCTCTCGCCGTAGGTTAATTCGCTATGCACGATCTCTCCATCATCGCCCTCAACCTTGAGCCTCAGCTCAAACCCGAACGCATCGCACAACCAGTCGATCATGATGCCAGCCTCCTTATAAAACAGGCTTGAAGACAATCTGGGCCAATCTGATGGGGTCGGTTGCATGCTGATCTCCAGTTGATGATTTAAGGTAAATATTTACAGTTAATGCTTTCTTATTATGTTAATAGTTAAAGACATTGTCAACTATATTAAGACTGGGCTTTAAAGCCCAATGGCCAAACTTGATATGCCGCTTGACGCCGCAACAATCACTGTTATACTTAACTACATCACCTAATCAATAAAATCAAGCGGGCAGCTTAATGTTCAACCAAAAAGTGGCGAGTACAAATAATGCATTCATGTACGAGGAGCAACACGAATGACTAACACAGTGTTGACCGGCAGACAGGGGGTAAGTTTAACCAGTACCAACGCCTTGAAAGCATCCGCTGCTTTTTGGTTTCTGGTGGCTGTCATCGGCCAATGGATGTTCGTGTATTACATATTGATTTTCTATGGCGGCTCGGCCGCACGAGGAAATTTAGCGGCATGGAAACAGGTTCTTCCGCACGGGATTGTGGCAGGCGATACCGTCGGCAATACTTCCCTTGCTGTGCATCTATTGCTGGCCGCCATCATCACACTCGGCGGGCCGCTTCAGCTTATGCCGCAAATCCGGGCACACGCACCCACCTTCCATCGCTGGAATGGGCGTGTGTACTTGCTGACTGCTGTTACTGTCAGCATTACCGGCTTTTATATGGTTTGGTTCCGTGGCACGGTCGGCGACGCCGTGCAGCACGTTGGGATCACCGTAAACATGATACTAATCATGCTATGCGCGGGCATGGCTTTACGCTATGCGCTGGCGCGGCAATTTGCCGCCCATCGCCGCTGGGCGCTTCGCCTGTTCATGGTAGTGAGTGGCGTCTGGTTCTTCCGGGTAGGGCTAATATTCTGGATTATGCTCAACGGTGGACCAGTGGGATTTGATCCAAAATCTTTTCAGGGCCCGTTCCTCAGTTTTTTGTCTTTCGCCCAATATTTGGTGCCGCTTGCGGTGCTTGAAATTTATTTGCGTACCCGGGATCAGGCTGGCACGGTAGGCCGTATTACGATGGCGGTGGCGCTACTGGTGCTGACCGTGGCGATGGGCGCGGGTATTTTTGGTGCGACGATGGGGATGTGGCTGCCGCACGTCTAGCGAATGAATACGACCATCCCGATTACTGGCGATTACCAAAAATCCATTCCTTGGACCGTAATATGAATGAATTATATTTTTCGCATAACCGCTTACAGCACCCTTCAACCCCGCAATCCACCACAAGGAGGTCGGAATTATGAATGCCGACTGGCACGACAACACACCGATTTATCGACAGCTTAAAAGCCGTGTCGTCGAGATGATGCTGGATGGGCTGCTCAAGCCTGGCGACGCGTTGCCTTCGGTCCGACAGATCGCAGCAGATTACCAACTCAATCCGATTACCGTCTCACGCGCGTATCAGGAATTAGCCGATGCAGAACTCGTGGAAAAAAGAAGAGGACTTGGCATGTATATAACCGAAGGGGCGCGCGAGAAATTACTCGCTAGCGAACGTGCTCGTTTTATCAATGAAGAATGGCCAGCGGTAATAGATCGCATGCGCCGCCTGGGTCTGGGCGCCAAAGAATTGTTGGCGGCTGTTAAGGAAAACGCAAAAGCAAATACCGGAGGTGCCGGATGAATACCAATACGAATAGCGTCGTGAGCGCGCGCGGCCTCACCAAGCATTATGGCAAATCAATCGCGGTTGATTGCATCAGCTTTGAAATTCCTGCCGGGCGCATCATCGGTTTGATCGGGCCAAATGGCTCAGGCAAAACCACCACGCTGAAAGCGATGTTGGGCTTGATTCCGTTTCAGGGCGAGTTAAAAGTGCTTGGCCTAGATCCGCGTACGCAGCGCGATGAGTTAATGAAGCAGGTCAGCTTTATTGCTGACGTCGCGGTATTGCCACGCTGGCTGCGGGTGCGAGAGGCGATTGATTTTGTGGCCGGTGTGCATCCAAAATTTGATCGCGCCAAAGCTGAGCGCTATCTTAAAAACACCAAGCTCAAGCCCGCCATGAAGGTGCGGGAAATGTCGAAAGGCATGATCGTGCAATTACATCTGGCGCTGGTGATGGCGATTGACGCGAAGCTGCTGGTGCTCGATGAGCCGACCCTCGGCCTCGATATTTTGTATCGCAAACAGTTTTATCAAAACCTGCTGGAAGATTATTTTGACGAGCAAAAAACTATCATCGTCACCACCCATCAAGTAGAAGAGATCGAGCATATCCTGAGTGATCTGATGTTTATTCGCGATGGCAAGATCACGCTTTCGGCGACGATGGATGAAATCAGCGAGCGTTTTATTGAAGTGATGGTGTCGGCTGAAAACACTGACGCGGCGCGCGCGCTCAAGCCGATTGATGAACGCCAAGTGTTTGGTAAATCGGTGATGCTGTTCGATAACCTAGCCAGCGGTACCTCGCGCCAGCAAATTGAAGCGCTGGGTGAAACCCGCAGTCCCGGCATCGCGGACATTTTCGTCGCCACCATGAAAGGAACCTACGCATGAACACGATGAAATGGCTGATCAAACGTGAATTTTGGGAGCACAAAGGCGGGTTCTTTTGGGCGCCGATTGTGTTCGGCGCGATCATGGTATTGCTGGTGATGCTGTCGTTGCTGGTGATGATGTTCGGCGGCGATAAAACCGCGCAGATGAACGGCATGCCGTTGTGGGATTTCTTTGCCAGCATGACCGATCTGCAAAAAGCAGATTTTGCCCGCATCACCGTGATGAGCTGGTATGGGATCGCGTCCACCTTATTTTTCCTGGAGTTTGGATTTGTCGCGTTTTTCTTTTGCCTCAATGCACTATTCGATGAACGCAAGGATCGCAGCATCCTGTTTTGGAAATCATTGCCGGTTACCGATGAAGTCACCGTCATCTCAAAAGCGATCTTTGCGACGATGGTGGCACCGATGATCGCGTTGGGCGTGGCGATTATTACCTCGATATTGGCCTTATTACTGACCTGCTTGATGTTGGTCATCAAGGACGTCGGGCTGGCAGGCACCATCCTCGCGCTACCGCTTACCTATCTGGTCCCGCTGCAATGGATCGCGGCGCTGCCCATTTATGTTCTCTGGGCATTGCCCACCGTAGGCTGGCTGCTCATGGTCGGCGCATGGGCGCGCAGCAAACCGTTGCTGTGGGCGGTACTCATTCCCGTGCTCGCCTACGGGCTGATTACCTGGTTGAACAAGCTGTTCCAATTGAGTTGGGACCTCGCCTGGTTCCAAAGCCATATCGTGCTCCGCGTGCTGTTTAGCGGCGTGCCTGGCTCGTGGTTCAAGCTCCAGCCACTGCTGTTGAATGACGACCGACCTGAATTAATGTTGTCGGGTCATGCCCTGGAAATGCTGTCGCAATCATGGCAGCTTGTGGGTACCGCCAATTTATGGATAGGCGTCGCCGCAGGTGCGGCAATGATTTACGCAGCCAGCCGTATTCGTCGCTGGAAAGATGAAGGTTGAGATGCACTTTCTTACCCCTGTCCTGTTCACTTCATTTTCCTGAGCGTGGCCATGAAAAATTCAACTGGGGCTTCCGTGCAGACCGGTATACGAACTGACCTCGATATGCATAAAACTTTTGCGGCCCAGGTAAATATAATCAAACGGCCATTGCTTTATGTGACCGGCATTGTTTTAGCCGCGATGATTTGCTGGGTTTGGCTAAGCGATGAGACGCTGAGCCCGGAGGTGCAACGCGCGCTAGCGGTAATGCCCCGCATCCCGCCTGAGCAAAATGCGTATTACCCGCTATGGGGCTTGAATGCTTCGCCGGAATTGGACGCGCTCCAGGTCGGTAAACAACTGGTGGCGGCGCAAGCTGAAGCAGCGAATGCAAAAATGTTCGCGGTGCAATTTTCAGCCACGCCTTATTGGGGCGCAAAACCGCTGCTAATACGCCAGAGCCCGCGGCGCTATTGCAAACCGCTTGGCGATACGCCGAATTGTTCAGCGGTGCTGCGCGAACATCGCGAGACCTTGGCAGCCGAGCTGCAAACCCAGGCGGTATTTGTGCAGCGCTATCGTGATCTGCGGCGCTACGATTACTTTGAAGACGCGATGATCGCGACGCCCAGCGCGCCACTGTTCCCGTGGTCATCCACCCGATATATTAGCGAGCTGGTGGATGCTGATATTGTCTTCGGCGTAGCGCAGCCGTCCACGCGGGCGGCCGCACTGGCCGAGCTGCATGCAGAAATGCGGCTGTGGCAAAAAATCAATCGCGGCACCAGCAGTTTAATCACCCGCATGGTTTGTACCGCCGAGCTCGCCAGCAAATATCGGCTGGCCAGCGAGATGCTGCTTGCATATCCCGACATGGCGATTGAGCATCGCGAGATCATGGCCAAAATCACCCAGCCACTGACCAACGAAGATACGCAAATGGGCCGGGTGATGATGGGTGAGTTTCGCTTCGGCGCCGCGTTTTTTGAAACTGTATCGCTGGAGCCGGATATAAAAAATAATCCCGCCATAGATGCCAGCGCCCTGCCGCCTGGGTTACGCAGGCTGCAGCTTGCTGCGCTGTTTAAACCCAACGCCACCCTCAACGCGCAGTACACCAGGATGCGCTTAGCCGGTGATTTCTACTCACAAAGCGCAGCTGCTATCGCTGCAGGCCAGTCAGAGTTTGATAAAAAAATAAATTACAGCATGTTGGATCCCGCATTTTGGCTCTACAACCCCATAGGTAAAATATCGCTGAACGTGTCGTTACCCGTTTTCAGTAGCTACGTTTATCGCATCCAGGATGTGGCCGGTTATTCACGCCTGGTCGAGTTACAACGACAACTGGCGTTAAACCGCACACCGCTCGCAAAAGTGGGCGAAATGATTGCGGCGACCGATAAAAATTTATACGACCCCTATACGCAAAAAGCCATGGCGTTCAATGCCGTAACACAAACCATTTCTTTCGCCACCAACAACAAAGACGGTCTCAAACAACCGCTAATATCGGTAAAAATAGCCGCCCGATAAAGACAAAAAGACTAAATTACGAAAAGACGAAGAAAAAACGGCGTTAACCATGCGCGCAGGCGGATAAGTGCGCGGCAGTATGCGCGTTAGCGCACCGACACTGTTAATCATCAACGTACATACTCCTCGTGGTAGAAACTTAATCTATAATCAGCGGACTCTAAACCAGTACACTTTTGCTGAATTCTGATTGTGAATACATCAGCATCAGTGACCTAAATTGATTCCCTATAAAAGGAAGTACCTATGCAAACCCAAACCACCAATTCCCGTAACACCATGCTATGGGTCGTCGGTATCGCGATCATTCTGTTTTGTGGCGTCGGCATCGCCGCGATCATGGGCTGGATTCCGACTTCAATGGCGGGTGGCAGCTCGAGTGTTGCTGCAACGCCAACACCTAAGGCAGCAGTCGCAACGACAGCAGTAAAAACGCACACCGCGCCGGTGCAGGTGGCCAGCAATACGCCCGCCCGGTCGGTATGTGTGGATTGCGGTGTAGTCGAATCAACCCGCGACATGAGCGAAAACGGCAAGGCCACCGGTATCGGCGGAATCAGCGGCGCAGTGTTGGGCGGTGTGCTCGGCCACCAAGTGGGCGGCGGACGTGGCAAAGATCTGGCCACCGTGGCCGGTGCGGTTGGCGGTGCGTTGGCAGGCAACGCCATCGAGAAACGTGTTGGGGCAACCAGCAGCTATGAAGTTACCGTTCGCCTTGAAAATGGTTCGAGCCGCGTATTCACTGAAACCAATCCGACCTGGCGCACGGGCGATCGTGTACGCATCGTCGATGGCATGATCCGCTCACGCGACTAGGTTTTAAGTTGGGTAATGTGGCTTTCAAAGAGCTTGGTCATTTGAATTAACAGGCTCAATTTTTCGCAGTAGCGACCCCAGCACAGGAGCGGAGTTTGAGGCAAAAAAGCTTCAAATGCCGCATCGATGCTGGGGTTTCATTTTTTAAATCAGCATACTTTGAAAAGCCCGCGCATGTTCACGCACCATCCGTGCGGTGGTTTCAGCGTCTGCTTCGAGACGGCTGTCGCCGCGCTCGTATGCGCCACCCAGCAGAATTCCGTCGGCCCGCGGAAACATGTAGAGCAGGCCTTGGCCGCCGCCGTGGGTGAGGTAATCGACACGTTCATCCGGTGGCAACAACACCACCTGTCCGCGGATGGGTGTGAGCTCGGTATCGTTGAATAATTCCCGCGCGCCCAGCCCGGTGCAATTAAAAATAACCGGCTCATCCAACGTCAACAGTTCGGCGAGATTCTGAAATGCGCGCACCGTAATCTGGCCCCCGGCCGCATTTACATCACTGATCAAGCGCGGTAAATAAATGGAGGGCTCGATTAACATGGAAACATGTCGCATCACATAAGGCGATGCAAACGGATGATCGTCCGGTGATAGCGTCGCGATGGATGGAAACAGCTCTGGATAATCACGCAAATAAAAATAGTCTGCGGCAGTTTTGCGGCTGTCGTTGAGATAGTAATTTTCGCGTTGGCTCACGCCGTATCCGGGCACATCCACCAGCTTTGAAAATAATTGATGCGACAGCAATAGCGCCTGTCTGAACTGCGCCGCAAACGCCGCATCAATACTGAGTGGAGAAAACACGCTGGTCGGCGCCCATAGACCACCGGCGATATTGGAGGTGGTGTTGGGCGGTAAATCTTTTGCGTAGATCGTCACGTTCCAGCCGCGTTCCTGAAGCAGCCGTGCGGTTGAAAGCCCCATCACGCCGCAGCCAATCACGGCCGCATTTTTTTGTGCTGTGTCCGGCGCTTCGGCAACGGCGAGCGCGGATGAGCCCCACGACATCGTAATGCCGCCACCGCCGTGCCCGTAATTATGGATGATGATTTTGTCTCCCACGCGTTCACCGCGCACCACAAAACCTGCAGCGCGATAGGGTCGCAAGCCGACTAATATGCGGCTGATTTGCGTGGCATCGATATGGGGTCGGCTAAACGGCAATGATGATAATGGTCGCACATACGGTGGCCCCCGGCGCGCAGCAGGCAGCATAGTGGAGCAGCCTGACAAAGCAACGTACGCAACACTGGCACCGGTCAACTTTAGCCATTCGCGGCGATTGAGATGGGGCGCAAAATTTAGGCCCGAACTGTGGTGAGTTTTCATATTGATTTATTTTAGGGTGGCGTTATTTTTTTGCCAGCAGGCGGGTTGGATGTTGCGGCTAAAGCATCTGACACATGCTGAAATCAAAATCTACGACGGACTGATTTGTTGTTGCCCAATATAAAAGCCAATAGCGGCATCAATCAGCGGAAATTTGTGTTGATTTAGCATGGGTGAATTCATGGCCTTGGAGAACGGGATCGGCGATGGCGGCGCATGGCTACACCCGCTCAGTAACGCGCCGCTCGTGCACACTAGTGCCGTCACCACCGCTGCCATAGAGAAAAAAGTTCTGCGCCGCCGCATGAAATGTCCTGTTTTCCTCATCAGCATCCCGACGCGCTATGATAAAGCCCCATCCAACCTAAAAAGGAAACCGCCATGGGTAATCGAGATAAACAAGGTAAAGAGCCAAAAAAACCAAAGCAACCAAAGAAGCCCAAACCATAAATCATATGAGTCTGCTGATGGGACGCGTTTAATCAAGGTTTATCATCAGCACATAGAAATAAATAAGAAACTCAAGCATTGGCAGTGCTCTTCAAGCATTTATGCCTCAACAAGCTCGCCAGTGCTTGAGTTTAATTTCATAATAGAACTCGCCATTTCAATCTCAACCGCAATCGCTAAAACCCCGAACACGGCTGCGTTAAAAATACTATTTCCTCAGCCGTGCTGTCCCGACCAAGCGCTAAATTGCGATGCGGGAACCGCCCAAAGCGCTCGATAACCACGCGATGTTTTTCCGCCCAGCGATGCAGATCGCGTGTTTCGGGAAATACCGACAGTGTATTGAACAACCTAATCGATTGCGTCTGATCCGCCATTGATTCGCTGTGTTCCAGCGGCAGATAAATAAATTGGCGCTCGACCGCCCGCATCGAGACATCAAAGCCCTGCGCAAGCATCTGCCGAGTGACTTGGCGCGCCAGTGAATCGGTGGCGAAAGCACGCGCATCCTGGCGGAACATATTGCGCGGGAACTGATCCAGCAGCACAATCAGCGCGAGTCCAGCATAGGGCTGCTCTATCCAGTGTGCGAATGGGACCGCTGTAGTCTGTACAACCGTTTCATAAACGCCTAAAAACCGGGTGCGAATTTCCTCATCAAAGCCAGCATCTTTTCGAAACCATTCCGGGCGACTTTTGCCGAGCACCTCGCCGGTGCCGAACCAGAAATCGAGAATTTCCCGGGCGGCATTGGTAAAATCCAGGTTTGCGTTGGTCACGATCATCCACATCTTTAATTGCAATATGCCCAGCATACAACGGCGCCGGTTATCCCGAATTAGCCGCTGTATATCTGGCACAATCACGGCTGGTCGTAAAGCGGTGTTGTGCAGTCTGCTGTCTACTGTCTGCGTAAACTGACTGTTCCGATATTAACCACTACATCACAACGGAGTCATTAGCCATGAAATCACGCTTGTTCATATTGATCGCCTTGTCGATGACGCTGGCATCGTGCGCATCAACCGTTGCGCCGCCCGTGTCTACAACGCTGCCGGCTGTACTGCCCACCACACCGCTGGAACAGACCTACGCATTACCGGCTGATGCCAAATGGCAAAAGCTCGATACGGTAGCCTACCGCGGCAAACAGGACGATATTTTCTTTTTGAATCCGTCGCTAGGCTGGTATGTGAATGGCGGCGGCAAAATTTATAAAACAAACGACGCAGGACAAACCTGGGTTGAAAAATTATCGAAGCCGGGTACGTTCTTTCGCACCATCGGCTTCATTGATGAAAAGCTGGGCTTTGCGGGCAATATTGGTACGGATTATTTCCCCGGGGTGACTGATAGCTCGCCGCTTTATCAAACCAGCGACGGCGGCGATACCTGGCAGGTGGTGACGGCTATCGACGGCCCAGCAGTAAAAGGGCTTTGCGCTATTGATGTCCTGCACACCCAATTTATCAACTCGGGCGTGCTTGAAACCCGCACGGTGATTCATGCGGGCGGGCGCGTGGGCGGCCCGGCGTTCCTGATGCGCTCGCTGGATCGCGGCAAATCGTGGAAATCGATTGATGTATCTGCGCATACCAAAATGATTCTGGATATTAAATTTTTTGATGAGAGCCAGGGCTTCATTTTGGGCGCGTCCGATACGGATGTCGCCCAATCAAATGCCCTGATCATTGCAACCAGAGATGGCGGCGCGACGTGGACGAAGGTGTATCAATCGAGCCGACCCTACGAGCTGACGTGGAAGGTATCGTTCCCAACGCGGGAGACGGGCTACGCCACGATCCAGAACTACAATCCGGATACAACACAATCACAACGCTACGTCGCCAAAACCACTGATGGTGGCCTCACCTGGCGCGAGATTCCGCTCGTGAACGAATACCCGGTTCGCCAGTTCGGCGTGGGGTTCGTCGATGCCAATCTCGGCTGGGTGGGCACCAGCAACGGCGGCTATCAAACCACCGACGGCGGCGCCAACTGGAGCTTTGTTGAGATGGGCCGTGCGGTTAATAAGATACGGCTTGTCAGCGATGGAGGTAAAGATAAAGGCAGAAGCAGTGGCAGGGATCAGGATGGCAAACGGGCAGACGTGTTCGGCTATGCCATCGGTGTGGATGTACGCAAAATCTCGATACCGGGCGGGCAGTAATAATAAGGGGTAAGGGTAGAAGCAAAGGTTTGTCTTACGGGCTATTGACGTCTGTTGCTGCCTCGATCATTTTTAATGATATCCATACATATCGCCTCTTAAGGCGCAGCCGACGTAAAATAGAAAACATTCATTTCGGAGCATCCTGCTTGTATGAACACTGATCCCAATTCTGATTTTGATTTCACCAACCTGGCCGGGGCAGAAAAAACTCGCGCTACGGCAAAAGCTGCGCCATCGGTGCCGGCCAAGAGCAAATTTTATAACGCCGCCGTTGCGCAAAAATTATTTGAGCTGGGTGGCGCCCGTGAAAAAATGGTCGAAGGTGGCGTGTTCTTTGCCGAGAACGACAAGCCCGGCAAAGGGGGATTGTTCAGTAAAGCCGTCCCCAACAAGATGTACTTTATTGCTGCGGGCGAAGTGAGCCTTACGATTGGCGGCGTTGCTTTGGATACCATTGGCGCGGGTGAAATTTTCGGCGAAATATCCGTAATTACCGGCGGCACACGAAGTGCTACTGCCACCGCCAAATCTAAATGTGCCGCTTATTCGCTGGATGCTGAACAATTCCAGCAGGCGATTCAGAAAATGCCGGAATTCGCGCTCATGCTGATGAATGTGATGTTTGATCGTTTGCGTCTGGTCGCCGCAAGACTGGCCTCGCGCAGCATTGCCCCCGGCAACGGCGGCGAACGCGGTGTCACCATTTTTGATCAGACGATGCTAAAGCAGCTTCATCGCCAGCTTGATAAGCAGCTCGATCATGCGGCCACATTACGTTATGCCTCGATGCAGGCAATCATGCGCGAAGGCGAAACCGGTGCCTATATGTACGTGGTGCTTGAAGGCCGCGTCGCGATTTCAATCAAAGGCAGCGTGGTCGAAACCTCCGGCGTAGGCGGCGCCTTTGGCGAAATGGCGCTGGTTGATCAGTCGCCACGCACCGCCACTGCAACCGCCGAAACCGAGGTGGCCCTATTAGCCATTAACCGCAGCACCCTGCTGACACTGGTGAAAGAACAGCCCGCCTTTGCCATGGCATTATTGAGAGCCGTGGCAGACCGACTGCGCTATATGAACGGCTTGCTGGCTTGATGTACGCATAAGGTCCGCATAAGCTGCACTTAAGGTGTGCTGCTGTGCGCACCGCTCCCGCCGTTTTATCCCATGCCCTTTTTTATACAGCACCGGCAAACCGTATGAACACTCCAATCAGTTTACTTTCTGACACGAGCATCGGCAGCCTGATTGCTGATAGCGCCATTAGCAAACGCGAATCTGAAATGATCGTGGGCGCCGTCCTCGGTTGCAGTCGGGCGAGCGTGATGGCTCATCCTGAACGTGTGCCGGATGCGTTACAGCACCGCCAAATTGCGGCGATGATGGCACGCCGTTCAGGCGGCGAACCGATGGCATATATTTTAGGCGTGCGCGAATTTTACGGTCGCGAATTTATCGTCACGCCGGCTGTATTGATCCCGCGCCCCGAAACAGAGGTGCTCGTAGAACAAGCGCTGGCGCGGCTTTCGAGCCATCGCCCCAGCCAATTTAGGGCGGCCAGCGCAAATGTGCTGGATCTTGGCACGGGCAGTGGCGCCATTGCGGTGAGCGTGGCCGCAGAGTATCCGCAAGCAAGCGTGGTGGCTACCGATATTTCCGGCCGCGCGCTTGCCATCGCCAGACAAAATGCATTGCGCCACGGTGCGCACATCCGGTTTGTTGAAAGCGACTGGTTTACCGAATTGGCCGGCGAAAAATTTGATTTGATACTGTCGAATCCGCCTTATGTCGCACACGGTGATTCGCATTTAGCCACCGGCGATTTGCGTTTTGAGCCCCTGCAGGCCTTGACTGATCAAGCCGTGGGGCAGCACGGTTTGGCCTGCATCCGTCACATCATCAGCGCAGCGCCACGGCATCTGCATCAAGACGGGTGGCTGCTGTTTGAGCACGGCTACGATCAAGCCGAGGCCTGCCGAGAGCTACTCACGGCGGGCGGCTTTGTTGATCTGGTGGCGATTGCAGATTTAGCCGGTATTACCCGGGTATCTGGCGGGCGGTTGTGCTGAAAAGCATTAAGCCAGATACCTTGAAACGCGTTAAAATATTGACCCATAATTTGTTTTATTCAAGCAACCGTTAAGCATACCCAAAGGATTCAGCATGGACACTCAAGAACGTATTCGCGAAACCGTTAACGGCCACCCTGTGGTGCTGTTTATGAAAGGCTCGACCCAGTTTCCCATGTGCGGTTTTTCCGCTTCGGCCACGCAGATTCTGAAAGCCTGCGGCGTCGATAAACCTTTCACGGTGAATGTGCTGGAAGATGAGGAAATTCGCCAAGGCATTAAAGAATTTGCCAATTGGCCGACCATTCCACAACTGTATGTAAACGGTGAATTTGTTGGCGGCTCTGACATCATGCGCGAGATGTATCAGTCTGGAGAATTGCAGCAAATGCTGGCACCGAAATAATGGGTCGGATGGGCGGTCGGCGAATGCTTTAAGCGCACCTAATAAAGAACGCACATCAAAGTACAATCCGCCCAGCCTCCAGATGCAGCCGCACGACATCGGGCAAATCGATAATCTCGCGGTCATGGCAAGCCACTACGACGCAATTATTGGCCGAAGCAGTCTGTTGAAGCAGGTCGACAATTTGTATGCGGGCAGCCCGATCCAGATTGGCGGTCGGCTCATCCACCAACAGTACACGCGGGCTTAAAACTTTGGCGCGGGCCAGTGCTACTTTTTGTTTTTCGCCGCCTGATAGGTGCTTCGGCGCGACTTGGGCGACCTGCTGCAATCCCGCCCAGATGACGGCTTCTTTGGCTAGTTGGCGCCGCTTCTCGTGGCTCACGCCGCGCATCTTCAAACCATATTCAATATTGGCCGACACGCTGGTATTAAAAAGATAGGGATGTTGATGCACATAAATAATATCGCGCCGCCAGTCGGCAGGATAAGCGGGATCATCAGCGTTGCTGAAGCTGCGATTATCAAACCGGCATTGCATCGTATCGGCTGGCTCAAGCCCCGCTAAAATTCGCAGCAGCGTTGATTTACCACTGCCGTTATCACCGGTCAGCGCATAGATGCGTCCAGCCCGCAAATGGAGGCCGGTAATATCGAGCAGCCGTCGCGTATCAAAACTTTTCTTCAGGACCGGAATGCTCAGCAGTGCAGGTGATCCGCTCATTTCATGCCGCCCTCACCCTGGAAAAAATTGAGCGCGGCATTCACCCCCAGCGCCAATACGATCAATACAAACCCTAGTGCGATCCCCTGTGCAAATTCGCCTTTGGCCGTTTCGAGTGAAATCGCGGTGGGAATGCTGCGGGTGAGCCCGGCGATATTGCCGCCCACCATCATCGCGCAGCCCACCTCCGAGATCACCCGGCCAAAGCCGTTAAAGAGGCCCGCCATCACCGCAAAACGCACCTCGAATAATGTCGTCAAAATGGCGGTGCTACGGGTCGCACCGAGTGACAATGCGGTCTCGCGCACAATGCGATCCGCACCCTGCACCGCCGCCAGCGTAGCGGCAGCCAGCACTGGAAAAGCAATGATGGCCTGCCCCAGGATCATGGCATCTTGCGTGAACAGCATATTCAGATTGCCGAGTGGGCCACTACGCGTGAGCGCCAGATAAAGCACCAGTCCCACCACTACGGTCGGGAATGACAAAAAACTTTGCAGCGTAATAACTGCTACGCGTCGTCCGCGAAACCTAGTGGTGGCCAGGAAAAAACCCAGCAACACCGCCGGCGGCGTAGCCATCAATAATGCGGAAAGAGAAACCCTGAGCGAGACTCCGACAATGCGCCATAAATCGGCGTCTCCTGTGATCAGCAACAAGAATGCCTGATGAATAGCGTCCGCCATCAGTTTGCTTTTTTGATCGGCACTGACGTGCTGGTCGGCAGAAAAAATATCTGCTTGCCATCAATACGAAAGGTGGTGATAACCAGCTGCCCAGCGCTTGAGGTAAGCCAATCGGCAAATTGCTTCGCGGCCGCGGCATTGATGTGTGGATGCCGCACAGTATTGATCAGCGTAACACCGTAAATATTGGCCAGCGGTGGCTCGGGCTCAATCAACACCTCAAGATCCAGTCGTTTTTTAATGGCCAGAAAACTACCGCGTTCGCTGAGTGCATAAGCTTGCCGCTCGTTCGCGATCAGCAGCATTTGGCCCATCCCCTGACCGGTTGAAAGATACCATTTGCCTGCGGGCGCAAGCATCGCTCGGACCCACAGTCGCAGCTCCATTTTATGCGTACCGGAATCATCACCGCGCGAGGCAAAGGGTGCTTCGGCCTGACTGATTTTTTTGAAAGCGGCGACAGCATCCGTTGAGCCGCGTAATTTTAACAGGTCTGCCTTCGGACCAATCACAACAAAATCGTTGTACATGACTTCACGGCGCTCAGTGCCGTAGCCGTTCGCCACGAACCGAACTTCATCCGCAGGTGAGTGTGTGAGCAACACATCAACATCGCCACGCTCACCATATTTCAAAACCTGGCCGGTACCACCCACAATGGCACGGGTCTTGATACCGGTTGCCTTCTCGAATGCAGGCAGCAGTACCTCCAGCAAACCGGAGTCTTGGGTGGTGTGGGTAGAGCCTACACGGAGCTCGCTCGCATGACTCACGCCAGCGGTCAAGATGACGAACGCGGCCACCGTCAGCATCGCCATGAATGCAATGGCCGCCAAGGCATAGCGGGCAAAGAATTTTTTATTTTTCAAGCTGAATTCAATCACAGGTTCGGGTCACTTTACGGCGTCGGTGACAGCAACGCGCTGGGGAAAAACATCTTCTCCTTGCCCACGCGAAAGTCTGCAATGCGGGTTTGCCCTTCAGAAGACGTTAACCATTCAATGAAACGCATGGCACCTTGATAGTTAATATTGGCGCTCTTGGCGGGATTAACCGCGATGACGCCATAGGGATTAAATAACCGGGCGTCTCCTTCGACCATAATGCTCAAATCAATTTTATTTTGAAACGCGGCATACGTAGCGCGATCCGAAAGAGTGTATGCCTGCTTGCTGTTCGCGAGCATTAACACCTCGCCCATGCCGGAGCCTGCTGAAAAATACCAGACATCCTTACCGCTTTTGGGTGTGAGCCCGATCTCTGACCAAAGCCGCAACTCCAGTTTTTCAGTGCCAGAATCATCGCCTCTCGAGACAAACGGCGCGGCCTTCTCAGCAATTTTTTTTATGGCCGCCTTCACATCACGGGTCGTGCCAATTCGTGCCGGATCGGCCTTGGGTCCAACTATTACGAAATCGTTGTACATCACATTGCGACGATTTATGCCGTGACCATCTTGCACAAATTTATCTTCATCCGGCCGACTATGTACCAGAATGACATCAACATCGCCGTTTTCGCCCAGCTTGATAGCCTTGCCGCTGCCGACCGAAATGACCTGCACCTTGATGCCGTATTTTTGTTCAAACGTCGGCAGTAAAAATTTGAGCAGGCCAGAATTGTCGGTGCTGGTAGTAGTGGCAAGCCGAATAGAAGCCGCTACCGGAGCCGATGCCGAGGCAGGCGTGCTGGTTTGCGCTTGAGTTTGCGCCTGCACCCACCCGCCAAAAATTGATAACAGTAAAGCGGCAAAAATCACAAAAATTGAGCGGCGCATGGTTTTCCGGTAGATGTTTTCGTGGTGTCAGCTTAAACAAATTTAAGCTTAGCCGGTCACTTCTTTATACTAACAAGATGGTGAATCGCTTTATTGTATTTATTATTATTGTTGTTGCGTTTGTGGTTGCCCTCGTGTGGGCTCTGGCGGCAGGCCAATTTCCGATCTCAATGACAGAGATGGCGTCCCTTATTTTTGCCAAAATGACGGGCGCAGATCCGGCCGGCGCACATGCTGCAGCTAATGCCGACGTGGTGCTATTTGAGATTCGTGGCCCGCGTATTGTGGCCGCCTTTATGGTGGGCGCAGCACTTTCAGCGGCGGGCGCGGCGTACCAAAACCTGTTCCGTAATCCGCTGGTGTCACCTGACATTTTGGGGGTTTCGAGCGGTGCTGCGCTGGGTGCCGTGCTGGGTATTTTTTTATCACTGCCGATTATTGTTATTCAGGGCCTGGCCTTCGTCGGCGGTCTAGCGGCGGTGGCGCTGATATTTTTTATGGGTCGACAGATTCGCGGACGTGATCCAATACTCACACTCGTACTGACCGGGGTGGTGGTCGCTTCACTGCTCGGTTCGGGCCTGGCCCTGGTCAAATATTTGGCGGATCCCTATAACCAATTGCCCGCCATTACCTACTGGCTGATGGGCAGTTTTTCAGGTGTCACGCGGCAGAGCGCGGGCGTGGCTGCTGCGCTATTCGCAATTTCGCTGGTGCCGCTTTTTTTGCTGCGATGGCGAATAAATTTATTGGCATTACCCGACGATGAAGCACGCGCACTAGGCCTTGATGTGAAGCGCACTCGCCTGATTGTGATTGTCGCGGCCACCCTGATGACTGCTGTCTCGGTCGCGCTGTGCGGCATCGTCGGCTGGGTGGGTTTGGTGGTACCACACGCCGTGCGTTTGCTGGTAGGCGCAGAATTCTCACGCCTGCTGCCGCTGGCGATGGTAGTAGGCGGTACATTTATGGTGGTGGTTGATACGCTGTGCCGCACGATTGCGCAAATCGAAATTCCACCCGGCGTGTTAACTGCGGCCATTGGCACGCCGATTTTTATGGTTTTGATGGCGGCTACTTTTAAGCCAAAAAACTGAGCATGCTTTCAACCCATCATCTTGCGATTGGCTATTCGACACGTCGTCTCGCAGCCGACATATCATTCAGCCTGCAGCCGGGGGAAGCCATTGCCGTACTGGGCCCTAACGGCTGCGGCAAGAGCACCTTGTTTCGCACACTGCTGGGTCTACACCCCGGCTTGCAAGGTGAGGTACGCTTGGGCGGGACGCGGATCAACGATTTAAGTGCGGCCGAGATCGCGTTGAATATGGCTTATGTGCCACAAGTGACAAGCGGATTTTTTAATTTCAGCGTGATTGAAGTAGTCGAGATGGCGCGCATGCCGCATCTGGCCTGGTATGCGCCTCCCGGCGTGATAGATCGACAGATCGCAACAGACGCGCTGGCTGAATTCGGCATGGCGAAGTTTGCCCATCGACCATTCGATGCCTTGTCCGGTGGTGAGCAACAATTGGTGCTGATCGCGCGCGCGCTGGCAGCCGAAGCGCCGATTATTTTGCTGGACGAGCCGACCGCCAGTCTTGATTTCGGCAATCAATTCTTGATCCTCGATGAAATCATTAAACTCACCGCACGCGGCATCTCGGTGCTTTTCACCACCCACAATCCGGATCACGCACTGCGCATCGCTCACCGCACGATGACGATTTCCCGCGAGGGCACCATTGATTGTGGCTTGACCAAAGAAATCTTGAATAATGCAACGCTGGCGGCGCTTTACGGTCTCAAGGTGCAGTTAATTGAAGGGCCAAATGGCTTGATCACGGCGGTAGGTCGATGAGTTTTGTGCCGTGATTGCCGAACCGCAGGTCGGCTTTTATAACCCCCTTTTAAACACGGATTTACCCCTCATGGACAAGCTCAATCCCCCTCCAACCGCCAGCCCTATTTCCGCTATAGAACCCGCAGAAGGCTATGCGGGCAACATCCCACTTGTGTTGGCTCATCAGTGGTGGCTAAGCGGTCAGGCAGTCCTGGTAGATGTTCGTACTCACGCTGAGCGTGATTGGGTAGGCTATGTGCCCGGCACCGCATGTATACCCTGGAAACATTATCCCGCCATGGCACTCAATCCTGATTTTGATTCGACTCTGCTTGCCCAAGTGCCGTGCGACACACCGCTGATTTTATTATGCCGCTCCGGCGTGCGTTCAATCGGCGCGGCACGTAGAGCCTGCGAACTCGGCTATGACCGCGCTTACAACATTCTCGACGGTTTTGAAGGCGACCCCGATGCCGATCAGCAACGTGGCCATCTCAATGGCTGGCGTCATGCGGGCTTTCCCTGGGTGCAAAGCTAAGCAACGGAACGCTATCGTTCATTCGGCATTTGAGCGCATGATTTCTGTATTCCGTCGGCTTGCTATTTCAGCCCTTGGAAAGCTATGCGACATTCAGCTTCGCGACATTGAGCTATGTGACATTAATATCAGATATTGCTCGAAGCGATGCACCACGCAACGCCCCGCGCAGCACGTAACACAACACTTACAGGAGATTTTTTATGAATCTGGTCGATGAGCTGCAAAAATTGACAACCCTTCATGAGCAGGCCGCGCTGACCGATGATGAGTTTAGCCTCGCCAAGAAAAAACTGATTGAAGGGTTGGGCCTGGATGATGCCGCAACCCCGAACGCGACTTTAAACACGGGCGCGTCCCTTGAGCAAAAGCAGTCACTACTGCATCAATTACATCGCTCGCAACAGGATCGGTGGATCGCAGGTGTTTGTGGTGGCCTCGCTGAAGCAACCCAAATACCCACCTGGTCGTGGCGCATGCTATTTGTACTCCTGACCCTGCTGCACGGCATCGGTGCGCTGATCTATATCCTGCTGTGGATTTTTGTACCTTTAAAAATTGAGCGCGCCGTACCGCCTGATAGCGGGTTGAATTAAACACCGCCTGCAGGATATAAAAACGCCGATCTCGATTCCGCTTACCGCCTTGCTCCCCACTCCGCTTCCCATTCTTTACACCTTTCGCCGCTGCCCCTACGCCATCAGGGCGCGGCTGGCGATTGCCGTGAGCGGTGTTGCCGTGCACATGCAAGAAGTGGATTTGCGTAATAAGCCCCAAGCGATGCTTGAGTGCTCGCCCAAGGCAACGGTGCCGGTATTGCACCTGCCAGATGGCACCGTCATAGACGAAAGCATCGACATCATGGGTTGGGCGTTGGGTATAAACGATCCGGCATCGTGGCTGGACGGGCGCACTGCATGCTCCGCTGAAGCGTTTGCGCTTATTCAAGAAAACGATGGTGAATTCAAGCGCGCACTGGATCGCTATAAATATGCAGGTCGCTTTCCGGAGCACCCGGCAGATTTTTATCGCGCACAAGGTGAGGCATTCCTGCTCAAACTCAATGCCCGCTTAACGATGCATGCCTATTTATTGGGCAGCCGGATTAGCATGGCCGATATGGCGCTATTGCCGTTCATCCGCCAGTTTGTAGCGGTTGACAGTGATTGGTTTAATCAGTCGCCACACGATCCCTTGAAGCGCTGGCTTGACGCCTTGTTAAAGTCGTCGTTATTTTTGGCCGTGATGCGAAAGTAGTTAATCGTCGGCAGTATAAATATACCGTTTTCATTTTGGGCGGCTCCATGATGCAGCTCTGGCAGCTCTGGCTACGGCAGATTAGCCTACCCACCGTCCGGCAATGTCGTACTACCCGCTCCCAAAGTTCGTGCCATCTGCACGCTATCAAGCCAGCGCCCAAACTTAAAGCCGATAGACCGGAAAGTTCCGATAGGTTGAAATCCGCATCGTTCATGAAGTTTGATTGAACCGGCATTTTGGCTATCGCCTATAACTGCAATCATCTGCCGATAGCCGCGCGCTTCGCATTCCCTGATGAGTGCATTAAGTAATAGTGTGCCAATGCCTTTGCCTTGAAAATCCCGATGCACATATACTGAATCCTCCACTACGAAACGATAGCCGATGCGAGCTCGGTAGCCACTGGCATAGGCATAGCCGATCACTCGCCCTTCAAATGACGCGACTAAATAAGGAAACCCTTTGGCAATAATTTCCCGACGGCGCTGAGCAAACTCCTCAATACTTGGTGCTTCATATTCCCATGAGGCAGTTTCAGTAGCCACGCTGTTCGCATAGATAGGCGCAATGGCCTCTACATCAGCGTCTTGAGATTCGCGGATAGTGACATTCACGATAACACTTCAATTAAAGCGATGAAAATCATGTAACTCATTTTGTTGACACTACATGCCCTTAAACAAATGTGCATAACCGCGGCTCACCTGCAGCTCAGCCTTGACCTCTTTTAACTTGACCAGGGTGTGGCCCATGATGTCACGTTTGGTGCCGGCAATGCGGTTCACGTTAACGATGGTAGAGCGATGTATCTGCCAGAACTCATCGGGATTAAGCTGCGCCTGTAATTCAGCAAGCGGGGTACGAATCAGCGATTCGCCCTCCTTGGTATAGACACTGATGTATTTATCCTGCGCCTGAAAATAAAACACCTCGTCCACCGGAATCTGCTTGGTCAGATCGCCAACAGAGGCGCGAATAAAACGCAGATAACTGTTTTTGGCGGGTGGCAAAAAATGCGTTAAAGATTTCAACAGAGCATTAATATCCTGCGGCGTTTCTTTTGCGGCAAGCTGGGCCTTTAGCCGCTCGATGGCACGTTTAAGCCGATCATCCGTGACCGGCTTTAATAAATAATCGACCGCTTCACGGTCAAAGGCATCAACTGCGTATTGATCAAATGCGGTCACGAAAACCACGCGGGTTTTAGCATCAATCCGGCCCGCTACCTCAAGCCCGGTTAACCCTGGCATGCGAATATCCAGAAACACAATATCCGGGACATGATCGTCGATCAAGCGCAGCGCTTCAGGGCCATTGGACGCGAGCGCTATCACTATAAGCTCCGGCCAAAGTGCGGCGAGGCGATCTCTCAGGAAGTTGGAAAGGTGTTGTTCATCATCAGCGATGATGGCGGTCGTGGCAATTGTCATGTGTTTTAAATAAATAACGACGTAAGGTTTAAGGCTTAAGGAATGGGTTTGCACTCAGCGTATTAAATGTTTTCGCAATTATTTAACAAGCTCCTTTATTGGCGGACGTTTTCAGTCCTTTTTGCTCCAAAGACCTCGCCAATACTAGTGTTTCTTATCCGGAATTGAAATAGTGATCCGGGTTCCGCAGGGCATATTGTCCTCAATGGTCAGCGAACCAGCATCGCCATAAAGCTGCTGCACACGTTCGCGAACATTTTTGAGACCAATCCCGTTCGAGGTAGAGTCTTGAAAGCCGAGGCCGGTATCCGCGACGGTAATGGCGATTTTCTCGCCGCAGCGTTTAACCAAAAGCGCAACCTCACCACCTTCAATTTTAGGTTCCAGCCCGTGTCTGATGGCGTTTTCCACCAGTGGCTGCATCAGCATCGGCGGCACCGGCAGATCGGACAGATCCTGCGGCAGATCGAATCGCACCTGCAAACGATCCCCCATCCGGATCTGCAGAATCGCCAGAAAATTTTTCATCATCTCAAATTCACTGCCGAGCGTGCTGTGCTCTTCTCGTGTGGCCGATAACGTCGCACGCAGGTACACAATAAATTGCTCCAGCATCAGCTTGGCTTTATCGGGCTGCGGATGAATCAGGCCAACCACATTGGCGAGTGTGTTGAATAAAAAATGCGGCTCAATCTGTGCTTGTAACGCACGCAAATTAGCCTGCATGGCCTGGCGCTCCACTACCTGCAATCGTGCACTTTCCCGCGCCAGTGTCGCATCGCGCTCGAGGCCCGCAAAGCGTGACCTATAAGCCACGCCCAGCACCAGCGCAATAACAAATGACAGCGCCAGCACTGAAATATAAAACTTTGATTCCAGATAAAAATTAGCCACGCCGCCATAACCGGGAATAAAAGAAATCCCGGTGAACGCGACTAGCGTGACGATAAATCCCATCGCGGTATAGCTGGCAATCTGCGCCGCGAACGGCAGCTGGTTCATGCGCCTGAACAACGGCCCTAATGCCAGCATCAGCAGCGCCCAGGTGAAGCCGATGATATTGGAGATGAGCAGGGATTCGGCGAACCCGCTGACGAGCGCCTTCCATGATGGGATGCGGCCCATGATGATGGCCATGAGTACAAAAAAGACCGCGATTAAGGTATTAAAAATCAACCCTAAAACGACAATCCGCACCGCGCGATTATCGGTTTTGGGCCAGCGACGAAAAAAAGCAATCAGCTCGAGCGGATGGCCATTTGTGTCATCACATCCGTCGGCATTTTTATCCGCTTCTTTTTCCCAATCCGAATTGTCTGTATTGACCACGATGTTGTCCACTGTATTAATCGTTGTATTGGCGATGCGGGCAGCGTGATTAATTTTATTCAACCCGGAAAGAGCATAGCAGGAGTGCTCATCAATAATATCAATGTCGCCGACTCAATTACGCAGACGCTGATCAATAGAACATTCAGTCATTGACCGATGGCGCTGCTGATTTGTTTTCTTGATTTTCATGACGGCGCAAAAACCAGCGATACGCCGCATAGCCCACTGCCGCCACGATTGCCGCCCCCGCGACCGCACGAATCGCCCGCGCCCAAACGACCAGCAGACCGATGCCCATCCCGAAAGCGACCCATTGAAACCACCATTGGCCAGGGCTGGTAAAAAAATTAATGAATGCGCATAGCCCTACTACAAACATCATGCGCAATGGGTAGGTGATGGCTTTGGTGATGTCGCTAACGGTGGTCAGTGGGTTCATGATTTTTTCCTTATAGGTAACGAATATTGTTGTCTGCTGATGGCGTCTGCTGTTGATGGTTGAAAAACTGAAGCCAGTTTAGGATTAATCAGGCGAACATCATTATGGAAAGCGATGAAGCATTATAAAAATGCTTTGAATTGTTTAGTTCGGGCGTGAGCGGTTAAATGTTTACGCAACGCGCTCTACACTGAATGAAAATTGCCATGGAAACATGGCGGTACCCAGTAAGGCAGGTGCGCTAATGCAATCGGCCCTGCCTGCAGATTCATGGCATCAAATACCGTGGCAAAACTCTGCTGACGCGCTACATCAAAACCAACGCCGACTAGCCAGCCCTCAGCTTCCCGGCTCGATCCAGGCTTGGCTACCAATACATGTTCTTCCAGACGAAAATCCTCGCCAAATGAATAGGTGTCGGTCTTGCCGGAATCTTTATCGAGCCGCATCATGCTATTAAAACCCCAACTTTTTTCTGCCGCACCGACATAGGTGGGATAAAAAACCTGGCGGTTACGAACGGCAACAAAGCGCGGATCAATCCGTGGAAACTCTACTTGTTCTTTGCGCGATTCCATTGTCAGCAGTCCAGTATTGAGATCAATTTTTAAAAACGCGGCATAGGAATCGTCGCTCCTCGCCAGCTCGCCACGCATGATTTTTGGCATGTAATCACTCATGGTGTCGAGGTTGTCACTTTTCACAAAATCGACGCGAATGACATTGTTTTCTTCCCAGGCATTACCAAAGTGAAACACCATAAAAGCAGGCAATTCAAGCAGACGCTGTTTGGTGAAATCAGCTTTTTCGATGACCAGCACCTTCACACTGTCTTTCGCGTTCCAGCGCATCGCCTCACCAAATCCGCCGCCGGCCTTCAGCAAAGCTTGATCCAGCGTGATCGGTGCCAGCAGAAAAATAATATGCTTTTGCGAAACCGCAAAGTCATGCACCATTGCGCTCGGTGGCGCATCCACCAAGTGATAGCGCAACAAATCACCTTTAGCGGACAAATGGTAAAGAATGGTTTTCCCCATCATGACGGTTCCAAAATTCCAGAAGGTGCCATCCGCCTCGACTTTCGGGTGCGCCGAAAAAGGCATCGCTTTCAACTCAGGCTTCCAAGCAACCGGGCCACGTGTTTCCAAGGTGTTAGGGTCAAGCTCGTAAGCCGAGCCACCCTCCCACATGGCGAGCAATTTATCGCCAAGCAGCACCACATTGGTGTTGGCCGTATTCAATGAATCACTGTTTTTGATTTGCCGCTTCGCTTTGATTCGCGAGCCAAATACGGGTAACAAAAATTCATTGGCTGCCGATTCCGCCACAAATTTTTCGGTGCGCACAAAGCGTGCCCGATGCGCAACACCTTTATCGGTAAAACGCCACGCATTCACCAACCCGTCACCATCAAACCAGTGCTGATAACGCTGCCCGCCACGCTCAAATAAGCCTGGCCCGTTGCGATAGAACACGCCGCGCAATTCAGCAGGAATTTTGCCTTCGATCAGCGCGTTATCGCAGCCAATATCCTGACCGCCAAAACCACGCATCTGGGTAAGTTGCGGCGTGTTTTTAAACAGCTTGGTTGTGTCTGCTGACCGGATCGCTGCCTCAGCGCTAAATGCGTTCAAACTTAATGGCAGAGTTGCACTCGCAGCCAAGGCGCCAGCACCAGCAGATTTAAGAAATGAACGACGGTCCATGATGATTCCTTTGCGTTAAGTCATAGCGGAACGGCAAGGTGGCGATGTGTTGGGATAGCGGCAACGCTATTTGATATTGATTGCGATCGATTTTTTGTCTGCATCAACTTTAAATTTGGCCTGCTCAAATGAGGCGGGACCAAATTGTCCTGCTGCGTCATTGGAAAATGCATAAGGCTCGATCGGCATGCCAACGATGTTCGTATCCATCTTGCCGTTATCGTTTTCATCGTGATAAAGCGAAATGGCGTATTCGCCTACGGCCACGTCTTTTAAGGAAATTGCTACCCCGGCAACGTTGGCAGCAGCGCTTGCTGAATGGACTGGCTTTTACATCCAGTCCTCGGCTTTGTCATAAACGGCAATATAAATCTTGCCCATATTGTTGTTAATGCCTTTAACTTCAACCGTCAGTTCAGCGGATGAGGCTGAAGCTGAGGACAGCAGAGCGGCAGTCAGCGTAATGATCGTCATGGTCGTCATAAGGGCGGGGGCGAATGGTTTAAACATTTTCATGAGTATCTCCGAGAGGGGTGGCGGTTCAGGAGATTCAATCATGCCTACCCTGCCACTGCGCCGGGCAAGACTTGCGACGAACCGGAGAAAAACGTCGCGAATGGCAGTTGCATGGAGCCAACGGCGGGGGCAACTGCGACGCCTAATACTTTGATGTTTTGACCAAACATGACATGCCTACGACTGAAGGCTGGTTGCCGATTAACCTGCTAGCGAACCGTACCCTGGCGTATTATCTGAAACGAGTTCAATCCATGAAAGTTATTCAATGACAATTTGCCCCGTTGCGATTGCAGTAGGTTGTGCCAAATGCCCGATTTTTAAGGTTTGTCCTGTCAAAAGCGTGATCGGCGATTATGTTCCACCGGCTGAAAAAGTAGCCGGTAAAACTGCTGCTGCCAAAAAAAGCAAATCCGCCAGCAGCAAACCCAAAAGAAAATAAAAAAAGCCCACTGCACATTTCTGCGTAGTGGGCCATTAGCCGGGCAAGTGTTAAATGAACCCGGCTCGTCAGGAATCGTTATTACATTGCATGCCTATTTGTTACGGGCTGTTTGTTATGGGCTATTGATAAAAATTTATTGAAATGAATTGGCACACCACGAAATATTATTTCGTGATGATTACCCGATGCATGGGCGCCAGGACGGCCAATAATTTATTTTGTGTGGCGAATGGCACACTGTTTTTATCCATCGCATATTGCAGTTGCTCCACCAGCGCATTGAAGGCTTCCCGATTCACGCCCATCTCTTTATGAATGGCGCCCATTTGCGCACCTTTATAAACACAGGGGCCCTGCAGCGCTTCACAAAATTGATCCACCAGCATTTCTTTTACGTGCTTTTGATCAACGCCTTCAAAATATGATTTGGTGCGTGCATCTTTTAGCAGACCCAACATGAAATCATCCATTATTTTAATCAGCCCAGCTTTCTCGCCGAACTCTTTGAATGCAGATGCATCTGATACTTTTGCACCTTCCTGCGCTGCCACCTGCGTTACTGCTGCACCCGATAAGATGATGCCCGCTGCCGTAAGGACAAAAATCGGGACAAAAATCGGAACGAAACCAAGTATGCGTAACATGTTGAATGCTCCCCTATAAATTCATTGTTTATTAAAATCCGACCTGTAGCGAAAGGTAAGTTGCACGCTGCTTATCTTTGATCACGATATTTCCCAGGTTGGCATAAGCAAGCGTCACCGACACATTTTTGGTTGGCGCGTAAGCAACGAAAAGGTCGTACCAGTTATCTTCCTTGAACCCCAAATTGTCCGGCTTCTGACGAAATTCGACGCCGAAGGCTAAATCTTTGCGGGCTAAATACGCGATTGAACCTTCAAACATGGCTTCATATTTGTCTTTGGTATTGGTACCAAAACCCAGGATGCCGGTTTGATTTGCTTTAGTCATACGCACCGTGCCATTAACAAGAATGCTCGTGTTCAAAAACAATTTGGTCGCAGCAACATAGTAATCAGTGCCCTTGTCGTGCTTGATACCCAAGGCACGCAACAAATCTCCGCGATCATTCTCTTTATGCTGAAATCCGACCGAAATTTGCGGCAGCCAAGAATCCTGTTCCAGGACGGCATCGCCTACCAGCCTTAGTTTTGCACCATAAATTTTTTGCGTAAACGTGTAGCCATTACCCAAGCCCAGCAAGCCACCCACCTCGCGCGTATTGAATTTTTGCTGTGCGACTGAAAGCTCAACACGGTCATAGATGCCCAGCAGCACGCCGCCGGTATTGAGGGTGTAATCGTTAGCGCGCACATTCGTGTAAAAAGCGCTGGCACCCACTTGTTCTTTGGTGCCATTGCCGCCGATGACGGCCCATGGCGTCAGTCCGCCGCCAGCAGATCCCTCAATATTGGTGACGCCGCCGGTAAGCAGCAGCTTGCTCGAAAAAGTGATGTCGCCCTCTTCGGCCCAGGCCAGGCCAGATAACAGGCTAATGCCGACCAGGCTGGCGGCTGCACCCACTTTTATGGATTCAAATGCTCTATACGGTGATTTCATGTTTTTTCCCAATAAATTTACAGATCGGCAAGCGCCTGTTTTGAAAGTGCTAATTTACTACGCTGTCTGGCCAAAACTGGATTCAACGTTTCAAATTTATGGTCAACACCAGACAATTTGCGCCTGCAGTCACGTCCATCTATGCGGAAGCAATTCATGTATGTTTAGAATAAACATAACCCAGGGCCGGAATGAAACTCGGTCGCCATGGTTAGCGATGGTTAGCGATGGTTAAACTTATCGCATAAGTTTTTATCTGCGGGTGCGAACCGATCACGGCCAATGCCTGTAATTTTTAGATTGGGGCCAGTGTCGATATTGCGATCTATGCCGCAAACTCAATTAACCCGGCACAACTGATGCGAATGGCCGATAAAGCCCTGTATGCCGTCAAGGAATTCGGACGCAATGCCTACCGTTGTGATGCGGACCAATCAGGCCCGGAAAAACCAGTTTATGGGAAGCGCGCTTCTCATCAATGAGCGTTCGCCACATCACTTTAATTTTATTTTGATTGGTAACAGGCTGCTGACGGTAAAAGTTTCAAGCTGTCAGCTTTAAAACAAAACCCCAGCATGGGCGGGCTTCACGAAGGCTTTTTGCCCCGAACGCCGCACCAGTCCTGGCGTTTCATTTTTGCATTTAGCGGGGCAGCTGCGAGGCGCCCATTAAATACAAATCAACGGAACGCGCGCACTGGCGGCCTTCACGGATCGCCCATACCACCAGTGATTGGCCACGGCGCATATCGCCCGCCGCAAAAATTTTGGGGTTCGCCGTTTGATATGCGGCAAAATTCTCCGCGCCACCGTTAGCTTGATCTGAATTGGTTTCTTCGGTCCCCGCTTTAACATTTCCGCGCGCGTCTTTCTCAACGCCTAAGGCAGCAAATTGTTCGAGCAAGCCTTGCTGAATCGGTGCCATAAAACCCATTGCCAGCAACACAAGGTCTGCCTTCATTTCAAATTCGGAGCCCGCCACTTCCTGCATTTTTCCGTCTTTCCATTCGACTTTGGCCGCGATGAGTTTTTCAACTTTGCCGTTACTGCCCACAAACTTTTTAGTGGCGATTGACCAGTCACGTTCACAGCCTTCTTCATGCGAAGACGAGGTGCGAAATTTTACTGGCCAGTAGGGCCACACCAACGGCTTATTTTCCTGCGTCGGCGGCTGCGGCATCAATTCGAACTGGGCAATACTGGCCGCACCGTGTCGATTGGACGTGCCCACACAATCGCTGCCGGTGTCACCACCGCCGATGACAACAACATGCTTGCCGGTCGCCATAATTTGATCAGCGACTTTGTCGCCCGCCACCACTTTGTTTTGTGCAGGCAAAAAATCCATCGCGAAATGAATCCCCTCAAGCTCGCGACCTGGCACCGGCAAATCGCGCGGCCACTCAGCGCCCCCGGATAAAACCACCGCATCAAAATCAGCCATCAAGGCCGATGCCGGAATGCCGTTTTCACCCACCGCACCAATATGCTGGCTAACGCGAAATTTCACCCCCTCAGCTTCCATCTGCTCAACACGCCGATCAATATGAGTTTTTTCCATTTTGAAATCAGGAATGCCATAGCGAAGCAAGCCACCCACCCGATCATTTTTTTCAAACACGATCACATCGTGTCCCGCGCGCGCAAGTTGTT
>ENA-OFCI01000242-OFCI01000242.1-metagenomes-genome-assembly--contig:-NODE-242-length-36687-cov-5.614408_pt1 | contig 36687 bp, 38 predicted proteins | sample MGYA00153391_OFCI01 | MGnify analysis MGYA00153391
AGCGGTCAACCTTGCTTGGGTCCTTGCCGCTGAAGGCGCCGCCGCCGTGCGGGCAGGCGCCGCCGTACGTATCGACGATGATTTTCCTTCCGGTCAAACCGCAGTCGCCTTGCGGACCGCCGATGACGAAGCGGCCGGTCGGGTTGATCAGGTAGCGCGTGTCCTGCAGCCATTCTTTCGGCAGCACCGGTTTGATAATCTCTTCAATGACGGCTTCAATGAAAGAAGCTTTCATTTTGGTCGATGTCTCGCTCTGATCCGGGCTGTGCTGGGTTGACAGCACGACCGTGTCAATGCTGTGCGGCTTGCCATTGACATAGCGCATCGTCACCTGGCTCTTGGCGTCGGGGCGCAAGAAAGGCAGGCGGCCGTCCTTGCGCAGTTGCGCCTGGCGCTCGACCAGTCGATGCGCATAGTAGATCGGAGCGGGCATCAATTCGGGCGTTTCGTCGCAGGCGTAGCCGAACATCAAGCCCTGGTCGCCGGCGCCTATGTTGAGGTGATCGTCACTGGCGTGATCGACGCCCTGCGCGATGTCCTTGCTCTGCTTGTCGTAGCAGACCATGACGGCGCAGCCCTTGTAGTCGATGCCGTACTCGGTGTTGTCGTAGCCGATGCGCTTGATGGTGTCGCGCGCGACCTGGATGTAGTCGACGTGCGCGTTGGTGGTGATCTCACCGGCGAGCACGACCAGGCCGGTGTTGGTCAACGTTTCGGCGGCGACGCGCGAGCGCGGGTCCTGCGCGAAGATCGCGTCGAGGATCGCATCGGAAATTTGATCGGCGACCTTGTCGGGGTGGCCTTCGGAGACGGACTCGGATGTGAAAAGGAAATCGTTCGACACTCTTAAACTCCAGTTGGTTGAGCAGGTTGCAAGACACTTGCGTTGCCGGCCTGAATCTCTGGAGGAGCGGCGAACGCTTTAGCGGCATTTGTTGAGCGGCTGGGGAGCCACCCGGCGCCGGCCTCGGTAATAAGGCCCTGCGCATCGCCCGCAAGTAGTTCAAATTAACTCGGCGATGTCGGAATTATAAAGAAGATGCTGAGTCTGTTCCGCTGGCTTGCGCGCCGGCCCCTGTGGTTTTTGCACGCGCTCGGTGCCGCGCTCGGCTGGATCACGTATGGGGCATCGCCGTCGTACCGCACGCGCTTCGACGAGAACGCGCGAAAAGCCGGCATCACCCGCGCCGACGCCCGTCCCGCGATCGCCGCGGCCGGGCGCATGGTGGCCGAGGCGCCGTTCTTGTGGATGCGCCCGACCGGCGAGCCGATCGGCCCGCAGCTGAACTGGCAGGGCCGCGAGCTCATCGTGGCCGCGCTCGAAGCGGGCCGCGGTGTGCTGCTGCTGACGCCCCACATGGGCAGCTTCGAAGTCACCGCGCAGGCGATCGCGCAAGACCTCGCGCCATTGCACGGCCCGATCACCGTGCTGTTCCGGCCGGCGCGCAAGGCGGCGCTGCGCGAAGTGATGGACCAGTCGCGCGCGCGCCCTGGCGTGGCCACCGCGCCGGCCACGCTCGCCGGGGTGCGCCAGATGATGCGGGCGCTGCGCCGTGGCGAAGCGGTCGGCCTGCTGCCCGACCAGGTGCCGCCCGACGGCATGGGCGTGTGGGTGCCGTTCTTCGGCACGCCGGCCTACACGATGACGCTGGCCGCGCGGCTGGTGCAGCAGACCGGCGCGGTGCCGCTGCTGATCTGGGGCGAACGTCTGGCGCGCGGTGCAGGCTACACAGTGCGGGTCAGCGAGATGGGCGAGGCTCTGCCAGCTGCCGATTCTGGTCAGGCAGAATCCGCCGCGGTCATCAACCGGGCGATGGAACGTTTGATCCGGCAGTGCCCGCAGCAATACCTTTGGGGCTACAACCGGTACAAGCAGCCGCGTTCGGCAGAACAAAAACAAAACGAGGAGTGAGGTTGGGCGCGCGAATCCTGCTGGCGTTGCTGTGGCTGTTGCATTGCCTGCCGCTGGCCCTGCAGGCGTGGCTCGGCCGCGGACTCGGTCGATTGCTGTACCCGTTCGCCAACGCGCGCCGCCGCATCGCACTGCGCAACATTGAGCTGTGCTTTCCGGAGCAGACGGCAGCGCAACACGAGGCGCTGGCGCGTGAACACTTTCGGTGGCTAGGTCGCAGCATCTTGGAGCGCGGGCTGCTCTGGTACGCCTCGCCTGCGCGGCTCAAGCGCCTGATCCACGTCGAGGGTGACGTGACACTCGCCGAGCGCAGCGGGCGCCCGGTGATGTGGCTGGCGCCGCACTTCATGGCACTCGACGTGGCCGGCGCATCGGTGCTGCTGTTTCAGAAGCGCAAGGGCATCTCGATCTACCAGGCGCAAAGCGACAAAGTGATGGACGCCGCGATCCGCCGCGGGCGGCTGCGCCTGGGCAACGCCGAGATCTTTCCGCGTGACGAAGCGGGCAAGGCGCTGTTCCGTGCCATTCGCCGTGGCGATGCATTCTTCAACCTGCCCGACATGGATTTCGGCGAGCGCGACGCCGCATTCGTGCCGTTTTTCGGCATCCCCGCGGCCACGCTGCTCGCACCGTCACGGCTGGCGCGCGCACTCAACATGGTCGTGCAGCCGGTCGTCGCCGAAACGCTGCCGGGCGGTGCGGGCTACCGCGTGCGCTTCCTGCCGCCGTGGGCCGACTTTCCGACCGATGACGCCGTTGCCGACACCGCGCGCATGAACGTGTGGATCGAGTCCGAAATCCGGCGGCTTCCGGCGCAATACCTGTGGGTGCACAAGCGTTTCAAGACGCGTCCGCCCGGCGAAACGACGGTGTACTGACGGCCATAATCCGCCGATGAAGTTGAAGTTCACCAAGATGCAAGGCGCTGGCAACGACTTCGTCGTGCTCGACGGCACGCACGAGCGCATCGAACTCGGCCCGGCACAAATTCAGAAGCTCGGCGACCGACGTTTCGGCGTCGGTGCCGATCAAATTTTGATGGTCGAGCGCAGCCCTGTTCCCGGCATCGACTTCGGCTACCGCATCTTCAACGGCGGCAGCGGCGACGAGGTCGAGCATTGCGGCAACGGCGCGCGCTGCTTCGTGCGCTTCGTGGCCGCGCGCGGCCTCTCGACCAAGCGCCTGCTGCGTGTGCAGACGGTGAACAACACGCTCGAATTGCAACTGCAAGACGACGGCCGCGTGACCGTCGACATGAACGCACCGATCTTCGACCTCGCTCGCGTGCCGTTCGATGCAACGGGGCTGAGCGCCCGCGAGGTCGGCGGGTTCGCCATGTGGCCACTCGACGTGGGCGATCAGATCGTCGAGGTCGCGGTGCTGTCGATGGGCAACCCGCACGCGGTGCAACTCGTCACCGACATCGACAGCGCGCCGGTCGCGAGCATCGGCCCGGCGGTCGAGGGCCATTCTCGGTTTTCACGTCGCGTCAACGCCGGCTTCATGCAGATCGTCGACCGCACGCACATCCGCCTGCGCGTGCACGAGCGCGGCGCGGGCGAGACGCTCGCCTGTGGCACCGGCGCGTGCGCAGCAGTCGTCGCAGGCATCCGACTTGGGCTGCTCGATGCGCGCGTCGATGTCGACGCGCGCGGCGGCCGGCTCACGATCGAATGGCACGGCGGCGCGCACGACGAGCATGCGCACGTGCTGATGACCGGCCCGGCCGAAACAGTCTTTGAAGGAGAGATCGAACTATGAGCAGCGAACTATGACCAGCGGCGTGCAAGGCATCACCGAAACCGACATTGCCAACTATCTGGCCAACACGCCCGGCTTCTTCGAGCGCCACGCCGAGCTGCTCGGCAGCGTTCAGCTCACGAGCCCGCACGGCCAGCGCGCGGTCTCGCTGCAAGAGCGGCAGATGGAGATGCTGCGCGACAAGATCCGCGGGCTCGAAGGCAAGATCATCGAGATGATCCGCTACGGGCAAGACAACGTGAGCATCGCCGACCGCCTGCACCGCTGGACTCGCACCCTGATGCTGACCGCGCAGCCCGCCGACCTGCCCAATGTGCTGGTGCGCGAGCTGATGCACCAGTTCATCATCCCGCAGGCCGGCATCCGCGTGTGGGGCGCGGCGGCGGCATTCGCGAGTCACGATTTCGCGCAGCCGGTGGGTGACGACATCAAGCTCTTCGCCGGCAGCCTGACGCTGCCGTACTGCGGCGTGAACTCCGGCTTCGAGGCCGCACAGTGGCTCGAAGAACCGGCCAGCGCGAAATCGATGGCGATGATTCCGCTGCGCGCCGACGCGGCCGACAACTCGCCGACCGCCGCCTTCGGCATGCTGGTGCTGGCCTCGCCCGACCCGACGCGCTACACCGCCGACATGGGCACCGAATTTCTCGCGCGCATCGGCGAGCTCGCGGGCGGCGCGCTGTCGCGGCTGCTGCCGGTGCGTGGCTGACGGACAAGACATCACGCGCCACCTCGTTCACCTCGAGGTCGAGCGCCGCCTTGCTGCGCGTACGCTGCAGCTTTACCGTGAAGCATTCGTCCGACTGACGGATTTCGCAGCCGCACAGAGCGTGCCGCTGCGCGAGGTGCAGGTGCACCACGTTCGCCGCTGGGCCGCATCGATGCACGGCCAGGGCCTCGGGCCGCGCAGCATCGCGCTGGTGCTGTCGGCGTGGCGGGGCTTTTATCGATGGCTCGGACGCGATGGTCTCGTCTCGATCAATCCGATCGAAGGTGTGCGTGCGCCGAAGGCCGCGAAACCGCTGCCCAAGGCGCTGCCGGTCGACCTCGCGATGGCGCTGGCCGATGCGCCTGCGGCGAGCCACAACCCCGCCGACACGCTGGCCGTCGAGGCGCGCGACCAGTGCATCGTCGAGCTGCTCTACGGCTGCGGTCTGCGCGTCAGCGAGCTGGTCGGCCTCGACGTCGACCCTGGCGGCGAAGGCTGGGTCGACGCCGCCGACACGACCGCACACGTGCTCGGCAAAGGCAGCAAGCGGCGCGGTGTGCCGGTCGGCGCGTCGGCGTTGAAAGCGCTGCGGGAATGGCTCGCGCTGCGGAGCGAGCTCGCGCGCGACGACGAACGCGCGTTGCTCGTCGGCAGCCGCGGCGCGCGGATCAGCGCCGGCCAGGTGCGCATGCGGCTCAAGCTGCGCGCCGTGCGCGCCGGGCTGCCGACGCACGTCCACCCGCACATGCTGCGGCACTCGTTCGCAACGCATTTGCTGCAATCGAGCGGCGACCTGCGCGCGGTGCAAGAGCTGCTCGGCCACGCCAACATCACGACCACGCAGATCTACACGCGGCTCGATTTCGGCCACCTCTCGAAGGTCTACGACGCCGCGCACCCGCGCGCGAAGAAGCGCAGCTGAAGCGCCGCTCGAGCGCGGTTTGGGCTGCGCCGACAATCGCGCCCATGAAAACCATCACGCTCCACGACAGCCGCGAACGCTCGCTGCTGCGGCGCCACCCGTGGGTGTTCGAGTCGAGCATCGCCAGCGGCCGCGCCGACAGCGGCGAGACCGTGCGCGTGCAGGCGCACGACGGCCGCTTTCTGGCCTGGGCCGCCTACAGCCCGGCCTCGATGATCCGGCTGCGCGCCTGGAGCTTCGACGAGGCTGAGCGCATCGACGCCGCCTTCTTTGCACGCCGCATCGCACACGCCATCGCGGCGCGCGCGCCGCTGCATATCGACAGCGACGCCCTGCGCTTGATCCACGGCGAAGCCGACGGCCTGCCGGGGCTGGTCGTCGACCGCTACGGCGACACCTTGTGCATGCAGATCACGTCGGCGGCCGCCGAGCGCTGGCGTAGCGTGATCGCCACCGAGTTGATGACAGCGAGCGGCGCCGCGCGGCTCTACGAGCGCAGCGATGCGAGCGTGCGCGGCCTCGAAGGGCTGGCGCCGCGCACCGGCTGGATCGAGCTTGGCGGTACCGCCGAAAACAACACGCAGGTCACGATCCGCGAGCACGGCTGGCGTTTCGACGTCGATGTCGCGACCGGCCACAAGACCGGCTTCTACCTCGACCAGCGCGACAACCGGCGCATCTTTTCCGAGACCGTGCGCCGCTTCGGATTCAAACGCGTGCTGAACTGCTTTTGCTACACCGGCGGCTTCAGCATCGCCGCGTTCGCCGGTGGCGCGACCGACGTGACGAGCGTCGATTCATCGGGCCCGGCGCTCGCGCAGGCGCAAGCGCACGTCGCGCTCAACGGCTTCGACCCCGCGCACCACCACACGCTCGACGCCGACGTGAACCGCACGCTGCGCGAGATGATCGACCGCGGCGAACGCTTCGATGGGGTCGTGCTCGACCCGCCGAAGTTCGCCCCGACCGCGGCACATGCCGAACGTGCGGCGCGCGCCTACAAAGACATCAACCGGCTTGCGTTCGGCTTGCTGCGACCGGGCGGCGCGCTGTTCACGTTCTCGTGCTCGGGCGGCGTGAGCGCCGACCTGTTTCACAAGATCGTCGCCGGCGCCGGCATCGACGCGGGCATCGATGCGGCTGTTCTGCATCGGCTGCAGGAGCCGGCCGATCACCCGGGCACGCTGCTGTTTCCGGAAGGTCAGTACCTCAAGGGCTTGGCGTTGCTGGTGAGGTGAGCGTCGAGGTGAGTGGCAATGGCACGCGGGTATCGAACTTCGCGCGGTGCACGCTGAAGAAGGCCTTGACGTTGCGCACGTTCGCATCCTGCGTGAACAGGCGCTGCACCAGCACATGGTAGGCCGCCATGTCGGCGACCTGCAGCACCAGCACCAGATCCGGCCCGGGCGAGACGCGGTAGGACTGTTGCACCTCGGGTTGCGCAACGGCGCGCGCCTCGAACGCCGCGAGGTGCTCGGCACCCTGCCGGTCGAGGCTGACTTCGGCGATCGCAGTCAGCCCCGCGCCCATCTTTTGCGCCGAGAGGATCGCGACCTGGCGCTCGATCACGCCCGCCATCACCAGCCGCTTCACACGCCGCAAACAGGTGGCCGCCGAGGTGCGCGTGACGGCGGCGAGCTCGAGGTTCGACAGCGAAGTGTCGCGCTGAAGCTGATCCAGGATGCGCAGATCGACTGCGTCCAGTGCGATCGAATCTGCCAAGATGGTGTCATGCATGAAGTATTTCACCAGAGTTCGCAATGAATGCAATTGTGCGGCAATTAGGCGCGATAAATGGCTACATCCACCATCGACTGAGTTCTACGATCGTCACCTCACCCCACCATCAGGAGCTCCCATGTGCGGAATCGTCGCAGCCGTCAGCACCCGCAACATCGTCCCGATCCTGATCGAAGGCTTGAAGCGGCTCGAGTACCGCGGCTATGACTCCTGCGGCGTTGCGGTGCATCAGAACGGCGAACTGCGGCGCGCCCGCAGCACGGCACGCGTGGCCGAGCTCGAAGCCGAGGTCGCGCGCGACGGCGTCAGCGCCGGCACCGGCATCGCCCACACGCGCTGGGCCACGCACGGCGCGCCTGTCGTGCACAACGCGCACCCGCACTTCAGCCGCGGGCCGGGCGTGTCCGATGCCGCGGTCGCCGTCAGCGGCGGCAGCGCGAACGTCGGCCGCATTGCGCTCGTGCACAACGGCATCATCGAAAACCACGAAGAACTGCGCGCCGAATTGACCGCGCGCGGCTATGTGTTCACGAGTCAGACCGACACCGAAGTCATCGCCCACCTCGTCGACCACCTGTACGACGGTGACCTGTTCGACGCGGTCCAGCGCGCCACCGGCCGGCTGCGCGGCGCGTTCGCGATCGCGGTGTTTTGCCGCGACGAGCCGCACCGCGTGATCGGCGCGCGCGAAGGCTCGCCGCTCGTCCTCGGCGTGGGTGCGGGCGACCGGGCCGGCGAGACCTTCCTCGCCTCCGACGCGATGGCGCTCGCGGGCGTGACGGACCAGATCGTCTACCTCGAAGAAGGCGACGTGGTCGACCTGCAGCTCGGCAAACACTGGATCAGCACGCGCACCGGCAGCGGCCGTTACGAAGCCGTGCAGCGCGAGGTGCGCACCGTGATCGCGCACAGCGGCGCGGCCGAGCTCGGCCCCTACCGGCACTACATGCAAAAAGAAATCTTTGAGCAACCGAAGGCGATCGCCGACACGCTCGACGCCGTGTCCGGCATCTCGCCCGAGCTGTTCGGCGACGGCGCGCACCGCGTTTTCAAGGAGATCGATTCGGTGCTTATCCTGGCCTGTGGCACGAGCTACTACGCCGGCTCGGTCGCGAAATACTGGCTCGAGGGCATCGCGAAGATTCCGACCAGCGTCGAGGTCGCGAGTGAGTACCGCTATCGCGACAGCGTGCCCAACCCGCGCACGCTGGTCGTCACGATCACGCAAAGCGGCGAGACCGCCGACACGCTCGCCGCGCTCAAACATGCAAGGGCACTCGGCATGAAGCACACGCTGACGGTGTGCAACGTGGCGACCAGCGCGATGGTGCGCGAATGCAGCCTGGCCTACATCACGCGGGCAGGGGTCGAGATCGGCGTCGCGTCGACCAAGGCTTTCAGCACGCAGCTCGTCGGCTTGTTTTTGCTGACGCTGGCACTCGCGCAAACGCGTGGTCACCTGACCGACGAACAAGAGGCCACGCACCTGACGGCGCTGCGCCACCTGCCGGTCGCCGTGCAGGCGGTGTTGGCACTCGAGCCGCAGGTCGTCGCGTGGAGCGAGGCGTTCGCGCGCAAAGAAAACGCACTCTTCCTCGGCCGCGGCTTGCATTACCCGATCGCGCTCGAAGGTGCGTTGAAGCTTAAGGAGATCAGCTACATCCACGCCGAGGCCTACCCGGCCGGCGAACTGAAGCACGGGCCGCTCGCGCTCGTCACCGCCGAGATGCCGGTCGTCACGGTCGCACCGAACGACGCGCTGCTCGAAAAGCTCAAGAGCAATCTGCAAGAGGTGCGCGCCCGCGGTGGCGAACTCTTCGTCTTCGCCGATGCCGACACATACATCGAATCGGGCGAAGGGCTGCATGTGATCCGCATGCCGGAGCACTACGGCCCGCTCTCGCCGATCCTTCACGTCGTACCGCTGCAGTTGCTGGCTTATCACACGGCATGCGCACGAGGGACGGATGTGGACAAGCCGAGGAATTTGGCGAAAAGTGTGACGGTGGAGTGACGGGCGGGACGGGTTCGACTGGTATTTAAGGCAACGCTGAACAACCCATCGATTTCAACGAGTCGATTGATTGGCTTTCGCAATGCGCGATAAGTTGGCCGGGTTGCTGCAAAAGCAGTCCGACATGTCACTTTAATTGCGGTTGCAGCACGCGATCTGCGCACTGCAGACGCACTCACGCCGCCAAGCGCTTTCGCGCGAGGTAAATGTTGACCCACCCCAGTGCCACGAAGGCCCGCGTTGCGTTCTTGGCCAGGCCGCGGTAGCGCGCTTTGCCGAACCCCCAAAGCCGCTTGACCACGCCGAAGACGTGCTCGACGCGAGCGCGCACCCGTGATTTCGCGCGGTTGACCATGCGCTCGAGTCGTTCGGTCGCTCTAACCTACAAACGCGTCGTCGCAATCGAGCTTCATGGGAACTGACGCTCACGGCCCTTCCATGCTTCAGGAACCCGCAACGGCGCCGAGGACTGCGCCTTTCACGACCGCGTCACAGCCGTTGAAGAAGCCACCCGCCGTGAGACCGTGTCGAGAATGAGCTGCGCGGTTTCATGGGGAGCATCCCAATGCGGGAAGTGGCCGCATCGTTCGAACCAGTGCATTTGCGCGTCTGGAAACAGGGACAGTGCCCGCTTCGCCTGGCGTGGCAAGCAGACCTTGTCCTGGCGGCCCCAGCCGATCACGAGCGGTGCATCGATGCTGCCGCGGAGAGCACCTTCTTGTTCTTCGCCATAAGCCAGTTGATGCAGCAACTCGTCAAAGGAGAGTGCCTGTGCATAGCTGCGCATTTCGTCAAGGACGACAGCGGGATCGAGCGCCCAAGGCCTTCTGGAAAACTGCGCCAGCAGCATGGTGCGTGCAACCTTGTTGCCGGCGATGGCTGGCATGAGCGGCTGCAACATGCGCACGGCGCGAATCGAGAGCCAGATCGAGGAGAAGAAGGCGTGGCGCTCCCAGCCGCGCCAGAAGCCTCCGGGATCGAGAGAAACGACAGACCCCAGCACGCCGCCGCGGCGCGCCAACTCGAGCACGAGCCGGGCGCCCATCGAGCTGCCAACCGCGTCCACGCCGCGCAAGCCTTGCGTGTCGATGAACGAAGTGACTGCATCGCACAGCGAGCGAATCGAAGTTTCACCGCGCAAGGGCGGCGTGGCGCCGAAGCCAGGCAAGTCGACGGCAATAACGTCGTGGCGTGCAGCCAATGGTTCCCAGATGGTGGACCAGGATCGGGCGCTGCCGCCCAGCCCGTGGATAAGCAACAGCGGCTTGCCTGTGCCCGATCGCAGATGATTCATCTTCATTGGGTTGACCTTCTGTTGAAACAAAGTCGCGGACTTGTCCGCATGCGCAGTGATGTTTAGTCACGTACCCGGCTTCTTTTAATCATCATCGAGACCCATGGTGCGGCTCCAGCTTCGAGGCGTTAACTCCAATGTGGGAGCGTGGCAAACGGCGCGCCAAGCCCCTCAACAGCAAGACCGCGGCCGGCACGCCACCCGCTCGAATCCCCTCCAGTGCCGACTGCCAATGAGTGCCCTTTGGTGCGGGGTACCCCGCGGGTAGCCGCCGTCACCAAGTTCAGACCGCCTCGTAGCGCTGCTGCCAGAAGCTACGGTCGCGGATTTCACCAAGCCGGTGGAAAAACACGCCCGTGCCGGCACGTTGCGCGCCTCCCCCTTGTTGAGGCCAGCGTGAACACGTCGCCGCAGCTCCGCGCGTTGCAGCCAGTCCGGGATAATTAGCGTGCGTTCGATGAGTCCCAGCTCACGCAGTGCCACCTCCACAGAACGCCGCGCAGGCACTCGCGGCAGGGTCCATCATTACGTCATAAAACCGGTCTAGCCAGACAAACTCTTGCAGCTGGTCAACTCCGCATTGCCGGCTTTTAATCGGGCGCGGTCGGCATTGCCATGAAGCCGAAAGACGATTCGACTACCCCAGCAACGCGGCTCGACCTGAAGCGGGAGCTGTATGCCTCCGCTTCGCCAGCCCAAGTATGCCCATGCCGGCGAGCAGCAACGCCCAGGTCGCGGGTTCGGGTACGGCACTTACGGCGATGACTTGACCAGCAATAGCGCTGTAGCCCAAGTCGTTGGGGTGCACATTGCCGATCGGCAGCACGCCGCCGAAGGGGCCCGGCACCGATGAACCGTGTTGTTGCTCATCCAAGTAGGTGTAAAGCGCCTCACGGCCAACGAAAGGTCCGGCTGTGTCTACAAACGACGCACCGTACTGGGTCGCCAAGCTGCGGATGATGCCGTTCAACTGCAACCCGGCGGCGCTAAAGATCAGCGCGGCCGGACTCGTCGGGTCGGCCGGAAACGGGTTGAAGTAGCCCAACAGCAACAGGTTCGTGTTTGGCAAAAGATTGCGAATCTGCGTAAGCACCGAGCTGTAGTTGGTCTGGTACGTCTGCAGTGTCTGGGGGATCGCCGCCAAGGCGGCGGCCGGCGACATGCTCGACAGCGCTGCGAGCTCGTTGAAACCCAGCGTGATGGTCACCGCGCCGACGGTATTGCCCCGGAAAATCTCACTGGCGACGGTTGAAGCAAACAAACTGCCCTGCGACACCAGCGCGCCAGCGTTGTAGTGAAGGTTCTCGAGCGCAAGCGGCACGTCGGTGCGTCCGACGACTGGGGCGGTGCGACCAGCACCGGTTACGAAACTGGCGGCGGTTTCTCCGTCGATCGCCAGATTGACGACTTCGGGGCGAGCGCCGCCATTGCGGGCAGCGATGGCGTCCGCATAGAGAGACACGTAGCCCCGGTCGCCCAACGATTGGCGATAGAGGAGATCGGTTTCGCCGAACGTTATCGAGTCACCGAGCGCGATGTAGGCAGTGCCGGCATTTGCCGCACTCACTGAGACGCCTGCTGAAAGGGCGATCGCGATCGCCATGGTGTCGCGGATGCGGCGATCGCTGGTTGCAGCAGCGGTGCGGAAAGGTTTCATGCAGACCTCCTTTAAAGCCATCGGCTGGCAAACGCCGCGTCTAGTTACGCCGTTGAACTCGGGCGGCGCGAGGACCGTCTTGTCAGGGCGCCCAGAGTCGCCAAACCGGCAAGCAGCAATACATAGGTTTCCGGCTCCGGAACGGCCGCGACTGTCTGCACTTGGATGGAGCCAGAGTACCTGCCGCTGGCGTCGGTGAGATTTGAAGCGTCACCGGCGTAGCCGAACACGGTCAGCGACAGCGGAGAACGCGCGTCGACGACTGACTGAAAGCTGAAGTTCGTCGCACCGCTCTCCGGAAAGAAGCTAAAGCTGTCGCCGTTGATCAGGGCCGCAAAGAAATTAATCGAGGTGTCGAGCGGCATCAGCGTCACGGATACCGTCCCCGCAACGTCCGCCGGCATAAAACTGAACATATCGATGAACATGCCGGAGACAGAGCGCTGGAATGTCGTGCCGATGAGATTCGGTCCGGTCGTGACCAGGGTCAATGGGATGGGCGCGCCCTGCGCGCAGGACGCAGAGGCTGCCACGACCAGCGCGGCCGAGACGACCAGCTGTTTGAGATTCATCATCATCATCATCCTTTCGTGCCCGATGTTGACCGGGCTCGGTGTAGTTACCGACTTCAATTGATCGGGGTTGGCTCCGTTGTGTCGCTAATTGGTGCCAGTTGACTCTTTAGCGTCGCTGGATCGATGGTCACGGCGGGCGGCAGGGTCTTTTGGTACGCCAAAAAGCTGTCCAGTGTCGATGTATCGACCGCGGAGGGAGTGGCGGTCTGGGGGGTCGCGGAGTCCGCGCTCCCACCACCGCAGGCGGCCACGGAGAGGCTCGCGGCAAGTGCCGCTGCAAAGCTAAGCCTAAAAATGTTCATGATCGGCCTCCGTGCTTCAGGGGTAGGTGGAGCCGGCTGGCGGAGGTGGATTGGAGTTGCCCGGCAGCGGCGTCGTCAGATACGGGAAAGTGGTCCCGTAGTTGGTCGAGCTCTTCCGCACGCCGTCATTGAATGGCAGTCCACCCGACGGTGCGTCTGTGGCCTTGCAGCCAACGCCAAAAGTGTCGCTCGACCCAGTCAACACGCAGAGCGCACCCATCGCGACACGCAGCGACAGGTCGACGACATCGTCTCCTGGTCGCCGTCCATTCGGAAAGCCAGCGGTGTCGCCGGCAGCGGCGCCGAGTGGGTTCTGCGCGCCAATCGCCACCGGGGCGATCGATGTGTTGAGCCGCATCATCTCGGCCGGCACTCCATTGGCTGGCTGGTTGAGTGTTTTCAGGCCTCGCAGAAACACGGTCAGCAGGTCCGTGCGCGGAAAGTTCGTCGGCGCCGTGACCGGAAAGAGAGACGCGAGCAGAGTCGGCAACACGGGATTGGTCACGTAGTCTGCGAAGTTGACGGCATCGTTCTTCGGCAGGGACGCGTTAAAACGATCTTTGTCGTCGATGCCGATGATGACCTCGTTGACCAGCGGCATGCCCAAACGCGAGACCTGTGACCAAGCGCCGCCGCCGACCGAAGCCTTGCCCAAGCCCGAAGGCGGCGACGGATTGAGGAGCCTTCCCTGGCGCAGGCTCGCCGTCGTGAAGGCGCCGACCACGGGCTCGGTTCCATTCGTGATGCAGGCAATCGGCAACTCAAGAGCGAGTGTGCTGACATTTTTGGCTTCGAGGTCGTTGTTGTTGCCATTGATCTGGTTGGCGCCGAGCGGGTCGAAGTTGAAGAGGTCGAAGATTTTGCCGACGGCGATGTAAAACGGTTCTTTCCTCTGGCCGACGAAAACCTTCCCCTGAGTCGCGCAGCCAGGAATGTTGACGCTGTAAATGTGTTGATTGGCGTAGGTCGAATACCCACTGGTGCTGCCGAACGTTTTATCGCCGATGTTGTCGACCGGCTTGTCGAACGTGGCAGACCCGCCCGAAGCGTTCGTGACGCTTGTACGCGCGCCGGTGCGACGGTCGCCGCGCACCAAGTCGAGGGTGTAGGTTTCGCGGACGTTGAGCGCGGCAGGATTGACGCCGCTGATTGGGCCGCTGTTGATCAGCGGGATCTTGACCGCCTTGCCGCCGACGTTGAGGGTCGTCGTCTTCGAAGTGTTCTTGAACTGGAACTGGAACGTCAGGGCCTCGACGCCGGCGCCAGTGTTGTCGAGATGAATCTCGTACAGCGCGTCCGAGTTGAACATGAAGAAGTTTGGGCCACCCTGGGGGTCCTGGAACGGGATGTAGTTGGCGAGGATGGTCACGAAGCCCGCGCGGCCCGACTCGTAGCTGCGGAACATGTACAGGTCGGTCGCATCGACGCTCGAGTTCATCGCAATGGCCGGGGCCTCACGATGGCTCGAAGCCCATGCCGGGCAGGCAAGCGCGGCGGCGGTCAATGCCAAACCCAGGCGGCCGATCGTGCTGGCCAGGGGACGCTCAGGAAACGGGATTCTCATGCTGACTCCTCGATGAAAGGTTGACGTCGTGCGGGCGCCAGACTCGGTGGTCAGCGTCTGCGTTGCAGGCATCGCTTTACGCAAAATGCAGAGGCCAGTATCTCGAGCGGCCGTCAAACGCCTGTAGGAATACGTCTCGCGCGGCTATCGGCGGTGTGCACACCCCCCCCCAGATGGGGGGTAATGAGTTTCCCGCACAGGCGGGAGAGGGAGCCGAGTCCGAGGAACTTGTGGCTGCGCGCCAGCTCGTTCGTCAGCCCATCGCGGAACGCCGCGTCGCGGGGCGCCCGGCCGGCAGCCAGCCCGAAGCGGCTTGCACCGTTCTTGTCGACTCCGTGAGCCCGGGCACATCAAGTTGCCAGCGAAATGGCAATAAGCGTCCCTGCCCTCGTTTTGCCGCCGCCCAGCAATCCGGCCAACTTATCGCGCATTGCGAAGGCCAATCAATCGACTCGTTGAAATCGATGGGTTGTTATGCGTTGCTTTAGATGGTCGCATCCTCGCAGCGAGGTGGCTCATGCTTTGAGCCACCGCCAGCGTAAGCCGCTTGATAATTCTGAACAGGAGCGGTCATGAGCCTCGCCGAGTTCGGATGCTCATTCGGGGTAGCAAAGGTTCCAGCGAGTGGCGCGGCAACCCCCACCGGCGCGACGGACTTTGATCCGCAAGACCCTGGAGGGATGCGGTTATCTATGCCTTGGCCAGCAGTTGAACACCACTGACCTTGGCGGTCCCCTTGTCGAAGGTCCACAGCGGCTGTTCGCTGGCCTGCATGGTCAACGCAACGTGAAGGCAATCAGCAAAGTCCGCCGAGCTCTCGCGGAACAACTGCAGCGCCACCTCGAGCGCGCGCTCGGATTCGAAGGTCAGCTCAGCTGCGGAAAAGAGGCTGGACAGGGTCAGGAGAACGTCGTGCTTCCCAAACTCGAAACCTGACCTCAGCACCCATTCGAGTTCCAACACGACGGTCAACGGAACGAACAGCGTCAGGCCCTCGCGCACGCAGCGGCTGAACAGCCGCTTCGCCGCGGCGAGTTGCGCGGCGTCGTCCTGGACGATGTAGCGCACCAGGACGTTGGTATCGAGCGCTGCCATCAGCGCCAGGGATTCATGTCGTCGACGCTAACGCGCTTGCCCTTGGGTGCCTTGAGCATGCCGGCCATGTCGAGGATGGACTTGGTCTTTGCGCGGACGATGATGGTGCCGTCCGGCATCACCGACCAGACCAGGCGCGTGCCAGGCTTGGCGTGCACGAGAGCCCGGATGTCGGCGGGTACGGTGGTCTGCCCCTTGGCAGTGATGGTGGATTCAGCCATGGCACATCTCCTTACCGACTACAGCATCGTAATAAGGCTCCTCGAGATTCGTGACCTGGCGTCGTAGAGGGCTGACTCGCTACCAGTCAGCTCACGCGTCACCCGCGCTGCACGGTCAACACCCGGTTCAGCAAAGCCCCGAGCCGCGCGCCAGCCAAAAAGAGCTGCTGCCGCACGACCGGCGCGAAGGTCTGCAAATACGCGTCGGGCATTGTTCGGTCGGGGTAGAAATCAGGTCGATTGACGATGCGGCAAGTCTCGCCGGCCCACAGCGCGGGTGCGAAGGCCAACGGCACCGACCTCGCCTTCGGTACACCGCCAGCCGCCATCAGCTTGCCCGCGAGCGATGGCGCATCCGGATCGATCGCACGGATCAGCCCCGAGTCCCAAAGCTGATGCAAATTCGTGCCACGACCGAAGGCTTGCAGCTGATAGGTGTTGCCGCCTTTGTCGTCGGCAAAGCCCACGTGCAGCGGCTGATGCAGGTCGCCGACCAGGTGCACGACCCACTTCAGCGCCTCCAGCCGATCAGCGGGTGACGCGGCGGTGCGCAGCCGCTGCACTTGCGCTTCGAGCGCGCCGACGACGCAGTTGCCATCGGGGCAATCGCGGGCTGGACTGTAGGTGCAGGCGGCGTCGCGCGGCAGGTTGACGTAGTGCCACGCAGCAGTCGTTTTGTCGCGCGTGCGGTCGGCCCAGGTCGCGATCGACGCGAGGCTCGCCTCGGGCTCGAGCGCGAGCAGCGCGTCGACACCTCTCTTCGCCGCGGGCGTGAGTTGCTGCAGCGCGATCAGCGCGATCACCTCGTGGCCTTCGGGGCCCCAGGCCGACGCGGTGGTCGGTGACGAGGTCAGAAAAGCCGCGACCAAGAGTGCGCAATTCGCTTTTCCGCTGGTGGCGAGGCGACGAGCCACGCTCGGCAGGTTCACGTGGCGCGCGACCGACGCGGTGGCAGACGCATCGGAACTGCCGATGACTGCGGCGTCGATTCATACTTCGCTGTCAGCTCCTGAATTGTCTCGGCTTCAGATTGCATTTTCGTTCCGCCGAGCCACAACGCCGTCGCCTTGCCGCGCACATCGCGTTCCATGCGCACCGGCTCGCCGTGGCGGTCGAAGCTGCCGGCGAGCGCGACATGGCCTTGCAGGCTGTTCGCCACGACAAGCTCCGCCGCGTTCTGGACTGGATTCGCCAGCGAGGGGTTCGCCACGAGCACCTTGTCTTTCATCGGCATCAGATCGACCGGCCCCCACAAGCCCCACCAGCGACCTGACCACGCCGCTGTGCGACCCGAAGGCGCACCGTCGCGCAAGTAGGCGCGCAGGATTTGCAAGGCGCCGTCGACCCACGCGTGAGACATGCCATCTGCTGCGTTCGTCAGCACCGAAACGGTGAGTTGTTGCGACGGTACGCAGACCGTGCGCGTGATCGTGCCTTGAAAGCCGCCGGTATGGCCCGACCAAGCCCAGTCGTCGAGGTCACCACCGATCGTGCCGAGACCGTACCAGCGCGGCGCGGCCGCGTAGGCGTCACGCCACTGACGGCGCCACATCTCCCGCCGACTTTCGGGCGTGAGCACGCTCCGTTTCGCCTCGGGCGCAAGGCTTGCGAAGAAGCGCGCGAGGTCACCCGCGGTGCTGACGAAGCCAGTTGCCGCGGCGAGCGCGTTCGTCGGGTTATCGCCCGGAATCACGACGCGGTGGCCGAGTGGCAGCTTCGTGCTGTGGCCGCGCGCGAACGGCGTGGCAGTGAGGATCGGCGCATCGGGCGAAGTCTCGGTCAGATTCGATGCCGCGACGATCTCGCGTCCGATCCAGTCGTTGTAGCTTTCGCCGGTGATTGCCTGAATCGCGAGGCCGACAAGGCCGTAACCGTGGTTTGAATATTTCAACCGCGTGTTGGCTTCGATCACCGGTCCGTCGATCAGGTCGGCGCGCAGCGCGGACTCGTCGAGAAATGAACGACGGTCGCTCCACTGACCGCCATCAACGCCATCGCGCACAACGCCGGCGGTGTGCGAAAGCAATTGGCCCAGCGTGGCAGCGCCGACCTTCGGATGCAGCCTCGGCACGTAGACGCCGACCCGATCATCGAGCTTCACGCGGCCCTGCTCGCGGAGCTTCAGCACGCCGGCCGCGGTGAAGCTTTTCGAGTGCGATGCGACTCGGAAGCGATGGCGCGACGTCAGCGCCGTGCCGGCGATCAGGTCGGCATGCCCGAACGCGCGTTCGAGCACGAGCTTGCCCTTGTACGCGATCGCAATCGCGCAGCCCGGCTGCTCGCTCAGCCGCATCTGGTGCTCGAGAAAACGCGGGATGTAGTCGAGCGCCGCACCGATCCATTTGTCCATGGTCATTCCACTTTCTCGAAGTCGATAAAGCCGCGCGCCGCGTCGACGCCGACCAGCTTCACACGCGGCTTGTCGCCGACGTCGAGCCGCTCGAATCCGCGCACCACACGCCCTTCGGCCACGGGCGCCGATATGCGCACCCAAGTGCCCTTGCTCGAGACGCCGGTGACGAACGCGGTGAAGGTCTGGCCGACACGCGACGCGAGCAACAAGGCGGCCGCCGACTTGCGCACCTGGCGCTCGACCTTGTTCGCGTTGTCTTCCTGCGCGGTGCAGTGCTGCGCGAGTTGCGTGAGCTCGGCGTCGGCGACCGGCGGTGCGGCGCCGGTCATCGCGGCCTTGAGCAGGCGCTGGGTGATGAGGTCGGGGTAGCGGCGGTTCGGCGCGGTCGAGTGGGTGTAGTCGTTGACGGCCAAGCCGAAGTGACCGGGCGCCGCATGGCCCGGGCGCGAGAGCATGTATTCGCCCGAGCCGAGCAGCTTGACGATCGTCAGCGACAGCTCGGCGAATTTGTCGGGTTCGGCGAGGCGGCGCTTCGTCAGGAACGCGTCGAGCGCGATCGGGCTGGGCGCGGCGGGCATTTTTTCGCCGAAAGTGGCGGCCACTTCGGCGATCTTTTGCCAGCGCGCCGGCTCGCGCAAAAAACGGCGCAGCGACGGGAAATTTCGGCTGTCGAGAAAGCGCGCCGTGACGCCGTTGGCCGCGATCATGAAGCCCGCGATCAACTCCTTCGCGCTGTTGCCGTCTTCGGTGCGCAGGTCGGTCAGCACGCCGTCGCTGCCGAACACCGGGCGCGCCTCGGGCGTCGACAAGCTGAGTGCGCCATGGCGGCGGCGCAGTTCCTTCAGCGCCTGCCCGGCACGGTCTTGCGTGCGCAGTTGGTCTTCCAGGCCGGGCAGCGCCGCCACCTTCGCGGGCATCGGCGCATTGCCGTCGAGCCAGCCCGCGACGCTGTTGTACGTGAGCTGCGCCTTGTTGCGCACCAGCGCGCGGTAGACCTGCGGATCCGCTGGCGAACCTGCCCGCGCAGCGGTCGACGCGCCCGGCTCACCAACCACGATCTCGATCACGATCGCCAGCCGATCCTGGTGCTCGTTGAGCGAACTCAGGTCGGTCGACAACCGAAGCGGCAACATCGGGAACACGCCAGCCGCCGTGTACACCGAGGTCGTGTTCGCGCAGGCGTGCGCGTCGATCGCACTGCCGGGGCGAACCAACGCATCGACATCGGCAATCGCGACGAGGATGCACTGCACACCGTTCACCGCGGGCAGCGCGACAGTGAGCTGATCGAGGTCGCGCGAATCGTCGTTGTCGATCGAGCACCAGAGCAGGTCGCGCAGGTCGCGCAAGCCACGATCGGCAATGCCGATCGATGCGACCGGCTCGGTCATTGCAGCGGCCTCTTGCTGCGCCGCTGCCGAGAAATCGGGTTGCAGGCCGCGTTGGCGCATGGCCTCACGGGCGATGTCTAGCAGCGAGTGGTTGTCCATCGGCGTGGCGGTTCAGCGCAGAGGTGATGAAGCCGAGATTGTGTGACAGCGTACGAATGTCGCCGACCTGAATCAATTGCTTAGTTGTTTTGTACAACTTGCTCGACTAACATCCACCCACGCACTCGAAGGAGCACCGCATGACACCACGCACTCACCTGTTGATCATCGACCCGCAAAACGATTTCTGCGACTTACTTGAAGCCCGCCGACCGGCCGGCAGCACACCGGCCTTGCCGGTGGCCGGCGCCGATGCCGACATGCAGCGCCTCGCGGCGCTGATCGACACTTCAGGCACTGCGATCGACGCGATCACCGTCACGCTCGACTCGCATCACCGCCACGACATCGCGCACCCGACCTTTTGGCGGCGCGGCGACGGCACCGAGGTGTCACCCTTCACCGAGATCACCGTCGCGCAGGTGCGCGGTGGCGCATTCCAGCCGCGCGATGCCGCATCGAGCCCACGCGCCCTCGCCTACCTCGATGCGCTGGAGGCGCGTGGCCGCTACACGCTGATGGTCTGGCCGGTGCATTGCGAGGTCGGCACGTGGGGCCACGCCGTGCATGCCGACGTGGCCGCCGCTTGCACCGCTTGGGAATCACGCACGGGCCGCAGCGTGCAGTCGGTGCGCAAGGGCGAGAACCCGTGGACCGAGCACTACAGCGCGGTGCTTGCCGAGGTGCCCGATGCCGACGACCCGCACACGCAGCTCAACGCTGCGCTGATCGCCGACCTCGACCTCGCAGATCGCATCCTGATCGCCGGCGAAGCCAGCAGCCACTGCGTGCGCGCGACCACCGAACACATCGTCGCGCATCTGCCCGGCGGGCGACCCGAACGCATTTCGATGGTCATCGATTGCATGAGCCCGGTTGGCGGGTTCGAGGCGCAGCATGAGGCATTCTTCGCGGCGATGCGCGAGCTCGGCGTCGAGCTTGTCATGTCGGCCGAACTGAACGCGCGACTCGGCCAACACAGCGAAACCCACCCATGACCACGATCATCCGCAGCCTGCTCGACACCGACCTCTACAAGTTCACGATGTGGCAGGCGATGCTGCACCGGCATCCGCAGGCGCAGGCCGAATACCGCTTCGTCTGCCGCAACGAGAGCGCCTACCCGCTGGCCGATTTGGTGACCGACGTCAACGCGCAGCTCGACCACCTGTGCGCGCTCGCGTTCACCGAAGACGAGCTCGGCTACATCGGCAACCTGCGCTACATCAAGAACGACTTCGTCGACTTCCTGCGCATCTTTCGATTCCAACGCCGCTTCATCGAAGCGCGTACCGATGGCGGCGCGCTGAGCATCATCGCGAGCGGCCCGCAGGTCCATGTGATGGGCTTCGAGATCTTCGTGCTGGCGATCGTCAACGAGCTGTACTTTCGCCGCTTCGACGGCACCGCCGCGGTCATCGAAGGACGCGCACGCCTGCGAGCCAAGATCGCGCAACTGCGTGCGTTCGAGGGCGAACCGGCACGCGCGCACCCGTTCGAGTTTTTCGATTTCGGCGTGCGCCGCCGCTTCTCGAGCGCGTGGCAAGACGAAGTCGTGACGACGCTCAAAGAAGCCGTGCCGCAGTTCTTCAAGGGCACCTCGAACGTTCACCTCGCGAAGCACCTGGGCCTGGTCGCGATCGGCACGATGGCGCACGAGTATCTGCAGTCGTACCAGGCACTCGACGTGCGCCTGCGCGACTTTCAAAGCGCCGCGCTCGAAGACTGGGTGCACGAGTACCGCGGCGACCTCGGCGTGGCGCTCACCGACGTGGTCGGCATGGACGCCTTCCTCGCCGACTTCGACCTCTACTTCGCGAAACTCTTCGACGGCCTGCGCCACGATTCGGGCGACCCGATGGTCTGGGCCGAGAAGGCGCTGGCCCACTACGCCAAGTTGCGCATCGACGCGCACACGAAGCGCCTCGTGTTCTCCGACGGCCTGAACCTGGGCAGCGCGTTCGGCATCTACCGCCACTTCGCCGACCGCACGCAGCTCGGCTTCGGCATCGGCACGAACCTGACCAACGACATGGGTCTCGTGCCGCTCAACATCGTGATGAAGCTGGTGCGTTGCAACGGCCAGCCGGTCGCCAAACTCTCCGACTCGCCGGGCAAGGCGATGTGCACCGACACGACCTTCCTGGCCTATCTGCGTCAGGTGTTCCGCATCCAACCCTGAAGGAATCGATCATGTTGACGATCACCGTCGCCCAGCTGAACTACACCGTCGGCGACATCGAAGGCAACGCGCGCAAGATGATCGAGACCGCGCAGCGTGTCGCGCTCGATGGCGCCGACCTCGTCGTGTTCACCGAGCTCTCGCTGACCGGCTACTACCCCGGCGACCTGCTCGACGAACCGGAGTTCATGGCGCGCGTAGCCGTTGGCTTGAAGACGCTGCAACAGGCCTCGCGCCAGTGGCCCGCCCTGCACTGGGTCGTCGGTGCGCCGCTGCCGCACGAAGGCATCGGCAAAAAGCTGCAGAACGCGCTGGTCGTGATCCACGCCGGCGAGGTGGTGCTGCGCTACGCAAAACAACTGCTGCCGACCTACAACGTATTGAACGAGCGCCGCCACTTCGAGCCCGGCCCCGACGTGGCGCGCGTGCTGCGCATCGGCGAGCACCAGATCGGCCTGATGATCTGCGAAGACGGGTGGAACGACAGCGCCCCCGACGACGGCAGTGACGACACCAAAAAGGACTACGCGGTGAACCCGTTCCTGCGCCTGGCCGATGCCGCGCCCGACCTTGTCGTCTCGATCAACGCGAGTCCGTCGGAGATCGGCAAGCGCGAGCAACGGCATCAGGTGTTCGGCGCCGCGAGCACGCGCCACGCGCTGCCGCTTCTGTACGTGAACCAGGTCGGCGGGCAAGACCAGATCGTGTTCGACGGCGCCTCGTTCGCGGTCGAGCCCGAGCGTGGCGTGACCTTCGAGGCCAAGCGCTTCAGTGAAGACGTGACGACGCTGCGCTTCGACAACGGCCGCTTCCTCGCACGCGACGGCGCGGCGCTGCCGCCGGTCGAAGCGAAAGGCTTGTCGACGATGGCGTTCTACGAGGCGCAGATCGTGCTCGGCTTGCGCGACTACGCGCGGCGCTGCGGGTTCAAACAGGCCGTCGTCGGCTCGTCGGGCGGCATCGACAGCGCCCTCACGCTCGCGCTCGCGGTGGAGGCTTTCGGGGCTGACAACGTCGTCGGCATCACGATGCCGTCGGTGTACTCGTCGGCGGGTTCGGTCGACGACTCGGTCACCCTGTGCCGCAACCTCGGCATCCCGCTCATGACGCACCCGATCGCCGATGCGGTGGCTTTTTACCAGCGTCAATTTGAGGCCAGTTTCGGCCAGCCGCTCACCGGCTTGCCGCTCGAAAACCTGCAAGCGCGCATCCGCGGCACGGTGCTGATGGAATACTCGAACGCGTTCGGCCACCTGCTGCTCACCACCGGCAACAAGTCGGAAATATCGGTTGGCTACTGCACGCTGTACGGCGACACCAACGGCGGCCTCGGGTTGATCGGCGACCTGTACAAAACCGAGGTGTTCGCGCTCTCGCGCCATGTGAACGAAGCCGCAGGCCGCGAGTTGATCCCGCAGGCGATCATCGACAAGGAACCGTCTGCCGAACTCGCGCCCGACCAGCGCGACACCGACAGCCTGCCGCCCTACCCGGTGCTCGACGAAATCTTGAAGCTGCTGATCGAAGGCCAGCGCCTTGCGCGCTGGGAGTTCGATGCCGCGCGCGCGTTCGTCGAACCGCTGCGGGCCACGCCGGAGGGCGAAGCGCTGGTGCAACGCATCCGCGGCATGATCGCGCGCAACGAGTACAAGCGCCGGCAGGCACCGCCGATCATCCGTGTGCGTTCGCGCGCGTTCGGCATCGGCCGGCAAATGCCGATCGCCGCAAAATTTGTTTAACGTCAGGAATCAGCATGTCGCCCTCCACGCCTGACATCGCGGTGCTCGTCGGCCGCTTCCAGCCGTTTCACAACGCCCACCTCGCGCTGCTGCAGCGCGCGCTCGAGGTGGCGGCGCGCGTCGTCGTCGTGATCGGCTCGGCGCACCAGGCGCGCACGCCGAAGAACCCGTTCACCTGGCGCGAGCGCGCCGAGATGCTTCGGCTCGCGCTGCCCGAGGCCGAGCGCGCACGCGTCACGTTTTTGCCGGTGCGCGACTACTACGACCCGCAGCGCTGGGTGCGCGTGGTCAGCGAGCGGGTCGCGGCGTTGAACGTCAACGGCAGCGGGAGCACGCGCATCGCACTCGTCGGCCATTTCAAGGATGCGACCAGCGAGTACTTGCGCGGCTTTCCCGGCTGGACGCTGGCGTCGGTCGACCGCATCCCGGGCGCGGGCGGCACGCAGTTGCGCGACGCGTTGTTCGCCGGCGACCCGGCGCTGCTCGATGCGACGCTCGCCGCACTCGTCGACCAGGCACCGCCGACGACGATCGCGTTCATCCGCGCCTGGGCCGCGCTCAGCTTCATGCCGGCGCTCACCGCCGAATGGCGGATGCTGCGCGGATACCACGACGCGTGGAAGACGGCACCGTACCCGCCGGTGTTCGTCACGGTTGATGCTGTCGTGCGCTGCGCCGAGCGCGTGCTGCTGATCCAGCGCGGCCGCGCGCCGGGCCTCGGCCTCTACGCCGTGCCCGGTGGTTTTATCGAGCAGCGCGAGACGGCCTACCAGTCGGCACTGCGCGAGCTCGCCGAAGAAACCCACCTCGAGCTCCTCGCCCAAACGATGCAGGGCGCGTTTCGCGCAAGCGCCGTCTTCGACCACCCCGACCGCAGCCTGCGCGGCCGCACGATCACGCACGCGCACTACTTCGACCTGGGCGACCGCGAACTACCCGAGGTGCGCGCCGACGACGACGCGCAATCGGTCGCGTGGGTGCCGGTCGCCGAGATCGTCGCGCTCGAAGACCGATTCCACGACGACCACTTTCACATGCTCGATCACTTTCTCGGGCTCACGCACGAAGGGCTCGTGACGTGAGCAAAGCGAGCGCGATCGCTGGTGAATCCAACCGCGATTTCGCACGGCCGTACACCACCGTCGATGTCGTGATCTTCACGGTGCAGGGCGACGCGCTCGAGGTGCTGTTGGTGCAGCGCCCAACCGAGGCGCGCGAGCCGTTCGCGGGCCTGTGGGCGCTGCCCGGCGGTTTCGTCGATGTCGAACGCGACGCCGATCTGGCGGCCTGCGCGCGCCGCAAGCTGCGCGAGAAGACCGGCGTGGCGAGCCCGTACCTGGAGCAGCTCGGCAGTTGGGGCAGCGCCGTGCGCGACCCGCGCGGCTGGTCGGCCACGCACGCGTACTTCGCGTTGATCCCGGCGCATGCGCTGCAACGCCTGACCGTCGCGAAAGGCGCGAACGCCGCCGATGTCGGCTGGCGGCGCGTCGACGCGCTGCTGCCACGCGCGCGCCTCGCGTTCGACCACATGCAGATCCTGCAGGCGGCGGTCGATCGGTTGCGCAGCAAGGTCGAGTACACCTCGCTGCCGGCATTCCTGCTGAGCGAGCCGTTCACGCTGCCGCAACTGCAGCGCACGTACGAAGCGGTGCTCGGCCGCGCCGTCGACAAGAGCGGCTTTCGCACCCGCATGCTGGCCGCCGATTTTCTCGACGAGGCCGGCACGGTCGAGAGCGAGTCGAACCGCCCGCCGATGGGCTACCGCCTGCGCGACCGCGCGCAGGCGGTCGTGTTCCCGCGCACGTTCAGCCCGCGCGGTGGGGCATGAACGGCTCGGGTTTCATGAACTACTGCACGCCGATTGCTCCCTAGGCGATCCGCGCCACCGGTTGGCGCGGTCGTCCTACAAATGCGGTGCCCGATTTCGCAAATACTCGGCACCATCGCATTCGGCGATGCCACAGGGCCTGTGCCGATCCGCTCGATGGAAAACTCAAACTACCGGTCGTTCTACTGCGATTACATGCTCACGTGCCGTCCGCAAGCGCAGGACGACGGTCGCTTTCAGGCGCGCGTGGCGATATCGGCGCTCAGCGGCATCAAGACGCAGATGCAGCGCTTCCTCGACCTCACATGCTTCGATTCGCACGATGAAGCGGTGGAACATGCGCGCTTGGCGGGCATGGAGTGGATCGACAAAAACGTGCGGTCAGTCGCCGGCCATTGATTACCGCGTGGGGCCACCGGGCTGCACCGGCGCCGACTTCGCAATCACCCGGTTCGAGAACTGCTCGCGCGTGATGCCGAGCACCGTGCAGAGCGTTCCGGCGATCTTGCGCGCATGCCATTCGGTGATCTTGCGCGCGCGGCCGCCTTCGCTCTCCCAGACCGCGTAGTCACGCATCAGCGAAACCGACCACGCGAACTTGCGCTCGATTTCCTCGCGGCGGTGGAACTCGGCCGCGAGCGCTTCGTCGGGGATGTCTCGGAGGTTGATCGTCATGGGTGCACGTTCGGCGTGGTCACTGTTCCATGCGCCGCTGCCGTTGATCGGCGATGCGGCGCGCTTCGATGCATTGCAGGTGCGACTTCCATTGCGGCGTGTCGCAAGCGCGGCTGAGGCAAGCGGCGCGGGCGAACAGGTTCATGTTGGCGCAAAGTGCAGCGGCACTGGCGTTGCGCGGTGCCACCACCGGTGAAATCGCGGCGGCTCCTGCCGCTGCCGCCGCAGGTGGCTTCGGAGGCGGCGGCGCGGGCGGGCGACTGACCACTCGATGCGGCGGCGCCGGCACGCTCGCTGGCGATGCCGACTCGCGCTGCGCAGCCTCGCGCACCGCGGGTTGGGTCGATTCGACTGCGATCGCAGGCACCGCCGCGAGTGGCGGGGCCGATGCCGGCACGGTGCGCGCCGCGGTCAGCGGCGGTGTGAGCGGCTCTGCGGACGAGTGCGCAGGCGCACCCCACATCGCCCACGCCAGCGCAGCGCACGCAGCCATGCCCAGGCCCGAGGCGGCGACCCAGGTCGATCGCCGCCCAGGCGGCGTGCCGACTGGCGCAGCCGCTGCGGCGCCGGAAATCGGTACATCAGCCCGCCGCGGTGTAGCCGACCGCGTTGCAGCGACTTCGGTCTTGGCCGTCGCACGCGCCGTGTCGTACGGCAGGTTCGGGTCACCGATGACGACGCCATGCCGTTCGGTAGGCGGCGGCGGCGCGACCTCGCCGCGCAGCGCAGCGCGTGTTTCGGCGACGGTTTGCGGGCGGTCGTCTGGCGAAACGGCGAGCAACCAGTCAATCACCGAAAGAAACTGACGTGAGACCGCTGAAATCGCCGATCCCGGCGAGACCGACGCGAAAGGCTCGCCCGGGTTCTGCGCCAGCAACGGAAACGAATCGCGCACCGCGCGCATCACGGCCGGGATCGGCTCCTTGCCGGTCAGCATGAAGTACACGGTGCCGCCGAGCGCGTACAGATCGGTGTAGGCGCCCTGTCGCATGCCCGCATCGTCGGCGTATTGCTCGACCGGCGAATAGTTGGGCTTGAGGATGGCGGTGAGCGACTGCGTGCGGTCGTTCAGCACGCGGCGGGCTGATCCGAAGTCGAGGATCACCGGCTGGCCGTCGGGCAGCAGCAGGATGTTGTCGGGTGCGATATCGCGGTGGTAGACGCCCTCGGCATGCAAGGTTTCCAGCGCGCCGAGCAAGCGGTCGACGAACAGGCGCAGCCAGGCTTCGTCGGGCGGTGCGGGCATCTGGCGCCGCGCTTCTTTGAGCGTTTGGCCGGGGCAGTACTGCATCGCCATGTAGGCCGTGCCGTTGGCCTTCCAAAGGCGGAACACGCGCACCAGTGAAGGGTTGTCGAAACGTGCGAGCAACCGGCCCTCGTTGTAGAAAGAATCGAGCCCGATCCCGAAGGTTTGCGCGGCTTGCACCGAGCGCGCCACGACCGCACCCTGCGGGGTGCGACGCGCCAGCGCCGTCGGGATGAACTCCTTGATCGCGACGTAGCGCAACAGCACCTGATCGAGCGCGAGGTAGACGATGCCGAAGCCGCCCGCGCCGAGCACGCGCTCGATCTCGAACTCGTCGAGCCGGGAGCCCGGCAGCAAGGCCTCGGGGGCGAATGCTTCAGGGGCGAGCGAGCGATCGAACGGGAGTTCGTCACCGGGCGAGCGGGCATCGGTCTCGCGCGGCGTTTGCATGGCGAAGTTATCGACGCCGTGAGCTTCGACTGAAGGCGTTCGCCCGACCTGAACGCGATGTGCACACAGGCATCGCGCCGGTTCGGCAATAGTCCGCGCAATGGCCTTGAGCTCGTCCATCGCGGCGACCGATTCTTCACGGCGATATGCTGCGGGCCTCACAGCGCCAAGGGGCATCGATGATCTTCGGCATGAACCATTTCACCGTGCTCGCGCAAGACGAAGCGCAGACGCTCGCGTTCTACGTTGACCTGCTCGGGCTGACCGTCGGGCCGCGGCCCGATCTCGGCTTTCCCGGCGCGTGGCTCTGCGCGGGTAGTGCGCACGCGGTGCTGCACATCGTGTTCGGCGGGCCCCTGCCGGCGACGCGCGCCGGCGTGATCGATCACATGGCTTTCAGCGCCCGCGATCTGCCGGCCGTGAAGGCGCGCTTCGATGCCAGCGGCACGAAGTACGACCTGCGCCAGCAGGCCGAATCGGGCACCTGGCAGCTGTTTTGCCACGACCCGAACGGCGCGAAAGTCGAACTCGATTTCGACGCGTCGGAGGCGCTTTGACCGGTCACGCCAACGCGCCGCACCCGGCGCTGCGCTTTCGTTCGGACACACACTGCGGGTAATTCCTCGACCACGCAACTTGCGCGCATCTGCCTGCCGCCGTACTATTTACCGACCGGGCGGTCGAATATGTTTTGCGCCGCATTCGCACCTGCACCCGCACCGTTCGATTCGCCGATCAAGGATTCCATGGCCGAACTCTCACCTCAGCAAACCGCCGACCGCGTCCGTGATGGCATGTTCGCAAACGACCGCGCATCGAGGGCGCTCGGCATGCGCATCGGCGAGGTTTTGCCCGGCACCGCGACGCTCGAAATGACCGTGCGCGAGGACATGCTGAACGGCCATGACCTCTGCCACGGCGGCCTGATCGCCGCGCTCGCCGATTCGGCATTCGCGTTCGCGTGCAACTCGCACGGCGAGCTCACCGTGGCTTCCGGCTTCGGCATCGACTTCATCGCGCCTGGCCGGCTCGGCGACGTGTTGACCGCGCGCTGCCACGAGGTCGCGAAGGCCGGCCGCACCGGCGTGTACGACACCGAAGTGACGAACCAACGCGGCGAGCGCGTCGCAGTGTTCCGCGGGCGCTCGCACACCGTCAAGGGCAAGCGGGCGGTGAACGGCTGATCGCGCAAAGCAGGAGACAAGCACGATGACCGCGAACGGCCTGGACCCGATCGAAACCGCGAGCCGCGACGAGATTACCGCATTGCAATTGCAGCGGTTGCGCTCGACGCTGAAACGCGCTTACGACCACGTGCCGCATTACCGCGCTGCATTCGATCACAAAGGCGTGCACCCGGCCGACCTGAAACAGCTCGCCGACCTCGCCAAGTTCCCGTTCACGGTCAAGAAAGACCTGCGCGACAACTACCCCTTCGGCCTGTTCGCGGTGCCGCGCGAGCAGGTCGTGCGGTTGCATGCGTCGTCGGGCACGACCGGCAAGCCGACGGTGGTGGGCTACACCGCGAACGACATCTCGAACTGGGCCGATCTGGTGGCGCGCTCGATCCACGCGGCAGGCGGCCGAGCCGGCGACATCATCCAGGTCGCCTATGGCTATGGCCTGTTCACCGGCGGGCTCGGCGCGCACTACGGTGCCGAACGATTGGGCTGCACCGTGATCCCGATGTCGGGCGGGCAGACCGAAAAGCAGATCCAGCTGATCCAGGACCTGCAGCCGAAGATCATCATGGTCACGCCGAGCTACATGCAAGTCATCATCGAAGAGATGGCGCGGCGCGGCATCGACGCGCGCGAAACCTCGCTGAAGATCGGCATCTTCGGCGCCGAACCGTGGACCGAAGCGATGCGCCGCGAGATCGAGGGCAAGGCTGGCATCGACGCGGTCGACATCTACGGTCTGAGTGAAGTGATGGGCCCGGGCGTGGCGAGCGAGTGCGTTGAAACCAAGGACGGCCCGGTCGTGTGGGAAGACCACTTCCTGCCCGAGATCATCGACCCCGAGACCGGTGAAGTGCTGCCCGACGGCAGCGAAGGCGAACTCGTGTTCACGTCGCTGACAAAAGAAGCGATGCCGATGGTTCGCTACCGCACGCGCGACCTCACACGCCTGTTGCCGCCGACCGCACGCGCGTTCCGCCGCATGGGCAAAATCGTCGGCCGCAGCGACGACATGCTGATCATTCGCGGCGTCAACGTCTTCCCGACCCAGATCGAGGAGATCGTGCTCGCACACGCCGAGCTCTCGGGGCAGTACCAGCTGCACGTGAGCCGCGACGGGCTGCTCGACGAGATCGAGGTGCACTGTGAAATGCAGCCCGGCGCCGATGGCGATGCGGTCGAGATCGCCGGTTGGGTGCAGCGCCGCGTGAAGACTTTGGTCGGCATCTCTACGCGCGTGAAGGTGCTGACGCCCGACTCGATCGAACGCACGCTGACCGGCAAGGCCCGGCGCGTGATCGACAAACGACCCAAGTAAAGGAAAAACGCGATGTACACCCAAGCGATGGACACGGTGGCCAAAGACGAAGCGCCGAGGGCTCTCCGCTCCGCCGAAGACCTGCAGCTGCAGGAACGCTTCGATGCCCGCATTGACGCTGGCGACTTCATCGAGGCGAAAGACTGGATGCCCGAGCACTACCGCAAAACGCTGGTGCGCCAGATCAGCCAGCACGCGCACTCCGAGATCGTCGGCATGCTGCCCGAAGGCAACTGGATTTCGCGCGCGCCCACGTTGAAGCGCAAGGCGATATTGCTCGCGAAAGTACAAGACGAAGGCGGCCACGGCCTTTATCTGTATGCCGCTGCCGAAACGCTCGGCACGAGCCGCGATCAGTTGTTCGACGCGCTGCACACCGGCAAAGCCAAGTACAGCTCGATCTTCAACTACCCGACGCTGAGCTGGGCCGACATGGGCACGATCGGCTGGCTCGTCGACGGCGCGGCGATCATGAACCAGGTGCCGATCTGCCGTTGCTCGTATGCGCCGTATGCGCGCGCGATGATCCGCGTCTGCAAAGAGGAGTCCTTCCACCAGCGACAGGGCTTCGAGATCCTCTGGACGTTGATGCGGGGCACCGCGGCACAGCAGGACATGGCGCAGGACGCCGTGAACCGTTGGTGGTGGCCGGCATTGATGATGTTCGGCCCACCTGACACCGGTGAGGCGGCCACCCCTGGCGGGCACACCGAGCAGTCCATGGCTTGGGGCATCAAGCGTTTCAGCAACGATGCCCTGCGTCAGAAGTTCGTTGACATGTCAGTTCCCCAGGCGCAGAAGATCGGACTGACGCTGCCGGACCCCGACCTGAGACTGAACGAGGAGACGGGGCACTGGGACTTCGGTGTCATCGACTGGAGCGAGCTCTGGCGCGTCATCAAGGGTGATGGAGCCTGCAACGCCGAACGGATCGAGCATCGGGTCCGTGCCCACAGCGAGGGAGCGTGGGTGCGCGAAGCCGCCAACGCCTATGCCGCCAAACAGACCCGCGCGCGGCAGGACGAGTACGTCGCATGAGCACGCCTGCGGTCAATGGGAGCTCGCCTGAACGCAGCTGGCCCCTCTGGGAGGTCTTCGTCCGCGCCAAACGAGGCCTCTCGCACGTCCACGTCGGCTCGCTGCACGCACCGGACGCCGAGATGGCGCTGCGCAACGGGCGGGACGTCTACACCCGTCGTCAGGAGGGAGTCTCCCTCTGGGTGGTCAGGTCCACTGACATCACCGCCAGCAGCCCCGACGAGCGCGACTCGTTCTTCGACCCGGCTGCCGACAAGGTCTATCGCCACCCGACGTTCTATGACGTGCCCGAGGATGTCGAATACCTGTGAGCGAGAATGCGATTGATGTGGCGATGACGACTGCGGCATACTGTCTCCAGCTCGGCGACGACGCGCTGATCTACGGGCAGCGCCTGGGCGGGTGGATCAGCCGCGCTCCGCAGATCGAGGAGGACATGGCGCTGGGCAACATCGGCCTCGACCTCATCGGCCAGGCGCGGGTTCTTCTGACCCGATCCGGCGAGCTCGACGGGACCGGCCGCACTGAGGACGACCTGGCCTATTTTCGCGACGAGCGTCAGTTTCACAACGTCCACCTGGTCGAGCAGGAACGTAGCGATTTCGGTTTTGAGATGGCCCGGATGCTCTGGTTCTCGGCATATCAGTGCGAGCTCTATGCCGCCCTGGTCACCTCGAGCGACGAGACCATCGCCGGCGTGGCCGCCAAGGCCGTCAAGGAGGTCGACTACCACCGGGACCACGCCAGCCAGTGGGTGTTGCGTCTGGGCGACGGCACCTCTGAGTCGCACGTGTGGATGCAGGAGGCATTCGAACGGGTCGCGCCCCATGTCGCAGAGCTCTTCGATGACGATGCCGTGAGCGTGGCGGCATATGGGGCAGGAGCGGGAGTGTCGCCATCTTCCCTGTGGGACGGTGCCTTTCGCCACGTCTCCGGTGTTGTGGTCCAGGCCACGCTGACCCTTCCTGCCGAACCCGCGTGGCGTTCGCGAGGTGGACGGGATGGACTTCACTCGCGCCCGATGGGTTACCTGCTCGCGGAGATGCAGCACATCGCGCGTTCACACCCCGGTGCCACATGGTGACCTCATCAGCGACGGGGGCGTCGACCCGAACCTCGACAGGGAGCTCGAAAGGAACGTCGACAGGGGACCGGCAAGGAAGCGCCGCGGGACCAGCGACCCTCGACCTGCGAGCTGCGATAGCAGCCATCCCGGATCCCGAGGTGCCAGTTGTCTCGATCGACGACCTCGGCATCCTGCGCGAGGTGGTGGTTGATGAGCAGGCGCGAACCGTGACCGTGTTGATCACCCCGACCTACTCGGGCTGCCCGGCAATGCACGCCATCAGTCAAAATATTGAGCACGTCGCCAGGCGCTATGGGTACGTCGCGAACGTGCAGACAGAGCTCAGCCCGGCCTGGACCACCGACTGGATGTCTGCGGCCGGTAAGGACAAGCTCAGGGAGTTCGGCATAGCTCCGCCCGGCCCGCGGTCCGAAGTCGTTCCGCAACCGGTTGGCCTGCGCCTGATGGCTCGTCGGGTCACCTGTCCGCTCTGCGGTTCGGCTGACACAGATGAGATCTCACGGTTCGGCTCGACCGCGTGCAAGGCCCTGCGCCGGTGCAATGGGTGCCGTGAGCCCTTCGATGAGTTCAAGACCATGTGATGACGTCCCTGATCACCACACCAGCGCGACACCGCGCGCGCTTTCACACTCTCACCGTCACTGCTGTCGAGCGACTCACCGAGGATGCGGTCGCGCTCTCGTTCGCCATTCCGGATGAACTGTCCGACGAGTTCGCCTTCGAGCCGGGACAGCACCTCACTTTGAGGGCGACCGTTGACGGCCAGGACGTCCGCCGGTCCTACTCGATCTGCCGATCACGGCCGGAAGCGTTGGAGCGCAAGGAGGTTCGTATCGCCTCCGCTCGCGTGGTTGGTGGCCTGATGTCCAACTGGATCAACGACAGCGTCTCCGCCGGCGACAAGATCGAGGTGATGACGCCGCTCGGCGGATTCACCTGCGCCACGCAACCGGACGCCACACGTCATCACGTCGCCATTGCCGCCGGGTCGGGCATCACTCCGGTGATGTCGTTGCTTTCGACTGCGCTGGCCGAGGAGCCCAGGTCCCGCGCAACGCTGGTCTTCGGCAACCGGCATACGACCTCGATCATGTTTCTTGAGGAGCTCGAGGATCTCAAGAACGAGTACCCCGAACGGTTCCATCTGATCAACGTCCTCTCGCGCGAGGCTCAGGACGTCGAGCTGTTCAGCGGCCGGCTCGACCGCGAGCGGCTGGAGCGGATCCTTCGTGACATCGTCCCGGTTTCGACCGTCGACCAGTGGTATCTGTGCGGTCCGTTCGGCCTCGTCGGGACCGCCCAGGAGCTCCTGTCCGACCTAGGTGTCGACTCCCACCACGTCCACCACGAGGTCTTCCACGTCGACGAGGCTGGTCTGCCTGTGGTCATGAGCGAGCCCGTCGCCAGGGCTCCCGGCGTGCCGGCCGAGGCGGTGGTGACCGTAAACCTCGACGGCCGCACGACGGTGATCGAGATGCCGTCACGCAACGAGACCATCCTGGCCGCGACGCTACGTGCCCGGCCTGACGCACCGTTCAGCTGCACGGGCGGAGTGTGCGGCACCTGCCGAGCCCGACTGGTCGAGGGGGAGGTACGGATGGATCGCAACTACGCCCTCGAGCCCGAGGAGGTTGCTGCCGGGATCGTGCTGGCCTGTCAGTCACACCCGGTCACGGCGACGGTGGCGCTGGACTACGACGCCTGAGGCGCACCGTCCCTTGGTTGGCGGGTAGGTCAGCGGGGCTGTTGACGGACGTAGGTGACGAAAGCGAAACCGTCATGGCGCTCACGAGTGGTCTCGTGCCAGTGGTCGGCCTCGAACGGGGGGAAGAAGGCATCTCCCTCGGGAGACTGCTCTATCTCGGTGAGCATCATCTGGTCCGCGAACGGCATGGCCTCCCGATAGACCTGGCCACCCCCGATGACGAAGACCTCGGTCGGTCCGGCCAGCGCGAGCGCATCTGCAAGAGAGTGTGCGACCTCGACCCCCGGAGCATGCCAACCCTGCTGGCGGGTGATGATGATCGTGCGACGACCCGGCAGGGCGCGGCCGATTGCGTCATAGGTCTTGCGCCCCATCACCATGGTGTGGCCCATCGTTGTGGCTTTGAAGTGGGCCAGGTCCTCCGGCAGGTGCCACGGCATCTCGCCATCGCGCCCGATCACGAGATTGGCGCCCACAGCGGCAAGCACGGTGATCGTCATACGGCGATCGGGGCCTTGATGCCGGGGTGCGGGTCGTAGCCCACCAGCTCGAAGTCGGACTCGATGAAGTCGTCAATTCCTCTGCGTTCAGGGTTGATCCGTAGCCGAGGGAGGTCGCGTGGCTCTCGGGTCAGCTGGAGACGGGCTTGGTCAAGATGGTTCACGTAGAGGTGCGCATCGCCGAGGGTGTGGACGAAGTCACCGGGCTCGAGCTCGCAGACCTGGGCGACCATCATCGTCAACAACGCGTATGAGGCGATGTTGAACGGCACTCCGAGGAAGATGTCGGCGGAGCGCTGGTAGAGCTGGCAGGAGAGCCGGCCGTCAGCGACGTAGAACTGAAACATCGTGTGGCACGGAGGCAAGGCCATGCTCTCGATGTCGGCGACGTTCCAGGCGCTGACGATGTGCCGACGAGAGTCCGGGTTGGTGCGGATCGAATCGACCACGGCCGTGATCTGGTCCACCGAGCGACCGTCAGGGGTGGGCCAGGAGCGCCACTGGTGTCCGTAGACGGGACCGAGCTCACCATGCTCGTCGGCCCACTCGTCCCAGATCTTGATGCCGCGTGCCTGCAGCCAGCGGACGTTGGTGTCGCCGCGCAGGAACCAGATGAGCTCGCCGACGACCGACTTCATGTGCAGCTTCTTGGTCGTCATGGCCGGGAACCCCTGCGCCAGGTCGAAGCGCATCTGTTGGCCGAACACGCTCAGAGTGCCGGTTCCGGTGCGGTCGCCCTTGGGGGTCCCGTTCTCCAGGACGTGGCTGAGAAGGTCCAGATACTGACGCACGATAAAAACGTAACACTCGGCGGGCGCCAACTGCGGTTACCCCGAATAGCCCAAGCCACGCGATTCCTGGTTTTCGGGCCTCACGGCATGGGGCGATATCGTGGCCACATGTCTAGCGCGCCCCGGTTTGGCAGAGTCCTCACGGCCATGGTCAGCCCGATGAACCTTGATGGGTCTTTGGACCTGGATGGCGCTCAAAAACTAGCTGCCTACCTGGTGGACAACGGGCACGACGGACTGGTCGTCAACGGCACGACGGGGGAGTCACCCACCACCACGGACGTGGAGAAGACCGAGCTCGTTCGCGTGGTCGTCGAAGCTGTCGGGCATCGCGCACACATCATCGCCGGAGCTGGCAGTAACAACACGGCCCACTCGGTCGATAGCGCCCGGGCAGCAGCAAAGGCCGGTGCGCAGGGCCTGTTGATCGTGACGCCGTACTACAACAAGCCTCCCCAGGAAGGAGTCCTCGCGCACTTCACCACTGTGGCGGACGCAACCGACCTGCCGGTGATCGTCTATGACATCCCTGGACGGACGGGCACGCCAATCCACACGGAGACCCTGCTGCGGATGGCCGCCCACCCCCGCATCGTCGCTGTCAAGGACGCCAAGGGGGACCTGTTTGCTGCAAGCGAGGTCATGTCTCAGACGGACCTGCAGTGGTACTGCGGGGACGACGCCCTCAACCTCGCCCACCTCACCCAGGGTGCCGCGGGCATTATCAGCGTCGTCGGTCATCTGGCCGGCAGACAGTACGCCGAGATGGTCGCCGCGGTCGCTGAGGGCAACCTCTCGCGGGCCATCGAGATCCACCGGCAGCTGATCCCCGCGGTCAACGCCATCATGCACACCACCCAGGGCGCGATCACTGTCAAGGCCGCACTGCACGATCGGGGCGTCATCGCCTCGGCTGTCGTGCGGCTGCCGCTGGTCAGCCTCACTACCGGGGCCTTCACGGTGCCGCCAATGTTGAGGCCTAGCGTCACGCGGTCGGTGCCCTTGATGTTTTGCACGCCCGTGAGCTGCGTGAGCCTACCGCTGAGGGCCGTGCCCAACCGGCCAGTGGGCGCGTTGATGGCTGAAGCGTAGGCCAGTGCCCCGGTGAGGCTGTTCTGCCCGCCCAGGGTCATTTTCACGTCGCCAATCGCCAGGTCGAAGGGCTGCACGATGAGGTTGCCATTCACGAGATTAGCCTGAATCTGCTTATTCACCACGAGCAGGGTTTTCAGTTCGGGCAGGGTGGTGAGACTGGCAATCCGGGTCATCACCTCCGACTGGTTCAGGGCGGCCCGCACCACATCGAACACGCCCTTGCCCGTGAGCGTGGCCAGATTG
>ENA-OFCI01000243-OFCI01000243.1-metagenomes-genome-assembly--contig:-NODE-243-length-36502-cov-4.037891_pt1 | contig 36502 bp, 33 predicted proteins | sample MGYA00153391_OFCI01 | MGnify analysis MGYA00153391
CTGCGCTATTATCCGAATTGACCGCCGCAACGACAAGTTGAACGCCTGCCTACCTTTTTGCCTGAAGATGCCCGCCGAATGGCGAATTTTATTTCTAGCTAACGATTTCATTCTGATCGTCGTTCAATCTCGCCACGCTCTAATCTCGCTACGAAAGTTTGCGATTACGCAATACGCGTTGCGGGCATTCGCGAATAATTAGTATGGCAATGATGATCAATTACTGATTGACCACCATGATCTGCAACCCAACACAAAAGGAACGCGCATGAAACCTGTTTTGACTCGCACGATTGCGGCTCTGGCATTCACAACCGTCGTCTTGTTCAGCACGCTGAGCACGCAGGGCGTTCATGCGCTGACCCCGCAAACCGCCAGCGGCATTGCCTACATCACGGGCGGGGTGACCATCGATGAGCGACAGGAGATGATGGCGCAACGGAATAATTATTCCTTGCTATTAAAAGTTGCCGCAAAATCGGGCAAATATCTGGGCGACTCCGTGGTAAAAATTACCGACCAGGCCGGTGCCACCGTGTTTGAATGCACCACCGATGGGCCGTGGCTGCTGGTAGATTTACCGGTCGGCCGATACACCGTGAGCGCAACCGGATTGGAGATTACCCAATCGCAAAAAATATTGATCAGCAAAAAAACCCGGCGCGAAATCACCATGTACTGGAATGTAGAGGAACGTTGATGTATTTAGCCTGCCCAAATTGCCTGGCGACCAATCGTATCCCGTCAGAACGGCTGCACGATGCGCCGGTTTGCGGGAGCTGCAAAACGCCGTTGATGTTCGATGAACCGATGCCGCTGGCGGACACCGCATTACCGGTCTATCTCACCAACACAGAGCTGCCAGTGTTGGTTGATTTTTGGGCGGCATGGTGCGGGCCATGCAAAGCCATGGCGCCGCAATTTGCCAAGGCCGCACTGCAATTACCCGATGTGCGATTTATAAAAGTGGATAGTGATGCCGCTCCACAGGCCAGTGCACGTTACGCGATCCGCAGTATTCCTACGCTCATTTTGTTTAACCAGAACCATGAGCTGGCCAGGCTTTCCGGCACGACCTCTGCCACAGATTTAATTCACTGGGTGAACAACGAGCTCGGAGCGTTGCGTCAAAATCCATAGCACGGTGCGTTTGAGTGTACGGCTTTACTATAGCGTCATCGTCCCAAAAAACTTGCCCACCAAAGCCGTTATTGCCATGGCTGCCGCTCCCCAAAACGTAACACGCAATATGCCAACGCTTATTTTTGCGCCGCCTGCATAAGCCGCCAGTGCGCCGAGAAACGCTAAAAACAACAGTGAAACACCGCTGACGATTTGCGCCACGTTGCTGCCAATACTGTTTGCAGGCACGACAAAAGCCGCCACCAACGGCAACGCAGCACCCACCGTAAACGCAGCAGCTGATGCCAGTGCTGCCTGAATAGGTCGTGCGCTTAGTGCCGCCGTAATGCCCAGCTCGTCACGCGTATGTGCGGCCAGCGCACCGTGGGTGGTGAGTTCCTCAGCAACCTGCTTTGCCAAGACTGGATTAAGGCCGCGATCCACATAAATTTTCGCCAGCTCAGCCAGCTCAAAGTCAGGATTGGCCAAATGCTCAAGGCGTTCGCGTTCAACATCGGCACGCTCGGTGTCGGCCTGAGAGCTGACAGACACATATTCACCCGCAGCCATCGACATCGCTCCCGCAACCAGACCCGCGACGCCTGCGATCAATATCGCATGGTGAGATGCATTCGCCGCAGCCACTCCAACGATCAAGCTAGCGGTTGAGAGAATGCCATCGTTAGCCCCCAATACCGCCGCGCGAAGCCAACCAATATTGTGGGTGCGGTGCTGTTCACGCGGGATGATAGGGGGCATGTTTGGTCTAGATTAAAAAATGGTTGGGGGGAATAAGCGCTTGGATGCGAAACGTGCCTGCGATGTGCATCTTACGCAGCCTGGCATCTCCGCAGAAAATGCTTATGCATCTTCAAAATAGCGCAAATTTCAAAACTGCATAAATACGTCCGGGAAGTAAATACGCCTTCGCTAAAATTTCAAACCATCTTTCCCGGAACCACGAAACAGCTTTATTTTTTGGCGTTTCGGACCAGCCCGGGCCCAAGTTTGTGGCTTTGTTTCCACCCTCAATTTGGGATCGCGCCTGAAAATTAAAGCCGTCGTTTTAATTCGGCAATCTCTTCCAGCAAATCAACCAGCAGTGCCGCGAGCTCGGGGTTGGCGTCGAAATCGCGTTCGAATGCGATTAGTTTTCGGGCGCGCACCAACTCGCGGCTGGCGAATTTCCAGTGTGGCTCATCATTGGCATCGTCCACCAGCAACATCACCGTGCAGGGCAAAAAGCCATCCTCAACATGTTGACGAATCCAGGTGCGCTCGACCGCGCAGGCGCGCGCAAGCTCGTCAATGGTGAGCGCAATATCATCAATGAGTACGCCCGAAATCATATTGTATGAGGTCATCTAAAATTTCCTTCTTGCGGTATATTCACGGCGTGCCTGCTGGCGTTCCCGGTATTTGCCGTGGATTGAAATCCATTTCACGCGCCATAGCTGCATACAGCTCGCGTGATTTGTCCGTATCGGCCGATGGCAATACGACCGTCAGCTCAAGGTACAAATCGCCCGGCGGAACGCCTGGAATGCCGCGCCCTTTTAGGCGCAGCTTGCGACTCGTTTGTGAATTCGGTGGCACCTTCACCTGCACATTACCTGATGGGGTTTCAACCTCAATGGCCGCGCCGAGCATCGCTTCCCAAGGGGTGATCGGCACTATTTGCGTTACATCGCGACCGTCAACGCGGTAGCGGTGATCGGCGGTGAAATTCATTTCGAGAAATAAATCACCCGCAGCACCGCCGCCGTAGCCTGCACTGCCCTGCCCAGCTAGGCGGATATGTTGACCCGCCTTTACGCCCTTGGGAATTTTGACATTAAGGGTGCGCTCCTCATTCACCACATGGCCGGCACCATCAAGTTTGGCCGCCCGCAACGTGATGACCCGCGCGCTACCGGTGTAAGCATCGGCCAGATCAATCACCACTTTGGCATGATGATCTTCGCCCTGCATTGACTGCGCACTACGTCGGCTATTTCCGTCACTGCGGCCAGCGTTGCCAAAAATACTTGAAAAGAAATCACTAAAGTCTTCGGGTCCGCGTCCACTACCACCACCGCCACCTCTGCCTGAGAATTCATACCCGGCGTCCCATCCCGGTGGCGGACTAAAGTTTTCTCCGCCTTGATGTCCGCTGCCCAGGCTGTCATAGGCTGCGCGTTTCTCAACATCGGACAAGACCTCGCGCGCTTCATTAATCTCTTTCATGCGAGTTTCAGCGTCGCGCTCTTTGCTCACATCGGGATGATATTTGCGCGCGAGCTTGCGATACGCTTTTTTTATCGCGGCGTCATCGGCGGTTTTGTCGACGCCGAGGGTTTTGTAGTAATCCTTAAATTCCATTCTGCTCCATGCGACGCCAATAATTTTTTAGTAATTTACAACCGGCCAGCTTTGACGAGCGCATCGATAATCACTTTGGCAAAGGCCTTTATTTCGCGATCAACATAATCCACATTTTCAGTTTGAGTGCGCGCTGACCAGATAATTTTTCCGGTGACAACATCGGTCAGGCTGGTGCCGACCGTGTAGCGTTCGAATGAGCGCACCTCGGTGCGGGTATAGGTCACCGGCCAATAATAGCCATACCATCCGTTAAAATTATTGCCGTAAAGCGGCATCGGTTCCGAGATCACGCGCTCAACATGCTGGCGGTCAATCACGGCACTTGCCAGCAACATTGAGGCGCCAGTACTGCGTGCCGCGATCAATAATGCATCCGTGCCGTCTGCCAACAGTGGCCCGGCGATCAGCTCATGACTGCGAACGGTGGTGACACCGCGCGCGGCGAGCTGCACGGCCATCTCATCTTCATACAATCGACGCACGGTGTCGTCGCGCGAAATGCCGACCACCAGGATTTTGCCGCTCAGTTTAGCGCCTGAAAAATCAGGGTTTGACCACTGCCCGTCAACCCGCGTAGTCGAACAGCCGGTGACAAGCAACGCCATAAAGGCGACAACCAGCATAAAAGCGGCCGTGCCCATAACCGTAAACCGGATTGGGTTGCGTTCATTAAACAAAGGGAAAAGTTTCATTGTCATTCCTTCATGCGGCGCAAGCCACTCAATATGAAGCTTGACTATAACGATTCTGCCGGATGAGATATTGCGCAATATCAAATGGTGGCGGGTGGCTAGAGGAGGACCACGACTGCAGAAACCAAGGCAGACGCAAACACAAATACTAACGCAAAGACCACGCCACCGAGGTGCGGGCGGCGGCGCTGATCACGCCGCTGGCAAAATTGCGCGCAGGGGCAGGCAACGCAAGCGGCGCCAGCAACATTTTCGTCGCCGCATCCAACGGATAATGGGGGCGCAATCGTGCCGTGATCATGCGATGTATCGTGACCGCATCGGGAATATTGTCGGCACCAGTTTGACCGACGCAGCCGTCAGGAATATGGCTCAATGCGCAAATCGTATCGCTATCGCGAATTTCGCGCACCCGCGCAAACAACATTTTGGAAATGGCCCAACGGTTGGTGCCACCTGCTTCGTTATAGCGACGGAAAAAATTGAAAAAGTATTTGAAATGACGCACCTCATCACGCTGGATATTGTCAGCCACATTACGCAGCGCAGGATCATCGGTGGCATCCCGCATGGGTCGATAAAGCGTAGATGTGCCAGTTGCGATCACGCAGCGCGAAGCCAGCTCCAGCGCCAGGGTAGGCCCCAGTACTTCAACACTACAAAACTTTGAGTAATCCGCCAGAAAACCCTTAACGCCGCCTCCCAGTCAAATTCGGGCCATGCCGCTTCAACATAGGTGCGCAGCGTTTTACCATGCTGCAGCTCTTCGGGTTCCCACTGCGAAGCGAGCCAGCTCGAAATTTCCGCATCGGCGGAAAAATATTCAACCAGATTCTCGGTGTAAATATCGGATGCCGACTCAATAAATGATGCCGCTGTGGCCAGCCACAACATGACCGGATCAGTCACCTGCATGTGCTCATTCACGGCGGTAAAATCAATATTTTCTGTGCGCCAGTTTGCGGACGTTGCGGTAGCGGTGCCAAAGACGGCGTCGAGATTCTTGGGTACATCATCCATCAATATGCTTCCGTTCATCGGGCCTGATTGATCGTTCGGAATCGGTAAGTCGGTAGGGTGACACTGGCACTAACGACGCATATTCAGCTAGCGCTTTCGTATTTTTAAACTCTAGCCCCAGCACGGCGTTTGAGCCATTTTTATGCCATAAAGCCCGCCCAATGGCGAGGTTGAATAATTGAGTTGTTGTCAAGCTAAAAGCTGCCTGCGTCTCGTACCGTACATTATGAATATGTCTAATTATCATTACCAGTCTAATGACTATCCGCAACAAAATCAGTTCCCGCTACTTTTTGTTTGCCCAACGAGGATTTTTGATCCGTTACCACCCTGCCGTCCAATAATTCAATGGTTCGGTCACATTGTTTAGCGAGGCTTAAGTTATGCGTAACCAGCAAAAAAGTAGTGCCACTGCTCGCGCTGATTTCCCGCATCAGATCAAATACACTTTTGGTGGCCTGCGTATCCAGATTGCCGGTAGGCTCATCGGCCAGCACCAAAGAAGGCTTCAGTGCCAGCGCGCGCGCGATGGCAACACGCTGCTGCTGGCCACCCGACATATTTGCGGAAAGATTGTCCTGCCATTTGGTGAGCCCGACTTTTTCCAGTAGCTCTTTAGCGGTATCACGCATAGCGTCATCGGGATGGCCGCGCTCCAGCAGTATCGGCATCATCACGTTTTCCAGAGCGGTAAACGCGGACAGCAAATAATGCGCCTGAAATATAAAGCCGATGGTACGTCCCCGCAGTCTGGTAATGGCTGCATCATCAAGCGCAGCCGCGTCCTGCCCGTTAATAAAAAGTTTTCCGCTGGTCGGACGATCCAGCAAGCCAATAATATTGAGCAACGTACTTTTGCCTGAGCCTGACGGACCGATCAGAGAGGCGAATTCACCCTTTTCTAGCCTGATGTCAATACCATGCAGCACCTCGGTTTCCACCGATGTGCCGACACCAAAAGATTTTTTTACGCCTTCCAGACTGACGACCGGCGCACTTACCAACGTGGCGCTATCCACCCTAGCCTGGCCGCTATCCTTACCAGGCACACCACCCATGCCATTCACGTTATCTGCCCTATCCACGTATAGCCGCCACCGGATCAAGGCGCGCCGCTCGTATGGCCGGCGTGGCGGCTGCAATCAAGCCGGTCATGGTGGCAATGAACGCGGCCCACAGGTACAGACTCATGTTCACATCGATGATAAACATCGGTGTGCCATCAGGATTTTTAGCCACGGCGCTCCAGACCGACACCATGGCGGATGCCAGCATGGAGCCGAGCAGTGAGCCCAACAGACCTACTACCGCACCCTGAATCAGAAACACCCGCAATATTTGCCCGCGCGAACCGCCCATTGCACGGAGTATGCCGATCTCTTTTGATTTCTGCACCACTGACACCACCAGCACACTGGCGATGCCGGCTGCTACCGAAAGCGCTACAAAAAATCGAATAATCTGGCTGGACAATGTTTGTGCGTTCAGAGCCACAAACAATTGATTGTTGCTGGCGATCCATGAGAGCGCATTGAGTCCGGTGGAAGCGGCAATCGATTGGGCGACCACCTCTGCCTGAAACGGTTCGACCACGGTCAGGTCAATACTCGATACACCGCCGATCAAATTCAAAAGATTCTGCGCTGTAGATAATGCGACAAATGCGTAGCGTTGGTTAGCACCGCGATTACCCAAATCAAAAATACCCACAATCGTCAGGGTCAGATTGCCGCCTGCGGCGGTCGCCACACGCAGCTTGTCACCCAATTGCACACCTAAATCGTCGGCTAAATCCTTGCCGATCAGCATATCGGTCGTCGCCACCCTGTAGGTGCCCGCGATCATTTTTTCAGGCAGCGGGACAATTTTTATGTACTGCTCAGCATCAATCCCGGTGAGGGAGATCGCCTGATTGGCATCCCCCCTCACAACGAAGGCGGGGCCCGTGACGGTCGGCGATACGGCCAGAATATCGCTGCGACTTTGCATTTGATCGCGAATTTTTTGCCATTGGTCGACGCCGCTGAAACGCTGTGCCGGTTTTTGTACCGTCGCCAATATCGATTCGCCGATGCCCGCGGCAACGCGCTGCGGCGTGGCGACTTGCTTGGGTCGCTCCAGTGAGATGTGTGGCTGCGAGCTTAATACCCGCTTGAATAAATTTGCCTGCAAGCCCGTGAGCAATGCTGACATAAACACGATGACGGCAACCCCAATCGCGACGCCCGATAAAATAAATAACGATTGCAAACGCCCTTCACGCAAAAAACGAATCGCTGCAATCCATTCGAAAGGAAATAAATTATTCATTTTTTTGCCGTATTGTCGGCACTGGTCGCAGTTGTTGTATTGGTAGCACTTTTAGCGCTTTCCTTCATCTGTCCGCGTAAGCGCGTGCCTTCGATTGCCGTGGCGACGATGGTCTTGATGATCTGATCTCCCGCCACCAGACCATCGAGAATTTCCACTTTATCGCCACCGCGCACACCGATTTTTATGGGTATGCGTTTGGCATGGCCATCAACAATTTTCATCACCCAAGGCGCAGCGCTGGCGCTATCGTGAATCGCATCCGTGGCAAGGACTAAAACCTGGGCGCGGCGAGCGACTTCAATATCGACTGAGACGGTCATGTCCTGGCGTAAATACGCAGGCGGCGCAGGCACATTCAATTTCACCTCCACCGAACCACGCAACACATCAATGGATGGATTGATATACGCTATCTCGGCCGAGAAGCGTTGATTGGGAAACGCATCGGCTGCAGCCAGTGCCTGCTCGCCCAGCTTCAACCCGGCCAAATTACGTTCATCAATCTTGACCACCAGTTGCGTATCACCGCCAGGCGACAACACCATCAACGCTTTGCCTGGTTGCACCACATCACCACGCTCAACGTTGCGCGCAATCAGGATGCCTGCCACCGGCGCTTCGATAGTGGTGTAGTTGAGCTTCGCAAGCGTCATGTTCAAGCTCGCTTCGGCTTGTGCAAGCGCGGTCGTGGCCACCAGATAATCACTGCCTGTTTTACGGTTTGTATCCACCTGCAGGCGCGCAGTGCGGGTTTGACTGTCGGCAATATCAAGATTTTTTTGCGCGTCATCGAGCGCCGCCTGGCCCAAAAATCCTTTGTTCTGCAGCTCTTTGGTTCGTGCCCATTGTTTGGCCACATTGGCACGATTGAACTGCGCCTGATTAAGCGCTTGCTCCGCGGTGGGCAATCCCAGCTCGCTGATCTGCCTCAAGCGTGCTTCTGCTTGCGCCACTGCCGCTTTCGCCTGTGCAACCAGCGCTTTCGCCTCACTATCTTCCAGCGCAACCAATATTTGCTGCGCTTTTACTGACTGCCCCTCCGCAACCGGAATCGAGGCCACCGTGCCGGTAATCTGGCTGCCAATATCCACTCTGCGCGGCGCCTCCACATGCCCGCTGGCAACGATGGTTTGCACCACATCTTCTATTGCAACCACCTGTACGGCCACCTTCGGCCCGAGTATTTTTTGCGCAATCACGTAGATGAGCCCGACCAACAATAGCAGCGCCGCAAGCATGACCCAGCGCTGATGAACAAGTTTGGCGATGACTTCGGGTATTTTCATTTTTATAAAGGCGACATTTTAAAAGGCTACCTTTTATTGGGGGATATTTTTTAGAGCGACATTTTATAAAACGATATTTTGTAAAGCGACAGAGCGCACGAAGATCGCGCTGTTTGTATTGTTTAAACTTGCAATCCCACCGTTATGTCGTCACCGCTATGGTTCGCCATCCATGTGTCACGATCAAGAAATTACATCAGCTAGCTTGCGCCGTGGTGAATGCGCCGGCGCAACGCCAAGGCCCACACGAAGCAATAGCTGCGGGAAACGTTCGGTGTGCATCAGCGCAGCCAACGCGCAACGCGCGGTTTCGACTTCGATGGGCTGATTCAAATACGAAACCGCCAGCCCTTCTTGCGCCGCTGTCAGCAGCACGCGCTGCAACGCTTGTCCGGCCATTAGCCAGGCCGGCGCATCATCGGTTGCCGTTGAGATGCAGGCTAATAAGGGCGAGCCCTCTGCCAGAGTTTTATCATGCGCAGCGCGACCATTACCCACGTCAAATGTTCGCACCATCAGCGCTACCAGCGGGGTGGCGAAGTCCAGCGTCTTTTCAAGCTCGTCGCCAAACGCCGCGAGCCCATCGTGACTGCGTGATGGATGCAGCCACGATGCCAGCTCATAACGGAATCGTTCATCAGCAAATTGTGTCAGATCAGCGGCTGCTACAAGCGCGGCAATCGCTTCGCGTTCGCCTACGCTAATGGCGACAGATAGCTTTGCCCATTCAGTATTGGCGGCTTGCTGTAGCTTGCTAATCACCTCGGTCGACAGCGCGTCTGCCGAAAACCGGCTGCGATTGGTGACGCGCTTGGGAATAGCCGACAACAGCGGTGCGATAAGATCGTCATGACCGACCGGCATTGCATGATCAACCGTCACCCGAACCAATAAAGCTTCATCCAGCGGATCCGGTAACACATCAAAGCGGGCGCTGATACCGACGTGCGCGAGCGCGACTCTGATATTGAACAAAGCGGCACCGCAGCTAATAATTAGTTCACGATCATAGGGATCAACCACCTGTAGCGAGCGGCTGCGATCTCTAATCAGCAGCAAACCATCCTTGAGGATTTTAAATTGCCACGGCTGCGAATTATGGCTTGATGGAGCGAGGATTGCGCAGCGAATGGCAAAGTGCAATATTTCACCAGTCGCCGCATTCTGCCGGGGCATCTCATTGTCAAGGTTCCAGACATCGTCTGGAGTGGATGGGTCGCTTGCCTTGGTTGCTGCGGTGATCTCAGGCGAGTCCAATGCAGCAATACTCATGAAGCGCTCCCGATTATGCCGCACCATGTTGCGGTCTACGTAAGGATTATTTTGTACCCACCTCGCTATGCCGACTTGCGCAACATCAAACCTCTGGCCTTTAGCGGGACACTAACGTGAACTGCGCGGCTTGAAAAAAAAATAAAACAGCGTTCCACAAAATAAAATGACCAGAAAAAAATAGGCTAAGCAGAAGCCAAGCACTTGTTGGAAAGTGCCCATCACAAAGCGCTATCAATTTTTTGATGCTGGCTCTGCCATGCGGCAAGCTGTCTGTTTTCATCATCTTTGGAAACGCCATAGGCTTCCTGGATTTTTCCTGCAAGGCGATCGTGCCAGCCCTCTGTTACTTCCAGCGGATCGTCGATAAGAAAGCCCCACTGCTGCTTCAAATGACCTTTTAACTGCTTCCAGTTGCCTTCAATACGATTCATATTCATGTGGATTTCCTTAGGGGGTTTCTAATCAAAGCCAGCTTCAAGCCGATGGTGCAAACCGCGCGATTGATGCTGTCGGCTCGGCGGAATGCTCTACTGGATGCGGTATGGCGCGAGGATTAAAATCTGTCCAGTCGCCGTCGTTCCATTCGCCTTCGGCCTGCTCAATATCTGAAGCACCACCCATTTCCAAGTCCTTGATCACGCGTGATTGTGTCGAAACATGGGCGATGCGCACAGCCAGCATGACGCCGCCTTTTCTTTCGCTGGGTTCAGACGATGCATGGTGTGCATGAGGAGTAACGTTGTCGACGCTATCAAGTGCTCCAGCTAATGAACCGCCATAGCTGCCGATGCCTGCCGCTGCCAATGCCACGATGGGCACCAATGGTGCGACCGTAAGCGCGACTGCACCAGCGACAACACCCGCCACCACTGCCGTCGCAACAGATGAAACCTCAGCCGCCGTTTCTTCGCTTGCTTTTTGATCGCGATCGTTTGCGATGTGAATGGGGGTGTCATCGCCAAATACTGAAATGCCGTGTTGTCCTGGCGGGTTGTTATGAAAAATGCACACATCCTGATCAGCGATATAAACCAATATCCGCCGTGCGGCACGATCCGCGTCAGCCTTGGTACTAAATCTGCCTGCGATGATGCGTTCCATGCGCTGCTCCTGAAGTTTTAAGCAATGTCGATAGGGTAAGACTTGAGCAGACGGGCGTGTGTAGTCACGATGCGTTAGTTGTTGTCGGCATATGCTGACCCTCAACGGTCAGAGGTCGAGGAACAGATCAGTTGCCAGCAGAAAAAACGCTGCTCGCTTGAAAAAACTATAGCCGTATCGACGAATATGCGTTCAACATCACTTCACAGCTCTGCTCACATATTGAGGACAACATCGCTAACTCGGAGACGCACCTCAGCGCATAGAGCATTCACAAATAGTCTTGACCTTGAGGAAACTATCGCCAGCCTAATACCATGTCGCTAGCTAGGCGGAACTCGCAAGTCGCGATAAACGAGATACAAACCGGCTTGATTTTAGATAACCATTATTTCGGACGCGGTCGTGCCAAATTAGCATCGGGGGCGGACAAGCGGTGCTCACGCAATTCACGCACTGCGATGGCCACCGCTCTGGCAACATTGGCAACTTCTTCCTGGAAGGGGAGATCACGATCCAGCACTTCATGGCTTGCCGCATAGGATTCGTAATAACCCACGTAACGATCAAGTCGCGATTGTGCGCCTGCATCAATTAACCCCATCCAATCGAGCCAATCTGATAATCCACGCCGCACGCCTTCAATACCGGCGACGTCCCCATGCACCACCAGACCATAAGCGCGGCCTGCCAGATGTTTGGGATAGGGCCAGCCCTGCATTTCCAGTGCTTTGGCTTTTTTGGCATTCTTGCCGGACGTGGTGGTGGGATCGGGGTTGCCGCCATCCGCGCACACCAGGCGATCAATCATTAATTTCAGCACGCTGGGGGTTTGATACCAATACACCGGGGTAAAAATAATAATCGCGTGGGCGGCAGTCCATTGCTCATAAATATCCGCCATCCAGTCATTGGTTTGACGCTGGCCATGATTGGGATAACAACTGCACGGCCAATGACATAGCGGCATAGCTGTCGATACGCAGCCCTTGCACGGATGAATATGCAAATCATAATCCGAGGTCAGCAAACTCAAGTCCAGGACCTCAACCTCAATCTTTTCCGCGACCAACATATTTTTCGCTAGCTGGGTCATGCGGTAGGTTTTGGACATTTCGCCAGGGCAGCTTCCGTCATTGCGCGCTGCACCGCAAATGAGCAACACGCGCGAAGGGGTGGCCGGGTCTTTTTGCTTTGCTTCAGCGATCAACAGGCGATCACGGGTTGCCTTCCATTCAATGGAGAGGTCGTAATCAGGATCTGCAAATTCACTCCCTGCTTTGACCGTGATGGGCGCTTTATGGCCTTTAATATAATTGTCCCAGGCAATTTCTTCGACCTGCAATAAGGCGTCTTTCACATCCTTGAAGGCGGGATCCATGAAAGATCGTGAAAATTTAAGATGAAACTCGTTACGGCCCAGATGCGCGGGCGCCTGCCCGGTACGGATCTTGATCGGTGCGGACATAGCGTTCTCGTTGGCAGCGTTATTACTGGTGGCTTAATTACGGTCGACTTAATTTTTACGGTATTAACGACAAACGTGGAACGGACCTTTGCGCGGCGTATCGGACAGCAGGCGATCAAATTCCAGCTTAACCACGCCATAGCATTCGCATACTGCCTTTTCCAGACCGGGGCGATCCAGCACATCAATACGGCCACGGCTGTAGCTGATGAGTCCGGCGCGCTGCAAATGACCGGCCGCTTCGGTAACGCCTTCGCGACGCACGCCAAGCATATTGGCAATCAACTCCTGGGTCATCGCCAATGAATCCGAGTTAAGTCGATCAAGACTTAATAATAAGCGGCGACATACCTGCTGCTCAACCGAATGATGACGATTGCAGACAGCAGTTTGCGTCATCTGTGTAATCAACGCCTGTGTATACCGCAACAATAAATGCAGCATTGGCCCGGCGCGGTTAAATTCATTTTTCAGCAACTGCGCTTTCAGGCGATACCCATGGCCGGCGCTTTGCACTACTGCACGGCTAGGTGTGGTTTCACCACCCATAAATAGCGAAATGCCCACGATGCCTTCATTGCCTACAACGGCGATTTCAGCCGACGCGCCGTCCATCAATACATAAGATAAAGAAACAATCGAATTGGTCGGGAAGTAAACATGCTGTAAGCGACCACCGGATTCGTAAAGTACTTCGCCAAGTGGCATAGGCACGTATTCAAGATACGGCAACAGACGCTCGAACTCAGCAGCAGGTAGCGCTGCCAGAATATGATTTTGCATCGGGCTGTGGGATGCGATGACCGGCTGGGTTGCGGGTGCAGAAATCGAAGCACTGCGCAATGGCCAGCCTGCGCTGCGCTGCTGTGGCACGGCAGTCGATAGCGGATAACGCGCCACCGCAGGTGCTGTGCTGGGCAATGCAAGTGAAGACATGGTTTTTGTAAACTTGCGTGCCTGATTATCTAGAGCCAGTTTCATGCTTACCCTTTGTTAGAAATGTACAATAATTGATTATTTCTTAGCCTGCACATGGAAACGAGTGGAGTCTCACCTGTAATGCTGTCGGTCATGTCTTACAAGCAGGTTTTTTCAAATCGTGCGGTGCCAATGAGGGTTGCGGAAGTTGCACCGGCATCAGCCTACGCAGGCATGCACCGACACCAGTGCACGATATTGGCCTACACAGACTACAGCATGGCTGCGCAAAACTACTACTCTTCACTGACCACTAAATGGGTTGCGCCTGCATTGAGAATTGATCACGGGCACAGGGCATGGCACTTTTGCGACCTGCATATCCATCAATTCGGATCAGCATCCGCACCGCATTCACGCACTCTTCATGCATTTTTCACGCATTTTAAATAAGGCCGACCATGCAAAAAAGATTTATCGCCGCGTTTGTCGTCACACTCGCATTTACTGTCGCCGGCTTATCTGCTTGTGGCGAAATGGCGCGTCAGCCGTTGGCTGCTGGCATCGGCCCCAACCCCGTTTTACCCGCGCCCAACAAGACGCTGCTACCCACCGTTAATATTGCGCCTGCCCAAGGTTGGGCTCCCGGCGTCAAGCCCGTAGCCGCTCAGGGTATGGTGGTAAATGCATTTGCAAGCGGGCTGGATCATCCACGCTGGCTGTATGTGTTGCCGAACGGCGACGTGCTAGTCGCCGAAACCAATGCGCCGCCCAAACCGGATGATGCCAAAGGTATTCGCGGCTGGGTGATGGGCCTGGTGATGAAGCGCGCGGGTGCAGTCACGCCAAGCGCCAACCGTATTACGCTGCTGCGTGATCTGGATGGCGATGGAGTTGCCGAAACCCGCACGGTGTTGCTGGAAAATCTTGCCTCGCCGTTCGGCATGGCGCTGATCGGTAGCGATCTTTATATTGCCAACACCAATGCGGTTGAGCGCTTTCCGTACGTCACCGGCGATACCCAAATCGGCGCACCGGCACGTAGAGTCGCCGAGTTACCCGCAGGCACCATCAATCATCACTGGACCAAGAATTTGATCGCGAGTAGCGATGGCACGAAGCTTTACGCAACCGTTGGCTCGAACAGTAATGTGGGCGAAAACGGCATGAGCGTTGAAGCCGGACGCGCCGCAATTTTGGAAATTGATGTCGCCACCGGCACCACCCGAATATTTGCATCCGGCCTGCGCAACCCGAACGGCATGGCATGGGAGCCGAATGCTGGCGCTGGCGTGCTTTGGACAGTCGCCAATGAGCGCGATGAAATTGGCAGCGACCTCGTGCCTGATTATTTAACGTCAGTGCGCGACGGCGGTTTTTACGGCTGGCCGTATAGCTACTATGGATCGCACGTGGACGAGCGCGTCACACCGCCGCGGCCCGATCTGGTGGCAACTGCCCTCAAACCCGACTATGCGCTGGGTCCACACACTGCATCGCTGGGTCTGGTCTCGTCACGCGGTGCGGCCCTGCCTGAGCGCTTTGAAAACGGCATGTTTATTGGTCAGCACGGCTCGTGGAATCGCAAGCCGCACAGTGGTTATAAAGTTATTTTTGTACCGTTCAAAGCGGGCATGCCCGTCGGCGATCCGCTGGATGTGCTCACCGGTTTTTTAAGCGCCGATGGCAAAGCGAATGGCCGACCCGTCGGCGTCGTCATTGATAAACGCGGCGCGCTGCTGGTGGCCGATGATGTCGGTAATGTGATCTGGCGCGTGAGTAAAGCAAATGAGGCAAGTTCAGTAAAGGCGGCGGATAGTGCAGGCACAAAAAAATAGGCAACGCAGCGCCCCTGATTCTTGATTTCGTTGACGATCATTTATGATGCACTGTGCAATCTGCACGCCGAGGCATCCTAATGAAAAAAATATCCACAACCAAAACCAAACCAACCGTACGCATCGAAAGTGACAGCTTCGGCGATATCGAGGTGCCGAGCGCTCATCTATGGGGCGCGCAGACTCAGCGCAGCTTGACCTACTTTCAGTTTGCTGGAGACGTCATGCCCACCGCCGTCATTCACGCGCTGGTGATGGTGAAGCGCGCCGCAGCGGTGACCAATATGAAGCTCGGCATTTTAGACAAAGTTAAAGCGCAGGCGATCATCAGCGCTGCCGATGAAGTGTTGGCAGACAAGCACGCCCATGAGTTCCCGCTGGTGGTATGGCAGACCGGTTCCGGTACGCAATCGAACATGAACGTTAATGAAGTATTGGCCAACCGCGCTTCAGAAATCCTCGGCGGCGCACGCGGCCAAAAACGTCTAGTGCATCCAAATGATGATGTGAACAAAGGCCAGTCATCCAACGACACTTTTCCGACCGCGATGAATATTGCGGCTGTCATGGCGATCAAACAGAACTTGATCCCGGCGGTCAAGAAACTGCGCAGCACGCTGCACAATAAATCAAAGCGTTTTGCCAACATCATCAAAATCGGCCGCACCCATTTGCAGGACGCGACTCCGATCACACTGGGACAGGAGTTCTCGGGCTATGTCTCGCAGCTTGATCACAGCATCAAACATCTTGAAGCTGCCCTGCCGCATTTGCGTGAGTTAGCACTGGGCGGAACCGCGGTGGGGACCGGCCTCAACACTCATCCCAAATTTGCCCGGCTGGCCGCCACCGAGCTGGCCCGATTGACTGGCCTGCCCTTTCGCACTGCGCCCAACAAGTTTGAGGCGCTGGCCTCGTGTGACGGCATGGTGCATGCGCACGGTGCGCTAAAAACCCTGGCAGCTGCATTGTTCAAAATTGCCAATGATATTCGCTGGCTCGCATCAGGCCCACGCGCCGGGATCGGCGAGCTTGCGATCCCTGAAAACGAACCCGGCAGCTCGATCATGCCCGGTAAGGTTAATCCCACCCAATCAGAATCGCTGACGATGCTGTGCTGCCAGGTATTCGGCAATGATGTCTCGATCAATATGGGCGGCGCATCGGGTAATTTTGAACTCAATGTTTTCCGGCCACTCATCATTAGCAATATGCTGCATAGCGCCAGCCTGCTAAGCCATGGTTGCCGCAATTTTGAGCAGCATTGCGTCGCAGGCATTACCGCCAATCGGGAACGTATTGAAGCGTTAATGCGTGAATCGCTGATGTTGGTGACAGCACTTAATCAGCATATCGGCTACGACCAGGCCGCGCGCATTGCCAAGCATGCGCATCAACAAAACATTACCCTGAAAGCAGCCGCCCTGGCGCTGCGCCTGGTGACGGCGCAAGATTTTGATCGATGGGTGCGGCCTGAGGATATGGTTTAAAAACGAATAGTGCAGAAATTACGCACTGTTTCAATATTCTGGCTGACCCAACAAAAAACGCCCCTTACGGGCGTTTTTTATTGGCTGTTGTGTGCGGCCCATCACACCCCAGCTGGTCACACATAAAAATGCAATGAACCCCCACACGCGTTGCGGCGACTCATGGCTGTAAACCCCATCCGGTTATTGAAAAAACGCAGTTATGGCTGAGTAGACACATCACCAGATTCACATAGATTTCATTCAAGGAGCAACCATGAAAAAATATTCTCTACAGTTCGGGGCATTCGCCCTAGCCACTCTGGCCATCCTCGGCACGATGAGTAATGCTGCGCAAGCCGCTGGCAATATCGCCAGCGTATCGGTCATCCCGCCCAATCCAACCTTTGGTCAAACGGTCAAGTTTAAAGTGACCACCAGCACGCCCAGTGAATGCTGGGCAAACGTGAGCATGCAGCATGCCGGTCTTGACACCCTCCTTTTTGACTCGCACGTCACTAATGCCTCCGCTGCGTCTGGTAGTGGCGAGACGTTTACCACCACGCTGTCCAGCTCAGGTACTTACACCATCGCCGCCGACGCCAGCACCGACAAGAACCCCAAGTGCACAGGCCAGGCCAAACTGACCTTTGAGGTGGCGAGGCTAAAACTTAATCTGGGGCCGGGGCCTGATGTCGGCATGATTACAGGGGTGACTGTCATACCGGCCAACCCCATTTTCGGTCAAACGGTTAAGTTCAAGGTGACGACGAGTAACCAAAACGAATGCTGGGCGAACGTGAGCATGCAGCACGCCAATCTTGATACTCTCCTTTTTGACTCTCACATCGACAATAAGGCTGGCAGTGGTGAGACTTTTACCACCATGTTAGTCAATGGCGGCACCTACACCATCGCTGCCGTCCCCAGCTTCGACAACAACCCCAAATGTAAAGGCAAGGCTAACCTGACCTTTGAAGTGAAGCGGCCAAAACTTAACATCCCCGCCGGGCCTACCGTCTGTCCTGATCCTTACAAAATAAAGTACGGCAAAGGCACCGGCCCCAGCCCAACTGATTTTGAAAAAGGTGAGGCCACCTGTACCAAACCTGCACCGGAATGTCCCGCTGGTTTCACCGCAGAATTCGATACACAAACGGCTGTCTTGCAATGCACGCCGATTATTACCGCGACCTGCCCACCCGGCTGGACCGGCGGCGCTTACAAAAGCAAGTTGATTTGCACCTCCATCAAGCAGCCGCATGTTTCCTGCCCAACCAGCGACAAGTGGGAATGGGGCACGCATTACGACACCGAAAGCTGGAACAGCATGGGCTGCTACCCCAACAATAAACCGGCTTATTAATATCGGTGCACAACGCAATATCCAAACAGCATCCAAACAACTTTATTAAGGAATCATCATGAAAACAAATGTATTTGCTTTAGCGATATTCATTAGCCTTTGCAGCAGCGTTTATGCAGCAGACAATAAATCTAGTGTGCCTACCATTCAGCCGACCACTGCACCTGAGCAAAAAGTCAACATTACTGGCATCACCTTGACAACAGTAAACCCGACGTCGCATAAGGATTTACTCTTTACGGTGACGACCAGTGGCTCTGGCAAGTGCTCCTTGAGAGTCGAAATAGTTGGCCCAATGTTTGGCGGCGCTACAGATGGCTTTATTGAGAAAATGGCGGTGGGTAGCGGTCAGTTCTATGCGCCTGCCGGCACCGCCAAAGTCATGCTCACGGCTAGCGGCCCTGGGGTGTACGTCGCAACCGCTAACGCTCACACATTAAATGAACCCAAATGCAGTGGCCATGCGGAACACCGGTTTATTGTCTCCCCTCCCAAAGATACACCACCCCCAGCCAATGGCAAAACCGCACCGGATACGCCAGAAAAGCCATGCAAAACACCTGGAAAAGTGGGCGTTGGCAAAGACTGTGCACCATAAGCAATCAACAATTGGCGAAATCGAAGCTAATCGGGATCAGCATATCGGCAAAAAATCCGCGTATTGATTCACTAATGAGTCATTCGTCAGCGAATGAACCCACACCTTTATCTTGAATATCAGGAGCATCAAATGAAAAAAACTGCACTCACCCTAGCTATACTCATTAGCTTGATCGGCACAACCTACGCGGCCGCCCCTAAACCTGGCGTACCCACCACACCAGGCAATCCCACCAATCCCACTACAACAACACCACAACTTAAAACCCGCACCATCACCGGCATCACCATGTCACCGGCTCATCCATCGGGAAGTGAATTAGTTTTGTTCACCGTCACCTCCAGAGGTGGCGCGAACTGCTATATGCAAGTAAAGCTGCTCGCGCCAACGTATGAGGGCGAGTCGGAAGCCATGATCACGGACAAACCTAATGGAACTAATAGTAGTTATTTTATCCCGGCTGGCTCTGCCAAATTACCCTTTGGTATGAACGGTCCTGGCACGTACACTGCCACCGCACATCCGCATAATTCATACAGCCCCAAGTGTGAGGGCGAGGCACAATTGACGTTCGTGATACCTGATCCCAAAGTGCTTAACCCTAATGCCCCGGAAGCAAAAGCGCCTGGCGCAAAACCCAATCCGCTTATACCTTCAGCATCCGCATCAAACAGCAGCTTGAAGCCTGCCATCACCGGGCTATCAGTGCCTGATGTGATTAATCCCGCCAAGCCTTACGAGATCAAGTTACTCGGCCATGGCCAATGCAGCTTCCATGTTGAATATGGTGATGGCGTCAAGGAAGATCTGAATAAAATGCTGCCCTTTACATTTGATCACGGCTATCTGATCAGTTCAGGTGAAACCAAAACATTCCCGTTAAAAGCAAACGCGCTCGGTGATAAATGTACCGGCTTTGCGAACGCCGACGTAATTGTGGCAGGCCCGGGTATTGCTCCACCACCAAACAACAACGCTCTTGGTGCCACGACAGGTACTGCCGCATCGGCCAACTCCAACCTCAAGGTCGCATGCCCTCCCGGCAAAGTTTGCTAATTCAAATGAGTCAACTAAGCCTGTTGAAACAGCGGACGAGAAGCTTTATGAAAAATACGGTAAGCGATATCAAACAACACTTATTTGAGCACCCGCTGACAGCAGGGCTGATCATTTTTTCGGTTATGTCGACGCTGCTATTAAGCACCTCACCACCTGCGCATAGTTTGCCGCAGGATGGTGTGACGCACCTGCGCGCTGCGCCGCAAGTGCCTATTGATGCGGTTGCTGGAAAATTTGTCCCCATTAAACAAAGTGCTGCAAACTTCAAATCATCCAAGGAATAATGATGCGTAAATTAATGGTTTTACAAGCAGCCGTTTTGGCAACACTTGCCAGCACCGGCGTCTGGGCAGACTGCCCCACTGGCACGATTGCGCAAGGCGTGGATCAAAATAATAATCCGGTTTGCGTCATCGCCAATGTGAGTGGCGGCAGTGGTGGTGGCAGCACCAGCCCGACCAATAACACCCCTTCCGGCGGCGTCAGCAGCGGCGTGGTGGGCGGCGGCGCCAATGGCCCAAAATCAGTTACACCTGAACAAGAATACCTGGATCAATGCATGACCCATTTGACCGATCTGGGGACTGCACAATTACAGGCGCAACTGTATAAAGACAAAGCAGTAACCCATCACGTACGAACCCATGCGCAAATTGGTAAAGGTGAATTAGGACCAAGCTGCGTTAAGGCATGCAAAGACTTTGCGTCTGTGTCATACAATATTTCTTGGGGCCATTCCATCTATATCACCGACAGCTCCATCGTAATCCAGGCAAAATCTGCCATGAAAGATTTGCCTCCCCTCGCCATGCCCGACACGGCAGCGCTGGCGGCATGCTTACCCAAACACATCATAGCCAATTGGTGCCCCACATCAGGTTCTGGCGTGGGTGCAGGCCCGTCGCGTATCGAAAACCCGCTGGATAAAATCATGGTCTGTATTACCGGCGGCGATGCGCTGAAAAATATGAATTTTTCAGATGCCGATGCGGCGCACAACTGCAAGCGAACCAGCATCGTCGATGCGGATGAACGTATCAAGGCGGAACAAAAATGTTCAACCGACGCAACCGCGGCGGCTAAACCAATTCCACCCGGAGCAGCTCCGGCTACTGCCGCACTACCGGCATCTGTCGCAGTGACCCCTCTGCCCGCACCACGCAAGCATTAAACACCGCAGCGGCCAATACAGGATTCGTATTGGCCGCCGTTACCCATCCGGTGCACCACCATTTAATCAATCCCCTATTGCCCGGCTGTAGCATCCGTCCCCCGCATCAGCCCCTGATTACAAAAGCCGCGCCGTTATCTGGTGCAATACAGCAGCTGCGCCTCCGCACGATGGCGCTGACCAAAATCACGCAGATAAAAGTGTCAGCCGCCTCTGTCATGGCAGGCGCACCGCTTGAGGTACGCATTTACGGCATCGGCCAGCAGAAGTATTGCGGCACATTCATCGTGATAGACCAGCTCACGCCGAAGGTTAAAAAAAATTACGGCGATATGTCCAGCAATGACCAATTCGACTTGGCTGTCTGGCTGGCCACGGATTGCGACATTTACCATCACTGAAGTCGGCACCTATCAAGTACGTCTATTGATAAATGTTGGGAATCAAAACGCCATCAACTGCGGTTATCAAGGCGAAGGCAGCATCTCCGGTGATTTAAGCACATTCGAAGGGGCCCCTCCTGTCGCCAAGTAATTCCGTTAACAAAACATTAATGCATTATTTCCTTCCCCGGAAAAGCTGGGCGGTTTTTTGTGAGGCTTTTCCGGGGCTCAAGTTTGTCGCTGCTTTAGCACCGCCGACTTGGGCCGTGAACATGTTTCGTGGCGCAGAACAAAAATCCAGTTGCCCCGCCAGCAAAAGATTTATTGAACAGGATGCGCCGTGAATATCTCAGTCTCCGCTTTGAAAAAAATGGGCAGTATTACGACTGCATTGCTAGCTTTGCCTCTGGTTTAGTCCGTCGGCAAAGCATGGGCCGGCATGCTCATAGGCCGCGGCCGCAGCTTCAGCTATCCACTCGATAACAATCTCAACACGATTGAACCTCTATTGGTCAGGCCGCGACTTAGTGTATTGAAGCGAATTGTCGCTTCCGTCTTACCCAAAAGGAACACCATGAATCTTTCAAGAAGCTCAATACTCTCAAGCGCAATTTTCGCCTCAATCTTTATTACCGCCAGTTCATTTGCCGCTGATAAACCAACAAGCCAAGACAAAACCAAGCCAAACACAATTGATTCGTCAAAAACGATCCAGACGATTACGCCCAACAAGCTTACCCCAAGCAAACCATCTACCCCTGCTGCTCCTGCAATCCCCGCAGATGAGACCCCATCAACAACCCCAACAGTCGTTTCTGCCCAGTTTACTGACGCCGAAGTTCGCGCACTCGAATTCGCCCCATTCAAGCTCGACGGCATAAATATCGGCGCGGGCATGGATTGCTTTGGCGTAGTGAGTTGGGGTGATGGCACGCAGTACGACGGCAAGCTCGGCGCAAATGGTCAATGGCAAACATTAAAACAAAAGAGCTACACGAAAGCGGGCAAATACAAGGTTGTCGTAACACCTAAAAAACAAAATAGCATCAATTGCATCACCAATCGCCCTGGCAATTCGCCCATCACGATTGATGTGACCGTTGCACCGCCGACGCCATTGCCGCCATCGACCATTGCCGAGCTATCGGTCAGCAGTGGTCGGACGCGTAACGCAAACGAGCGCACGATCACCATCAAATGGGATAACGGCGGACAAGCCAAAGCCGCTTGTAATTTCATTGTGTATTTTGGTGATGGCGCAGTGTCACCAGAAATGACGCTGTGGACGCAAAAAAATAGCGTGACACTTACGCACAAGTATGCCGCAACTGATGGCGCTTACTCGGTCATCGTTTCACCAACACAATCTGATTACGACTCATGCAGCATAGGACCAAACGGCGGCCCCAAATCATTTACGCTGTAACCTGCTCGTACTCTGTCATTCAAAAATTCAACGGCCAACAAACCAGCCGCGTCGTGGTCTATACCCCAAGCGACACCATGAGTGGAATAGATGCGATGGCACCACCAAAACTAAATGTTTATTCGGATGATAAAACGACCGTACAGGTCACACTGGTTGGCGCACCAGGCCCGGGCGGCCCATGCGAAGGCACGGTCACCAAAACCATCACCGTGCATGACGACCCAAACATGCAAGCAGTCACAAAATAATTTTTACCCCTCTAACTTTATAAACAAGGATTATCAAACATGAAAACAATCATCCACGCTAAAGCAATCGCTATTGCAACGGGTTTTTCAATTGTTATTGCAATGTGTACAGGCACAGCATCTGCTGAAGATTTTAACCCACAGCCTGACCCACCGGGCAAAGCGCAAGCCGTTGAGAAAGGCGCGCACAACCCGCCTGGCGACAAAGGGGTGAAAGGCCAACATAACCCTGCGTCTAAAACGGGTGTAGCAGATAAGGCAACAGGCATTCCACCAGGCTTTAAGGCCGGCGCAGTTGATAAAGCGACTGGCATTCCACCGGGATTTAAGGCGGGCGCAGTTGATAAAGCGACTGGCATTCCACCGGGATTTAAAACCGATAAAACCAAAAAAATTGATGCCCCTGCACTGGGCGCTATCGATGCCGAAAAGAAATAATTTCAAACTCTAAACCACGGACAATAAAATGAATCTTGAAATGAAAAAACTGGCGTTCGCGCTGATCTGCATCACCTCGGCAAGTACTGCAATAGCAGCCGCACCAACCAACACACCGCCGATCACCAAGCCCGGCACTAGCATCACCACATTAGCGCCGCCCACTGTCACTGGCATCAAAGCGCCTGCAGAAATGTTTGTCGGTGACGTGCTTGACTTCACGGTAGAAGGAACGGGGCTGTGCGAATATAGCCTGGATATCGGTAACGGTTTCGTCGGCAAACAAAAGCTTCAACTACCCGTTACGGGCAGCGTCATCACCCAATACAAGGTTGGCGCGGATGAAAATTATCACACCTATACCGTGACCGTCACACCCACTGGCAAATGTAAAAGCGATGGGCCCATTACCGCGTCAATCAAGGTGAAAAAATTTGCCGACAACACGGCAGATTCACCCACCAACCCACCCGCAGTGAAGGATAAAGTCAAGCCCACCGGCGGCGTCACCACATTCGTACCCGCAACGCTGTTGGGGATCGGCCCGAGCATCAGTACAGCGCCTTCAGCCAAGCTGTTGTTCAACGTCACCGGCACGGGCAGTTGCAAATTCCACCTGACGTACATGAAAAACGAGCCTCCGCTGGTTGCCACACCGATGCTGACATTTAGCAGCGCAGCACCCAAAAAATTCCCGCTGACATTGGAAATGCCTAAGCCAACGCTACCAGGAACCTATACCTATACCGCAAGCGCCATTGAAGGTTGTATAGGCAGTCATGACACCACGATTACCGTGAAATAATTTTCGCGGCTATGGTTGGCTGAAAGAAAAATAGAAATAGAAATAGAAATAGAAAAGAAAAGGCAGAAAAGCGCAAAAATTGCGCTTTTTTGCATTTTTGTTTGGCGCTTGATGAGTTTTTAAAAATGGCGCAGCTGGAGCCAACTTTTTTTGGCAAAAATAAATAGAACCTTTTCGCTCTTGCGCGCAACTGATCGGTGAAGCTTTCTTTTAGCTATACCGTCTGATGCAAAGTTTCAGACCGCTTCAAATCTATTCCACGACGCTCAACTAAATAACAGGACATGCTAGATGCACATATATTTGACTGAAATGTTACTTGAGCTCGCGCAATGAATATCAATTTAATTTCTGTGCGCGGCATTACTTTATTAATGGTTATTGCCCTCGCCGGATGTGTGAAAAATTCAAGTAATGCGCCAGTCATCGCGCCCGTCGCGACTTCAACTGCACCTTCAATTTTCCCGGATGATCCGGCAGATAACCATGCGGTCATCACGGCGCTACCAACCGATCTTATCAACATCAAGGACAACGGCGGCAGCGGTTTCATTGGCGGCATTTCACCCATCGGGCTGTTTGGGCCAAGCTCCAATCATGTGAAGCCTGTAGACCATCAATATGTGGGGTTCCCCAATTGCCCCGGCGGCGCGGGGGCTTGTTCCTACCCGGTATATGCCATGGGTAGCGGCTACTTGTCCGTGATCTTCAGAAGTGCTGATCCGCATAACGTCCCGGTGATCCCGGCAGATTACGCGCTTACGATCGGCGTGAGCAAAAACATCTCACTCAATTACGATCACGTTAATTCATTGTCACCCGTCATTCAAAATTACATCACCACAAATGGCGCCAAGTGGATGTGCATGCAGGACGGTGCAGTTGATACGCCAGATGTGTCGCCGCGTTGCGCCAAGGGTCCATGGGTTATGTTTTTTGGTCAGCTGGGCAATCCGGCGCCGCTGTTTGTGGCTGCTGGCGCGACTATTGCTTCCACGACAAACTATCATGGCAATGGCTCGTCATGGGATGTTGGCTTATCAGACGCGCGCGTCATTGAAAATGCAGGCCATCTGGTCAATACTTCGGCCAAACATTTTCCGGATTTTAAACAACTCTGGGCGTTCTACGCCGGAAAACCGCTCGGCAGCCTGGATTTTAATTATTACCCGTTCATTACGAGATCTTATTACAGCCAGTGCATATTTAGCTACATGAACACGGCGACCTATTCACAACTAGCCAGCAACAACAAAATACTAGCCTCTAATCCCTGCGGTCATATGAATTGGGATGTCGCAGGCAGTATTCAAGGTGTCTGGTTCAATGCCCAGGTGGATGCACAAACGCCAGACCCGTCAAATACCGGCAATATGGATACAGGCGCTATTTCTATTGTGCGCGACGCGACCGATCCCACCAATCGCGCCATGATGGGGTGGGGCAATGCCGGTGGCGCGAGCGACGTATTTGCGCTACTTGATCCATGGACATGGGGAATCGGATTGACGGCGACGCCAGACCAGTTGCGTCAGCCCTTCGTTGTGCCAATTGTCAGCGCAGGATCAACTAATCTTGATCCGGCATTGGCCACGACAGTCGGCAAAACCTACTGCTACGATTTGCCATTCGCGAATGGCAGCAAGACAAATTATCTGCTCATCAATCTGATTGACGCCAACACGATAAAAGTAAATTACGGATATACCGCGGCAGCCGCTTCGGGAAGCAGCGCCGCAACGGGATGCAGTGTCTTGGGCGCACCGCCTTATGCATTACCTAATGCATTACCTAATGCATTACCTAATGCATTGCCTAATGCATTGCCGACTGCATTGCCGGCTGCATTGCTGAATGCATTACCGAATAGCGCTGCGTGGAAAACGTATAGCCGATAATGCCCTGCGCAAAAATTATGGCTGAAGCATTCGACGTAAAAACACATTTAAACCCGCTTCAGGTGCATTGAAAACGATTGTTTTGATGCAAGCCATTTTGTTACCCGCAGTTTTTTGCTGCGCTCAACAAGCAACTCGTTGCGGCGGTGTGCATGCTCGATGACGCTCACACCGGTCAAAAAAAATTGAACCGATGCCGCTTGGCCCGCGACTACGGTTGCGCATGATTTTTGAATGCGTCTGGAATACCCCTTTTTCTATCGCCAACGCTTATAGCCAACGGCATTTTTGCCTGCCTGATCGGCTTTATCGTATGCAAACTATTTATTGTGTCAACTATTAGCCACGGCGATATCCAACAACATTCGTAAAGGGTCATCATGTTTCAACCATCCATCCAGCACTCATCCACGATCATGTCGATGCAATTACCCTCCGCTAGGCCCAACAGGCGATTTAGCAAATCCAGCAGGGTGATCGGCTTCTGTTTGTCACTGGGACTGTTATTAAATGCCACATGGGCGGGTGCGCAATGGAGTGCTGCGGGCAACCTTGCCAATATACGTGCCAATGCCACGGCAACCACGCTACCCAATGGCCAAGTGCTGGTCGCTGGCGGCGATGATGGCAACAATGTGATTACTGCCACTGCAGAATTATATGATCCGGCCACCAATCTTTGGACTGCGGCCAACTCATTTGTCGGTCCACGTTACGGCCACACGGCCACGTTGACGCAAAATGGCAAGGTATTAGTCGCCGGTGGGATTGATAGCAACGGTGTCGTTTCGGTTGCTCAAATATATAACCCCGCCACCGGTTTTTGGAATGCTGCGGGCGTATTAAATACCGGACGCGGCAACGCCGCCATCACGCTATTAAATAATGGAAAAGTGCTGATCACGGGCGGAACGAACTTTGGCGCCTATTTTTCCAGTACCGAGTTATATGATCCCGTCACAAACATCTGGAGTCCAGCGGCGTCGATGTCAGTCTCACGAAGCAATCACACCGCCACGCTGTTAAGCAATGGCAAGGTGCTCGTGACTGGCGGCTATGGCGGCGGCGGCGTTGGCACGATTAATTCTGCAGAATTGTATGACCCGGCCACCAATACCTGGAGCTCGGCAGGATCGATGACATCGATCCGAAACAGTCATACGGCCACACGGCTCAGCAATAACAAAGTGCTGATTGCAGGCGGATATAACGGTAGCAATGCGATCAATGCTGCGGAATTGTACGACCCAATCACCAACACGTGGAGCGTCGCAGGCTCGATGTCGACAGTGCGTTTTGTACATACGGCTGTTTTGCTGGCCAACAACCAAGTATTGGCTATCGGTGGTTCAATTGGCACTGGTTCGCTATCGAGTGCCGAGTTATACGATCCGGCCACTAATAGCTGGAGCAATACCAGTGCATTGACAGCAGGGCGTCAAAGCCCTGCTACCGCGTTGTTAGCAAATGGCAGTGTGTTGGTAGCGGGTGGGTACGGAAGTACCATTCCTTTAGCGAGTGCTGAGCTCTATACGTACACTGCATTGACACCACAAGTCATCACCGGCTTTGCCAGCACGCAAAAGCCCGCAAACTCGGCATTTCAATTTGTTGCGAACACCAGCTTGACACTAATCGCGACCGGCGGCGCTTCGGGCAATCCGATTGTCTATGCCAGTAGCTCACCAGCTGTCTGTACAGTTGCCGCAAATATTGTCACGCTGCTTACCCCGGGAAGCTGCAATCTCACGGCTGATCAAGCAGGCAATGCCACGTTCGCCCCCGCACCGCAAGCGCTGGTATCGTTCTTCGGTCTGCTTTCGCAAGTAATCACCGGTTTCAATCCTGCTACGCCGATTGCCTTTGTTGCTAACGGCACCTTTACCTTATCAGCAACTGGTGGCGCTTCAGGCAACCCTGTTGTCTTTGCCAGTTTGTCACCCGCCATCTGCACTGTTACACCCGGCACGGCAACGGTTACGATGGTGGCTGCAGGGACGTGTGCTCTCACCGCCGATCAGGCGTATAGCGCGAGTTATTTCATGGCGAACCAAGTACCGGCAAGCGTTGTTTTATCTCCCACATTAACACCACAGTCGATCTCCGGCTTTACTAGCACGACCATTCCGGCGGGCTCGACAATTGGCTTCGTCGCGAATACTAGCTTGACGTTAATCGCGACTGGCGGTGCTTCAGGTAATCCTGTTGTCTTCGCCAGTAACTCGCCGGCAGTGTGCACGGTTGCCGCAAATATCGTCACGTTCCTTGCGCCGGGAACCTGCAATCTCACGGCGAATCAAGCGGGTAACGCCACGTTTGCCGCAGCGGCCCAAGCCATCGCCATGTTCAATACCGGCATTGTGCAAACGATTACCAACTTCAATCCTGCTACGCCGATTATGTTTGTTGCTAACAGCACGTTTACATTGTCAGCAACCGGTGGCGCTTCGGGAAGCACCGTTATCTTTGGAAGTTTGTCACCAAATTACTGCACTGTAACGCCTGGCACGGCAACGGTTACGATGGTGGCTGCTGGAACCTGCACTCTCACCGCCAATCAAGCAGCCGGTAATGGTTACTTCTCAGCAAACCAAGTCCCCGCCATTGTTGTTTTGTCAGCTTCATTAACCCCACAAACGATTATCGGTTTTACGCCAGCCACACCGCTTGCGTTCGTTACGAACAGCACCTTTACGCTATCGGCAACGGGCGGCGCTTCGGGTAATGCGCTTGCTTTCGCCAGCACCACACCGGCTGTTTGTACTGTATCGAATGCAACCGTGACCATGCTTACGGCGGGCACTTGTAACCTCACGGCCAATCAAGCCGGCAATGCGGCCTTTGCAGCAGCACCGCAAGTGCCCGCAAGCGTGGTCTTTACCGGCTCGGCGCTAACGCCGCAAACGCTAACGCTCGGACTATTGCCGAATCATCGCGCATCGGATGTACCGTTCTCGATTGCCACCAATGGCTCGTCGGGCATTGCTGCGACGTTTGTTTCGACAACGCAGACGGTATGCAGGATTAGCTCGACTGGCTTAGTGACTTTAACGGGCCTGCTTGGTACTTGCTCTGTCAACGCCGATGTTGTTGGCAACGCGCAATTCAGTAGCGCAACAGCTATTGGCTCCTTCCAAGTTATTGCCGGCGTACCCGGTATCCCACAGGCGTTCGCTTGTACGGCCGGTTTAGCTCAAGTGAGCTGTAGTTTTACAGCACCAGCTGCACCAGCTGGCGGCCCGGCAGCAGTTCCCGTGATAACAGGGTACACATTGATTTGCCAACCGATCCTGCTCAACAATACATTCAGTAACGCGGTCACCGTATCTGGCAGCGGGTCACCCCTGGTGTTGAATGGTTTACCAACGGGCATTTTGATGAGCTGTATTGTCACCGCCAATAACAGTATCGGCATCGGCGCGCCAACTGCTCCCGCCTATGTGCAACCGTACTCGTTACTGTCGCGCCATGGCCAAATCGATATCGATGGTGATGGTCGTGCCGAAGTGTTGGTGCGCGGTAATACAGCTGCCACCATCGGCACTTCGTACGTCGGTCTGTATGACACGGTAAGCCAACAAATCATGTTCAGGCCCACAGCAGATGGTGGCGCAGCTAACCGTATACTCGGCATTGGCGATTTCAACGCTCGCGGCAAATCTGATCTTGCGTTGCAAGACATCAAAACTGGCGACGTGCAGCTCTGCATTAACTTTGATTGCTTTGCTGATTCGCGTCCCTTTGTTCGCAACGTGAAGCCGGGTTGGATGGTTGAGGCGATTGCCGACCTTGACGGTGATGGTAGAACCGATATCGTGTGGCGCTTTAACAGCACGCCGGCCAACCCAAGCCCGAACCCGGATGATAATGGTGTGGTGTTTGTGTGGTTCATGAAGGACGGCGTCATTGATGAAGTAAAGCAGCGTGGCGGTGCACCCGTTAGCTGGAATTTGGTAGGCGCTAGTGACTTGCACGGCAATGGTATGGCCGATCTGATTTACGTGAGCCCAACCAATCAAATTCGCAGCCTCACAGCACTGCCAGACCGCAAATTCGTTAATGAACTCATCGGCACAGTACCGACTGGCTTTACGCTGGTGCGCTTGGGTGATTTTTCAGGAGATGGCAAATCGGATCTACTGTTCCGCAATGCACAGGGCAAGTTGAAGCTGTGGGTGATGGATGGCATCAGGATTGTTAGCCAGATTGATCTGCCCGATTCGGATGCAACTTGGGAGCTCATGGCAATTGCCGATTTGAATGGCGATGGCAATATTGATATTGTCTTCAAAAAACCCGACAGTACATTAGTTGTTTGGTTGATGAATACAGGAACACTGGCCAGACCAACGGTTATTAACAATGCCGGAACAGTGCCAGCGGGTACGGTAGCAATAGACCCTTAATCGAAAAAAAAATGTAACGAGCCTTAAATACCCGCTGCACGAAATAGTGCAGCGGGTATTTTTTTGATCAAGAATCTGAACAAACCATAGCATTGGCGGCGTTTTCAAGCCATTTTTGCTCCAAACGCCTCGCCAGTGCTAGAGGCTCATTTTGGGCAACTTCCAAAACCTCCATTCCTCCCAGTTCACGTTTTTCACCTTTGTTTTGTGCCGCCGCTGCTAAATACCCAGACGGTTAACGTTTTTTTATGTTGGCCTCGCTTTTTGCCACCACCCGCGCTGGGTTAACCCGCTTTTATCTGTTTGCTAACCAATAATACGTCTGACAAATTACGCATCAACCGCAGAGTCGCATAAGCATGTGGCTTTAATTGTGGGTCTGATTGCAATGCAATTCAGTTTTGCGTTTGCGCTATATCCGCATCGTTGATATAGCTCCTTTAGAAAAGGGGGCGTAGTCACCGCAGGCCATCAGATAATTTGAACCCGCCCCCGGCGCGTATCGACTCAAGGAGTGAAACCAATCAGCATTACGAGCGATCACTATTTGCCATGCGCTCGCGCGAAGCGGGCATTGCACTTCTATCCAGCGCATTAAATCCAACAGGAGAAATTCATGATCCCGTCGTTCAAACCGTTTACAAAAACTAGATTGGCGCTACTCATCGCCGCGTTGGCCGCTGCTGGCTTTGCCTATGCAGGCGCAACTCCCGCGCCCGCTAAAGAAATCGTCCGTCCCGGCGCAGCCGATAACAGTAACATCCAGAAGCCAGGTACCGGGATACCGCCCGCCCCGGTTGCGCAAATTACCGGCGTCACCTACAAGCAAAATCCGCTTGATCCGCAATATGTGACATACACCATTGCGGGCAGCGGTAATGCCGCAAACTGTATTGTTGATGTGACACTGCCCGGTACAACTTCTTACAATAATTATAAACTTGGCTCGTTTGCAAACACGCCAACCTGGTATGCACCCACCGACGGCGCGCAGATTAATGTTAAAGCGGTGAGCGGCTGTGCGGGTAGTGGATCGGCCACGTTTCACAAGCTGGTGATTGATCCCAATTTAGTCGGCACCGTCACGGCCGTGGTGATGAACAAAGCCATTTATAAGCAGGGCGAAGGCGTAGGTTTGACGATGCAAGGTATGGCCGGACCGTCAGCATGCTTATGGCGCTTGAGTGTTGATGGCAACTATGCAATCGGCGCGGTTCTCAGCACGCTACATCCTTTGATGCCACCGATTGCGAATGTGGGTCAGTATAGTCCGGGACTGCATACCGTTACTCTTGATGGCCCGCCGAATGCGCCTGCAGCACCTGGCTGTAAAGGCAATGCAACAGCAACCTTCAAGGTTGAATCAATAGACCCGAATGCGCCAACCATTACCAGCGTCACTGCGACGAATGGCGCGCAATTCAAGGCCGGTCAAGCACAAGCAATCACCGTCAGCGGCACGGGCAATTGTCAATATCGGCTTGAGTATAACGATGGATTCAAAAGCAATAATATGCAGGCCACTGCCGTCAATCCGTTACCGCACACACTGAATGTGCACCCCATCAGCAATCCAGGCAACTACATCGTCACCGCCGTCACGCTTGGTAATTGCAATGGTGGATCTGGCGCTGCGTTTAATGTTTCGCCTTAAGCTGCGGGATTAAAAAAATCTTTGGCACGCCTCGTTATGAGGGGTGTGCCGAAGGATAAATCCTGCAATCCGATTCCGCCCCTACACCATTACTTTTTAGACCAAAGAAAACACCAGCAAGTCGCCTGGCATGGATAAAAGTAACGGTAAAGGTGCAGATGCACCCGATAAAAATACCGCACCAGTGTTAAAAACTATAACCGGTAAATCCGCCCTGTTTCAGCCTGACAATGCCGTTGAAAAACGCCGGTTGGTATTCGCGCATATTTCCGGATATTCACAAGGCTAAACACATTCATCGCGCCAGTCGGCCATGGTCGAGCTATCACCTATCGCGATGAATGCCCAAGCCCCAAATCCCATCAAGCCATCAACCAATCAACCCATGCGGTTTTTCTGCATCACCCAACCCTGGCTTGAGGCGACCAACGCCATGTTGGTCGCTGCCTGTGAGGCGCGCGGTATCGACATGGTAATGATGACCCCCGGCCACTTCTGCTATGCACCGTCCGAATTTTGCTAGCCGCGTGACCTGCTCTACTGCGCGGCTACGGAGGTCGCCACGGACCGGCTCGAAAAACTCTTATGGCAGCCAAGCGTCGCCGCTTTTTATGACGACCCACTGTTTGAATGTCTCTTCCCCGGCCTTCTATTTCAGAAAAATGGCATCCCCATGCCACGCACTATTCATGCGCTCACGCGCGAGCGCGCCACGCTGGAAGCCCACGTCAATTTGCTGGGCGGTTTTCCGCTTATCGTCAAAATACCGGGCAGCGAAGGCGGCAAGGGCGTGATCAGTGTCGATAGCTATGCTGCGCTATTTTCGCTGCTGGATTATGTGGGCACCGCACCTATTCTCATGGAATATTTTGAGCATGTGGTTTCATATCGGCTCATTGTTATCGGCAATAACGTCATAGCCAGTGAGGCACGTCATTCCGGCCCCGGTTATTTCCGCACCAACAGTATCGGCAGCGATTCAATCGGCCCGGTCGCAGCGCCACCGGCTGCCATTGAGATGGCACTCAAGGCTGCGCGAGTGCTGCGGATTGAGTTTGGCGGTGTCGATATTCTGGAAAATCAGGATCAAAAACTGTTGCTGGCCGAACTTAATTTCCCCTGCCGTTTCTCCTGCTATTTCTGCTGCTGCTTCGCCGATCAGCAACGTGATTCAGGCATTGATATTGCTGGTGCGATGCTGGATCACTTGATGGCGAAGTCGCGACGGGTCAACCCGCACACTACCCTGATTTGAGATGCCGGGTGATCGATAAAATAATAGTTATCTTATAACCACTTCCGCTGCCGCTGTCGCTATCGCTGCCCAATGGACGTTTACGAAACAACAAAACTCCAATATCCACGGGCTTTTTCAGGCATTTTTGCCCGGCAAGGTCCGTGAATAGCGGAATTTTATTTTATGAAAAATAATTGAATCGTGACGTCCACGAACTAATATCAGGCGACGTTTTGCCAGCCCAATACTAGGCCTACGATACTGACCTACAAAACTGAATGACCCACGAAGGCTCAGGATGGAGTAAGCCCAGGCGGAGGCGGAGGAGGCGGAACGAGAGTTTCGCAATGAGCACCGGTGTAGTGTGCAGTGCCTTGCGGCCATTTTGTGCAAGTACAGGTTCCGTCACGATTTTGGGTGCCGCCGTTTTGGCAATACGCCAGCGAAAGCACTGGTGACACTGGCAGTACCAGCGACGATGTCGGTGCAACCTGCGCATCACATTTAGCGCCGGTGTAATTTGTTTCACATACGCATTTTCCCGCGCCTGCGCTTGTGCGGTCGGCTTTGCCGTGTCCGCTGCATACGGTTTGAGCCCACGTGAGATTCACACTGAACGCTAACAACAGCGGTAAAAATTTCATCAAGTTTTTCATACGATCCTTTCAATTTTTCATTGGAAAAAATTTGCAACTGCAGGATAAAAATATAACTACGCCCAAATATGGGTCGGGATGAATACGCCAAAGGTTCAACATAGGTTCAAAAAAAATCAAAAAATTCAATCCGCAGTTACGGCTACGCGGACTGATGCGTAATTTGCTCACGCAGGGCCTGCATTTTATTCGACGGTTTGATACCCAGCACGAGTGAGAATAATTGCTCACAGCGACGATAAATACGCAGCGCCTCGCTAGTTTGCCTTAACTCAAGACAAATTTCGATGGCGCCTGAATAAAAACTTTCCACCAGGCCATCTTGCAATAATCCGTGCTCGTAAAGCGCCAGCGCTGCTCGCGAGCTTTGCTCATCACCCCTCTGCCGCAGCTGCGAAGCGGTGCGACTAATCGCGCCAATAAACTTGGCGGCATAGCGTTCGCGCGGCGAGATCAGCCAGCTGAAATCAGTTTCACCCGCCAGCAGTGGTCCCCGGTAAAGCGCTACCATTTCCCGATCCGGCATGGTTAAAGGCCCTGCTATGGATGATGTGTTATCAATGCCGGTCAGCGCTTCAAACGCGGCCGTATCGCACCAGACTATTTCGCGATTAAACGATAAGTTGCCGTCGTTAAAGAGCACCGCATTGTCGATGTCGAGCAGCTTACGCAGGCGATGCACGGTGATATCGAAATTGGCTTTGGGATTCTCGATCGCAGCGTCCGGCCATAGCTCGTCAATAATCTTGTCAGCCGGCACGCCGGAAAATGCCGCGGCACCTTCGGCTGCCATCAGCTTCAACAACTCCATCGGTTTTTTTTGCACCTTGCCGGTGATCGTGAAGCGCTCGCCATGACGCTCGACATAGAACGCACCCAGTGCATGAATGCGCAGTGGATACGGCCAGTTTGACGATAGCGAGGCTAGCGAGGATATTGAGAGCGGCGGTGTAAGTTGTCGCTGTCGAATCAGGGTTTTAACAAAATCGGTTTCAATTTTTTCGCTCAAGGCAGCCGCTGCCAATTGGGCCAGTTCACGGGGCAGCATAGTGAAAACCTGCACGGTTTGTTGCTCGCGCAGACGCTGAAAAAACCGGGTCAGCTTCTCAATGCGCGTCGGCAAATGATGATGCAGCGCTTCCATTGCCTCATAGCCTGCGAGTGCCAGATGGCACAGATGCACATGCGCCGGGCTGGCAGACTCAATGGCACGGTGCGCTGGCGCGTACGCCAACGAAAAATTTTGCATCTTCACGTGAACGATTGCCTCAGTCCAGCGATAACTCGAAATCGGTCGCTCCGGCATATGCGACTGCTCAGCCGACTCAATCACACGCTTGATCGAGGCGAGTGCGGCCGGTAAATCATGACGGCGCAACGCAAGCTGGGTTTTCTTGAAATGGCACTGCATGGTATCGGTTGGGCGAATGGGTGACAACCATTGCTCGGCCTGAACCAGCTTTTTTTCGGCGCCGGCAAAATCACCGTTGCGCATCAGGATATCGGCGTGCAGCGAGTCGCGGCCAAACAGCACGCCCGCGAATTGATGCCCGATCGCGATCTCGCTGGCGCTGTCGATGCACTCACCTGCCTGCTTCAGCGCCGTTGCACCGTGGCCCTGCACGTCCATGGTTTGCAGGTGGTAGCAGGCCAGCCAGTAGTACCAGAGTGCGCGACGATAATCGGTAATGCCCGGCGTCTTCAGCAATAACTTGCCGACATTAATCGCTTCCACTTGGCGCTCGCCCGGGCCAAAATTATCAAAGTAGTAAATCAGCAGCGTAACCATGGCGAGGCGCTGGTTAATATCGGTATCAGCATCCAGCAGAGCGAGGCCGCGCAATGCCGCATGCGCCACATGTGGCGATGGCCCCGCGTAAATAATGGCTGCAGCCAGAATGCCGGTGACCGCAATCAGCTCAAGCCCCGCATCCGGAAATTCAAGATCAGGCCGGTATAAAGCAGACAACACCGCCGACCATTGCTCCATATCCTTAAAGCTCCGCCAGCCTGCTGTCATGGCGTCAGCAATGGCGCTGGCGGCAAGCAATTGACCAATCGTATCGCCGCAGCGCAGGTGCGCCTGATACGCGGCTTCGAGCGCGATGCGCGTGCCGGTTTCATCGTAGTGCGTGAGCGCCATGCCTTTCCAGAACGCAATCCAACCCGCACGTTCATGCGCATGCGGCTCCACCAATGCGACCAGCTCGCGCAATAAATCAAGGCGGCTCGCACGCACCCACGCCGGTGCAGAGGCAATCACCGTCGTCACCGCTTCATCAAAC
>ENA-OFCI01000245-OFCI01000245.1-metagenomes-genome-assembly--contig:-NODE-245-length-36165-cov-3.497452_pt1 | contig 36165 bp, 23 predicted proteins | sample MGYA00153391_OFCI01 | MGnify analysis MGYA00153391
TCGGCGCGCCCGCCAGCGTCATTTCGAGTGCTGCACGATACATGTGGCGAAACGCGCCCAGCGCCGGCAACCCTTCCGAAACCCGTGCGCCGGCACAATCCAGATAAAGCAGTAGCGGGGTTTTTTGTGCACCCACGATCCGAAACAAACTCGCTAACTTATCGCACTCTCTGACGCCAATTGAGCCTGAAGCAATTTTGTTTTCTACCAGTGCAATATGCACCGGACGCTCATTTAACGTCCCCCGTCCGAGCGTGAGATTACCCGTCGCCTCGCCCAACGGCGTGAAACCGGTAGTGGATTTTAAAAGCTGTAGCGTTTCAGTGGGCGTCATGTAAGTGGCAAGTTAATAACATGAACCGAAAACCTGATGTCCAGGCACTCACCTCATATCGGATTAGTGGTTCGAGCAAGATTATAGCGCCCTGTTAAACTTGCAAACTTAGTTGACAAACGGCACTGGTGACGACGACAGTCACGATGACGACAACAACAAGCGTAGAGAAAAATAATGGAGCGGGGGTTGAAAACACAACCCGATGCATCATGTTTTTGTCATGCGCTTTTCATCATTTGATTTTTGTCATTTAATTTTCACCACCCACAAGCGTGCCAGATTCTCAATCTCACTAAAAACATGATCGACATGGACACACATCTTAATCTTAGCGTTGACAATATCGACAACCCGCTGCTGCAAACCTGGACTACCCCGTATGCACTGCCTCCGTTTGGCGAGTTTTCAGCGGCTGATTTTCAGCCTGCATTCACGGTCGCGCTGCAGGCACATGATGACGAGCTGGATGCCATTGCGCTCAATCCGGTAGCAGCTACATTTGACAATACCATCGCCACATTCGATAAAAGCGGTCGCCTTTTGAATCGCATTGAAGCCTTGTTTGAAAACCTGACTGCATCCGAGACATCGGCTGCGCTGCAAGCCGTTGAACGCGACATGGCCGCGCCTCTGGCTGCGCACGGCAACGCGGTGTACATGAATGCATCGCTGTTTAAACGCATCGATGATCTGTATCAGCAGCGCATTGGTTTAGGGCTTAATACTGAGCAAGCACGCCTTCTGGAGCGCATTCATCTCGATTTCCTTCGTGCCGGCGCACAGCTTTCAGTCGCAGCACAAGCACGCTACGGCAAAATCATGGAACAACTGGCCGAACTCACGACCCGTTTTACGCAGAATTTATTAGCGGTCGAAGCGGCGTATGAATTGCGGCTCGGGCCGGACGATCTCGCCGGATTACCGGCTGCCGTCATCGCATCAGCCAGGCAAGCCGCGCAAGAACGGGGCACCAAAGAAGGTTACATCATCACTCTTTCACGCTCATTGATAGTGCCGTTTTTAACTTTTTCGGATCGCCGCGATTTGCGTGAGCAGGCATTCAAAGCCTGGACTCAGCGCGGCAGTCAGAGCCCTGAAGTGGAAACGAGCACCGACACCAACACAAGCGCAAATAATAGCTCGTCAGGTGAAACTGACAATCTGCTGGTCGCGGGTGAAATCATGAAGCTGCGTCTTGAACAAGCACAGTTGCATGGTTTTGACAATTATTCTGACTATGCGCTCGCCGACATGATGGCCGGCACACGACAAGCTGTCGATGATTTGTTGATGCGACTGTGGACACCCGCCAAATTAAAAGCCGCAGCAGAATGCGCGGCACTAAAAACCATCGCAGGCGATGATCACATTAAAGACATTGCAGCTTGGGACTGGCGCTATTATGCGGAGAAAGTTCGCGCCGCCCGCTATGATTTACGGGATGCCGAGATCAAACCTTATTTTCCGCTGCATCGCATGGTCGAGGCGATATTCGATTGCGCACAACGCTTGTTCGGCATTCGTTTCACCGAGCAGCCCAACATCAAGTCGTACCATCCGGATGTCAAAACCTACGAAGTCCACGATGCTGATAACAAACTGATCGGGATTTTCCTGCACGATAATTTTGCCCGCGCCACCAAGCGCGGCGGCGCGTGGATGAGCGTCTATCGCTCGCAGAGCAGGATCGACGGCGAGGTTATGCCGATTGTGGTCAACAACAATAATTTCGCTAAAGGCGAGCCGACGCTGTTGAGCTTTGATGATGCACGCACCCTATTCCATGAGTTCGGCCACGGCCTGCATGGCCTGCTTTCAAATGTGCATTACGAACGTCTGGCCGGTACCCGCGTGCTACGCGATTTTGTTGAACTGCCGTCGCAGTTGTTCGAACACTGGCTCAGCGAGCCTGAGGTACTCAAGCGCTTCGCCCGACACTATCAAACTCACGAGCCGATTCCCGATGAGCTCATAGCCAAACTCAAGCAAGCTCGCACCTTTAATCAGGGCTTTGAGAATGTCGAGTTTGTCGCTTCAGCGCTGCTCGATATGGCGCTGCATAGCCGCCGCAATATGGACGGACTTGATCTCAATGAATTCGAAACCGAACAGCTCACGCGACTTGGCATGCCCAGAGAAATCGTCATGCGGCATCGCTTTGCGCATTTCCAGCACTTGTTTTCTGGCTCAAGCTATGCGTCCGGCTATTATGTTTATCTGTGGGCTGCGGTGCTCGACGCCGACGGATTTGAAGCCTTCACCGAAGCCGGCGATCCGTTTGATCCCGTAATTGCCAAGCGACTGCTGAAATATATTTATGCAAGCGGCAATACCAGGCCACCGATGGAAGCCTATCGCGCGTTTCGCGGCAAAGAACCCACCGTGACGGCGATGTTGCGCAAGAAAGGCTTGTTGGAGGATTGATTGCGCTACAATCATCAACCTTGATTCGGGCATCAAACCCTAGCATCGGCGGGTGTTTCACGGCATAAATGCCTCAAGCGGCACGTCAATAGGTGACTTTGACTTTTAAATGATGATTTTCTGCGCGAGCTAGCCACCACACCAATAAAATTAAAACACCCTGCAGCACGAGACGCATCCACAATGCCGCCTCACTGAAATCCGGATAGAGCGCCGGATGTAGCGCCATTTGAATGTGAACCGGGCTGACCGCAATCATCAGTGCGATCATGCCCCACGCTGCGAGTCGTTCAATGCGCCGAAAAAACAGCATGACACCGAGCAATATCTCAGCCACACCGCTCACATAAACCAGTGCAACGTGCCAAGGCAGATAAAGATAAGGCGGCATGATGCTCACATAAAAATCTGTATGAATAAAATGATTTGCACCGGCAATTACAAAGCTTGCGCCAAATATCCACTTCAGTATTGCTCGTAAGGGTTGCATGCGTTTGGGTTGTGCTTAATCAATGCGTGATCGCCGATATGGTCGAAGATGCGGACGAAGCAGCACCTTCATCCAGCACAAACTGCGCAACATCATCCAGTACCGGCGCTATGCGGCGCAGCGGCCACGCGAAGGCGCCAATCAACGAAGCGTGACTGGCGCCGGAATATACCTTCAACGTGACCGGCACACCCGCCGCACGCAACTTTTCGGCGAGTTGTTTGGTGTTACGTTCCGGGTTGACGACATCATCGGTGGCGGGCACGCCCAGAAAAGTGCGTGGCGCGGCTTTGGTAACGTAGTCAATTGGTTGCGAGCCAGTTGGATAATCAGGATGATTAAATACCGGCTGTGCCTGCTTATTGGTCATCGGAAAAAAATCATAGGGCCCGGCTAAACCGATCCAGCCCGCCACTGCCGACGGCTTAACGCCTGCTGCCGTGAGCCAGCGCGGATCGAGTGTCAGCATCGCGGCGTTATACGCACCGGAGCTGTGACCCATTAAATACAAACGTTTGGTATCGCCACCGTAGCGCGACACCTCACGCTGCGCCCAGGCGACGGCGAGCGCACAGTCGTTAAGAAAATCCGGATAGCGAACCTGGGGATAAAGCCGATAATCCGCCACGATGACGAGAATGCCTTTGGCAGCCAATGCTTCGGCAACGAAGCGATAACTGGCACGATCCCCGCTAACCCACGATCCACCAAAGAAAAATACCACCACCGGAAAGCTGGCTTGCGCAAATTGCGCAGATTGCGGGGGCAGCTTGGGTTGATACAGATCCAGCTTGTTGCGCGCATCTGGACCGTATTCAATATTAACTGTTGCGCTATAGGTGTCGGTGGTCGTTAACCCATTAACAATTTTCAACGGCGAGCATGCCGAAACAATCACGGCCAATATCAGCAGTGCAATAACAACCAGTGTCATACGCAACATGTTTTTTTACCCACAGAGAAAATATTTTTTGCATTTCATAACTCACAAGCGCCATACCGCGAAATAAATAACGGCTGCGAAGTCATGATGGCCAAATAACCTACGGGGCTGGTTGTGATGTGAATTCTTTCGACGATGCAGATTTGCCAGTCGCCCTCGGCTTTATGGATTTATTCGATGCTGCGGGAGGTGCTGTAGACTTTTTTGCCTTGGACGTCATATCACTCGTTTTCACGCCCGCGTCGGATTTGGCCTGACTGATAAGCGCGGCACAATTGCTGTCCTTATTTTTACCAAAATCAAGCAGCGGTATTAACGCGCCGATGCCAGCCGTGGCCGCACCCAGTGCAGCTGCGAGACCGCCGCGAATAATGGCACCGCCTAATTCAGGCCGCACCGCCGGGTTCTTGAATGTGCCCGCAATGTTGACTGGGCCACGTAAACTTGCCAGGCTAAATCCTTTCGAGCGAGACACTAGCCTGATGTGTAGCGATTCATCAATAAAATTGATATCGCCACTGCCGGTCACATTAACCTTGGGCGTATCAAGCACCAAATCCTGCACGATGAAATCGCCGTTAACCGCTTTAAAATTGCCGACCATGCAACCAATCGGCGTTTGTTTATCGCCGGCGAGAAGCAGCCTGAGCGAATTCGCAATATCGAGGTTCGCGAGCCGCAGCGATAATTCACCAACCGAGCCACCGTCCATAATCAACGCGGCTTCGCCGTTTGAAGAGCCAAGCAATTGCGCCATTGAATTACCCTTGCCTACCAACTTGGCACGGCCACCCATCGTGCCCGTATCAGCCGAGGCGAGCTTGGAATTTGGAAACATCTGATCGAGCCTGAGTCCTTTGGCGACAATGTCTGCGCGGGTGGTGATATTTTTCTGGCTTCCGTCCATTTCTATTTGCGACACCAGATGTCCGCCGGCCATCCAAAAATCGAGCGGCTTGAGTTTAAGCACTCCGTTGTTGACAAGAAGATGAGCACTCATTTTCTCAAGTGGCATGGATTCAGTCACGATGTGTTCACCGCGAAAAAGCACGTCCATGTCTGCAGCCTGTATTTTTTCAAGGCTGAAAGGCTCGGTCGGCATCAACCTGTCGCTGGGTGGTGGCGCCTCGCTGCGCCGGGTGCCACGATCCGCGCCAATGAAACCGCCAAGGTCACGCATCAGTAGTTTTTGCGAGACCAGGTTAGCGGTTATTTTTTGCGGCTGCTGGCTACGATCAACCGCAAAATCACCACTGATGTCACTTTGTCCCACGACGCCTTTAAAACGGCGAAAAGTCCATACCTGGTCGGCATGATCCAGAAACCCGGCGAGCTTGTAAGCAGGTGTTGGCGGAATCGGCACGCCGATAATCGGAAACAGTAACGCCAAATCGCTGCCTTCCAGTTTGAAGTTCAGCTGCTCGGATTTGAGATTCAAGGGGTCAACCAGCGTGCCATCAATACTAGCTTTGGTGGTCCCCATCATGGCCGCTACCTGCAGCGGATAAGGATGGGTGGCATCGCGCACACTCAATAGCGCCCCACCTCGTCCCTGTAGTGACATGGGCATACCTTTAAAACGTCCTTTGCCCGTCACCTCAAGGCGAAAATCAGATTTATCGGTGCCATCGGCCAAGGTTTTGACAGCCATCACGAGGTCAGTATGGTGTTTTAGATCGCGATAGGTCGCGCTACCTTGATCAATCGTCAGCGCACCAATCTCCGGAAATTCCATTGGCTTGCGCTTTGGGTTAAAAATCCAGTTAGGCGCGCCATCGCTATCTATTTCGAGCCAAACGCGAGGCTCGGACAACGCTATTTCCGGCAATACCACATGCCCACCCAGGAGCTTCAAGAGATTAACCCTGAAATCGAGGCGCTTGATCTGAGCCATATTGGGCTCATCGCTGTCAGCCTTATTGCCGAGCACGATATCGTTGGCGATGATGCGTGGGTGTAACGAAAGGTGCACCGTCAGATCGCCATTAATCGCAAAGCTTCTGCCGGTTAGGGCAGTCACCCTTTGCGCTATCGGGCCACGCAATAAGTTCCAATCAAAAAAAATGATGATCATCACGATTAACGTCAACAACAGTAGCGTGGCGACGGCAGCACGTACCCACCATTTATGCGAACGCAAACCCTTGTTGGGGGGAGGCAAGGTGTCAACTTTAATAGTTTCAGGATGCTTGGAAATCATGCGTTGAAGTTCTCGAATCTTTTATGGGTTTTGTCTTTGCCGTGCAGACTGTCGGAATTAACATTCATAGGCCACATTGTCAGAAGGTCAAAAATACGTTGGCCCGCCAAAATATGCGGTGCGGTAACGAACATAAGGTTAAAACTCAGCAGTAATTTGACCACACCCTTTTTAATGCCAAAGCGCTGAGCTGAGAACAAACGGGCTTCATTATCGATCCGCCATATTGTCGCAGTCAATTTCGCTAAGGCGTCATCAAACCGACACACTGCGCAGGCAGGATTGTATCGATTAATGCTGAACCAAAAATATCCCGTCCACATTTTTCATACGGGAATCTTGCCCTGTGAATAATCCATTCCCTTCTCACCAGTCACATCGTCATTTCCTGCAAATGCTGGCTGGCGCGCCCATGCTTTCTTTGGCGTCTTCACTGTCAGCGGTTACGCTACTGACAGGTTGTAACAGCGGCAGCGATAACCGCTTTGTAGATAAGCCGAGTTTCAATAACGTCAGCTTCCAGTCCATGGCCGCACCCAACATGGTAAACCCTGCGACAATGGCCACGACCTAGGTAAGCTAAACCCTGAGGCGCGGTCTATGCGCAAACTCTGCGCGGCGGTCAAGCTGACAAGAGCGGCATCGCAATACCGAGCGAATGGGTGCCGGTTGATATGACCGCCGTACCTGCGCTCATCAGTGAAGACCTCGGCGGCGGTAAATTCAAGCAGCAGGACATGCTGGGTAACTTCGCCAATGCAGAAAAAATCGCGACCCCTGACAATTTGAAGTTTTCCGAGAAGATGCGCACACTGTTCATCGGCGAAGACAGCAATACCCATGTCAACAATTTTCTGTGGGCTTACAACGTGGATACCAAAGCATTATCGCGGGTGCTGTCATGTCCTGCGGGTGCGGAATCAACCGGACTACATGCGGTGGACGAAATCAACGGCTGGACTTACATCATGAGTAATTTTCAACATCCAGGTGACTGGGAATCGCCTTTACACGATATTGTAAAACCAATACTGGATCCTTTGGTTCGCGCTAATTTCAAAGGCCGCTTTGGCGCTTGTGTAGGCTATCTCACGGCTGAAGCGGCACAGATAAAGCTGTCCAAGTAGTTCTGTCATCCGGTTTTTGTTTGTCTTTGCTGCAGGCCAGCCTGGTGTTTCGAGCTGGCCTGCACCGTTTCGGTCAGCCATAACAGGGCGGTAAACCCACAAATTCTGCTACGTTACTCAGGGGATTCCCAACCCCACATACAAATATGCAACAATCCCTAGCTTGGGAGGCATAATCTCGCTGAAAGCGTCAGCGTTCCAAATATGCCGCCGTCTATCAAAAAACGATTAGCCCAATTTAACAAATGGCTTTTCACAAAAAAACATAAGCGGGGAAGCAAAATGAACGCCAAGTTTGATATCAGGCAGATCTGGACAAAATATTTTTCTTCTATCAACGTCGCGATCCGCGCCGGGCTCGGCATCGCCATCGTTGCTCTGTTTGTTCTGAACTATATACTCGATGAGCCAGTGACTTTTTTTCAGCGGCTAGAGCTTCAAACCTATGACACCCGTTTGCGGGCTACCATGCCGGAAACAATTGACCCCCGTATTGTCATCATCGATATTGACGAAAAAAGTCTGGCCGCTGAGGGTCACTGGCCGTGGGGTCGGGACAAAATGGCACTTTTAGTCAAGAAACTGTTTGATGATTACAAGACAAAGGTGGTCGGATTCGACATACTTTTTCCGGAAGCAGATACCAGTTCGGGCCTGCAAAAATTAGAATCCCTAAGCAAAAATGAATTGAAATCCAACACAGAATTTCAGGAAAAATTAGCCCAAATTCGTCCCTCGCTCGATTTTGATGCGCGCTTTGCCGATGAAATAGCGAAGCACTCGGTGGTATTGGCGTTTGCAGCTGGCAGTAACCAAAGCAACGATAAGTCAGCATCTCTTGAATTAGGGGTATTGCCGGCATCTACTTTCACCAGCAGCACCTTTAATGGCAAGCCTTTTTTCTCACAAGAAATTAGCGGCTACAGCGGCAACCTAAAACCCCTACAGGAATCTGCCTCCGCGACCGGCCATATTTTGCCGCAAATAGATTTTGATGGTGTACTGAGGCGAGTGCCGATCTTTATTAAATATAAAGACGGCTTTTATGAATCGCTTTCAACTGCGGTTTACCGAACCTATCTTGATAACGAAGCAATCCGCGTCAAAATGCGTGACGATGAGGGTGATGGAATTGCACGTCTGGACAATGTTCAGTTTGGTAACAAAACGAAAGTTTCCATCGATGATGACGGTACCGCGCTCATTCCTTACCGTGGTGGCTCGCCGATGTTTCGCTATATTTCCGCAACTGATGTACTGCAGGGGAAACTAACAACGAGCGAGCTCGACGGGAAAATTGCACTCGTTGGCGCCTCGGCTCAAGGCCTGTTTGATTTACGCAATACGCCGGTTGATCGGATTTATCCGGGGGTCGAGAGCCATGCCAATATGATCTCCGGCTACCTGGATAACAATATTAAACGCAAGCCCCACTTTGAACCAGCCATCAAAATATGCATGATTTTGTTAATCGGCTTGATACTTGCCATAGCCCTCGTAAAACTGAATCCTGTATGGTCAACGGTTACGGTGCTGGCAACCGCCGCGCTGCTGATTGCGTTTAACCTGTACTGGTGGGGCCAAAATCTGATACTGCCGCTGGCGATGCCGCTGCTCATGATCGGCATACTTTACCTATTCAACATGGCTTACGGCTTTTTCATTGAGGCCCGTTCCAAGCGCCAGATCACCGGTATTTTCGGCACCTATGTACCGAGAGAATTGGTGGAAGAAATGGCTAAAAATCCAGCCAACTATTCCACTCAAGGCGAGAGCCGCGACATGACGGTGCTGTTTTCCGATGTGCGTAATTTCACGTCCATTTCCGAAGGCTTGTCTGCAACTGAACTTACTGCGATGATGAACGACTATCTCACGGTGATGACCGAAACGATTCAGGTACAGCGCGGCACCATCGACAAATATATCGGCGATGCCATTATGGCGTTTTGGGGTGCGCCACTGAAGGATGAAAAGCATGCAGAGCACGCGCTTTTGTCGGCGCTGGCCATGCAAAAAAGGATCAAGGAAATAGGCCCTGAATATCTCAAACGCGGCTGGCCGAAACTGGAAATCGGCGTGGGTCTTAATTGCGGGATTATGAGCGTCGGCGATATGGGCTCCACATTCCGTCGCGCGTACACGGTGATGGGCGATGCTGTCAATCTGGCTGCGCGACTTGAAGGGCAGACCAAGGAATATGGCGTTGGTATTCTAGTTTCTGAAAATATTGTCAACACTGTGCCGCTAGTGGTCTATCGCGAGCTTGATCGTATTCGCGTCAAGGGTAAATTGGAGCCCATCAGCATTTTTGAACCGGTAGGAATGAAAGGTGAAATTGTCGATCAGGTGCTCGATGAAATTGAGCGTTTTCACCGCGCCCTGGATCGTTATAAGGAGCAGCGTTGGGATGATGCGGAGCGGCTGTTGACGGTGCTCGCGCAATCCGATCCGCAGCGTAAGGTTTATAAAGTCTATCTCCAGCGCATTGCGAATTTCAAGATCAACCCTCCCGGCAAAAACTGGGACGGCGTGTTTGTGGCGATGACCAAGTAATATTTTTATGCCGGTTAATTGGACTTTCTGTATGGGTGTGCATTTGAGTGTGCGATTGGGTGTGCGATTAAGCAGACTTTGTGAATAGGCAGAAGCGAGAACACTATCGATGATTGCCTATCCTCATGAAACACCGCCGGCACCTGGTGAATCCATTCTGGTCGCACCCGGTATTTACTGGATTCGCATGCCGCTGCCGTTCAAGCTCGATCACATTAATTTATGGTTGCTGGAAGACCATGATGCGGATGGCGATGTGATGGGAGATGTGGCAGGGGACGGCGGAGGTGAAATTAAAGGCCGAGGCTGGACGATTGTCGATACGGGCTATGGCATGGCCCAGACTCACACATGGTGGGAACGGCACTTTGTTGAGACTATGCAGGGCTTGCCCGTCAAGCGCATTATCGTTACCCACTATCACCCCGACCATGTCGGCTGCGCGGCATGGCTGCATGAGCGTACCGGCGCACCGGTATGGATGACGGCCACTGAATTTTTATCAGCTCACGCGGCGGCCGAAGACACATCAGGCTTTGACCGCGCCACTACGGCTGCGCTTTTTATAGCACACGGACTCGCCCGCATTCGTCCTGATTTTGCGGCGGCGCAAAATGAACGTAGCAATGCTTACAAACGCGGTGTCCCGACGCTACCCCGTCAATATCATCGGCTTATTGACGGCGACAGCTTGCGCATTGGTACGCGGCAATGGACGGTGAAGACCGTCTTGGGTCATGCGCCTGAGCATGCAGTACTGTTTTCGACCGGCTCTTCAACTGACTCTTCAACCGGTGACAGTGTGCTGATTTCGGGCGATCAGGTGCTTCCACGCATCACCACCAATGTCGGCGTGTGGGGCAATCAGCCGGAAGCAAATCCGCTCAAGCAATTCCTTGACAGCATGGATAAATTTTCACCGTTGCCCGCAGCGACGCTTGTATTGCCTTCGCATGACCGTGTATTTACGGGTGTACATGAACGAATTGCACAGTTGGCGCTGCATCACGAACAACGGCTGGCGGAATTAATGGTGGCTATTCGTGAACCTAAATCAGCGGCGGAAATTTTACCCGTACTGTTCAAGCGCGAGCTGGATAACCATCAACTGGTGTTTGCAATGGGAGAGGCCATCGCGCATTTACATTATCTTTGGTATGCGGGTCGTGCCAAACGAATACAAGCTGAAAACGGGATTTACGTCTTTCAGGCCATTGCATAAGGCGAGCAATGATTAATCCGCGGGCCGCTCAATCGCCGGCAGCCTTATTGTGAATGTGGTGCCACTGCGCCGGACATGTTCAGTGGTAGCAATCGCTGCGCTTTCAACAGCATCCCCCAAAGCGGCTGTTTTACTCTCCACTGAAATAGACCCGTTATGACGTAACACGACGGTCTTCACGAATGCCAGGCCCAGACCTATGCCTTCTTCTTCGGGTTGTCCTTCCTGCCGAATGCGGGCAAAACGAGTAAAGAGTTTTGATATATCGGCCGCTGCAATCCCGTAGCCTTGATCGGAAATTTCCATGATCCACGATGCAGATTCCAGATGCAGCCGACAAGACACGGTGGTGTGCGAGGGGCTGTATTTAATGGCATTGGACAATAGATTCACCAGCATTCGTGTGAGCAAATCACGATCGCCACTCACCCAAGCCTCATCCATGGGAACATCACTCACCACCTGAATATTCTTCGCCATAGCCAGCGACCAGCCATCCTCGGTGGCATCCAGCAACAGCTCACTCAAATCCAGCGGATCGAAATCCTGCGGCCTGGATCGTTCCGCTTGAGCCAGCCGTAGAAAATCATCGGCCAGCGTCAGGGTACGGCGCGCGTAACGGCCAATCCGATCGTGCAGTTTTTCGTTTGTCATGCTGCCTGGATCATCGCGCTGCATTTCCAGCAGCGTGAGAATGGATGCCTGCGGTGAACGCATATCATGCGACAGGAAGCGCAACGCCTCGTCACGACGGCGCTCGGATTCGCGCAGCGGTGAAATATCCGTCAGCGTCACAATCGTCGCGGTATGTACACCGCTGTTTGTAAACGATGGCGCTATCTGCACCAGATACTCATGATCATCGCGACCTGAAGCCTCTACCGTAATCACGCTCATATCGTTCGCGACACCGGCCCACAGCTGTCGCCAACTGCGGTTTTCATGATGGTGAATATCGGCCATGAGGTTAAATACATCGAGTCCATTCAGTGGCTGCGACTTTGATCGTTGTAACTTCGATGGCTGCGACTTCATTAGCAGCTTCTGTTGCGCTGACGTTTCCGTTGGCAATACAACACCGGCACCAAACAAACGATCCGCACTGGTATTGGCCAACATCACTTTGCCGTTGAAATCCGTTACCAGCGCGGCCGCCGGCAAGCTTTCAATACTGTTGACGACAAATCGGTTCAGGTTTCTCAGCCGCTGGGTAGCCTTACGTAACGCGACAATGCGCTGCTCGACCACATCAGGCACGAAGATGATGGGGGATGGTGGTAGTGATGAAAGCGCCTGCGTTGTTTCTAACGCGACTATACTTGGCTCGCGTTCCAGGCTGGCGAGTTCCTCATTGAGGTAGCGTTGGGTGGCTTCAAGTTTTCGCCAGCTCCAGATTGGATAGGCCAAGACTAAACCAAACAGCAAAGGCACGGGCGGCGCCCATATAGCGCCGTAGCGAAATAGAAGCAGGGTCGACAAAATAATAGCGATGCCCAGCATCGCGGTAAGCGCAATAGACTGACGAGGGCTTAGCCACAAATACGCCAGCATTAAACATAGCAGAATGCAGATGCTGAGCGTAGCTGACAGCCGCAGCGACATGCGTCTGAGATCAACACCTTCGCGTAACGCCTGCAGCACATTCGCATGAATTTCAATTCCCGACATCGCCCTTTCAAGGCCCGAAACAGGTGTCGGAAATTCATCGCCCAAACCCGATGCGGTCATGCCCACCAAGACGATTTTATCTTTGAAGAATGTGGGCGGGTAATCGCCGCGTAGCACTGCAAAATAAGGCAGCGCCTTGAAATGTCCCGGCGGCCCAGCGTAAGGAATTAAATAAGCGTGATCGGCTGCCCATAAAATTCCACGCGCGCGGTTATGTGGCACAGACTCGCCGGGCAATGCAATGGAATTGGTCCAGCGTTCAGGCTCCGCGACCGCGAGCGCCGCCAGTGCCAGCAGATCATGGCGCGGATACGTCATCCCAGCGCGCAAAAAAACCATGCGCACCACCCCGTCTGAATCAAACTGCGTGGTGATGTGTCCGAGCCGGGCTGCGGCCTGAGAAAATTCTGGTATGGGTTGCGATTCACCCGTCAAATTTTCATCGCTGGTGCGGGCAGTTATAGGCAACACTACCCGTTGATTATGCTTTATGGCTTGGGCCAACAACATATCACTGGGCGCATCTCGCTGATCCGCCTCGGACAAAATAACATCCAGCGCCACTACTTTTGCACCTGCCGTTGCCAGGTATTCGAGCAGGGTTGCATGGATGTTTCGCCGCCATGGCCAGCGTCCAAATTGCCGCAGGCTTTCTTCATCAATACCGATAATCACAATATCGTGCTGCGCGGGACGCTGCCAGAGGCTGATTGCCTGATCATAAAGGGTTTGATCAAGGCGGGAAAACCATTCGCCTCGCAGTGAAAACAATACCACTGACGACAGCAGCAGCAAAATCACTAACCACTCACGAATGACCGGATGACGTAGGGTGTTCAGGACAGCAGGAATTTTCACGCGCACGCTGAGCGCAAACATGACATCAACATGACATGCACTTTACGAGCCTCAGCCTTAACTTTAACGGCGCGAGCTTGACAGCGGAGCAACCACATTCAGAATATTGAACCGTAGATTTCAACCTGGACGGTATCACTCCACACACCTTTATATTCCGTGGCGGCGTCAGTTGATTTTACGACGGGCTTATCGACTGCGCGGACTCTAATGTAGTAGACATTTTTTGCCAGTCCGTCGATGACTACTTCGGTTTTATCAACTACACGATCTGCCACGATTTTACTAAACCGCTCGGTTCGTGATAACTGGAATTGATAGAATTGCCCGGGTTTTCCACTCCAGGAGAAGCGTGCATCACCACCTTTAATATTGGGGATATCAAGCTTGATGGCGGCATCGCGCACCATAAAAAATTGAGCTTCGCTAAACGGTCCTACATCACCATTGCCTCGCACGCTGGCCACACGCCACTGATATTGGTCGGGTGCCAATGGTGTTTCAAGTGTAAATACACGGCCCGCTATTATTTTTTTATTGATAAAAGGCGTGGTGAAAGCGGCGTTATGATCAATTTGGATGAGATACCCGACGGCCTCTGCTGCGTTTACCCATTCAAAGCGAGCCTGGCCGGAACTTACTTGAGCATTATCTGCCGGGTACAAAAGCAATGGCGGCCTGGGAGTGGCTTTGAGGAGCAAAGATTTAGTAGCATCTATACCTTCCAAACCATTCTGGTCAAACCCTCGCACCCGCAAAAACAATTGACCATCTGGCAGATTTACCAAATCGATCATGGGCAACATAGCGGTCACATCCATAATCAAATTCGTAAATGCCGCATCGGTAGCGACCTGCCCTCGATAGCCCTGCGCGAGCGCTAGCGCCGGGAATTGAATACGAATCTGCGGTTTTGATGCAACCGTGGCCACCGCGCTTAAATCAGGCGCGGGCAGCAACGAAATAGGCGCGGATGGCGGCTTGCCCGCTTCAACCACCGTACCGAAGCCAGCTGGTAGCGGCAGTATCTTTGCCTGACCCGTTGAGCCGACATCAACCATGCCCTCCACTACTTCGCTCAATGCACGACGTCCGGTGTCATCGCTGCCCACACGAAATACCGTGCCACGAACGCCCATGTTGGAAGTGGGCGTACGAATTTCATAACGTGCACCGGACCCTTTTTGCTTGGTCACGCTGGTCTCGACGCGGCCTTGTTCCAACTTCACCACGGTATCGCCCACGCCACCGGTATTAGCAAGCTGACGCGCATTTTCAAGCTGAATTGACGATTTTGACTGCACCTTGAGTATCGAGCCATCGGCAAGGCGAATGCTGACAAAGCCGTTGCTGCCGGTTTTAAGTTTGTCGCCTTCGCCTACGCGGCTACCGACCGCCAACACCCCATTGCTTGATTCCACTTGTCCCTGTAGCGCGATCACTTCAGCATTGATAAGCTCGGTGCGCATTGACGTAACAGGAATCTTGATGCGCGTGCCCACCGGAATACGGTTAGGGTTTTCGATTTTATTGACCGACTTTATGGCCTGCCAATCCTTACGTTTAATTAAATAACGGTTGGCGATACCGATCAAGGTATCGCTCTGTAACGCAGTATGAATATAGTAGCGAGGCTCTTGCGCTTTAAGGCCACTGCTGAACCATAGGCTCAAGCTCAGAAGCAGCAGATAAAGCGCCCTATACATCGGCCTAAAATTGAGCATGGGGGTTTTCATTGAAAGAACAATTATCTTAATAGCCGACGGCAATGGATACACTCAACAGACGCTTGTATATCGATATCCGTACCGGCATCGGTACCCGATGCCGGTATCCGTTAAATAGCAGGTTTGTCGGCAACCGTAACGCGCTCAAGGCGGTAACCAAAATTGTAGACTGGCGTCAGCCTTATACCGCGCTCTGATCCCAATTCAAGTTTTTTACGGATTCGGCTGATATGCGTATCGACCGTACGCGACTGAACCTCGGCACTACGGCCCCAGACGCTTTCAGAAATGTGGCCCCGGGACAATAAACGACCTATATTTCTAAACAAAAATAATGTGAGGTCGTATTCTTTGTCGGTCATTTCAATATCATTGCCATCAAAATTAACCAAGCGATTCACCACATCAATCCGATAAGGCGCGATCTCAACTGCATCGGTTTCTGCCGCTTTCGGGCGCGCGCGCCTCAATAACGCTTCTACCCGTGCCAGCAATTCCAGACGACGTACGGGCTTGATCATGTAGTCATCTGCGCCGTTAGTCAGCGCGGAAACAATATCTTCTTCGGAATCGCGACTGGTCGCAAATAAAACCGGCGTGGTACATTGCTGTTTTTCACGCAGCCACTTGAGCACCTCTTCGCCTGAGAGATCGGGCACATGCCAATCGAGAATAAATAAATCATAGCTTTCACGCCCGGCCTCGCGCACGATAGCTTTGCCTGACACAAAATGATGGATTGTATGACCCGCTCCCTCCAGCCATTGCAGCATCGCAGATCCAATATCGACATCATCTTCAAGCAATGCAATTCTCATGAAATATCTTTCCGCTCAGGTTTTGTTGCAATTATTTTAGTCGGAATATGCAACCGCAGTACATTTAATACTTTTTCAATTGCTTTTTGTATTGCGACCCGTAATCAAATAAAAAAATAAACTCCCCTATCCACGGGCATCTTCAAGCTTTTTTGGCTGAAACGGCAAGCTGGACGGGCACTTTGCCTGACCGATAATAAGTTCGTTTTTTATCAGCGCATCGCCAAGGAATGGTCTCAAGGCAAATTTTTCTGCCGATATTTTTGCTCGTATTTATCATTTAATTTAGTTTGACGATCACTTAATTCGAGCTCACGACCTTGAATATAAATACGCTCCACCTTGGTACGAATATCCAGCGGGTCGCCATTGGTCACAAAGAAGCTGGCCAGTTTACCGACCTCCAGAGAACCGAGGCGATCTGCTGCACCCAAAATTTGTGCGGGGTATAAAGTAATCGCTTTCAATGCTTCATCGCGAGGCAAACCATGTGCCGCAGCGGCAGCCGCCTCAAATGGCAAGTTGCGCTCCGTTGCAGCATCAAACTCACTGCCTGATCGCGCAATACAAAAGCGTACCCCGGCTTCGTAGAGCTGGGCGGCCAGACGAAATGGCGCATCGGTATCATCGCCGCGACGCATCGGCAGACGGTAGACGCCACCGATAATGACGGGCACTTGCCGTTCTTTTAGCAACGCCGCGATACGCCACGAATCCATGCCGCCGACGATAATCAAGCTGAATCCAAATCGCTCCGAGAGACCCAGCGCATAGCGAATTTGTGGCAGCTCGTCGGCTTGCATAAACACGGGCCGCCTTCCGGCTACGACGGGCAACATCGCTTCCCAGCGGCTATCCAGGGGCGTGGCGGCATCACTCGCGCGTGCCTTGGCGTAGGCGTTGGCAGCCTCAAAAGCATCTTCCAACATCTGTAACCGTTGCGCGGTCATGCGCTGAATATCATCCAGTCGCGCTGGCGCAAGATTGGGAAATAATGCTGCGTTCAAACGCATCGTGGGTAATGCAATATGCAGACCGACTTCGGGAATCAAACCCATCTCTTCGAAGTTCCAGCCATCCAACTGCAGCAGCGCCGAAGTACCGGCCACCAGTCCCGTCGCACTCCCGCGTGGCACTGAAAGCGCGGCCAGCACGCCGTTCGCACGCGCAACCGGGATCAGCTCGCTATCTGCATTCACCGCGACCAGTGCACGCGCATTGGGGTTGATGACGCCGGTTTCGCTAGTATCAATCGTGCCGCGCACGGACTCTACCTCGACTAATCCCAATGCCGTATTCGCGCCAATCAAACCCGGGTAAATATGCTTACCGCGCATTGAAATAACTTGCGCGCCCGGCGGCGTTGCGACTTCTGTCGCACTACCAATAGCGACGATACGGCCCTGGTCAATCAGCATGCGGCCATTGCTGATCACCGGCCCGCTGACCGTGTGCAAGCTGGCATCAGTGATGAGAATCGCCTGACGTTGGGGTGGTGGCGGGATATTGGGGGTGGCGTGGGCGTTCAGTATGGCCAAACACGAAGCCGATGCTGCCATCGCCAATGCCAACAGGAAGGTTTTTTTCATGCGCAGTGCTGTGGCGCGCAGCGCGTCCGAAACATAAATGGATTTCATCGTCCGTCCTCCGTGCATTCATGCCACTGCCCGCCGCTCCAGTAGCCATCGCGGTAGTGGCTGGACTGGTGCAGCCAATTTTGAAAAGCCAAATATTCCATCAAGCCAGAGACTGAGGTTAGCGAGGCTGGAGGTGCAGACGCGAGATTAGCCGATGCGCCTGCGGCTTCAGCACTATTGGGTCGTGCCATATTCATTCGCGCCATATTCATTCCCGCCATACGCATTGGCAATGCTTTAGCAATCAGCCGCTCACGCTCTCGTTTAGCGCTTTCACGCAAGCTGGCATCGGTACGCAGATCAAAAAAACGTTGGCCTTCAATCCAGGTTTCTTCGGCCCGCGCTTGAGTGGACAATGGGTTGTCGCTCCAGATTACAAAATCCGCATCTTTGCCTACTTCAAGCGAGCCGGTACGCTGATCTATACGCAATTGTCTTGCGGCGTTAATGGTGACAAATTTGAGCGCTTCGGCTTCAGCCATGCCGCCGTATTTAACCGCCTTGGCTGCTTCAGTATTTAAGCGGCGCGCCAGTTCATCGCTGTCGGAATTAAAGGTCATGAGCACGCCAGCTTTATGCATGATGGCACCATTGGTCGGGATCGCATCAAGCGCTTCCATTTTATAGCCCCACCAATCAGAAAATGTTGAGCCCCCTGCCCCAATACTGGCAATCGCGTCGGCCACTTTATAACCTTCGAGCACATGCTGGAAAGTGGCAACGGTAAACCCAAACTCTTTCGCCAATTTTACGAACATTAAAATTTCATCAGCCCGATAAGAGTGAATATGAATCACGCGCTTCTTGTCGAGAATTTCAACCAGCGTATCAAGCTGCAAATCACGGCGAGGCTCGGCTGTTTTTGCCTCATTTTTTTCGGCCGCTCGCCAGGTATTCCAGCGCTGCTGGTACAGCCGCGCCGTCTGGAAACCATCACGCATGATTTGCTCAACACCCATGCGGGTTTGCGGGTAACGTGCGTTGGCGCGATCCGTGATTCCCCAGTTGGATTGCTTCACGTTTTCACCGAGCGCGAACTTGATGCCGGGCATCGCACCGATAAACTTCAAGCCTTCCGCATCGCTGCCCCAGCGCATTTTTATCACCTGATTTTGCCCGCCAATCGAGTTCGCAGAGCCATGCAGCACATTGGCAGCGGTTACCCCACCGGCTAGTTCACGATAGATATTGATATCGGTTGCATCCAGCACATCGCCGATGCGAACCTCGGCCGTAATAGAGCTGGCACTTTCATTCACACCGCCAGAAATAGCGGTGTGCGAATGTGCATCAATAATGCCGGCCGTGACATGCTTGCCCGCAGCCTCAATCACCACCGTGTTGGCTGGCGCAACAAGCGATGGCCCAATCGCGGCGATGCGGCCATCGCGCACCAGCATGTCGGTCTGGAATAATTGTCCGGCAGCAGCACTGGTCCAGATCGTCGCATTACGAATCAGCAATTGCGCTGGTCGTGTTGGCAAATCAACGCCGTATGTGCCTGCCGGATAACTGCTGGGCAGTGCTGGCGTAGTTGGCATGGCTTCTTTTTTAAGTGCCGCTTTTGGTAAAGATGCGGGCTCAATAAAAGCGGCGACGCGCTGTGCAGACCAGACCGATGATGCCCCACTCACGGTTTGAATGCTGCCTTTTAGCGCGTCGTTATTAAAATCGGCGACGATGGTTTGTGCTGGGCTCAATGGTGTTGAAGCTGCCGTAGCGGTAGCGGTTGCGGTTGCGGTAGCCGTAGAGGTTGCGGTAGCGGCGGCAGCAACGCCCTCACCCGCGTCGGCTTTTTTATCGGGTTTTGTACACGGCAGCATGATCACCACCTGTCGAGCACGCACATTCAAATCACAAACACCACCATCAAGTTTTAGTTGCGGTTTGGATTGGGTGCCGCCGATTTCCCACTGCACTGGTGGATTGCTGCCGGCAATACTCCAACGGCCACGCACATCAATGCGGTCATAAACGGCCGTAAAGTACGGGCGACCCTCGACGAATGTGGTCTCGATTTCAGCTTGATCATTTGCAAATAAATCGCCGTTGGCAATAATTAGATTAGCCAGCTTGCCGACTTCAAGTGTACCCAGCTGCCGCGCAGCACCAATCAATTTGGCCGGTGTCGTGGTCAGCCCCGCCAGCGCTTGATCAGCAGGCAAACCACGGCGCACCGCTAAGCGTAAATTGCTCCAGAACTCTTTGCCTGGATCGCGCAAGCCCTGCGCTGTAATCGCGAATTCAACACCGGCTTGATGCAAATAGCCGAGATTGGAAGGCGCTTGCTCCCAGTGTTGCAAAGTTTCGAGTGGCACATCAATCGCGCTATCCGGGTTTTCAATCTCTGGCGGCGCCGGGAAATTAATCGGCACGATCATCGGCATCGTGAGCGATTTTATCTGCGCCGCGCGACGGTATTCAAACCCATTACCGAGGCCAATCACGCGCAGGGAAAACTCATCGCGAATCTTTGCGGTGCGCAAATAATCCTGCTCGCTATTGGTTTGAAAAATAATCGCCTGCCGCCCGGCAGTTGATGCTGCCAAAGTTGCAAACAACGCCTCAAGTGACGCGTTTGATTGCGGGCGCTCGGTTGCAGGATGAGTCTGTGCGTATTCATGTGCGCCGTGATACCAGCGTGCGTCATAAAAGGTTTGCCGGATTAGCGCAATCGCACCCATCAACGAGCTAGGATAGACCGAATCCGGTGAACGTTCATACTCCATCGCCAGATGTTGCGCCGCGCGCGGGATCAATACCTGTGATTTTGCATCCGGCCCATCGCTTAAATTCAGGAGCGCGCTTTGGCCGCGAAATATGCCGGTAGCCGGCGCGGCCAGCACGCTGGTAAAGCCCAGCTCACGTGCCGCCTTAATCTCATCGGGCTTTAATTCAAGCTGTTGCGCCACATCAATATCGGCGCGAATAAAGCGGTTGCGTGCGGCTAGTGACCGAGCCGCCAGCAGTTTTGATTCTGTTTGCACATTTGCGCCAGGCATGGCACCTCGCGCCCAAGGCATTAACGCCGGGGTCGGTGCGCGCAAGGCCGCGGGCAAACCCACGGTGCTGGATAAATCGACAAGCCCCGCATACACAGTATGTCCATCCCTCTTCCATATTCGCGCACCGGCCGGGATCGCCACATCTGCACCCACCGCAACGATGACACCATCGCGCATCACCAGTGTGCCTTTTTCAATCACCTTGCCAGGGGCTAACACCAGTCGAGCACCGGTGATGGCGTGCCAGCGAGGCGTGTTGTCACGCAGGCCCTCTACCCGCTCAGCACTCACTTGCGCGTTTGCGCTAATGGTTTGCAGCAGGCTCCAGATGATCAGGATGCTGTTGCCAAAAATTTTAGGCCGATTAAAAATGCTGTGCTTTGCATGACCTGCTGTAACCATATATCCCTCGAGCTGATCGTAATTTTTACAAAATATTTTTTAAACTGGCTCTAAAAAAGCACCGCTTACTGCGCCAAACTCTAGCACTGACGCGACTTTCCAGCCTATTTGCCTACGCGGCGAGAGTTTTTTTCGGTTGAATAATAATCTTTTAACATCTGATCCATCACCCACGAGGTATGCGCTGCACTTTCGCCATGACTGGGGCAAATGCAATTATTAACCCGAAGCAGTTCATCCACAATCGTTTGAATCAGCGGCTGCTGAATATGCGTCGGGTTGGCTATCTGAAAATTAGTTACGCCTCGGAGGGTGTTCAAAACCACCGGGCTTTGATCGAAATAAGCGTAACTTATTTTGCCGAGTGTGCCGATGATTTCAGTCATATCTGTTTTTTCAAAGGCCGTAAAACACCAGTTCCCGGTCCCCTGCACGCCTGATGCAAAGCGAAAGCTGCTGCTGACCATATCTTCCGCTGCATAACGTGCTGCCTGATTACTGGCGAAACCGGCCACCTCGGCAATCGGGCCCAGCGCATATTCCAGAAAATTCAAACTATGCGACGCGAGATCAGCGAAATAACCGCCACCCGACTGCGCAGGGTCCGTACGCCAGTTGTTTGAATGCTCTACTGATGCCTGGTCATGCGGGGAAAGTGGTCGATAAAATAGCGTATTTACAAAACGTACTTCACCAATCGCACCGCTCTCAATGAGCGTCTTGATCTTCAAAAAACGTGGCAGCATGCGGCGGTAATAGGCCACAAATAATGGCACTCCGACCCGCTCACAGGCAGCGACCATTTCCAGACATTCTGCATGATTCAGCGCCATGGGTTTCTCAACATAGACCGGCTTACCCGCCTGTGCACATAGCAGCGTGTAATGTTTATGCGAGGATGGTGGCGTGGCAATGTAGATCGCATCCACCTCAGGGTCGGCAATCAACGCGTCGGCATCATCGAACCATTTTTTTACGCCATGTCGCTGCGCATAGTCTTTGGCAAGATCGCCGTTGCGGCGCATCACGGCGACTAATTCCGAGCGCTCGGCCCTTTGAAACGCAGGGCCACTCTTCACTTCCGTGACATTGCCGCAGCCGATCATGCCCCAGCGTATTGCGCGTGCGGAATGCTGAGCGCGAACGGCGTTAGTCATGTTGGCATGATCCGAATGAACAGACGCAATGGCGATGCGGCTTGCTTATACTGCAACGCCATCACGCGAATGGTCAGGTCAGCAATACATTTAAAATCGCGTTGCCGATTCCGACTAGCGCAGCGCCTGAAATCAAGCCTGCGCAAATCGGCTCGCACCCGTCTACCCAAAAATCATAGCCTTTGGTACCCGGAATTTTATGCCGCCGCGCCATCCACCAAAACAGCAATGCTCCCAACCACATCATAAAGCTCGCCTCAGGTGGCAGCACCACACCGAGGCCAACCGAGACTGCCGAAAGCGGAAAGCGACCCTTGGTTACAATCCGTGCAATCTCAATGGCCGCCGCTGCTACCGCCGCGATCACCATTGAAGCAATCGCCGAGTGGGACAAGCTGGATACGCCCTTGGAAATAATTTCTGCCCCCCCTTTCCACTGAAGTGCACCGGGCATCGCAAATTGCTCGGAGATAATGGTGGAAGTTGAGCGCAAGCCATTCGCATCCGGCGGCAGGAACAGCAAAAAGAATAGCGGCACGGCGGCCAATGCACCCGCTACGATACCAATGACGTGACCAATCGCTTGATGACGCGGCTTGCCACCGAGCATATAACCAGGCTTGATATCCGATAATAAGTTAGCCGCGTTGGCGGCAATTTCAGCCGTCATGCCGGCAGGGATCAAATTGCTGGCCGGGTTGACCCGATCAATCGCGCCCATGCTGAACTGCGTAATCTTTGACAGTGCGCCCGTCGGCGTCCATGAAGTGAGCGCCATGGAGTTGGTGCAAATAATCGTCAACACAAATATCAGCGGCAGTGAAATAAACGCCAGTAACCACGGCACATCGAAAAACACATGCGTTACGGTGGCACCCAGCACGCTGAAAACCGGCACGCCGACATATGAAATCCACAACGGTACTTCAATATCACGCAGTAAATCGGCGCCTTGAATGCCTTGAGCACCTTGAGCGCCTTGAGCACCTTGCGGATCAGCTTTTTTCTTGCCACCAAACACGGATTTATAGGCGCTCTTGAAAAGCTCCGGACGCGCAAGCAGGCTCACCAGCGAGCCGACCACCATCATCGTCACACCCCACCACAATGACCACTGGTTAACAATTTCAGCCCTTGAAATAGCGACGACAATACCGCTGGGCAAGGTGCGCGGGGCAATTTCGCCCGCCTTGATCAGAATCGGCGCCAGGATCACAAAATTAATAAACGCGCCCAGCATTACGCTTGAGGCCACACGAACGCCCATCAGACCGCCGATACCGACCATGGATAAATCAAGCGTAAAGCGCAGCCCCAGCTGGCGAATATCTGTGCCCAGAATTTGCGGCATCCACAAGCTCATTTTGGTCGCGACGGTGTAGTAGTAGGTATCGAGACGTTCATTCAAATTCCACGGCTCTGCGAGCCCTGCCCACTTATCCATCATCAGTAGTTTGAACTCGATGAGCTTCATCCAGCCGTCGCTGATAATCATTTGGTAAATGCCGGTCAGCACCGCGGTATAACCCAGCAGCTTTGCCTTGAAAACACCGCTGGCTGCACTGCCGGTATACAACGAATCCAGCACCACACCGCAGGCGCGCCCTTCCGGGAAAGGCAACTGCTCTTCATTGATAAAACGTCGCTTCATCGGGAAGGCAATCAGCACGCCAAGCGTTGCGCAAACGATCATCCATGTCATCATTTGCCACCACGGAATAATACGGCCTGTGATCAGCATATAGGCTGCCAGACTGGTGGTCAGCGCCTGAACCATATAGCCTGATGCAGTGGCAATCGACTGCGTGCAGTTGTTCTCAAGGATGGTGTAATCCGACGCCAGCCCCGCTTTGTTCATCGCCCGAAATATGGCGAAGGAGAGGATGACTGAGGTAAGCCCTACGCCAATTGTAATACCGGTCTTGCCCGCGATATAAAGCGCGGTGGCTGCGAGTATCCCGCCCAGTAGAAAACCGGTTACCCCGGATCGAATCGTCAGCTGCGGCATATCGCCGCGATAAATATTTTTAAACCACCACTCGTCTTTTTGAGACCGGCTCCAGGTACTGATTTGTTCTTCGCTCAAATGCTGAATGGCCATACATCTCCCTCGTAATTTTTATTGATTGCCCATTCAATCTGGACTCAATTTTATCAATGAACGGCTCTCTGCAGCGGCTGAAAATACTCACTGCAAACGCACAATGGGTTCATTATGACAGAGCAAAATTGTTAAACCGCATGATGCACTGCAACATCAATTTAAGCTGTCCCACGGCCACTTTTTCTTGATTTTTTCGTCAGGCTTTATCAAGCAGCTTGATATTCAGTCCGAATCAAGCCACGATGCGAGCTTCCAAAAAACTTACCAAAAGAAAATATGCCTACTTCCCACATCAGCGCTCAGCCGGATGACTTTGCAGAAACCGTGATCATGCCGGGCGATCCGCTGCGTGCCCAATTCATCAGCGATAACTGGTTAAGCGATGCTCGTCAGGTAACGGCGGTGCGCAATATGTACGGCTACACCGGGCTCTATAAAGGCCAGCGGGTTTCGGTTATGGCGCACGGCATGGGCATCCCGTCGTGCAGCATTTATGCGACTGAATTGATCAAAGACTATGGGGTCAAAACGATTATTCGTGTCGGTTCCTGCGGCGCATTATCGCTTGACGTAAAACTGGGCGACGTGATCATCGCGATGGGCGCTTGCACCGACAGCAAAGTTAATCGTATTCGCTTGATGGATCATGACTACTCGGCGATTGCTGATTTTGAGGTGCTCAGGCTCGCGGTAGAGGTAGCCAAACAACGAGGCCAGCCGGTGCGGGTGGGTAATGTGTTTTCCAGCGATCTTTTTTATACTCCGCAAACCCAATTGTTTGATGTGCTGGAAAAAATGAAAGTGCTGGCAGTAGAAATGGAAATTGCCGGCATCTACGGGCTGGCGGCTGAGTATGGCGCGCGCGCGCTGGGTATTCTCACGGTGTCCGACCATATTCGTGCCGGTGAATCGATCAGTGTGGAAGCCAGACAGACCAGCTTCGGCGCCATGATCGGGATTGCCATGGATACCGCGGTTGGTTTGGTCTGAGCATGTTGCAATGCCTGAAGAGGCCTGTAAACACTAGGGCTTGAGATTTAAATATTCGATATTTAAATAAATAATTATGTCCGACAATATCATCTTCAATCCCCGTCCGCAGATTCAACCCATCCATTTTCCCAACGGGCAGGCATGCTTGATTGTGGACGATGCGTTAGTCAATCCTGATGCGCTGCTTCAACTGGCGATAGAACAGTCGCATGCTTTCCAGCCCGCGCCGTTCAATGCTTATCCCGGTGTGCAGCTTCCTATGGGACCTGAGATCAGCAATCGGTTAGATGAATTTTTTAGGGTGCATATTCGCGGATGGCTAAACGCTAGGCGAACATTACGCATGCACTCCCGACTGGCCATGGTTACGTTAAAACCCGAAGAATTGCAGGCGCGACAATGGATCTGCCATCGCGACAGCGCGGGCCTTGCGCCCAGCCAGTGTATTGCGGCGTCGGTGCTGTATTTATTTCGCGACCCGACATTGGGCGGCACAAACTTTTACATGCCTAAAAAATCCGCGCAAGAAACCAGCCTGTTGGTGCACGATTCAGGCACCTCCAGCAATGTAATGTTCGCTCAGAAATATGGCATCCAGCCCGGCTATAGCAGTGCATCAAACGCTTATTTTGAAAAGATTTATACAGTGCCTGCCAAATGGAACCGGATGATTTTTTATGACGGAAGTATTTTTCATAGCGGCGAAATTCCGCATCCGGAAAAAATGAACGCCAATCCGCTCAGCGGACGCCTCACCCTGAATGGATTTTTTACCTGCTCCCGCAACGCGGTGTAGGCAAGCTGTATTTCAGCGCGGCCGCGCAAGGATGCAAAAGCACTTACAGGCTGCATACCCGTTCACGCTAAAAGGTATGCAGCCCTGCGTTTCAACAGCCGGCGCTAGGTTAACAACGACTACTGCGACTACTGCTGCGGCTACCAGATCACCACACGTTCATTCGCGGGCCGTAATGCCAACGCACCCGGCTTGCAGCCGAACGCTTCACCGAATTGCGCCATGTTTGCCAGTGGGCCCTGTACGCGATAACGTGCGGGTGAATGTGGATCGGTTTGGAGCTGTTTAATTTCAGCTTCATCACGACTCTTGTCACGCCAGCTTTGGGCATAGCTTAAGAAAAACCGCTGCGATGGCGTTAATCCGGCAAGGTCTGGCTGCGGGTTGGTTTTTAATGAACGCTGCAATCCCATATACGAAATCGTCAAACCGCCTAGGTCGGCGATATTTTCACCGAGCGTCAAACGACCGTTAATGTGGACGCCGCCAGCACCCACATAGCCGCCGTACTGTTTTACCAATGCCTCAGCGCGGGCTTTGTAGTTCGCGTTATCTTTAGCACTCCACCATTCGTGGAGATTGCCGTTCAGATCAAACTGTCGGCCCTCATCATCAAAATGATGGGTAATTTCGTGACCAATGACCATGCCAATCCCGCCATAGTTGGATGCATCATCGGCCTTGGCATCAAAAAAAGGCGGTTGTAAAATGCCGGCTGGAAATACGATTTCGTTGTATTCACCCGCATAGGCATTGACAATTTGCGGACTCATGCCCCACTGATTGCGATCAACCAGAGTGCCGAGTTTTGCAGCCCACCAATCATTGTTAAACGCATTCGAACGCATCCAGTTCCCGAGATAATCATTGGCTACCATGTTAACGCTGGCGACATCTTTCCACTTGTCGGGGTAGCCAATTTGCAAGGCCATCGCATCCAGCTTTTTGAGCGCAGCGACTTTAGTGGCAGGCTGCATCCACTCCAGCCCCTGCAACCGCTCGCGCAGCGCGGCTTTGATATTTTGCGTCATCGCCAGCGCTTTGGCTTTGGCTTCTGCACTGAAGGCCTTTTCTACAAACAATTGGCCCAGACCTTCAGCCATGGGGGCCTCGCCAGAATGGCCTGAAATATCTTCCATCACCCGCTCTTCGCGTGGGCGTAGCACTTTTTTACCCTCCAGAAGCGTGCCAAAAAAAGCGAAGTGGGCATCTTCAAAACGCTTGGGTAATTTAGGGGCCGCGTCCAGCAGCATATGAAACCTGAGGTAGCTTTGCCAATCGGCGAGCGTGGTTTTTTGCGCCAGGTTGGCAAAGGCTTTCGCAAACAGTGGCTGCGAAATATTCACTTCAGCCGGGCTGCCCAATTTTTGCGCGGCGAAGTAAGTTGACCAGTCAAAACCCGGATTGCGGGCATTCAACTGTGCAAAGGTCATCTTGTTGTAAACCGCTTTAGGGTCACGCTGCTGTACGAGCGTCATCGAGGCTTTGGCCAGCTGCAGCTCTAGCGCATAAACCGCCGCAGCGCGCGTCTTGGCAACGGCTTCAGTATCGCCACCCAATACCAATATTTGCGCTATCAGTGCCTGATAGGCAATACGTGTTTCCTGACTCTTGGCATCTTTACGAAAATAGTAATCGCGATCCGGCAAACCCAGTCCGCCCTGATTGAGTTGTACCAGATAGCGGGTGCGATCTTTAGCATCGCTGGCGATACCGGCATTTATCCCTGCCTGAAAACCGAGGCGCTGCAAATCGCCCATCAGCAGAGGCAATTCTTTAGTCGCTTTGATGGCCGCGATGCGTTGCAACAAAGGCTCAATCGGGCTGAGCCCAGCCGCTTCAATAACGGCAGTATCCAGACCGCTGGCGTAGTAGGTCGCCACTTTTTGAATGGCGGGATTAGGAAATTTTTCGGGCGATGCAACCGCCTCGGCAATAGCGGCTTTTAAAATTTTCTCGTTGCGTTCTTTGATTTCTGAAAACGTGCCCCAGCGTGAACGGTCATCCGGGATCGTTGCTGTTTTTGCCCACACTTCGTTCGCGTAGCCATAAAAATTATCGCAGGCGTTAATGGTTGGAGACAAAATCGCGCTGTCAATCGCAAACACCGGTTGAGGCGTGGCGCAAAGGTAAAGACCAATGAGCGTGGCGCTGACAAAGGCTGATAATGCGGGCATTGCAGATGTAGCGGATAACGTTGTTTTTGGGCTTGGCATGCGTGACATATTAAAACTCCAAAATTTTGAAGGGTGAAGAATAACCCAAATCATGACGGGTTGACCTGAGAGAAGTCATTGCTGATGTTTAATCCGTCGTGTCGGCTGAACCTTGCATCAACAACAGCGCATTAAAAATCAGCCGTCAGCATGGCTGAATAGTTGAACGGCTGACCGATTATTAGTGGGGCGGGATGGTGGTCACGCCGCGACCTACGCGGTTCTCGCCATTTTGCTTGCCGCTGTACATGGCGGCATCAGCACGCTTCAACAGGCTACCCGCATCATTGCCGTCGTTAGGTGCCAACGCGTAGCCAATGGTGATGCCGACATGGCATATCTGCTGTGCAAGCGCAAACGGGGTGCTAAATACATCCAGCAATTTATCACCTAGATCTGCCGCCTGCGACTCATTTTGCAAGCCGCTGGCAACAACAACAAATTCATCACCGCCAGTACGTGCCACCACATCGCCGACGCGCATAGTGGCGCGTAAACGAGCGGCCACCACCATCAACAACTCATCACCCACATCGTGACCATGCTGGTCATTCACCGGCTTAAAGTTATCCATATCCAGCATATAAACCGCCAACATTTTCCCCGGCACGCTGCAGGGCAATGCGGCAGTCAAAGTTGCGTTCAATCCCCGACGGTTCATCAGGCCGGTCAGCGGATCGGTGTGAGCCAACGAATGCAGCGCGTCGCGCTCCATCGTCGCACTCTGCGCGGCAAGATGGATTGCGTTGGTGCGCAATACTGCAATCCGCATAAATATCAACATATCGAAAGTACTGCCGATCACAAACGAATGCATCGTCCAGACATTTGCACCGATATAACCTTTCACCACGCCCACCATGATGGCGCTTGCCACAAAATAACCCAGCCAAGCCAGCAAGAAATAAGCGCCGACCGAATCTCCGCGGCGCAGTCGCCTGATCGCGCCCGGAATAGCCATCAGCGAAGGCGTCAGGCCCAGCGTCCCCATAATCAGGCTTACTACCTGAATATCAATAAATCCAAGACCATGTAACAGCGCTGCAGCGATCAGAATAGTGGCCGTTATCTTGATAGTTGATCGCAGCAACCGTCCCATGTCCGAGCCCAGCACATCCTCAATAAATAATGCGGTACTGGCAGAGGCCAGAAGCGCGGTGATGCCGGCCATATGGCGTTCCATCCATACGCTGTTCGCCCATAAATACTGAGCGCCGATACCAAAAAAATGAATTGAAAACAACGCGCTAAAAAACACCAGCAAACAATATTTGAGATATAGAGGTTCACGCAGACTGCGCCATTGCAGCAGGCTGTAAAGCAGTAAAAATAACGCGAGACTGCTAAGGATTCCCTGCAACATCTGCTCATTGATTGCGCGACTGTGAAATGCTGAAAAATTGCTCAGCGTAATAGGTAATATCATCGCGCCGCTGGTGTCTACTCGGAGAAAAATATCATAGCTTTCACCAGGCTTGAATTTAAGCGCTACCGCATGCGAACGACTCGCGACAGGTCGCAGTACAAACGGCTGAGTATTGCCCAGCACCGCGCGCTGCATAACTTTCCCGTTCTGGGCAATATAGACATCAACCCGGTTCAGCAAGCTGTAATCAATATCGAGAATCCATCCATCAGCAGCTTGGGGCGTCAGCGTAATCGACGCCCTTAGCCACACTACGTCATGGCGAAATCCCAGCGTCGCGTAAGCCGACTGCGGCGGCTTGAAATGTGCGTTGACCGGTGTGGCCAGCACATCATCAATCGTGAGTTTTTTATCAGGGTCAGACAGGAGCAATATCGTCGGCCACACCTCCAGTGTGGCGACTGCTTCGCTGAGCGTGAGTCGGGGCTGTGTTGATGTTGCCAATGATGCTGGTGGTGATGCCAGTGCTACGCTAAGCGATTCAGCCTGGCCCGGCAAACTTGTCGCGAGACTAAATGCAGCCCAGAAAAAACCAGGCAGAAAGCGCCACGCAAGTAGCAAATAGGATTGACGTAGCATTAACGGCGAGAGGGCTTGGATGGAGCTTGAAAGTATAGGGGGATTTGGCTGACGATGCCAGCTTTAGTGAGGTTGGATTCGATCAACCAGGCAGTCGGCGCGAGGTAATCGCACTTTATTCAGTCACTTGTTTAATGACGATGGAGAAATTATTGGAAACAAGGTTGCAGGCTCGCCCGGCTACTTGAATCAGGGTATGAATGAGCGTCGACTTTTATAAGTAGATACGACGCAGATTTTTGGGTTTAGATTGAGGAAGTCCCAGATCTTGTGTTGATCGATTTTGCTAGGTTTGGGGCCTGATGAAAAGGCGAGTTACATTTTTTGGCGTCTCATCATATTGAGGCATCACTCAACATCGAACATCGGTTAAAACACGCGCTTGCCAGACAGCATTTGATCCACCCTTCCGGCCCGTCAAACCAGTTTGCTGTTCCACGCGGATCATGCGCTACGCGTGATGCCGAAAATATGCCGTGCCAAACCGTCCTCAGCGTCAAGGTGACGTTGACGATAAATTTACGGCCATTTCCATATGCTACATTTGACAAGTCGGAGCCCCAAAACTCTTGTTACATCGGCTTTAAATAAAGGTTTGATACTGCGCGACGAGATGGATCAACGACAGCAATTAAGCTATCGATCACGCCCTGACTTGCGAAACAGTGCAGGTGTTGAACGTGTAGTAGCGGGAGCAAGTGCCGGTGTCGATTTCTGTGCCGCGCGCGGTGCAGATCGGCCACCACTAACGCTTCCATCCTTGGTGTTAACGCCGCTTTTAGGGTTGGCGCTAGTGCTGTGGCTGGTGCCCGTGCTGGTACGTGCACCGCCGGCTCGCTGATCCGGTTTTCCACGTCCACCCTGACGCTGTTTTTGTCCTGGTTCACCTCGGCCTTGACCGCCTCGGCCCGCACCTGACCGGCCGCGTCCCTGGTGGTCGGGCGAGCGCAATAAAATCGGCTGCGCTTTTGCATTCGGGTCCGGCTCGAAACCAGGAATCACCACGCTTTCAACTTCGCGCTTGATCAGGCGCTCGATATCGTGGAACATTTTTATTTCATCAACACACACCAACGAAATTGCCTCACCGCTGGCGCCTGCACGACCGGTGCGGCCAATACGATGCACATAATCTTCCGGCACGTTCGGAATTTCAAAATTCACCACATGTGGCAATTGGTCAATATCAATGCCGCGTGCGGCAATGTCAGTGGCGACCAGCACTTGTAAATCACCTTTTTTAAATTCTGCCAGTGCTTTAGTTCGCGCGGCCTGACTCTTGTTGCCGTGAATGACCAGCGCTGTAATATCGGATTTATTGAGCTGCTCAGCCAGACGATTGGCACCGTGCTTGGTGCGCGTAAATACCAATACCTGATGCCAATTATTTTCTTTGATCAAATGAGTCAGCAATTCGCGTTTTTTTTCACGATCAACCGGATGAACTTTTTGCTGAATCATTTCAACCGTTGAGTTACGTCGCGCCACTTCAATCAGCGCAGGCTTATCGAGCAGGCTATCCGCCAGTTTTTTTATATCGTCCGAAAAGGTGGCAGAAAACAGAAGGTTCTGGCGCTGCTTCGGCAACACCGCCAGCACTTTTTTAATGTCATGGATAAAGCCCATGTCCAGCATCCGGTCAGCTTCGTCGAGCACCAGAATTTCGACTTGTGAAAGATCGACGGTGCGTTGCTGATGGTGATCCAGTAAACGTCCGGGGGTCGCCACCAAAATATCCACGCCTTGACGCAGAATTGAAATTTGAGGGTTAATCCCCACGCCACCATAAACGACGGTGGATTTGAGACCCGTATATTTGCCATAAGTGCGCACACTTTCCTCAACCTGTGCGGCGAGTTCGCGGGTGGGGGTCAACACCAGAACGCGCACCTTGCGTTTGCCTTCAACTGGTTTAGCACCGGGCTTTAGGGTAGTGAGGCGTTGTAAAATCGGCAGCACAAAGCCCGCCGTTTTGCCGGTACCGGTTTGCGCACCCGCCAATAAATCACCGCCATTAAGCACAGCAGGAATGGCCTGCAACTGGATCGGCGTAGGGGTAGTGTAGCCGTGTTCGGAAACCGCACGAACGATAGACTCGGATAAGCCGAGAGCAGAAAATGACATGTAGAACTTTCGAATAAAATCGAACCTGTCGCGAATAGTCGCGCCAGTCTAGGTGCGAGGGGTTTTGCCCGTATTCCTTGATGCAACCGTGCAAAGATGGTTGTCAAAAAATGTAGAGGGCGAGTCGTAAATGACGCAGCGAGGGGGACTGGAACAAAAGCTGCATACATAGTATATCAGGGAGGAGATGTTACGGCCACCCAGTGTTTTTGATTGGCTGCTTTTTAACGATGCTGCCTTGTTTTTGAGTTCCGTGGTCGCATCGTGTATTGCGGATCGTTACGCCAGCATTTTTCGATACTGTAAAAACCCGGATCGATCTGCCACGGTGTTGTAGAGACGCATCGCGGCTTCATTCGTTTCGTGTGTCATCCAATACACACGGTCAGCACCATGCTGCGGCGCGGCTGTGTAAACGGCTTTAATCAGCGCCCGAGCCACGCCTTTGCCACGGGCGGACTCATCAACATATAAATCTTGCAGGTAGCAATAGGACTTCACCGTCCAGCATCCACAGTGCAACAGATAGTGCGTAATGCCAACCAGGCGGCCCTCATCAAATGCGCCTAATCCGTAGGTAGGTATGGACTTATTGTGAAGGCGTTGCCATGCGGCAGCCAGTTCGTCGGCTGACACGGCAGTTTTGTAGAAAATTTTATAGCCTAGCGCGAGCGGCAACCAGGCTTCGTAATCGGCAATATCCAGTGGCCTTATTTGCAGAGATGACATATCTGTTCCGTTGGGTTATGAGGTGCAGCAACAATGAGGCAGCCCGGCTACTCCGCAGCTTATCTGTACTATCTATCCATCCATCCACTTATCGATCCAGCTATCCAGCTATCCTGCAGATGAGCAATGTTGGCTTGGCGGCATGTTTTTTAATCCCGCAATAATAAAAAACCAATTTTTTGCGCGCGCGGCAATTGTTTGATCGCATACTCTGCTTTCGATGCCGTGGAACGGTCGGCATATTGTTTCGTGCCGATCAGCTTGCAGGGTGGATTGGCGCGGGTGTATTTGGCGCCTTTCCCGTTCAAATGTTGTTCATAACGGCGATTAACATCGGTGGTAATGCCGGCATACAGCGCGCCATTGGAGCATTCAATCAAATAGAGATACCACATCACAAGGTGTGCATCAAAACAAGCGCATTAAAACGAGCAGATAAAAAACCACTAGGCCACCGCTATCTTTAAGGCACGCACTATTTTCGCTTCACGGATAGGCAGGTTGCAAATCGCGGCCATGAGCGCCAGCACGATATCTGCACCCCACATCCAATCGTAATTACCATTACGGGTGATGGCGATACCGCCCAGCCATGCGCCGAAAAATCCCCCGATCTGGTGTGAAAGCAGGGTAAAACCAAACAGCGTGGAAAGATAGCGGGTGCCGAATAATTTGCCGACGATACCGGCGGTTGGCGGTACTGTCGCCAGCCATGTCAGCCCTAAACCGGCCGCGAACAAATAAAACGTGATCTCTGTTTTGGGCGCGAGCAGATAAACCCCGACCAACAGTGCGCGCGATGCATACATGCCGCTCAAAATCATTTTGCTACGGTAGCGGCCAACGCCCCAGCCTGCGAGCAGGCTGCCGAGGATATTGGCGAGACCAATAATGGCCAGCGACCAGCTCGCGACATTGGGCGGCAGGCCGCAGAGCTGTACCTCACCCGGCAGATGGGTTACCAAAAAGGCGATATGAAAACCGCAGGTAAAAAAGCCTGCGTGCAGCAATTGATAGCTTGGGTTAGCCACGGCTTCACGAATCGCCTGCTTGAGGGTTTTGTCCTCGCAAAATGGCTTGACAGCCCCGCCAGTGCTAGTGTTTGGGGAAGAGGTTGCGGATTGGCTGGGTTGTTTTTTGCGCATCAGCCAGGCAATCGGCAATGCCAGCAACGAGATTGCCGCCATTGACCACATGGCACCCATCCAGCCTGAGACCGCTATCAACCTTTGCAGCAGCGGCGCAAATAAAAATTGCCCAAATGAACCACCGGCGTTGATCACGCCAGCCGCCATCCCGCGTCGCTCCGCTGGTAAGCGCTGCGATGCTGCGCCGATCAATACTGAGAAGCTGCCAGCACCAGCGCCAGCGGCAGTCAGCACCCCAATGGTCATGATCAACCCAAAACTTGAATGCATATAAGGCGTGCTGGCGTAGCCAATTGCAAGCACGATCGTACCTGCTGCGAGCACCCGTCCCGGCCCGTAGCGATCCGCCACAGCACCGGCGATGGGTTGCACCGCGCCCCACATAAATTGTCCAATGGCCATCGCGAAGCTGATGCTCGCAATGCCCAGACCCATGGCGGTGTTAAGTGGTGAGACAAACAAGCCCAGCGATTGCCGAGCGCCCATCGTGATCATGAGCATCGCGGCGGCGAGCAGGGTAATGATCCAGAAGCGATGGGGTTGGTATGCGAGCGGTCGGTCGAGAGGGGAATTCATTTTTTTAGATTGCACGCGTAGCGGTGAGGCCAGCAGAATCGCACGGCATGATTATTGACGGTATTAAATATAATAAAAGTATTAAAGAACAATCAGGCTGCATTATTCAAGTGCAATTATAAGCGCTACAAAAAACGACATCCAGGCGTGTTACGGTATGTTCCTATTCAGATTCGCGTACTATCCACCCCGGACTTGTTAGCGGCACTTATCAGCCATACCATCCGCCAACCTGAGCCAAGCGAGCCGCATCATAATTGAAACCATGTCATGAAAAAAATTATCCAAAACGTTACCAAAAACGTCACCGATCATCCTGCCGTCCAGCACTTAGGCCCCGGCCTTATTACCGGCGCTGCTGATGATGACCCTTCCGGTATAGCGACCTATTCGCAAGCCGGTGCGCAGTTTGGTTACAACATGTTGTGGACAGTGGTCTTTACCTATCCCTTGATGACGGGTATTCAAATGGTGAGCGCACGTCTGGGCTTTATCACGGGTAAAGGGTTGGCCACGAATATTCGCGAGCATTTTCCGGTTTGGGTTTTATACGGCATTGTGGGTTTGCTGCTGCTGGCAAATACGATCAATATCGCCGCAGATATTGCCGCAATGGCCGAAGCATTACGCCTTCTGGTGGGCGGATCTACGCATATTTATTCAGTCACATTTGGTTTGCTCTGTCTGGTGCTGCAGGTATTTTTGCCCTATCAGGTTTATGTACGGTATTTAAAATGGCTGACGCTGGCATTGTTGTCGTATGTGGCCGTGGTGATGACGATCAATGTGCCTTGGGGACTGGTGATTCAGCGCGCCGTTTGGCCGCAGCTCACCTGGAATAACGACACGATCACCATGATTGTTGCCGTGTTTGGCACGACCATCAGCCCCTATTTATTTTTT
>ENA-OFCI01000247-OFCI01000247.1-metagenomes-genome-assembly--contig:-NODE-247-length-35839-cov-6.144422_pt1 | contig 35839 bp, 35 predicted proteins | sample MGYA00153391_OFCI01 | MGnify analysis MGYA00153391
CGTTTGTCGACGAGCAGGTCAGCAACCGCGGTTTCGGCACGAGCAGCGAGTACGTACGTGAATTGGCCGGGGCTGCGGTTCTGGCCGTTGACGCGCTTTCCCTTCCTCGTCTTCTACTTCGAGCAGGACGACTTCATCGACGTATGGCGGGTGCTTCACGAGCAACGCGACATACCCGCTTCGTTTCGTTGATGAAGAAAGATGGCGTGACCGCTGACCGCTGATCGCTGGCCGCTCACCGCTGAAGACCTTACCGCAACGCGCTACCGCGCTTGCCCTCGCCGGTCCCCTTCGCGCGGCGTCTCGGGCACCAGCGTTCGCACCGGCACGGCCACCGCGTCGACCGGTGGCGTGCTCACCGGCCGGTTCAGGCGCAGCACGGTCCAGCCCTTGCGATGCGCGGTCGATTCGAGGCGCGGGTCGGGGTCGACGACGATCGGGCGTTTGACGACGCTGAGCAGCGCCAGGTCGTTGATCGAGTCGCTGTAGAAGCTGGCCTCGCGCAGCAGGTGCTCGGGGTGGCCGGCCGCCTGCAGCCACTGGCGCAGGCGGTCGATCTTGCCGGAGCGCATGTTGAGCACGCCGGTGGTGCGGCCGGTGTAGCGGCCGTCGGCGTCGTGCCGTTCGAGCTCGGTGCAGAGGTAATGGTCGACGCCCAGGTCGGCGGCGGTGAGCTCGCTGACAACGCGGTTGGTCGCGGTCGTCAGCACGATCGTTTCGCCGAACTCGCGGCGGCGCTGCAGCAGCTCGCGTGAATCGTCTGGGATGCGCGGGCGCACCCGGGTTTCGAAGAACCGCTCGCGCAACGGCTGCAACTCGGCCACCGTGCGGCCGGCCAGCGTGCGCGCATGAAAGTCGCAGTAATCGACGGGGGTGACGGTGCCGGCGTCGTAGCGCTGCGCCATGTCTTTGTAGTGCTCGGCGAACAGCGGCGCGAGGCGGCCCTCGGCGATCATGAACTCGCACCACAGCACATCGCTGTCGGCGCTGAGTAGCGTGTGGTCGAGGTCGAACAAGGCCAACCGCATCGTGGCTCAGGGCATGGCGCGCAGGGCGTGGGTCATGCGCGAAGTATCGGCCTAACGCGGCGCGCCGTCGGGCCGGCGTTCGAGCGGTCGCTTGCTGGCCTTGGGCCGCCGCCGTCGATTCAGCGCATCGTCTATCGTCGTTCCTCAAGAAGGTCATCCTCTGTTTCAAGGAACCATCACCATGGCAGGCAACACCGTTCAGTTTCACCGCGCGCTCAAGGCGCCACCGGAGCGCATCTATCGCGCGTTTCTCGATGCCGATGCACTGGCCAAATGGCTGCCGCCGAACGGCTTCACCGGCAAGGTGCACGCGACGGATGCACGCGTCGGCGGCGGCTGCAAGGGGTCGTTCACCAATTTTGCGAACGGCCAGGTGCACTCGTTCGGCGGCACGTACCTCGAGCTCGTGCCGAACGCGAACCTGCGCTACAGCGATGCGTTCGACGACCCGAACCTGCCCGGCGAGATGACGACGACGATCGTGCTCACGGCGGTGTCTTGCGCAACCGATTTCAGGGCCGAGCAGTCGGGCATCCCCGAGATGATCCCGGTCGAGATGTGCCACCGGGGCTGGCAAGACTCGCTGGTGCTGCTGGCCAAGCTGGTCGAGGCCGAGGCCGCGGGCTGAGCTGACGACGTGAAGATTCTCGCAATCGCCCTTCTCTCGCTCGCCGGTTTGTCGTCGGTGCGCGCCGAGCCGCCGGCCGACGCGGCGCCTTCGCCACGCGATCTGCACGCGGCCGAGTGCGTCGCCGCACTCGAAGTCCAAACGCATGACCTCGCGACCCGGGTCAAGGCCGGCGACGAGGCCTCGCGTTCGTTGCTGCTCGACCGGCTGGTCGCGGGTGCGGCGTTCGTCGGCGACACCTACCTGCACGGCAGCAGCGACGAGAAGCAGGCCCGCGCGCTCGCCAACCAGGCGCTCGAGTCTCAAAAAAGCCTGCCGCCGGCCGAGCTCACCGCGCGCCAATCGGCATGTGCCGCCGAAGGCACGAAGCTGTACGCGGGCAGCAACGTGCTGGAGCGGGCGGTGGTCAAGCGGTTCGCGAAAAAGCGGATGGACAAGCTCCTCGCCGGTTGACGGGCGGCTATGCTCGGCCCGGTTCCACTTTTTTCCCCATCAGCCATGGCGCCCAATCCTGCATCCACCTCCGACCTCTCGACCTGCGACGTGCTCATCATCGGCGGCGGCCCGGCCGGCTCGACCGCTGCGGCGCTGCTCGCGCAGCAGGGCCGCTCGGTCGTGCTGATCGAGAAGGCGCAGCACCCGCGCTTTCACATCGGTGAATCGTTGTTGCCGGCGAATGCGCAGTTGTTCGATCGGCTCGGCGTGCGCGCGCAGGTCGACAAAATCGGCATGCCGAAATTCGGCATTGAGTTTGTCTCGCCCGACCACGACAAGCGCGCGAGCGTCGAGTTTGCCGACGCGATGAACAAGACCATGCCGCAAGCCTGGCAGGTGCGCCGCTCCGAGCTCGACGAGATGCTGTTCCGCAATGCCGCGGCGCGCGGTGCCGTCACGGTCGAGAACTGCCGCGTGCGCGACGTGGCGTTCGACGCTGACGGCGCGACCGTGCACGCCGAGCTCGCCGAACATCACAAGAGCGACGACGGCACCAACGACAACAGCCGAGCCGTGCCCAAGCAATGGCGCGCCCGCTTCGTGATCGACGCCTCGGGCCGCGACACGCTGCTCGGCAACAAGCTCAAGATCAAGCAGAAGAACCCCAAGCACAACAGCTCGGCGCTGTTCGGGCACTTCACGAATGCCGAGCGGTTGCCCGGCAAACAAGAGGGCAACATCAGCATCTGCTGGTTCGCGCACGGCTGGTTCTGGTTCATCCCGCTGGCCGACGGCACGACCAGCGTCGGCGCGGTCTGCTGGCCGTACTACCTGAAGAGCCGCACGAAGCCGATGCGCGAATTCTTCGCCGACACGGTCGCGCTGTGCCCGGAGCTGGCGCGGCGCCTGACAAATGCACAGCTCGTCGACGATGCCGTGCACGCGACCGGCAACTACTCGTACATGAGCACGCACGCCACCGGCGAGCGCTACCTGATGCTCGGCGACGCCTACACCTTCATCGACCCGATGTTCTCGACCGGCGTGTACCTCGCGATGCACAGCGCATTCGAGGGCGCCGAACTGGTCGCGACCGCGCTCGACCGTCCCGCCGAGTACGCGGCGCAGCGCGCGGCCTTCGAGACGATGATGAAGAAGGGGCCGAAGGAGTATTCGTGGTTCATCTTCCGCGTCACGAACCCGACGATCCGCGAGCTCTTCATGAACCCGCAGAACCCGTTTCGGGTGCTGGAGGCGCTGATGTCGATGCTCGCCGGTGACATCTACGGCAAGACGCCGCTGTGGGGCCCGCTGCGCCTTTTGAAAGGCATCTACTACCTGATCTCGTTGCGCCACTTGGGGCGCACCATCGCCGGCTGGAGGCGCCGTCGCGTTGTGATTCGCGACACCGACGCGCCAGCCGGCGCGCACGGCAGCGAGACGGTCTTCAAGGCGGGCTGAGTACAGCGGCCGCGCTGCCCTGAACGAGCGCAACGCGGCGGCGCAATCGATCGGCTTCGTCGACTGCGCCAGCTTGTTCGGCGCGCGCCAGTTGCACCCCGAGCCAGGCGAGCAACGGGCGGCGCCAGCCCTGCGCTGAAGCCGTGTCGACCGCCAACGCGATCAACGGCGGATCGGCCTGGCCGGCTTCGAACAGCACACCGGCGGCGATCAGGCGTGCGAGCGGGTCGGTGATCGCAGAAGGTGCGACGCCGCGGTGCGCTTCGGGCAGCAGCGCCGCATCGGCCGATGTCGCAGCTGCTGGTGTGAGTTTGCCGAGCAGGTACTCGGCATACGCGCGCTCCGGCGCGGCTGCATCGGCGCGCAGCGGCTCGAAGGCGGCACACGGTGCGAACACCAGGCTCGCGACCTGCGCCGCGCAATGCGACAGCTCGACCCGCGCCAGCAGATCGACGCGGCCGGTGCGGCTCACTTCGGCGCGGGCGCTTGCGAGTTCTGCTGCTTCGACACGCGTGTTGCCGACGAGGTAGGCGGCCACCGCGCGCTCGGTCGCGCTCTTCGCGTTGCCTTGCCAGTCGGGCGCCTGCGGGCGGTTCGCGCAGCCGGCGAGCAGCGCGGCCAACAGCGCGACGATGCTCGCCTTCATGGCAGTTTGATCTCGGTGTCTTTCGCGAACGGCCACTTTCGATTCACCTCCTGAATCAGCGCGTCGATGTTGCGCAGGCTGGCTTCGACATCGGCCCGCAACGCGCCCAGATCGGTGGTCGCGACGCGCGCGTTCGCACCCACCGCCTTCGCTTCTTCGAGCACCGCATCGACGCGTTTGAGGCTGGCCCGCGCATCGCCGAGCACGTTGTTGAGTTGCTGGACCGTTTGCTTCGCGTCGCGCACCACGCCGTCGCTGCCGAAGACCTGCGCATCGGCCTTGAGCGCCAGGCCGTCGAGCCGCGCGAGCAGCGTGTTGGTGCGGTCCAGCGTGGTCTGCAGCTTCGCGGCCTGCGTATCACCGCCGAGCAACGCGCCCATCGCGCCGCCGGGCGCGTTGAGCTTGCCGGTGAAGACCTTCAGGTTCGCGAGGCTCAGGCTGACCGACGAGCCCTCGGCGCTGATCGCGTTCAGGTTCGACAGCAGTTGCCGCGCCTCGGCCATCAGCCGCGGGATCTCGGCGGCCGCATCGCCGCGCAGCACGGTGCGCTCGGCGCCATCGGGCAGCAGCGGGTCGGCGAGTACGCCGGTGTAGGCGCGGATGTTGGTGTTGCCGACCACGCCGCGCTGCATCGCGAACACGCTGCTGGTGCGCAGCCAGTGCGCGTCTTTGACCGGCACGTCGACGAGGATGCGCGCGTTGCCATCGGGCGCCAACTCGATGCGGCGTACGCGGCCGATCGGGAAACCGGCGAAGGTCAGGTCCATGCCGGCGGCCACGCCTTCGGAATCTTCGGCGATCAGCACCAGCCGCTGCGTGCTCTCGAACGCGCCGCGCGCGTAGCTAAGGTAGAGGGCCGCGCCGGCCACGAGCAGCACCAGCAGCAGCAGCAGCAGCGTCGCCTTGGTCTCAAGGTGCGCAGGGGCGGGCGGCGGCTCGGGCGGCTCGGGCGAAATGGGTGGAATGGGTGGAATGGGCATCGGCGGCGGTGCGTCGTTCATGGCAGGCTCAGTAGTAGTTGCCCATCAGCGAGACGACCTCGATCACGAGGATCGCCGCGAACAGCCGCACCAGGCTGTCGAGCTCGGGGCTCTGGCCGACGACACGCACACCACGCAAGAAAGCCGCGACCGGGATCAACGCGACCGCGAACGCGAAGAACACCGTCTTGAGCACCAGGATCATCGTCACGCCGGGCTCGAAAATCTTGCCCATGCCACGCGTGAAGCCGTCGAACGCGGCGAAGGTGAAGCCGTAGACCGCCGCGTAGGTCAGCCCCATCGCGATCACGCACGCTACCGCCGCGAGCATCAACACCGCGAAGATGCCGGCGACGACGCGCGGCATCAACTCGTGGCGCAGCGGGTCGCCGCCGGCGCGGGCCTCGGCAGTGATCGCCTGCACGCCGAGCGCTCCGCGCGCATGCAGGCGAATCAATTCCGCACCGCTCGGCACCGTGACGCGCAACGCGACGAAGAGCGCCGCCGTCAGCGGGATCAGCTCGAGCACCAGCACGCGGATCACCATTTCGAGCGCGTACTGCGAGAGGCCGTAGCTGAGTGCGGTGACGACGACGATGCGGATCAGCACCACGCTGATCACCGCCGACATCAACGCGAACCACGGCAGGATCGGCGCGGTGCCGAGCCAGAGTTGGCGCGCGAGCGCGGCGCGGTTGCCGGGGCTGTAGGTCGAGGGCGAAAGCGCGAGCACCAGGATCAGCGCGCCGACCTTGATGACGTCCCACCAGCTCGCCGACCAGCCGACCGACGCGCCGATGAACGACCGCGCGCCGCTGCGGCCGATGGCGCCGAGGTTGCCCTGCAGCGAGCGCAGCGTGGAGGTCTGTTTCGGCATGCGCGGATCATAGGGCGCACGGGGCGTGCCGTAGCATGCAGCGAACCCACACGGAGTCACCATGGCAGACGCAGCATCCACCGGCACATCGGGCAAGGTCGTGATCCGCAACATCGGGTTGCTGCTCTCGGGCGACATCGACAAACCCATCCTGGATGCCGACACGATCGTCGTGACGGGCGGCGTGATCGTCGCGGTCGGCAAAGAGTCCGACCTCGACACCGATCAACCCGACGTGTTGATCGACGCCCGCAAAACCTGCGTGGCACCCGGCCTGATCGACAGCCACGTGCACCCGGTCTTCGGCGACTGGACGCCGCGCCAGAACCAGCTCGGCTGGATCGAATCGACGCTGCACGGCGGCGTGACCACGATGGTCTCGGCCGGCGAAGTGCATTTGCCCGGCCGCCCGAAAGACATCGTCGGCCTGAAGGCACTCGCGATCACCGCGCAGCGCGCGTTCGACAACTTTCGCCCCGGCGGCGTGAAGGTGCTGGCGGGCGCGCCGATCGTCGAGCAGGGCATGGTCGAAAGCGATTTCGAGGAGCTCGCTGCGGCCGGTGTCGGCCTGCTCGGCGAGATCGGGCTAGGCTCGGTGAAGGCCGGCAACGAGGCGGCGCAGATGGTGAGGTGGGCGCGCAAGCACGGCATCCAGAGCACGATCCACACCGGCGGGCCGTCGATCCCCGGCTCGGGCCTGATCGACAAGGATGTGGTGCTGGAGGCCGATGCCGACATCATCGGCCACATCAACGGCGGCCATACCTCGCTTTCGGAACAGCACGTGTGCGAGCTGTGCGAGAAGAGCAGCCGCGCGATCGAGATCGTGCACAACGGCAACGAGAAAATCGCGATCGCCGCAGCGCAGGCTGCGCTGCAACTCAAGTGCCCGCACCGCGTGATCCTCGGCACCGACGGCCCGGCCGGTTCGGGCGTTCAGCCGCTCGGCATCTTGCGGATGATTTCGCTTTTGTCCAGCCTGGGCAACATCCCGGCCGAGCTGGTCTTCTGCTTCGCGACCGGCAACACCGCGAAGATCCGCAACCTGAACTGCGGCCTGATAGAGGCCGGCCGCGCCGCCGATTTCGTCTTCATGGACCGGGCGCAGCACACCGCCGGCCGCACACTGCTCGAGAGCATTCAGCTCGGCGACCTGCCCGGCGTCGGCATGGTGATGATCGACGGCATCGTGCGCTGCGGCCGCAGCCGCAACACGCCGCCGGCGACCGAGGTGCCGGTCGTCGTCGGCGTGCGTTGAAGACGTCAGGTCAGAACGTGTACGCCGCCGTCACCCCGATCGTGCGTGGCCGCAGGTAGTAGGCCTCGCTGACCGACTGGATCGAGGGCCGCTGCAACACCGTCTGCGTGTTGGTCAGGTTCTTCGCGAACACGGTGAACTCCCAACGGTCGAGCCCCAAGCCGGCGCTGGCGTCGGCGGTGAAGTAGCCGGGGCGCTGGTAGTCGCTCGACGAGCGAACGAAGGTGCCGTTGCTGGAGCCGGTCCATTGCCCGCTCGCGCGCACGAACGCGTTGCCGAGGGCCATCGGCGCGAAGCGATATTCGGCGCCGAGGCGTGCGCTGTATCTCGGCACGCCTTGCACGCGGTCGCCCTTGCGCACGTTGAGGTCGCCGTTGGCGTCGGTGCCGAGCGAAGGCGTGTCGTCGGCGAACACCGCGCGGGTGTAGCTCGCACCGGCCGAGAGCGTCAGGCCTTCGGCGGCGCGGAGCCGGCCTTCGATCTCGATGCCGTCGACCTTGGCGCGGCCGACGTTGGTCTCGAAGTCGAAGCCCGAGGCCGGCAGCGTCACGCTTTGCTGGATGTCTTTCCAGTCGATGTGGAAGACCGCGACGTTGACCGAAAGCCGGTTCTCGAACCAGCGCGATTTCACACCGGCCTCGTAGCTCCACAGCGTGTCGGGCTTGAACGACGGCGGCACGGTGGTGAACGGCAGGCCGAGGTCTTTGAGGTCTTGCGCGACCAGCGGCGTCGAGGGCACCGGCCGGTTCGCAGCGCCGAGACGAAACCCTTTCGCGACGTTAGCGTAGAGGGTCGCCTCGCGAGTTGCGTCCCAACTGAGTGCGAAGCGCGGGGTGAGCGATTTCGCGTCGCTGTCGATCGCGGCGGTGCTGGGGCCACCGGCGTAGTAGAAATCGCCCTCACGCGTGAAGGCCTGCGTGGCACGGAGCGCGCGCAGGCCGAGCGTGGCGCGCAGGCTCGGGTCGACGTTGTAGGTGAGCTCGCCGAACACCGAGTACTGTTTGTCTTTGTAGTGGCGCGCGCTGTAGTACGAGCTGTCGCCGGTGAAGGCGCCAGGGAAGCTGTCGGTGAGGTTGGCCGGGTCGTTGATGTCGAGCCCCGCGGCCTTGAACGCGGCGTTGATGCCGAAGATCGGCTCGTTGTCGAACACTTGCGTCTTGGTCTGCGCGAGGTAGACGCCACCGACCCAAGTGAGCGGGCTGCCGCCGGCCACGTAGTCCTTCGAGGCCAGGCGCACCTCCAGCGAGGCCTGGTCCGTCTTGTTGGCGAGCTGCACCGCCGAGGGCAATGCACCCACGATCGCGCCGAGCGCGAGGTTGCCGATGACCTTCGGCGAGGCGATGTAGGGCACGTTGACGAAGGTGCCGTCCTGCACGCGGTCGAAGCGGCGCTTGTAGCCGCTGAGCACGCCCGTGAAGTCGGCGAAGCCGAGGTCGCCGTTGACGGTGACGCTCGGGATCGTCAGCGTGTCGGTCATCGGTTCGCGCACGATCTTGCTGGTCTGGAAGAGTGCGAGCTTGGGCGGCGTGGTGCCCACGGGCACCTGGTAGTCGCCGACCGCGAGATAGGCCGCGTCGATGTCGTCGCTCTTGAAGCGCTGGTAGAACACGCTCGGCGTGATCGACCAGCCCGACCCGAAGTCTGACTTCAGCGCGAGCTTGAGCACGTTCCAGTGCGTGGCATTGATGCCCTTTTCGACCACGCCGAGCGTCGTCGGCGAGACCTGGTCGATGTAGCCGCTGTCGCGCCCGGTCTGCACGCCGATGCGCAATGCCGTCGTGTCTTTCGCGAGAGGCACGTTGAGCACCGCTTGCGCCATGTAGTTGGTGCCGCCGTGCGCGGTGCGCGAGAGCTCGGTGTTGGCGTTGCCGCTGAAGCGCGTCGCGTCGGGCTGGTTGCTGATGAACTTGATCGTGCCGCCGAGCGAGCTGGCGCCGTAGAGCGTGCCCTGCGGGCCGCGCAGCACCTCGACGCGGTCGATGTCGAAGAAGCGCGGTTCGGCCGTGCCCTGGCTGTAGAGGTTGCGGGTGGTGAGCGACACGTCGTCGAGGTAGATCGAGACCGTGGCCGAACCGGCCTGCGAGCTGACGCCGCGCATCTCGAGCGTGCCGAGGCCGGCGCCGGCCTGGGTCGAGTACGAGAGGTTGGGCACGGCGCGCGTCAGGTCGGTGAGGCTGGTGACGTGGTCGTCCTGAATGGCGTCGCCCGACAGCACCGAGATGCTCAGCGGCACCTTCTTCGGGTCTTCCTTGCGCTTTTGCGCCGTGACCGTGACGGTCTCGAGCGCGAGCGGCGACGGGGCCGAGGCCGCGCCTTGGGGCGCGGGCACCTGCTGGCCACGGGCCGGCAGTGCAACGAGGGCGGTCACGCAAAGGGCGACAGCAGACAGCTTGAAGTGAGGCATAGGCACGGCTCCAGATTGGTGAGGCGGCGCGGAGTATGGGGCCGCACGCAAAGAAGAGCAAAGTGCGGTCCCGCCTCGCGCAAAATGCGTCCATGAAAGCACCCGCACGACTCCAATCCCTGATCGACGAAGGCCTGATCGACTCGGTGCAGCGCCAGCTGATGAGTGGCAAAGAGGCCATGGTCTTCGTCGTGCGCTGCGGCACCGAGACGCGCTGCGCCAAGGTCTACAAGGAGGCGACGCACCGCAGCTTTCGCCAAGCCGTCGACTACACCGAGAACCGCAAGGTCAAGAACACCCGGCAAGCGCGCGCGATGGCGAAGGGCACGCGCTTCGGGCGCGAATCACAAGAAGCGGCGTGGCAGAGCGCCGAGGTCGACGCGCTCTATCGCCTGGCTGCGGCTGGCGTGCGCGTGCCCAAGCCGTTGAACTTTCACGACGGTGTGCTGCTGATGGAACTCGTGACCGACGCCGAAGGCTCGGCCGCGCCGCGCCTGAACGACGCCCAGTTCACGCCCGAGCAGGCGCGCGCGCACCATGCCACGTTGATCAAGGAAGTGGTGCGCATGCTGTGCGCGGGCGTCGTGCACGGCGATCTCTCGGAGTTCAACATCCTGCTCTCCGCCGATGGCCCGGTCATCATCGACCTGCCACAGGCCATCGACGCCGCCGGCAACAACCACGCGCAGCGCATGCTGCTGCGCGACGTGGAAAACCTGCGCAACTTCTTCGGCCAGTTCGCACCCGAGTTGCTCGCGACGCAGTTCGGCGCCGAGATCTGGAGCCTCTACGAGCGCGGCGCGCTGACCAACGAGGTGCCGCTCACCGGGAGGTTCGAGCGCAAGGCCGGCACGGTCGACGTGGGCGGCGTGCTGCGCGAGATCGACGACGCGAAGGCCGAGGAGGTGGCGCGCAAGCTGAGGATGCAGACAACGGGCTGATGCGGGGCGAGACGCTCGGCACCAGTTCCTCGGCGCCGGACGAGGCCGACACTCAGCCCGGCTTGCCGAACCCGCCGTCGATCCACGCCGCCGCGCTGCTTGTTGTCAGCTTGAAGTTCGGCTTCACGCGCACGGTCGCGAGCGACTCACCGAACACGTCCTGAGCCGCCAGCACAGCGTGAGGGTCGTCTTCGTCGGGCACGATGTCGAGCGTCACCAGCACGCGCTGGCCAGTCACCGTGACGCTGACGTTCTTGTGGTGCTGCGCGTGCAGCGCTTGCTCGTGGCGGCGGATCACCTCGGCGGCGGTTTTCACCAACACGTTGAACGCGGCCGTGTCGAGCGGCTTCGGGTTCTTCTTGTCGCGGCCCATCGTCCACGGGCCGACGAGGGCCGGCTCGACTTCGCCGTCGCGGGTCATCGCGACCGCCCAGCCCTCGTCGTCTTCGTTCTTGATGACCCGCGCGGTCCAGCCGTTGTCGCGCCAGAGGGTGGGGGTGTGGATCGATTCGGGTGTGTCGGTCATGGGTGTTTCGAGATGGCGAGCGGGGGCAAGGGCGGGCGCGAACAATTGATCAACTGTCGACCTTGAACACCTGCCGCAAGTACGCGAGAAACGTCTCGTCGTCGCACAGCAGCTTGCCCGGTGAATCGCTGAGTTTGGCGACCGGCTGGCGGTTCGCGTGGGTCAGCTTCATCACGACGTGCAGGGTTTTCAAACCCATGTCGTTCGTTAGATTCGTGCCGATGCCGAAGCCGCATTGCGTGCGGTCGGAAAAGTGATGGTGCAGCGCGATCGAGCGGTCGAAGTCGAGGCCGTCGGAAAACACGAGCCGCTTGGTCTGCGCGTCGATGCGCAGCTTGGCGTAATGGGCGAGCGCCTTCTCGCCCCAGACATACGGATCGCCCGAATCGTGGCGCAGGCCATCGAACAGCTTGGCGAAGTAGAGATCGAAGTCGCCGAGGAACGCGTCCATGCCGACCACGTCGGTCAGCGCGGTGCCCAGGTCGCCGCGGTATTCCTGCACCCAGTCTTCGAGCGCAGCGCGTTGAAAGTCGCGCAGCCGCACGCCCAGGGTTTGGTAGGTCTGCAGGTACTCGTGCGCCATCGTGCCGATCGGCACGAGGCCGAGATCGCGCGCGTACATCACGTTCGAGCAGCCCTTGAAATACTGCGGCACCTCTCGCTTGAAGGTCGAGACGACTTCGCGCTGCCAGTCGCCCGAGAAGCGGCGACGCACGCCGAAGTCGAAAAACTCGAACGGGTGCCGGCGTCGGGGCTCGTCGCCGAATGCACGCAGCCGCTCGACCTTGGCCTGCAGCCGCTTGCGGCCTTCGGCGAACGCGGGCACCTGGTCGAAGCGGCGAAAGTACAGCTCGTTGACGATCGCGAGCACGTAGATCTCGAACGCCATCACGTGCACCTGCGGCCCGTTCGCGACGATCTGCAACTTGCCGTCCGCCGCGCTCACGCTGGCAGTGATGAACTCGCGCTGGAAGTGGAAGATGCGCAGGAAGTCGATGAAATCCGAGCGCATGAAGCGCAAGGAGCCGAGGTAGGCGAGGTCGTCGGCCGTGAACTGCAGGCGGCACAGGTGGTCGAGCTGCGCGTTGATCTCGGCCAGCAGCTCGGTCAGCGGGAAGGCCGGCTCGTTGCGGCACACGAAGGTGTATTCGGCCAGCGTGGCCGGGTGGCGGTGCAGCATGGTCTGCCACATCGTGAACTTGTAGAGGTCGGTGTCGAGCAGGCTGGTGATGACGGGTTGCATCGCAAGGGTCTCGGGTTCGAAGGTAAGGGGCGCAAGGCCGCATCGGGCGAGGCCGCATTCTCGCGCCGGAAGGGCCGGACGATTGCAGCGCCGGCACGCGGCGCGGCGGCGTGGCGTCCGGCACCACGAGCGCGCCGATTCCGACACGCGGTGGGCGCAGCGCCGATTGCCAAGGCGGCGGCGTTGGTTAACCTCGGGGGCTTCTCAAGCAAGGAGACATCCCCATGGTTCGTGCCCTCGTGTTTTTCCTGGTGCTGGTGCTGGTCGGCTTGTTCGCGCTGATCAACTGGCCCGCCTTCTCGGCACTGACGCCGCTCTCGCTCGGCTTCACCACCGTGCAGGCGCCGCTCGGGCTGATCATGCTGGGCTTCATCGCATTCTTGTGCGTGCTGTTCACAGTGTGGGTGATCTCGGTGCAGGCCAGTTCGTTGATGGAATCGCGCCGCCAGACGCGTGAATTGCAGGCCCAGCGCGACCTCGCGGACAAGGCCGAAGCCTCGCGTTTCACCGAGCTGCGCACCGAGCTGATGGCCCGGCTCGACCGCCTGCAAAGTGATTCGCGCAACGCCGTCGAGCAAAACACCAACGCCGTCGCCGCGCAACTCGGCCAGCTCGAAGACCGCCTCGAACGCGACCGGTTGCTGGCGCCGCCAGCGCGCTGAAAGCCGCCCGGTCACGCAGTTGCGGCGGTCGCAAAGCCGTGTCCCGAACGTGACACATAGCGAGGGTTAGCTCGCCTGACAGGCTGTCGAGCAAGCGGGCTATTCTCGTCCCCGCTCGCCCGAGCCATGCGCCCCTCAGAGCGCCGCCCTCAACCGCCAGGAGACTTCCCCGTGCACCTTCACTCACCATGGCGGCTGACCGCCCTCGCCTTTGCCACCACATCATTCCTCGTCGCCTGCGGCGGGGGTGACAACGAAGACGCTGTTCAACGTGGCAGCCTGGTCGAGGCCCCGGCCACCGTCACTACGCTCACAGCGGCGCAGATCGACACTTCGACGGCGTCCAGCGGCCTCCAGGGCCTGAGCGGCAAAGCGATATGCGACGTCAAGGTGGTCGCGCTCAACTACAACACGATCGGCGCCAAGGCCGAGGCCACGAACGTCTCGGCCGTGATGCTGGTGCCAAGTGGCAGCGCCGCATGCATGGCCTCGTCGGCGCTCGTGGCCTATGCCAAGGGCACCGATGTTCAAAAGCCCCGCACGCTGGCCAACCCCGCTGACGGCGAAACGTTCTTGCTCGCCGCGATGTACGCGGCGCAGGGCTACACCGTGGTCGCGACCGACTACCTCGGCTACGCGAAGTCGGCTTACGCCTACCACCCCTACCTGCACGCCGACTCCGAAGCCAGCGCGGTGATCGATTCCATCCGTGCCGCTCGCAACGCCGCCGCCACCCTCAACGTCGCGCTGTCGGGCAAGGTCATGCTGACCGGCTATTCGCAGGGCGGTCACGCGTCGATGGCGGCCCACCGCGCCGCCGAGCGCGACAACGCGGGTGAGATCAACATCGTGGCTGGCGCCCACCTCGCCGGGCCGTACAACCTGTCGGGCTCCCTCAAGATCCCGAACGCGATCGCCGGATATCAGTTCTTCGTGCCCTTCATCATCACGTCGTGGCAGAAGGTCTACGGCGGCATCTACACCGACGTGACCGCGGCGTTCAAGCTGCCGTATTCCACCGGGATCGAGACATTGCTGCCGAGCCCGACCCTGAACTACACCACCCTGATCACCACCGGCGCACTGCCCGGCAAAAACGGCGAATCGCCATCAGCCGCGCGTGACCTGCTGATGCAACCCGCCTTCTTGACCGACTCGCAAACGAACGCGAACAGCCCGTTGTTCCTGGCAGGCAAGAAGAACGACCTGCTCGGCTGGAGCCCGAAGTCGAAAACGCTGCTGTGCGGCGGCGCCGGTGACCCCACCGTTCCTCCCGCCGTACACCAGACCGTGATGAAGGCCGACTTCGATAGCCGTGCGCTGACCAACGTCACGTCGGTGGACGTGGACGCCAGCGTGCAAGCCGTCTACGGCACGAACGGTGTCGCGCCGACCAACCCGGCACTGCCGGCATTCGCGACGTACTACGGCAACTACCACGGCAGCTACGAGCCGCCGTTCTGCCACCAGCAGGCCAAGGCGCTGTTCGATACCGTGAAGTAAAAGTCGCAGACCGTCAGATATCGAAAAACACCGTCTCGCCTTCGCCCTGGAGGCGGATGTCGAATCGGTAGACGACGGTGCCTTTGCTGTCTTCGCGCTGCGCGACCAGGGTCGCGCGGCGCGCTTCCCACTCGATGACGTTGAGCACCGCGTCTTTCGCGTTCGCCTCAGCCTCGTCGCTGAAATACAGGCGCGTGTTCAGCCCGAGGTTGATGCCGCGCGCGACGATCCAGAGGTTGATGTGTGGGGCCATGAAGCAGCTGCCGTTGCCGGCGACGCGGCCGGCCACGGGCCCCGGCTTGATCGTGTCGAACGAGTACAGGCCGGTGTCGAAATCGGTGCAGGCGCGGCCCCAACCACGAAAGTGATCATCGAGCGCTTTGCCCGGCTGCCGATCGGCGGGGTGCGCGTAGCGACCCGCGGCGTTGGCCTGCCAGGACTCGATCAACACATCTTTGAGCACCGTGCCGATGCCGTCGAACACGCGGCCCTCGATGCGGATGCGCTCGCCTTGCGTCTTGTCGTTCGCCAGCACGCTGCCGAAGTTGTTTTTGAAAATGTCGAAGCCGGCCACCTTCGGTGCGAGGCCGATGTGCACGTAAGGCCCGGCGGTTTGCGAGGCGGTTTCCCGCATCGATGCTTCCATGCGTTGCTGGCTCATGCTGCAGGCCCTTGAATGGCGTTCTCGAACAGCGTGGCGCGCTGGCCGCGCAGCACGATGTCGAACCGGTAGGCGCGGCTGTCGAGCGGCACGAAGGCGCTGCGGTCCTGCAGCGCGATCAGGCAGCGGATCTGTTCTTCGCTCGGCACGGCGGCCAGGATCGGGCAACCTGCGATCAGCGGGTCGCCCTCGAAATACATCTGCGTGATCAAGCGCTGCACCCAGGCGTTGCCGCTGATGGCGTAGTGGATGTGCGCCGGGCGCCAATCGTTGACGCGGTTGCGCCACGGGTACGGGCCGGGGCGGATCGTGCGGAAGGCGTAGTAGCCGTTCGCATCGGTCAGCATGCGGCCGCAGCCGCCGAAGTTGGGGTCGAGCGCGCCGACGTACTGGTCTTTTTTGTGGCGGTAACGGCCGCTGGCGTTGCATTGCCACACCTCCACCAACGCATTGGCGACCGGCCGGCCAAGCTGGTCGAGCACGTGGCCGTGCACGACGATGCGTTCGCCGATCGGCAGGCCGTCTTTGACCGCGTTCATGATCAAGTCGTGGTCGAAGGCTCCGAGTTCGTCGGCCCTGAACACCGGTGCCGTCACTTCCGACAACGACTGCTGCAACGAGATCGGCGCGAGCCTCGGTGAGCGCAACACGCTGGTCTTGTAGGCGGGCGCGTGCGCGGGCGGGTGCGAGGTGGTGTCGCGCATCAGGTACTCGGCATCGGGCGCGGGCGTTCGTCCCATCATCGGGGGTCTCCGGGGCGTGTTTGAAACACCGCGACTGTAGAAGCAGCAGCAGTGCTTGTCACGGTCGCCCATCGCTGTCACACACTCGCGAACCGATCGCGCCCCCGCGGCCCGCTAAACTCCCTGGCTTTGCCGCCCGCCGCGCCCATGGTTGTTGCCACTTCTGCGTCATCTGCTAATTCGGCTGCCGTCTCTGCTGCTGCATCGTCGGCTTTCGAGCTGAAAAGCGCCGCGCTCACGTTGGTCGCAGTGGTGCTGAAAACGACCGACCTCGCGCGACTTTCGCAGGCGCTGGACGCGCGCTTCGGCGACGCGCCCGAATTGTTCGACAACGACCCCGTCGCGATCGATCTTTCGTTCGTCTGCGACGCACCCGAGCCGATCGACTTCGTCGTGCTGACGCACTTGCTGCGAGGTCACAAGATGCTGCCGGTCGCGGTGAAGGCGGGCAGCCTGCAGCAGATGGAAGACGCGCGCGCCGCGGGGCTGGCCGAAGGGCATGGCAGCGCGGCCGCTGCGGCCCCGCCAGCGCCGCGCGGGCGCGCGGTGGTGGCACCCGCCAAGCCGAACGCGCCGGTCGCGGTCGTTCTCGAAGCGCCGCCCGCCGCGCGCCCCGCGCTGATCGTCGACAAACCGCTGCGCTCCGGCCAGCGCGTCTACGCCAAGGGTGCCGACCTGATCGTGTTGGCGGTGGTGAGCTTCGGCGCCGAGGTGATCGCCGACGGCAACATCCACGTCTACGCGCCGTTGCGCGGCCGCGCTCTCGCCGGCGCACTGGGCGACACCGGCGCGCGCATCTTCACGACCTGCATGGAGCCGCAACTGCTCTCCATCGCTGGCATCTACCGCACGACCGAACACGAGTTGCCCGCCGCCGTGCTGGGCAAACCGGCGCAGGTGCGGCTCGACGGCGAGAAGCTCGTCGTCGAGCCGCTGAAGTCCGACTGAACATCCGATTGAACACACAAGGAAACCCGAGACCATGGCCAGAATCGTCGTCGTGACCTCCGGCAAGGGCGGGGTGGGCAAGACCACCACCAGCGCCAGCTTCGCCTCCGGGCTGGCGCTCGCCGGCCACAAGACCGCGGTGATCGACTTCGACGTCGGCCTGCGCAACCTCGACCTGATCATGGGCTGCGAGCGCCGCGTGGTCTACGACCTGATCAACGTGATCCAGGGCGAGGCCAACCTGAACCAGGCGCTGATCAAAGACAAGCAGTGCGACAACCTGTTCGTGCTCGCCGCCTCGCAAACACGCGACAAGGATGCGCTGTCGCAAGAGGGTGTTCAAAAAGTGCTCGACGACCTTGCGGCGATGGGCTTCGAGTACATCGTTTGCGACTCGCCGGCCGGCATCGAAACCGGCGCGCTGATGGCGATGCATTTCGCCGACGAAGCGCTGGTCGTCACAAACCCCGAGGTCTCCTCGGTGCGCGACTCCGACCGCATCCTCGGCATGCTGTCGTCGAAGACGAAACGCGCGATCGATGGCAAGGAGCCGATCAAGGAACACCTGCTCATCACGCGCTACAACCCGAACCGGGTCGAGGGCGGGCAAATGCTGTCGCTCGGCGACATCAAAGACATTTTGCGCATCGAGCTGATCGGCGTGATCCCCGAATCCGAGACCGTGCTCGACGCCTCGAACCAGGGCGTGCCGGCCGTGCACCTGAAGGGCACCGACGTGTCGGAAGCCTACAAGGACGTGGTCGCGCGCTTCCTGGGTGAGACGCGGCCGATGCGCTTCACCGAAGCGGTCAAGCCAGGCTTCTTCAAACGCGTGTTCGGCGGGAGGTAAGGCATGTCTTTTCTCTCTTTTCTGCTCGGCGAGAAGAAGAAGACCGCCAGCGTCGCCAAGGAGCGGCTGCAGATCATCCTCGCGCACGAGCGCAGCGGCCGCGGCGCGAGCCGCCCCGACTACTTGCCGGCGCTGCAGAAGGAGCTGATGGCGGTGATCTCGAAGTACGTGTCGATCCGGCCCGAGGACATCAAGGTGCACCTGGAGCGCCAGGACAACCTCGAGGTGCTCGAGGTCAAGATCGAACTGCCCGAGACGCTGCGCTGACGTTGAATGTCGACATCGCGATCTGTTTCGATCGACATCCGCTCTACGCGCCGCCCTGGGCCTTGCGCAAAAGTTCGACCCCGCGCGCGGCCTTGACGCGACCGCGTTCGGCCCGTACCTGGAACCGCGCCTCGGCATCGAACTCTGCCAGCAGCAGCGTCGCCATCTCGTCGATCAAGCGATTTACGCTGGTGCCTCGGCGCTTCGCGAGCGCCTTCATGCGCTCGTACTTGTCGTCTGGCAGCCGAGTGGTCAATGCGCTCATGGGGGCAGTTCCTTTGCCAGCAGTTGGGTGGGCGTCACGATGGCGAGCCCGGGAAATCGCAGCTCCATCGGTCTCAGGTCACGGATGTTGAGCGTCACGATATGGCTTGCGCCGCCCGCGACGGCAAGCTCGACCAAGTGGTTGTCGCCCTCGTCACGCAAGTTGGGGCGCCAGCCGAAGTAGATGCGCGTCCATCGGCAGGTGGACAAAAAGATGTCGAGCAACTCGCTGCGCTCCGCAGCGTTCAGCCGACTTTTTGCGAATAACGCCGAGCGCCCGAGAACATCTTCGTATCCGGCAAGCGGCGCGGCGGCCATCAAGGGCTGAAGGTGCCGGGTCAAACAGGCCTCGACCTTGCGACTCGAAGCGCATGTACCCAAGCAGGCGCCCATAAAGATGTTGGCATCGATCACGACCATGGCTCGCCAGACGGTAGCAACAATGCCACCGCATGGAACGCTCGCCCGCCCGGGAAACAGCTCACGGGATGCAAGCCCGCAGGCCTCGACTGGCGCGCGTCTTGCACGAGAATGAAGCGACCCCGGGCGCAGCGGCTCGGTCACCAGAACAGGACGAGCACCGTGGCCAAAATCCCTCCCGGCGTGGGCCCGCAGTTTCCGCAGGTCGTCGTGCTGTTCGGTGCGACCGGCGACTTGGCGCGGCGCAAGTTGCTGCCGGGGCTGTTCCACCTCGCGAGCGTGGGATTCATCCCGGGCTGCCGGATCATCGGCGTCTCGCTCGATGAGTTCGGTGTCGACGAATTCCGCGCGGCGGCGCGCAGCGCGCTCGATGAATTCTCGAGCCGCAAGATCACCGATGCCGCTTGGGCGACCTTTGCCGCGAGCCTCGACTACGTGCCGCTCTCGGCCGGCCCGGCCGCACTCCGCGCCGCAGTCGAAGCCGCCGAAGCTGCGCTCATGGGCGGGCGTGGGCTTGTCGCCGAATGCCGCCGTCTGCACTACCTGAGCGTGCCGCCGAGCGGCGCGCTCGCAGCGGTGCGCATGCTTGGGGAGGCCGGCCTGGTCGAGCGCTCGCGCATCGTGATGGAAAAACCGTTCGGCACCGACAAGGCGAGCGCGGTCTCGTTGAACGCGCAACTGCACGAGGTGTTCGCCGAAGCGCAGATTTTCCGCATCGATCACTTTCTGGGCAAGGAGCCGGCGCAAAACATCCTCGCGTTCCGATTCGCGAACGGCCTGTTCGAGCCGATCTGGAACCGCAACTTCATCGACCACGTGCAGATCGATGTGCCCGAAACGCTTGGCCTCGGCAAACGCTCGGCCTTCTACGAGCAAACCGGCGCCTACCGCGACATGGTGGTCACGCACCTGTTTCAGATCCTCGGCTTCATGGCGATGGAGCCGCCGACTTCGCTCGAGCCCGCGCCGATCAGCGAGGAAAAGAACAAGGTGTTTCGCAGCATGCTGCCGATCCAGCCGCACGACGTGGTGCGCGGCCAGTACACCGGTTACCGCGCCGAAGACGGCGTCGACCCCGAATCGGAGACCGAGACCTTCATCGCGCTGAAGTGTTTCATCGACAACTGGCGTTGGGCCGGCGTGCCGTTTTTTCTGCGCACCGGCAAACGCCTGGCTGAGGGCCAACGCATCATCTCAATCGCGTTTCGAGAGCCACCGAAAAGCATGTTCCCGGCAGGCTCGGGCGTCGGCGCGCAGGGGCCGGATCACCTGACGTTCGACTTGGCCGATGCGTCGAAAATGTCGCTTTCGTTCTACGGCAAGCGCCCCGGCCCGGGCATGCGGCTCGACAAACTGAGCCTGCAGTTCGCAATGCACGACACCGGCCTGATCGGCGACGTGCTCGAAGCCTACGAACGGTTGATCCTCGATGCGATGCGCGGCGACCGCACGCTCTTCACCACGGCCGAGGGCATCGAGCGGTTGTGGGAAGTTTCGACACCGCTGCTGGAGGCGCCGCCGCCGGTGCGGCTGTACCCGCCGGGCTCGTGGGGACCGAAGTCGGTGCACCAGCTGATCGCGCCGCACGCTTGGCGGTTGCCGTTCGAGCGCGCGTGGCGCGACCCGAACAAGGCGGGTGGCTGACGGGTCGCAAGCACCCTTACCCCATCCCTCTCCAAAGGGAGTGGGAGGAAGAGGGAGTCAAGTTACAACGCAGCCGTGATCTCGTACGAGCGCAGCCGCGCGGCGTGGTCGAAAATTTGCGAGGTGATCATCAGCTCGTCGGCGCCGGTGCGCTCGATGAAGGCGAGCAGCTCGCGGCGCACGGTCTCGCGCGAGCCGATCGCGGCGCACGAGAGCACCGAGTCGAGCAGCGCGCTTTCTTGCGGACCGAGACTTTCGCGGTAGCCGGCCTTCGGTGGCTGCAGCTGCCCCGGTCGGCCGCTGCGCAAGGCAACGAAAGCCTGCTGCATCGACGTGGCGCAGAACTGCGCTTCTTCATCGGTGTCGGCCGCGAAGACGTTGAAGCCGAGCATCACGTGCGGCTCGGCGAGTCGCGCCGACGGCTTGAACTGCTGCCGGTACAGCGCCACAGCCTGCATCATCTGCGCCGGTGCAAAGTGCGACGCGAACGCATACGGCAACCCGAGTGCGGCCGCGAGCTGCGCGCCGTAGAGGCTGGAGCCGAGGATCCACAGCGGCACGTCGAGCCCGCGCCCCGGCACCGCGCGCACCGGCAGGCGCGGCTCGGCCGAGAAGTAGTCGGCGAGTTCGAGCACGTCTTGCGGGAACGCGTCGGCGTCGGCGTCGGATGCGAGGTTGCGGCGCAGCGCGCGCGCCGTGATCTGGTCGGAGCCCGGCGCGCGGCCGAGGCCCAGATCGATGCGGCCCGGGTACAGCGATTCGAGCGTGCCGAACTGCTCGGCGATGACCAGCGGCGAGTGGTTCGGCAGCATGACGCCGCCCGCGCCGACGCGGATCGTCTTCGTGCCGCCGGCGACGTAGCCGATCAGCACGGCCGTCGCCGCGCTCGCGACGCCCGGCATGCCGTGGTGCTCGGCGAGCCAGTAGCGCTTGTAGCCCCAGGCCTCGGCGTGCTGCGCCAGATCGAGTGTGTTGCAGAACGATTGCGCAGCGTCGCTGCCCTGCGTGATCGGCGACAAGTCGAGGACCGAGAAAGGAGTGTTCATGAAATGCATGTAAGGGCGAAGGCCGTACGCGCAAGCAGCCTGCGCGAACTCACACGGTGTCGGCCCCCGGTGGCCCGGCGTGAGCGGGCGATGCCACGGGCGGCGCGTTGCGGTGGGTGAGCCGGCGCGTCCACAGCACCACGTCGTCGACAAAGGTGAACAGCACCGGAATCACCAGCAGGCTCAGGAAAGTGCTGGTGATCAGCCCGCCGATCACGACGATCGCCATCGGCGCGCGAAAGCTCGGGTCGGTGCCGAGACCGAAGGCGATCGGCAACATGCCGGCGCCCATCGCGATGGTGGTCATCACGATCGGGCGGGCGCGCTTGTGGCACGCGTCGAGCAAGGCCTCCAGGCGGTCCATGCCCAGGTCGCGGCGCGCCATGATCGCGTACTCGATCAGCAGGATCGAGTTCTTGGTCGCGATGCCCATCAGCATGATCAGCCCGATCATCGACGGCATCGACAGCGCCGTGTGCGTGATGAACAGCGCGAGGAACGCGCCCGGGATCGACAGCACGAGTGCCGAAAGAATTGTCACCGGCTGCACGAAGTCGTGGAACAGCAGCACCAGCACGACGTAGATGCACAGCACGCCGGTCAGCATCGCCAGGCCGAAGCTCGAGAACAGCTCGCCCATCGCCTCGGCGTCGCCCACGGTCGCCTGCGAAATGCCCGGCGGCAGGTTCTTGATGCTCGGTAACGCCAGCACGTTTTTCTCGACCGCCCCGAGCGGCTGGCCGTTGAGCTCGATCTCGAAGTTGATGTTGCGCTGGCGGTCGTAACGGTCGATCTGCGCCGGGCCGCTCTCGATCGTGAGCGTGGCGACGTTGCCCAGCATCACCGGCCCGCGCGAGCCGGGCACGGCCAGGCGCGAGAGCAGGTCGAGGTCGGTGCGGGCGTCGGCGGCGAGCTTCACGACGATCGGCACCTGGCGCTGCGAGAGGTTGAGCTTGGCGAGCGCCTGGTCATAGTCACCCGCGGTCGCGATGCGCAGCGTGTCGGCGATCGCGGCCGAGGTGACGCCCAGGTCGGCGGCGCGGGCCGAATCGGGCCGCACGATCAGCTCGGGCCGCACCAGGCTGCTGGTCGAAACGACGTTGCCGATGCCGGGAATCGTGCGCAGCTCGCGCTCGACGTGGCGCGCGTGCGCGCCGAGCGCGTCGCCGTCCTCGCCGGCCAGCACCAGCACGTACTTCTCGCTCGAACCGCCGAGCCCGACCTTGATGCGCGCGCCGGGGATCACCGCGAGCGCCTCGCGCAGCCGCTCCTCGATCACCTGCTTCTTCACGCCGTGGCGCTCGCCGCGCGGCGTCATGTTGATCGTCAACGTGGCCTTGCGCACCTCGGGTGCGCCGCCGGGTGCGAACGGATCGCCACCGGTCGCACCGCCGCCGATCGCGGTGTAGATCAGCTTCACGTCGGTGTTCTTCTGCACGATCTCGCGCGCGGCTTCGGCCGCGGCGAAGGTCTGCGCGAAGGTCGCGCCCGGCGGCAGCGAGATCGAGACCTGGGTCTGCGACAAGTCGTCGGCCGGGATGAAGCCGGTGGGCAAAAACGGCACGAGTGCGAACGAGCCGACGAGGAACACGGTCGCCGCGATCGTCGTCAGCACGCGGTGCTTCAGCGCGGCCTTGACCCAGCTCATGTAGACCCCGATCCAGCGACCCTCTTTGTGCTCTTTCTTCGGCACTTTCAAGATGTAGGCCGACATCATCGGCGTCAGCATGCGTGCGACCACGAGCGAGATGAAGACCGCGATCGCGGCCGTCCAGCCGAACTGCACGAAGAACTTGCCCGGCACGCCGCTCATGAACGCAGTCGGCAAGAACACCGCGATCAGCGTGAAGGTGGTCGCGATCACCGCGAGGCCGATCTCGTCGGCGGCCTCCATCGCCGCCACGAACGGCGACTTGCCCATGCGCAGGTGCCGCATGATGTTTTCGATCTCGACGATCGCGTCGTCGACCAGGATGCCGACGACGAGCGACAGCGACAGCAGCGTCACGCCGTTGAGCGTGAAGCCGAACAGGTACATCACGCCGAACGCCGGGATGATCGACAGCGGCAGCGCCGTCGCCGAGACCAGCGTGGCGCGCCAGTCGCGCAGGAACAGCCACACGACCAGCACCGCGAGCGCGGCGCCCTCGAACAGCAGCACCATCGAACCCTCGTAGTTCTCCTGCACCGGATCGACGAAGTTGAAGGCCTCGGTGATGGTGATCCCGGGGTGCGCCACCTTGAGTGCTTCGAGCTGCTTGCGCACGCCGGCCGCGACATCGGTCTCGCCCGCGCCGCGGGTGCGCACGATCTCGAATCCGACCACCGGCTTGCCATTCAGCAGCGCAGCCGAGCGCTGCTCGGCGGTGGTGTCGGAAACGTTCGCGACCTGGTCGAGCCGAATGCGCCGGCCGTCGGTCAGCGTGATTTCCGTGCGAGCGAGCTCGTCGGCCGACTTCACGGTCGCGATCGTGCGCACCGACTGCTCGGCGCCGCCCACGTCGGTGCGGCCGCCCGAGGCCTCTTGCTGCGTCATGCGCAATTGACGCGAGATGTCGGCGGCGGTCGCGTTCAGCGCCTGCAGCCGGGCCGGGTCGAGCTCGACCCGCACTTCGCGTGTGGCGCCGCCCACGCGCGCGACCGAGCCGACGCCGCGCACGCTGAGCAGTTGCTTGGTGACGGTGTTGTCGACGAACCAGCTCAATGCCTCGTCGTCCATGCGGGTCGAGGCGATGGTGTACGTGAGGATCGGCGCGCCCGCCAGTTCCATCTTCGTGACGACCGGGTCGCGCAGGTCGCCCGGCAGATCGGAGCGCACGCGCGCCACGGCGGCACGCACGTCGTCGACAGCTTCCTGGGTCGGCTTCTCGAGGCGAAACTCGGTCGTGACGATCGCGGTGCCGTCCTGCACGGTCGTGTAGATGTGCTTGACCCCCTGCAAGGTCGCAATCGAGTTTTCGAGTTTGCGCGCGACCTCGGTCTCGAGCTGCGAGGGCGATGCGCCGGGCAGCGATGCGGTCACCGTGACGGTGGGCAGGTCGATGTCGGGAAAGTTCTGGATCTTCATCGCCTTGAAGGCCATCAGGCCCATCAGGCTGAGCATGATGAAGAGCAGCACGCCCGGAATCGGGTTGCGGATGGACCAGGCCGAGACATTCATCGCGCGCTCCTCACTTCACGACCACGGCCGGCTTGGCCGGCGCGGCATCGGCGACCACGCGCACGGTATCGCCGTCGCCGAGGAAGCTGCCGCCAGAGGCGACCACGCGTGCCGCGGCGTCGATGCCGCCGGTGATCTCGATGCGGTCACCGACGCGGCGGCCAACGCCGACCTTCACTTGCGCCAGCTTCGAGTCGGCGCCCACGCGCAGCACGTAGCTGAAACCGTCGCGAAGCATTACTGCGCTTTGCGGCAGCGTCAGCCCCGAGCCGCTGCCGACCTCGAACTCGCCGCGCGCGAACATGCCCGCGCGTGCGGCCGAGCCGCTCGTTCCATTGACGGACGGCAGGTCGACGTAGACCAGGCCGTTGCGCGTTTGCGGGTCGACGGTCGGCGCGACCATCCGCACCGTGCCCTTGATCGCCGACCCGCTGCCGGCCGTGACCAGCACAGCAACGCCGGGCTTGAGCGAAGCCATGTCGTTGGCGGCGACTTCGGCGCGCCATTCGAGCCGGCCTTGCCGGATCATGCGGAACAACTCCTGACCGGCCGGCAGCACCGCGCCGACGGTCGCGCTGCGCGCCGAGATGACGCCGAAGTCGGGCGCGAGCACCTGGGTTTGCTTCAGGCGCAACTGCTGCATCTGCGCCATCGCGCGCTGTGCGTCGACGCGGGCTTTCGCGGTGCGCTCGGCGGTGAGGTACTGGTTGATCGCGGCCTCGCTCAGCGCACCGGTGGCCTGCAGGCCGCGGGCGCGCTGCGCGTTGGCCGCGGCTTCGGCGAGGGTGGCCTCGGCCTCGGCGACCGCAGCGCGGGTCTGCGCCACGTCGGCATTCATCGTGTCGGGCGCGAAGGTCGCGAGCACCTGGCCGCGCTTGACGACATCGCCGACGTTGACGCGAACCTCGGCCAGCCGCAGCCCGTTGGCCTCGGTGCCGACGCTGGCCTCCTGCCACGCCGCGATGCTGCCGTTGGCGGTGACGCGCACCGGCAGCGCGGAGGTTTGCGGCTGCGTCACGTTGACGGTCAACGCCGGCTTGGCCGCAGACGCTGCGGCCTTGTCGTCGGCCGCGCGAACGCTCAACGTGAGGGCAGCGGCCAGCATCAGGCCGACCGATGCAATGGCGGTGAGTTTCATGTTCATCATTGGGCAGCGACAGAGGTTTGGGGGGTCGTCCAGCCGCCACTGCGTTTGGAGTCGGCGTCGGACCAGCCGCCACCGAGGGCGCGGTACAGCGTGATCCAAGCGGTGGCGCGCTCGCGTTTCAGATCGGTCGATGCGATCTCGGCTTGCAACGCGGAGCGGCGCGCGTCTTCGAGCTCGAACAGGCTCGCGAGACCGCCCTTGAAACGCGCCTCGGTGGCGCGGAACGAGGCAGCGAAACCCTCGGTCGCGACCTGTGCATCGGTGCCGCGATCGGCCGTGCTCTGCAGCGCGACCAAGGCTTCTTCGACCTCGCGCACCGCGCTGCGCAGCTTGCCGCGATAGATCGCACCGGCCTCGTCGTAGCGCGCCTGCGCGGCGACCACGTCGGCGCGGCGGGTGCCGCCATCGAACAGCGGCAACGAAACCGTGACGGGGCCGATCGACCACAAAGTGCCGCTCTGGTTGCCGAACGCCGACGACTCGAAACGCGAGGAATTGATGCTGCCGTTGAGCGCGATGCGTGGCAGCCGCGCGGCCTGCGCCTGAGAGACCTCGGCGCTCGCGGCGACCAGCTCGCGTTCGGCATTCAACAGATCGGGGCGCTGCGCCAGCGCTTGCGCCGGCGCGCTCGCCATCGCGATCGACGCCGGTTGCGGCAGGCGAGCCACGCCGGCAGCGAGTTGTGTGCGCAGCGCGGGCTCGCCGATGCCGGTGAGCGCGACCAGCCCCTTGACCGACACATCGCACTGCGCCCGGCGCTGCGTCAGCAGGCTGTTGCCCTGCGCGGCGCTGGCACGCGCAAGCGCAGCGTTCGCGGGCGACTCAAAGCCGGCCTGCGTGCTCAGGCCGGTCAGGCGCGCGGTCTCGTTGCGAGAGTTGCTGTCAATCTGCGTCTGCACGACCTGCGCCTCGCAGGCGCGCAGGTTGGTGTAGGCGGTCGCGACTTCGGCCGCAACCGACACACGCGCGTCGTGCCAACCGGCCTGCGCGCCGTCGAGCCGCGCTTGCGCCGCATCGCGCGCGGCGCCGCGGCCACCGAACAGGTCGATCTCCCACGCCGCTTGCAACCCAACGCTGGCGTTGTTGCCGAGGCCACTCGAAAAATCCTGCTTGCCGCGTGCGGCGCTGGCGTTCGCATCGAGCAAGGGCAGCAGCGCCGCGCCACTGGCAACGCGGATCGCGCGCGACTGTTCGATGCGCGACGCGGCTGACGCGATCGTCGGGCTCGCGGCCTGCGCGGCATCGATCAGCTGCACCAGCACCGGATCGTCGAACTGCTGCCACCAGGTGGAGAGCGCGGTGAGCTCGCCGCGGTGCGGCAGCGGCGCATTCCATTGCGCGGGTGAATCGGCCGCAGCGGTCGCCGATGCCGGCAAGGCCGTGGGCCCGCTGGTGCAAGCCGCCAGGCCGGCGAGGACGGTGGCGGCCGACGCGGCACGCAACAGGTTCAACCTGTGTTTCATCACGAGTCACTTTCGTTGTCGCACGCGGATGGGGTGCTCGCCGACGCGTGCCGACGCCGCCCGTGCAGGTCGCACGGCAGGCGCCGCATGCGGCAAGGCCCGCAATATAGCAATGAGACGACGAACCACCGGCGCCGCGATCGACACGGCCGCGAGGGCAAGCGCGGGTGGCGCAGCCCGCCCTCGGGCTCACCAGGCAAGCGACTGCTGCGGGTCGGGCTGGCGCGAGCCGGCGGGCCCGAAGTTCGCCACGGTCGCCGCGTGCGCAGCGTAGCCACGTGTCGCGAGGTTCCAGCCATCGGTTGCGCCGGCATCGGTCAGCGGCACCATCACCGCAGTTGTCAGCTTGCGGACGGCCGCGCGCTCGAGCAGCGATTCGCATTGCGCGGCGCTGAGCTGGCGTGCGAAGCGGCTCCAGCGCTGTTGCACGAGCGACGCGCGCCACGCGTCTTCGATCGCCCAACGCGCGTGACTCGCATCGCCCGAACGGCCGGCCTCGATGACCCGTGGCAGCAAGCTCATGAAAAAACTCTTGAAATCGCGGCGCAGCGCCTTGCCGGGCAGCAGATCTTCGAATCGGCTGATGCGGTGGCTCCACCCTGGCTCGAGCAACTGCTTGCTGACAAAAGCCTGCAGCGCCTGCACCGGGTTGAACAGCCGCAGCCGATTCGGCGGCAGCACGCGCAGCGGCAGTGCGCAAGCCTCCTCGTGCGCCAGCAACTCGACGAAGCTGCAGAGCGTGGCCACACGCGACCACTGCTCGCCGCTCAACCCGCCGAGCCCGGGGAGCTGCTCGGCTTCGATCTGCTGCACGAAGCGCTGCGCATCGCGAAAGCCGAACGCGGCTTTCGCATGGTTCGCCTTCGTGCTCATCACCGCGAGGTTGCCGGCGGCGTAGCCGGCGTCGTTGCGCACGCGGTCGACCGATGCGTCGGTGCCTTCGAGCGTGGCGCTCGACAGTGCGGCCCGGGTGATCGGGCAGTGGCTCGCGTCGATTTGCTGCAGGTAGTTCGGCGTCACCTGCACCAGCTCGACGCTGCGCCCGCGCAGCCACGCGTGCAGGCGCAACTGCAGCCACTTGCGCACGTGGCGCGTGGCAGCCAGCGTGCGCGTGCCGAACGCGGCCTGCCCGGCGAGCAGGCCGTTTCGCAGCGGGGAATTCTCCTGTGCGTAGGGGGCGGGCAGGCCGACGCGGTAGTGGGCGTAGTCCCAGCCGAGCTCGAAGCCGACGTGCTCGTGCGCCGTCAGGCCATCGGTGTCGCTGGCTTGTCGACGAGAGACGCCGGTTTGCAGATCGATCGAATTCGCAGTCGTTGTCGTGGTCGTGGTCATGGCAAAAACTCCAGAACATTCGCCACGAACCGTTCGCAGCGATGGAGCGAGTGTTTCGCCCAGGTAGCTCAGTGCGTGAGCCACCAAACAAAGGTTTGCTCAGGGTATGCTTTGTCTCACTGGCTCACCCCATGAGCCACCGACCTGCTGGAGAACGACGCCATGGACCGCACCGAGCGCTTCTATAAGATCGAACTGCTGCTCAAAAGCCGCGGCTGCGTCAGCTTCGCGGCGCTGCAGGGTGAGCTCGATGTGTCGCCCGCCACGCTCAAGCGCGACTTGCAATACCTGCGCGACCGCCTGAGCGCACCGATCGTCTACGACGCCTTCGCCAACGGCTACCGCTTCACCGAGGCCCGGGCCGGGGCGCCGAATGCAACGCACCACGAGCTGCCCGGCCTGTGGTTCAGCGAGAACGAGATTCACGCGCTGCTGACGATGCACCAGCTGCTCGCCGGCCTCGACGACGATGGCGTGCTCGCGCGACATCTGCAGCCGCTGATGCAAAAACTGCAAGGCATGCTCGGCACCGATGCGAGCACCGCGCGCGAGCTGATGCGCCGCGTGAAGGTGATCGGCACGGCGCGGCGGCGTGTACCGAGCAAGTACTTCGAGCTGCTCGGCAGCGCGCTGCTGCAGCGGCGTCGATTGAAGCTGCGTTACTTCAAGCGCAGCGACCGCAGCACCAGCGAGCGCGAGGTCTCGCCGCAGCGGCTCGTGAACTACCGCAACACCTGGTACCTCGACGCGTGGTGCCACGCCAGCGCCGGCCTGCGCCGCTTCGCACTCGATGCGGTGCGCGAGGCCACACTGCTCGACGCGAAGGCCAAGCACGTCGCGCTGCGCGACCTCGAGGCCGCGCTCGACGCCGGCTACGGCATCTACGGCGGCGGTGACGCAAAAGTGAAATGGGCCACGCTGGTCTTCAGTGCCGAGGCCGCGCAATGGGTCGCGAACGAAGAGTGGCACCCGCAGCAGAGATCGCGCTGGGTGGATGGGGAAGCGAGCGGCGAGCCGGGCGACGGGCGCTACGAACTGCAGGTGCCGTACAGCGACCCGACCGAGCTCGCGATGGACATCCTGCGCCACGGCGACAGCGTCGTCGTCACCGCAGACAAGGCACTCGTCGCGTTGATCGGCCAGCGCCTGCGCGCCGCGGCAGCGCGTTATGGCGGATGATCCCGACTCCATAAAACCGACGGAGAAACCGATGAAAGCCACCTGGAACGGCGTGACGATCGCCGAAAGCGACGACACCGTGATCGTCGAAGGCAACCACTACTTTCCCGAAAGCAGCTTGAAGCGCGAGTACGTGACTTTTAGCAACCACCGCAGCGGTTGCCCGTGGAAGGGGCAGGCCCACTACTACAGCTTGATGGTCGACGGTGCGATGAACGAGAACGCGGTCTGGTATTACCCCGAGCCGAGCGAGGCGGCCAAAGAGATCAAGGGCCGGGTCGCGTTCTGGAAGGGCGTGCAGGTCGCGTGACCTGGCCCGCCCGCTCGACGACCCGCCCATGGCCCTGCTAGAAACCATCGCGTCCTTCGCCCGGGTCGCCGCCGCGGACCTCCGGCACGCCGAACGGCGACGCGCTTCGCCCGACGAACACCTGCTGGCAGCCGAGCGCTGGCTGTGCCGCGCGCAAGACGCCGCCGAGGTAGGCGGGGTGAGCTACGGCTACTCGATCAAGGGGGGTTGGCGGCCACCGTATCCGGAAACCTCGGGCTATATTGCGACGACGTTTTTTCGCCTCGCACAAAACCGTGAGCCCGCATACGCCGACCGGGCGCAACGCCTCCTCCGGTGGCTTTTGACGGTGCAAAACCCCGATGGATCATTCTCCAACCCACGCTATAGCGCACAAGGGCTCGTCTTCGACACTGGGCAAATCCTGTTCGGCCTGGTCAGGGGCCACGAGCTCAGCGGCGACCCGGCGCTTCTGCAGAGCGCGCAGCGTGCCGCCGGCTGGCTGGTCGGCGTTGCCGATGGCCAAGGCCTCTGGACCCGCAACGAGCACCTCGGCACGCCGCACGTCTACAACACCCGCACGGCATGGGCCCTGTTGCGCATGAACCAGGTCGAGTTCGACCCGGCGCGCGAAACGATCGCGCGCCGCAACCTCGACTGGGCCGTCGCCGAGCAGCAGCCGAGCGGCTTCTTCGCGCACTGCGCGTTCAGCCCCGGTCTCGACCCCTTCACCCACACCATCGCCTACACGGCCCGCGGGTTGCTCGAATCGGGGCTGCTGCTCGGCGAACGCCGCTACCTCGACGCAGCACTGCACTGCGCCGACGCCACTGCGCCACTGCTGCGCGCCGACGGCCACCTGCCGTCGACGGTCACGACGGGCGGCCGCGCCTCGGCAACGTCGTGCTGCCTGACCGGCAACTGCCAGTTCGCGACGGTGTGGGCGCGGCTCCACGCCAGCGGCATCAGCCGCGCCTATGCGGAGGCGGTCCGCTACGCGCTCGACTACGTGATGTCGACCCAAGACCTCGACACCGACGACCTGAACGTGCGGGGCGGCATCAAGGGCTCGCAGCCGGTCTGGGGCCACTACGCGTTCATGTCGTACCCCAACTGGGCGACGAAATTCTTCGTCGACGCGATGTGGATGCGCAAGGGGCTGAATATATGAGCCACCGCGTCACGATCCTCAATGCCGCCTTCGACCCGCTGACGCGCGCGGCGACCGTGCACGCCATCTTTCACGCGCTCGCCATCGGGCGTCGCGGCTGGCTTTGCACCGTCAATGTTTCGATGCTGATGACGATGCGTGATAACGCCTGGCTGCAGGGCTTCGTCGACCGCGCCGCGTTGGTCGTGGCCGATGGCCAGCCGCTGGTCTGGTGCGCTCCTTTGTTCGGCGGCCGCCTGCCCGAACGCGTGACCGGCATCGACCTGATCGACGCCGTGTGCGCGCGTGCCGCGACCGAGGGCAAGAGCGTGTTTTGCCTCGGTGCCAGTCAGTCACTTCTGCACTCGACGCTTGCGCACTTGCGCGCGCGCCACCCCGGCCTGCGCATCGACGGCGCCGATGGCTACTTCGACGCCGCCTCGGCCGCGGCACGCGCCGAGCAGGTCCGCGCGAGCGGGGCCCAACTGCTGTTCGTCGGCATGGGCTGCCCGCGCCAGGAAGAGTTCATCAGCGAACACTGGGAGCGGCTCGGCGTGGGCATGGCGATCGGCGTGGGCGGCAGCTTCGACGTGCTCGGCGGTGCGCGCTACCGCGCCCACCCCTGGATCGGCCATCTCGGCTTGGAGTGGCTGGTGCGGCTGCTGCAGGAGCCGAGGCGTTTGGCGCGCCGCTACCTCGTGACCAACACCAGGTTTTGCCGGCTGATCGCGAAGGTGTTGGCGGCTCGCGCCAGTGGCAAGCCGACCCACCGGGGCTCGCGTGAGTAGGTTGCGGGTTGCGGTCGTGATCGGCACGCGACCTGAGGCGATCAAGCTCGCACCGGTAATTTTTGCGGCGCGCGCGCGCCCCTTGCAATTCGATGTTCAGGTGATCCGCACCGGCCAGCACCGCGAGCTCGTCGACCGCGCGATGCAGGAGTTCGGCTTGCAGTCCGATGTCGACCTCGACCTGATGACCCCGAACCAGAGCCTGGCGCAGGTGCTGTCGGCTGCCGTCAGCGGGCTGTCGGAGGTGTTCCGCACCGACTCACCCGACTGGGTGCTCGTGCAGGGCGACACGACCACGACCTTTGCCGGCGCCCTCGCTGCGTTCTACAACCAGGTTCGGGTGGGCCATGTCGAAGCCGGCCTGCGCACCGGCGACCGCCACCTGCCGTTCCCGGAAGAAGCGAACCGCTCGATGACGGCGCGCCTGGCCGACCTGCATTTCGCACCGACCGAGCAGGCGCGCCGCAACCTGCTTGCCGAAGGCCTGCAGGCGTCGACGATTTTGATGACGGGCAACACCGTCATCGACATCCTGCTGCGCACGCTAAGTCGCGGGCCGCTTGCGGCCGAGCGCCGTGCCGACGGCCCCGGCGCTGCCGACTACGTGCTCGTGACGGTGCATCGGCGCGAGAACCACGGCGCGCCGCTCGACCGCATCTGCGACGCGCTGATCGCGCTGCTCGCACGGCACCCGGCGCTCGGCGCGTGGTTGCCGATGCACCCGAGCCCAGCGGTGCGTGAGGCGGTAGTTGCCAGACTGGGCGCGCACCCGCGCATTCGCCTGACCGAACCGCTGGGTTACGTCGATTTCGTGACCGCGCTCGACGGCGCCACGTTGGTGCTGAGCGATTCCGGCGGGGTGCAGGAGGAGTGCGCGGCGCTCGGCAAACCGATGCTGGTGATGCGCGACGACACCGAGCGTCCCGAGGCCGTCGACGCTGGTGTGGCTGTGCTCGTGGGCACCGACCCGGCCCGCATCGTCGAGGTCGCTTCGCGCCTGCTCGGCGACCCCGAGGCAGCGTCACGAATGGCTCGGCCGAGCACCGCGTTCGGTGACGGGCGGGCCTCGGAGCGCATCCTCGATGCGCTGCTCGACGCCGATGGCGGCGGCCATTGACGCGGCATTGCCGTCCCGTAACATCCGGGCACTTCGCAACCCCCAAGGACCGCCCATGCGCCTGACTCGCCTGACCATCCTCTCGCTGCTGGCCCTCGCGGCCCCGGCGTTCGCGCAAACCCCGGGCACGCTCGACAAGGTCAAGGCCTCGGGCACGATGACGCTGGCGTACCGCGAATCGTCGATCCCGTTCTCGTACCTCGACGACAAGGCCCAGCCGGTCGGCTTCGGCTACGAGGTCTGCATGAAGATCGTCGACGACGTGAAGAAGGCGATCGGCAAACCCGACCTGAAGGTCGCGCTGCAGTCGGTGACCTCTGCGAACCGGATCCCGCTGCTGCAAAACGGCACGATCGACATCGAGTGCGGCTCGACCACCAACAACAGCGCGCGCGGCAAGCAGGTGCAGTTCGCGACCAATTATTTCTACACCGGCACGCGTTTTCTGGTGAAGACCGGCTCCGCGGTCAAGGCGCTCGACGATCTCAAGGGCAAGACCATCGTCTCGACCAGCGGCACCACCAACTTCCAGATCCTGCGCAACCTCAACGAGCAGAACAAGCTCGGCATGGACCTGCTCGCCGCGAAAGACCACGCCGAATCGGCACTGATGGTCGAGAGCGGTCGCGCGGTCGCCTTCGGCATGGACGACATCCTGCTTTACGGCCTGCGCGCCAGCAGCCAGAACCCGGCCTCGCTCGCGATAGTGGGCGAGCCGATCCAGGTCGAGCCCTACGCGATCATGGTGCGGCTCGACGACCCGGCGTTCAAGAAGCTGGTCGACACGACGCTCGCGAACCTGATGACCAGCGGCGAGTTCACGAAGCTCTACACCAAGTGGTTCATGTCGCCGATCCCGCCCAAGGGCATCAACCTGAACGCGCCAATGAGCAAGGAGTTGCTCGACAACATGAAGGCGCTGAGCGACAAGCCGGCGACCTGATCGACACAGGCTCAGTGTTACACTGATCCCGTGTTTTTACGGGAGCCCGACTTGGCCAACATGACGATTGCGGTCGACGACCAGTTGCTCCGCGCGGCGCGCATCAAGGCGGTGCAGCAAGGCACGAGCGTCAACGAGATCTGCCGGCAGGCGATCGAGGCCTTCGCGCAGGGCGCGGGCGATGCCGATGCGCGCATCGCCCGCATCAAGGTGCTCGCGAAGAAAGTGCACGCGGCCGACGAGCCGCTCTGGCCAGGCCGCGAGTCGCTGTATTCGGGGCTCGGCCCGCGGTGAGTTGCTTCTTCGACACCAACGTGCTGGTGTACGTGTTCGACCGTGCCGAGCCGCACAAACAGGCGCTCGCGCAGCAGCTCGTCACCGAGCACATGTCGGCGCGCGACATGGTGCTGAGCACGCAGGTGCTGCAAGAGCTTTACGTCACGCTGACACGCAAGAAGCGGCTCGGCGCTACCGACGCACTCGAAGTGGTGACTACTTTCGCCCAGGAGCGCATCGTGCCGGCGAGTCCCGACACCGTGCTGCGCGGCCTCGCACTGAGCCAGCGCCACCAACTCTCGGCGTGGGACGCGCTGATCCTGCAAGCCGCGCTCGACGCCGGCTGCACGACGCTTTTTTCCGAGGACTTTCAGACCGGCGCGCAGTTCGACGAACTCGTGGTCGTGAACCCGTTCGCGCCGCAGGTGCACACGCCGAAGACGGCCTACAACAAGCGTGGTTGAGCACGCACCCGCGCACGCAAAGGATCACGCACCCGATCGCGCGCGCCAGGCGCTGTGGGCGGCGATCGTGATGGTCGTCGTTTGGGGCGCGAACTTCAGCGTGCAAAAGGCGGTGTTCACCGCGATTTCGCCGGGCGGCTTTCTGTTTGCGCGTTACCTGATGATGCCGGCGGCGGCCACCGCGCTGCTGCTGTGGCGGTATGGCTTCAAATGGCCGCGCGTGCCACGCGCCGACGTGTTCGCGCTGCTCAAACTGGGCCTGGCCGGGCACTTGTTGCATGTCGGCCTGGTGACCTATGGCATTCATTGGTCGACCGCGTTTTCGAGCTCGCTGATCCTGGCCTGCGGGCCGGTGTTCACGCTGCTCATCCTGCATTGGCACGGCCACGAGAAGCTCACCACCGGCTCGGTCGCGGGCGTGGCCGTGGCGTGCCTCGGCGTGCTCGCCTTTCTTTCCGACAAGCTGTTCGGCGGCCACTGGCAGGCCGGCGCGGGCGATCTGGTGCTGCTCGTCGCGGCCTCGTTGTTCTCCTGGTACACGGTGGCCGCCAAGCCGCTGATCGAGCGCCACGGTGGCGTCACGGTGATGACGTATGCCACGCTGCTCGGCAGCGGCCCGGTCGTGTTGCTGAGCTTGCCCGCCGGCCTCGCGGTCGACTGGAGCGCGGTGCGCCCGCTGATTTGGCTGGGCCTTGGCTACGCGGTGCTGATCTCGGCGTTCGTGTCGCTGACCCTGACGCCGATGATGTGCGCGCGGTTCCTGCGCCATGACGCTCGCCGGCATGACATCCTGTATCGCGCGATCGAGCGGTTCTTCGATGGCATGCTGGGCTTCTATCGCCGCACCCTCTACGTTGCGCTGCGCTTCCAGTTCGTCACGCTGCTGGTATTCCTCGGCACCTTGGCAACGACGGTGTTGCTTTATATCCAGATACCGAAAGGCTTTTTCCCACCCCAGGATGTCGGCCTGATCATCGCCGTCTCCGAGGGCGCGCAGGACGTATCGTTCGCCGAGATGTCGCGTCTGCAGACCGAAGTGGGAAAAGTGATCAGCGCGGATCCGGACGTCGCCGGGTACGCTTCCTCGGTTGGCGGC
>ENA-OFCI01000248-OFCI01000248.1-metagenomes-genome-assembly--contig:-NODE-248-length-35715-cov-3.436876_pt1 | contig 35715 bp, 30 predicted proteins | sample MGYA00153391_OFCI01 | MGnify analysis MGYA00153391
CAGCACCAGCAGCGCATCGTCGCGGTACAGCACCGCGCGTTCCAGCTCGCGCAGCATGGCCTCGGCGCGCACATAGTCTTCCATGTCGTAAACCGTGTAGGCTTTTTTATACAGCAAATTGGCCAGTACATTCGGCTGCCCTGGGCTGCGCCAGATTTGGCTAGGCGCGTGATCCAGGCTGCGTTCCAACGCGATCGCCTCATCAAACATTTTGAGTGCTTGTTGGCGTTTGCTAATGCTTTGATAAACGCTGCCTAAAATACTCGTCATTTCGACCCGGGTTTTAGGTAAATCCTGCAGCTGCAGGGCGAGGCGTTCATGGCCAGCATCGAGTAATGCCGACACCGGCAAATCGCGTTGCCCAGAAACCTCCGGGTCAGCGCCCTGAAATACCGAGATCATGTAATCCTTGACCTCACGCGTCGCGCGCTCGGCGGCCAGCGCATTATCACGCTCGATCACGGTGCGCCATGAAAACCCCGCTACCGTCGCCATCAATGCCAGCGCCGCCAACGCCAACGGCCATTCACGACGCAATAATTTACTGATGATGTAAGCGCGAGTCGCGGGCCTCGCGGCCACCGGTCGATGCTCTAAAAAGCGCTGCAAATCGGCGGCCAGCGCGTTCCCATCGGTGTAGCGATCACCCGGCGCGGCTGCTGAAGCTCGCTTTAAGATCGCCGCTAAATCAGCGGGTAAGGTCGCCAAGGTGGTGGCGGATAGCGGCGACGGTGGTGCAGGTGAAGGCGATGGTGCGGCCACCGGTGTGAGGTCAACCCCCAATAATTCAGCGAGCATCAAACCCAAACTATAAATATCGGTGGCGGTGCCAATATAGCTGCGCGATTTTTGCTCGGGGCTCGCGTAGCGCGGGGTGAATGCCACATCCGTCGCACCGCTTGCGGCGCCCACTCCGGCAACCCCTGCGACGGTATTGCCGCCCGCAACGTTGAGCACTGCATCGACAGCTGTGGTTGTCCTATCCGCCATACCCGCGCTATCAACACTCACCGTATTGAGCAAACGTGAGACCCCGAAGTCAAGGAGGATCACGCGTCCTTCCGGGCTGACTAAAATATTCGAAGGCTTTAAATCACAATGCACCACCAGCCGTTGATGCGCAAACGCTACCGCCTGACACGCCACCATAAAGAGCTTCAGGATGGCAGCGCGCGACAGCTTATGTTGCCGACAGTATTGATCAATCGGCAAGCCATCCACATATTCCATCACCAGATAGGGCTGGCCATCCGTCGTCGAGCCGCCATCAAACAATCGCGCAATATTAGGATGCGACAGTGACGCCAGTATTTGCCGCTCGCGCGCCAGATAAGTTAGCGCCTCTTTGCTGGCAAATCCGGCCAATAATTTAATCGCCGCGATCTGCTCAAAATGACCGTCACTGCGCCGGGCGCGAAATACCTTACCCATGCCGCCTTCACCAATTTCGGCGGTGAGCGTCCACGCGCCGAGTACATCCCCCGTCTGTAGCGGCTGTTGCACCATCCGCGCCAGCGCGGTGAATACCGGTGTCGCAAACTGTGCGGTGCGCACCTCAGCCTGGCTCGCCAGGGCCATCACCTCATCAATCACTTCGGTATCGTCAGTTTGGGTGCGCAATGCGGCGAGCCTGGCCGGCTCAGGCAAATCACACACAAGCACAAACAATTTTTTAACCCGCGCGAATTGAGTGGTATCCATGCTTACAGCGCGTAGCCCATTTGCCGATTAAGCCACGACTTGGCGAACCGTAAATCGCGCACCACGGTGGGCAACGAAACCTTCAGCACGTCGGCAATCTCCTCGCGATTGAGCCCGGCGAAATAGGTCAGGTGCAGCACCTCGCTGCTGCGTCGATCCAGGGTTTCCAAATGTTTTAGCGCGCTGTCCAATGCCAGCAAATCAGCCACCCCGGATTCAGCACCGACCTCAAGATTGCTCAGGGTCAGGTGCACCGCGCCACCACCGCGCTTATCGGCGCGACGCGCCCGCGCATTGTCAACTATCACCGCCCGCAGATAAAGCGACATCGACGCAAAAAAATGCGCCCGATTTTGCCACACCATTGGCGCATCCATCACCCGCAAAATCGCATCATGCAGCAGCTCTGTCGGGACCAGCGAACAATCACTGCCCTGCTGCGCCACGCGCTGCCGCGCAATTTTTTTAAGCTCCTCATAAGCCTGCTCAAACAAGCGCTGAAACGAGTCTTCACCCCCCTCCTGCAATGCCTGCAATAAGGTGGTCAGCGAAGAATCTTGGGGCTGCGGAAGTGGGGAAGCAAGCGGCATCGACAACCAGTCAGAGCGAGAATAGACAAAGTATATCAGGTCACTTTTTTCGCCTATTGCGCTGATTCTGGAAGGCTACAAAACGCGGCAGCACTGCGTGTCTGTGAGCATGTGGTGATCGCATAGCGTCGATCTGGAGTTGGAGTTGACCCATTTTGGCGGACTGTTTAGGCAGTCTCAACCTATCGCTTATCCACGCCATACCCCGCCGGATTGGCGCTTTGCCAACGCCAGGGATCGATGCACATTTGTTCAAGCACGCGTGTGGCACGCCAACCGAGCAAGGTCTCAGCCCGCGATGGATCTGAGAAATATTCGGCAATATCACCAGCGCGACGCGGCACAAATTGATAAGGTATCGGACAGCCACTCGCGGACTCAAACGCGCGCACCACTTCAAGTACCGAGTAGCCGCGTCCGGCTCCCAGATTGAGCGTCATCACGCCATCACAGTGCGGTAGCGCGGCCATCGCCTTGACGTGACCGACGGCCAGATCCACCACATGAATATAATCACGAATACCGGTGCCATCCGGGGTGGCGTAGTCGTTGCCATAAATCGATAACGCGGCGCGCTTGCCCACCGCAACCTGCGCAACGATCGGCATCAGGTTATTGGGCACGCCGTTAGGGTCTTCGCCGATCATCCCGCTTTCATGTGCGCCCACAGGATTGAAGTAGCGCAGCAACGCAATGCGCCAACCGGAATCGGCGCGGTAAAGGTCACGCAATACCTGCTCAATCATGAGCTTGCTGCTTGCATAGGGGCTCTGCGGCACCAGCGGAAAATCTTCTTTGATACGAACGACAGGGGGCTCGCCATAAACCGTAGCGGATGAGCTGAACACCAGATTTTTGACCCCGGCTGCCGCCATGACATCCAATAAAACCAGTGTGCCATTTACATTCGAATCATATTATTCAAGCGGCTTCTCGACGGATTCACCGACGGCTTTCAAACCGGCAAAATGAATCACCGCGTGAATGGCATGCTCACGAAAAATACTCTGCAGTTTTTCACGATCGCGAACATCGGCGTGATGAAAAGCAATACGCTGACCGCTAATAGCCTCAACCCGGTTCAGCGCGACCTGTTTGCTATTGCATAAATTGTCCACCACTACCAGCTCAAAACCTGCCTGCAGCAATTCCAAACAGGTATGCGAGCCAATATAGCCGGCGCCCCCGGTAATCAATATTTTGGGTTTCATGTGTGCGGGGATTTTTAGCTTTGATATTGATTGTGATTAAGTGTAGAAGCTGAGACTACACGATTGGGCCCACACAGGCGGGATCGCTGCATTTTTGCATCTGCCATTGCGGCGGTGAATTGATTTTTACGATATGACTTGCGTTATGATTTGGCTGGCAAGTAATTTGCGCTGCATAAACTTAAAAATATTCAATAAGATTCAAATAATATTCAATACGTTCTTTCAATATTTCTTAACGCATCTCTCAAGGCTTCCTTTTACGCATCTCTTCAGCGCCGCGCTTTTTTTATTTAAAAAATCACTTTATGCATATCCTCATTACCGGCGCAGCAGGCTTTATTGGCCATCATCTTGCGCTCAGGTTATTGGCGCGTGGCGACACAGTGGTCGGTATCGATAACCTCAATAGCTACTATGATGTCGGCTTGAAGGAAAATCGGCTGAAGCGTATTTTTGCGTTAGCGGATGCTCATGTCGGCGGCGCAAAAAGTCCGGCCTTCACCTTCAAAAAAGTGGACATCACTGATCGCACCGCTGTCGAAGCCGTATTTGCCCACGAACATTTTGATGCAGTAATTAATCTCGCCGCGCAAGCCGGGGTGCGATATTCGATTACCCATCCGCATGCATATATTGATGCCAACATTGTCGGCTTTACCAACATCCTTGAAGGCGCACGCCATGCCAAAGTGGAGCATTTTGTGTTTGCCTCATCCAGCTCTGTTTATGGCGCAAATACGCACATGCCGCAGTCCGAAAGTGATAATGTTGATCATCCCTTATCGCTCTACGCGGCCACCAAAAAAGCTAACGAACTGATGGCACACAGCTACGCCAGTCTGTTTAATTTGCCTTGCACCGGGCTGCGATTTTTTACCGTCTACGGGCCCTGGGGCCGGCCAGATATGGCGCTGTTTAAATTCACCAAAGCGATCCTGGCCGACGAGCCTATTCAGGTTTTCAATCATGGCAACATGATTCGCGATTTCACCTACGTGGACGATATTATCGAAGGTGTAGTGCGGGTGATTGATCGCCCCGCGATGGCCGATCCCGCCTGGTCTGGCGATGCACCCAACCCAGCTACCAGCTATGCGCCCTATCGCGTGTTTAATGTTGGCAACAACAATCCGGTGCAGTTAATGCGCTATATCCACGCGCTTGAAAATTGTTTGGGCAAGAAAGCGCAAATGGAATTATTACCGATGCAGGAAGGTGATGTGCCCGCCACCGCTGCCGATGTCTCTCGGCTTGAAGCTGCGGTAGGAACCTGGCCAAAAACCGAGGTGGAAGCGGGTATCAAAAAGTTTGTCGCGTGGTATGTCAATTATTACAAGCGCTAAAATCAAGCCGCCCGCTCCTTTCATTTCAAACTGCACTTTGCCTGAAGCCAGTCGGTGTGACTCAGCTTGCCCTTATCGGCAAACCATCACAGGGATTTTTGAGTGAGTCAGCACTTTTGTGGTTTCACTGCCCAGTAACAAACCTGCGATTCCGCGCCGCCCATGGGATGCCATCACAATCAAATCACATCCGTGCTTGATGGCAGCTTCAATGATCGCCTCAAACGGATGATCATTAAAAACATGCAGACCATTGGCAACAACGCCTGCTGACTTCGCTTGATCGAGGCCAAATCTGAGTCTGGAATCAGCACGTTTTTCGGCATCAACTGCATAACTCTCTTTTGTATCAGAAAGCGCTAATGTTTCTGTTGTCACCACATGAAATGGTACCGATACAGTCAAGACCGTGGCGCGCGCACCAAACGAGCCCGCAATCGCCAAGCCCATTGTCACCGCTGCCTCTGAAAGTGAAGAACCATCTGTTGGAATTAAAATATGTTTGAACATTTGTTTTGGGGTGTTGTTTGACATAAATTACCTCATAGGTTGGGATCACTTCAACTCAATATTCCGCTCCTCCAGATTGCGCTGACCATGCTGGCAGCATTTGATAAAACGCAAATAAGTCTCATATAGCGACATTAAATACCGCAGCATCAAATATCGCCTGGAGTTTTCTCCGTTAACATGCAGGCTATAGTCATTATCAGCGCACATACAACCCTGCGGCGATTAGCGGCGCGAGTGACAGCACATTGCTGGGATGGATAACGCTATCGCTGCTCCAAATATTGCTTACACCAGCGGCATGAAGTTGCTTGGCAATGTCATCCTTAAAAAGGGCATGCACCACCAACACATCAACTTTTTTTGCGCCACTTGAAATACAGGCGCGTGAAGCGGAAATCAGCGTACCGCCAGAGCTTGCGATATCATCGACCAATATAAGGTGCTGGCCTTTAATCGCGATATCAGGAAGCTGTATCGTTGTTTCGCGATCACCATGCCTTACTTTTCGGCAAACGCCAAACTGACAACCAGCCGCCTCCGCAGCAACGCTCACCCACTGTCGGGATTCTTCATCGGGGCCCAACAAGATGGCGCTGGTATTTTGCGCGCGCACAAAGTGCCCCATCAGCTTCGCCGCCGATAGTGCAATGGCGGAACTTGCCGGTACTGCTTCAGCCAAAGCGTGAATCCGATGCAAATGCGGATCGACCGTTATCACCGAATCAAACTGCTGCGCCAGCCACTCCCCGATGATGACTTGACTCACTGCTTCACCCGTATGGAACGCTTTATCCTGCCGCATATAACAAAGATAAGGCGCGATCAGCGTCAGATGCTTCACGCCCAGCAACCGCGAACTTTTGGCCGCCAACATAAGCTGTATCAATTTTTCGTTGGGATCATTCAGTGTTCTGCAAATTGCCACCCGCTCAGGCAGCTTGCTCGGCAGTGTTACCCGGGTTTCGCCGTCGGGAAATGTGTGCAGCACAATTTCCGCATAGGGCACGCCCAGCAATGCGGCAATCCGCATGGCGCCTTCACGGTAGTCGCTAAAACCCAACAGCATCATGGCTCAACAAATGTCTGCGGAATTTGATCTGCATTCCCAACTATAAAACCGCACTGGCCTTCGCAAAGTGAATGCGCAAAATTTAGGTCGGCAGGATATTCTGAATAAACTCTGTAGAGCGCTTCACCAAGCTCCACGGCGTCACCAAGCTTTTTAAACAGATCAACACCAGCGCCCATTTCCATTGGTGCGCCTGCATATCGGGCGACGCGCGCCAAATGAAAATTATCAATGGCAACGACAACGCCGGTGGCGGGGCTTGAAATATCAAAATTTAGTCTTCCTGCAGCGGGAGTTTTTTGATGTCGCCCTTGCGCGTCAATGATCGCATTCATTTTGTTGAGCGCTCGCCCGGAATCAAGAATATCGCGCGCGATAGCAAAGCCCTCACCGCCGCGGATGTCTGGATCAAACTCCAGGACACGCCCGGCTATGCGCAGCGCTTTTTGCCGCAAATCCATCGGCGCCGCAGGATCATTTTCCAGCACCAACATGACATCGCGGGCCTCAAGCACCGGCCCGATGCCGCGACCGACGGGCTGGCGACCATCGGTAATAATGACTTCGAGATGAAGACCCACCCGATGGCCAACATATTCAAAAATTTTTCGCAAAGATTGCGCATCCTGCATATGTCGCACTTTGGCGCTTGGCCCTACCGGAATATCAATCAGCAAATGAGTGGCACCAGCTGCCAATTTTTTGGACAGGATCGACGCCACCATTTGTCCGCGTGAATCAATGCCAAGTGGCCGTTCAACAGAGATCAGAATATCGTCGACCGGCGATAATCCTGCATGACCTCCCCACGCCAGGCAGCCGCGATGAGTGCGGACAATTTCCTGGAGCTGACTAATCGGCAGATCTACTTCGCAAAAAACCTCCATGGTGTCAGCCGTACCGGCGGGTGACGTAATGGCGTGGCTGGATGTTTTGGGAATCAGCATACCGTGGGCGGCCACAATTGGCACCACCAGCATTGAGGTTCGATTTCCTGGGATACCGCCTATGCAGTGTTTGTCCGCCACCAGTGGTTCATGCCAGCTAATTCGATCACCCGAGTCAACCATTGCCTCGGTAAGATACAGTACCTCCTCGCGATCCAGCTCGTTCTGGGCTGTCGCCACCACGAATGCTGCAATTTCAGTCTTGGCATAGTGATGGCTCGCAATGTCATTGACGATATGTTGATAGTCCTGCTGTGTCAGCCGCTCGCCTGCGAGCTTGCGTCGTACTGCATCCATAGACAGAGGACGTTCAGCATGCGCAATCCTGACAAGCGCGCCTTCAGCTGCGTTCAACTGTGTAAATGCCTGCTCGGACAATCCCAGTTGACTGGGCGTAACAATGGCATTGTCATCCACCACATTGACCGTTGCCAGCAGGTGCTGTTCTGCCGAAAACACCTCAATCTTTGATAATGCCTGAAATCCCTCCGCTCGATAAGCTACACAGTCCCGATGCATATAAGCAACGTTTTCTTTGTAAGTATCAATACCGACGCGGCGCAACTCCAAGGCGTTACCACCGGCTGCGTTCTCGATACCGCGTTGTTTTTTCATTATGGGTATTGGCTACTTTTCATCTAAATATCGCGCGGACATGGCTGCCATCCCATGGTCATGAATTTCAACCTCTATTGTAGTCTCGCCTCGCCAAATCAACAGCGTACCTTGCCATTGATGCATATCCATCCATATCCAGAACTGTTCAACGCTTTGGACGCGATTTTTATTGATACTCAACACAATATCTCCTTCCCTGACGCCCGCAATGGCAGATGCACCAACAGCTACCACCACGATAACCCCATAGCCGATCCGCAAAGTTTCAAGCTCTTCATTACTTATATCGCGTAAAAGCAGACCCAGTGGCAACTGGTGGAGCGAGGCAGGCGATGACGCTGCAGCGGATAATGACGATGCTTCGCCGTTTAGCGTGGCCTCCAGTACTGCCTGGCTAGGCTCAACCGCTCTCAACTTGCCGCCTTCGATGAGTCTATTGCCCGAAATGGCGCATGCACCTAACAACATAATTGACACTAAGGCAAAAAATTCTAGACGCCATCGTACGCAAACGCGAAATGGGCTCACTCCTACGTTCCTGCGCATCCTTAAGTCTGTCTTAACCGCTGTTGTTTTCATCTCATTACGGTATGCCGAGTATCTTCAGCGGTATTGAGCGATATCAAAATTCGTGCATTAATTCCTGACGTAGAAATCATCCTATAATTAAATGGTTATCTTGACGTTCTTGAATATATTGCCTAATTAGCAGTCAATCGCCTATGAATCTATTGGCTGACATGCCATTTCAGATGATGTTTGGATAACCCTTAGCCCTCAACCTTTATCCTTTATCCTTTAACATGCTGCACTCATTCATCGTCTGTGATCAAGCTCCATGATTCGACTTCTCATCGCAGATGATCACGCAATCATGCGTGACGGCCTTAAACGCATTCTGGAAGGCCATGACGATTTTGAGGTGGTCGGCGAAGCTACAGATGGATTTCAGGCCATGGAATGGGTGCGCAAAGGCGGCTTTGATGTACTGCTGATGGACCTTTCCATGCCCGGCAAAAGTGGCGTGGATTTGATCAAACAAATCAAAGCTCATGCCCCAAAATTACCGGTGCTCGTTCTGACGATGCACGAGGAGGAGTTGTATGCTGTGCCTACCATCCGCGCCGGTGCCTCTGGTTATATCACCAAAGAAAGCGCGGCTACCCTGCTGGTTGAGGCCATCCGCCGCGTAGCTGTTGGCAGATTGTTTATCAGCCCGCAGGTTGCTGAACAGCTCGCCTTGAGTCTGATGCCCAACGCCTGCGAATTACCGCATACCAAACTTTCCGATCGCGAGTTTGAAGTGATGCGGCTATTGGCTGAAGGTATGTCCATCACCCACATCGCGGAAAAGCTGCATCTGAGTGTAAAGACTGTGAGCACGCATAAAACCCACATCCTGCAAAAACTCGACGCCCATTCATTGGCTGATCTGATCAAATATTCAATCACACACGATCTGCTCCTCAAGTCGCTTTAGTTTTTACTGCTGTTTTTTTGCTGTTTTTCCTGTGGCTTTATACCGGTGCCTTTACCCGCTACCTTCACCCGCCACCTTCACTCACTACTCTCAGTCTCTCCACGCCACGCTCAGCAGCCCATCATGGCGCACCGTAGGAATTTTCCTAGTGGACACATCGCATTCCGATGAATCTTTAGGCATTCGCTGATATTACGCAAAGCCATTTTTTGAAATACTAGGCCCAGTTTAATTGAGCATTAATGCAGACGGCTGCTGCAGCGGACTGACCATAAACGCGAGGAGAGGCATGAAAATCTTTATAGTTGAAGATTCCAGTTTGATGCGTGCCCGCATCGCGGAGGCTGCCATGAGCGTTGAGGGCGTACAGATCACCGGGCAGGCTGGTGACTTAAACGGCGTCTACAGCGGTATTCGCGGCACCATGCCCGATGCCTTAATAGTCGACATTCAGTTGCTCGATGGCAGTGGTTTGGCGGTGTTGAAACAGATTAAGAGCGAGCGCCCCGAAATCAAGTCGGTGGTGCTCAGCAATTCATCCACCAGCCAATATCGGCACGTCGCCTTCATGGCAGGGGCCGACTACTTTCTCGACAAGTCTACTGAATTTAGCCAGCTAACCGAAATTTTGACTAACTGGCAAGCCCATTCATACAGTTGTGCCTCTACCGGCTCTTCTGACGGTACGACCACTCCGCCATCTGTTCAATTAAATTTCCTAGGAGCATCATCTTGATTGCCATGCCGATTGAGTCAGCGCCCCGCATATCAACCATGCTGGAGTGTGACGATAGTGATAACAGCGGTTGGTGCTCGTTACCTGATATTTGTCGTCTATTGGGCATGGCCGATATTAACGTGGACTCCGACAGCCGCTTTCGGCGTCGCCGGGTAAAAGCAGGCCAGTGGGTTTTTAGTGCAGGCGAAAAATTTAATGCGGTATTCATTGTGTATTCCGGATTTTTAAAAAGCTTGTTATTGGATGACGGCGGCATTCAACAAATTCTGGGATTTCCTATGCGCGGCGATTTGCTGGGCATAGATGGATTGCACAATCAGCAGTACGCGTCGCAAGCATCTGCGTTAACCGATTGTGATCTGGTGGTGATCCCGTTTCATGAATTGACCCGCTTGGGCCATCAAAACGCGATGCTGGAAAATTGGCTATACCGCGCTGTGAGCCGCGAGCTGGTGCGTGAACATGCGGTAGTGGGGATGCTCGGAACCATGGGGGCTGAAGCAAGAGTGGCGCGTTTCTTGGTGGCACTGTCGGAGCGTTTTGCAGCAATTGGATATTCGCCTAACTGCTTCAATTTACGGATGACGCGCCAAGAAATCGGCAGCTATCTCGGCTTAACAATTGAAACAGTTAGCCGCTCGCTATCTGCACTCCATGATGCCGGACTTATTCATATCAATCAACGCGCGGTCGAAGTCTGCGATTTGGCAGCCTTGCGCTTGGTACAGAAAATGCCCACCGTGCCCAAAAAGCATCGCCAGGCTTCCAGCGATCCGTTGCGATCGCTAAACACCAGTCGCCAACAATCAGTATGGGCAGGACTCAATGCGATGCCGGCTTAATCAACTTGCAAATGCAGCTCTCGCCAACTTACACTCCATGGGATGTTGCAATCACGTTCCTTGATCCTGCCTAAATGCGGCTAACCCCATTTGTTCGTGCTGAATGATATCGCCATGAATTATCGTGAACCTGTTCCCGAACCTGTGCAAACTTCGCATGCGATAGATGATGCCATTAATAATCAGGAGCGTAGCGAGCGTCGGCTTGCGGCGATGGTTGAGACCACCACTGACGCGATCTTGATGATCGATCATGAGCAAAAAATTACGTTGGTCAATCAGGCTACTGAAAAAATGTTTGGCTACCCGCGGGATGTGCTGATGAGACAGAAGATTGAAATGCTGATTCCGACGCGCTTTCATGCCGGGCATCGCAACCATGTGGATCGGTTTGGAAAAACGGGCAGCAGCGTGCGACAGATGGGGGGTAAATCCGATATTGTGGGTCTGCGTGCTAACGGTGAAGAGTTTTCAATTGACGCCTCTATTTCGCATTTACTAGAAGGCGGAAAACCTTTTTTTACCGTTATTTTGCGTGACATTACCGAGCGCAAACGGGTACAGCATGATCTGGAAATCTCACGCGAATATCTTCGTAACCTTTACGATGGTTTGCAAACCATTCGTGAGGAAGAGCGCAAGCGCATTGCCCGCGAGCTGCATGACGATTTGGGACAAACCCTGGGCGCGATGCGCATCGACCTTACCCTGCTGCGAAAATCATTGCCTGCCCACTTAATTGCAGTAGCCAAAAATGCGGCCACTATCGATAGCTTATTGCTTAGCGCGATCACTTCGGTTCGTCGGATATCATCCGATCTTCGCCCGCGACCGCTGGACGATCTGGGATTGGTCGCTGCCTTGCAAATGCTGGCGGAAGAATTTTCACAACGACATCATATCGTCTGCGATGTCGAGACATCCGTCAATGACTTGACCCTGCCGGATCAGATTGCCTCACCGCTATTCCGGATGGTGCAGGAGTCACTCAACAATGTGGCCAAACATGCCAAGGCCACGCATGTCCAAATCCGGATTGCTCATAGCGCGGATGGTTTGTCATTAAGCATCGCCGATAACGGCCGAGGTCTCAGTGCGGCGGATACCAAAAAATCCGAATCTTTCGGCTTGATCGGCATGCGAGAACGCGCTTGGGCAATGGGAGGCAGCTTTGCAGTGAATAGCAGAGTCGGCGAAAACGGCAAACTTAATTGCGGCACTAGGGTAGACATTTCGGTGCCGCTGCAAAAAGCTGGCGGCAGCGCTTAAGCAACATTCAAACTATTTGGAATTAGCATTGAGCGCAAAATCTTTGATCGCTAACGCAGAGATTTGTCCTGCGTAGTCTGGGCGCTACCGACGGCTAGAAAACAGCTCATCGCACTCGCCATCGCCGCAATGGCCCACAGAACAAAAAACCCGAGTGAATAAATCATCGTGGATGAAACCTGCCCACTGTTGCCCAGCAGCTGAAGCTCCATCGGATCGATCAAAGTAAAGACAATGCCCACGCCAATACCTGCCGCGATAAACGATGGCCACAAAACCCACATTATTTGCTTAAGCATAGGGCGCTTTATTATTCATCTGCTGCAGTTAGGGCATCACTACCCAGCACAAATTTTGCTGGCGAAGCACCGTGGATAACGACGCTGGTGGCGAGACGCCAGGTATGCAGTGGATCATCCAGGGTCACGTACCATTTGCCGGACTCCAATGGTGTGAGTGCGCCAACGAAGGTGTTTTGACTGGCACGTTGCAATAACACCTGGCGATCATAGCCACTCACTGTGGCACGCGACAGGCTAAGCGTTAGCACCTTGGCGTCAGCCGGTGCCCGCGGCATCTCGACCACCACCCGGCGCTGCTGTGCATCAATCAAACCTTCGGCACGATAACCAGCTTTTTTCGCCACAAAATCGCGTGACAGGTCTTTATTCACGGTGAGACCCTGCTTGTAGTAGTCATCGACCACCAGGCCGTCATGTGTACGCACGGCAATGATGGCCGTACCGATACCGGCGACAACAACAATGGCCGGGCCGGACATAAGCAGCCATGGCCACGGCTCGCGATACCAGGGTTTGGGTATGGATACCTTGGGTGTAGATACCGTCGTACGTTCCAGCAAAGGCACGGTCATGGGGATGCTTTCAGATTTAAACTTTGACATATTAACGATTAAAAAACGTCGCTTTTTCATGAATTAAAAAAACGCCCGGTGTTTCACGGCCTTCAGCATCAACCGCTACGATTTGAAATTCAATCCCGGTTGTACCTTTGCTGGCACTAGCAGAATCGACCCGTACATTGAGCGCAAATGTTTTTGATTCTGCCGAGCCTATTTCCAGCGGCTGCTTCAAGCCGACAATCTGCAGCCCTTCAATGCCGGTCGCGTGAATCATGAAGCGCTGGGATTTCTCCTGTGTGTTCATGATGTGCAGCCGATAAATATTTTCAATCAGGCCACCATCGACCTCGCGCGACATCGCGCCGCGATCACGCATCACATCCACTTTTACCGGCACCCGATACCACAGCGTCACGCCGGTAGCGATGATAATGGCCCATAGCAACACGGTATAAAACACCACGCGCGGACGAAATACCCGCGTCATCATTTCACGCCAGCCAAAATGCTCATCAACAGAATTGAGCGTTGCGTAGCGAATCAACCCGCGGGGGTATCCCATCTTGTCCATGACCTGATCGCAGCCGTCAATACAGGCCGCACAGCCAATGCATTCGTATTGCTGACCATCGCGAATATCAATACCGGTCGGGCAGACTTGCACACAGATATTGCAATCAACGCAGTCCCCGAGACCCTGTGCCTTGTAATCGACCTTGCGCCCGCGTGAACCGCGCGGCTCACCCCGCCCTTCATCATAGGTAATTACCAGCGTATCGCGATCAAACATCGCACCCTGAAAGCGTGCGTAAGGACACATATATTTGCACACCTGCTCGCGCAACCAGCCCGCGTTGCCGTAGGTTGCAAAGCCGTAAAATAAAATCCAGAACCCTTCCCATGGCCCGACCGAGAGCCGCAATACAGACTGAATGAGTTCGCGAATCGGCACGAAATAGCCTACCAGCGTAAAGCTGGTCCAAAGTGAAAGTGCAATCCAGACGCCATGCTTGGCGGCTTTTAGGCTCAACTTCCGCGCCGACATTGGAGTTTGGTCTAATTTTTTCTGCGCCATGAAGTCGCCTTCAATCTTGCGCTCAATCCATAAAAACATCTCGGTATAGACCGTCTGCGGGCACGCATAGCCGCACCAGAGCCGCCCGGCTACCGCCGTAAATAGAAACAGTGAAAACGCCGAGATCAGCAGCAACACAGTAAGATAAATGAAATCTTGCGGCCAGAATACGATGCCAAAAATAAAGAATTTGCGCGCGGTCAAATCAAACAACACCGCCTGACGATCGTTCCAGATCAGCCACGGTGTGCCGTAGTAAACCAGCTGTGTCGCGAAGATAAGCACCCAGCGCCAACTCGCAAACCAGCCGGTCACCGCGCGCGGATAGATTTTTTTATGAATCTCGTACAGCGGTTCATGGTCGTCCGTAATGGCAATAATCGGAATGACCTTATTCACCCAAGTTCTATCCGCTCTTGCTACGGTTTTGCCTGGCTTGCGGCAGATACTGCGGGAGTTGGCTGCAAGGAAGTGGGTGCAACCGATGGCGTGCCACCGCCCAGACCGTAAACATAAGCGGTTAACAGATGCACCTTGGCCTCGCCGAGCCGTTCAAGTTGTGCCGGCATCATGTTGTTGCGCCCCAGACGTATGGTTTCGGCAATGGTTTCTTCGCTGCTGCCGTAGAGCCAAATTTTATCAGTCAGGTTCGGCGCACCCAATGCCTGATTGCCTTTGCCTTCCGGTCCGTGACATGCTGCACAAATCGCAAACTTGTCTTTACCGGCAGCCGCCAGCACCGCGTCATGCTTCAATCCAGAAAGTGAACGCACATAATTCACCATGGCCGGTAGTGCCGTTTCACCACCAATGGCGTCAACCATCGGGGGCATCACCCCATTGCGACCCAGGCGCAGGGTGGTTTCAATGGTGACGGGATCGCCGCCATAGAGCCAATCAGCATCCCGTAAATTCGGAAAGCCTTTACCGCCTCCCGCGTCCGAGCCGTGACACTGGGCACAGTTGTTAAGGAATAAGCGCTGACCAATATCGTTAGCCACAGGATCTTTGGCGAGCACCGGAATATCAATTTGCGCATATTTGGCAAACAGCGGACCGTACTCGTTGTCCGCTACTTTCACCTCGGTATCGAATTGCCCGGTTGAAGTCCAGCCAAACATTCCGGCAAAATTTCCAAGACCCGGATAGAAGACCAAATAACCCAAAGAAAATACGATCGTGATGTAGAACAGCCACATCCACCAGCTCGGCATCGGGTTGTTGTATTCCACCAAATCCTCATCCCACACATTGCCGTGTAGCTTGACCTTTTCGCCTTTGGACGGCCGCTTCATGGTCTGCGTGCGCAGCAATACAGCGCAGCCGACAATCGAGATTACCGACACAATCGCAATAAACCAGTGCCAAAAATTGCTGGTGAAATCACTCATGCTTTCCTCCGTCAGCTCTCTGCGCGGGCAACACAACCGCTCCGTCAGATTGCTGTGCGGGCTCTACACCCCTTCCATCAGCTTGCGATACGGGCAGTTCGTCCTTATCCGCAAACGGCAGATTGGCCGCCGCATCGAAGCCTGCTTTTCGTTTGCCGTTATAGGCCCATATCACGACGCCGACAAAAGCGACGAATGACAACGCGGTCACGATGGTGCGTAGATCAATCAGGTCCACAGGCGGCTCCTATCGGGTTGATTTCAGTGCTGTACCCAGCACTTGCAGGTAGGCAATCAAAGCATCTTCATCGGTCTTGCCGCTAACCTCAGCGCTGGCCGCCTTGATTTCTTCGTCTGTATACGGCACTCCCACTGAACGCAATGCACGCATCCGTGGTGCCGACTCATCAGGATCCAGTTTTTGTTTTTGCAGCCAGGTGTAAGCCGGCATATTGGATTCCGGCACTAAATCCCGCGGCTGACGTAAATGCAGGCGATGCCATTCGTCACTGTATTTACCACCGACGCGGTGCAGATCAGGCCCGGTACGTTTGCTGCCCCACTGGAAAGGATGGTCATACACAAATTCACCTGCAACCGAGTAATGGCCGTACCGCTCAGTCTCGGCACGCAAAGGTCGAATCATCTGGGAATGGCAGTTATAACATCCTTCACGAGTGTAAATATCACGGCCTGCCAACTGCAATGGTGTGTATGGTTTGAGACCGCTCACGGGCTCGGTGGTCGAGCGCTGAAAAAACAGCGGCACAATTTCTACCAAGCCACCAACGCTAACCACCAGAACAATCAGCAGCACCATCCAGCCAATGTTTTTTTCAATAACTTCATGGTTGAATTTCATGATTTAATCTCCGTGCGCGGACGCGGTTTGCTCACTGCTCATAGCCAGATCCGGATGGGTTGGCATGACCGGTGGTGCAAGGGGAATCGGTGCGTCGTAGGCGCTGCCCATCCTCACCGTGCGCACGACGTTGTAGGTCATGATCAGCATGCCGACGAAAAACATCGTGCCGCCCACCAGACGAATCGTCCAATACGGATAACTGGCCTTGACGCCTTCAACAAAGCTGTAAGTGAGCGTGCCATCCGCGTTAACCGCGCGCCACATCATGCCCTGCATCACACCTGATATCCACAACGCGGCGATATACAGAACCACACCGGCTGTGGCTATCCAGAAGTGAAGCGAGATCAGGCGCACGCTATACATGGCTTTCAGACCATACAGCCGCGGAATCAGATAATAGATCGAGCCAAACGTAATGAACGCGACCCATCCTAGCGCACCCGAATGTACATGGCCAATAATCCAGTCAGTGTAGTGAGCCAGACCGTTGACCGTCTTGATTGACAGCATCGGCCCTTCAAAGGTGGACATGCCATAAAACGACAGCGACACAATCAGAAATTTTAGAATCGGATCGTCGCGCAGCTTATGCCACGCTCCTGACAGCGTCATCATTCCATTGATCATGCCGCCCCAGCTTGGGGCCAACAGTATCAATGAAAACACCATGCCCAAGGACTGCGCCCAATCCGGTAGCGCGGTGTAATGCAGGTGGTGAGGACCAGCCCACATATAAGTAAAAATCAGCGCCCAGAAATGCACCACCGAGAGCCGATAAGAATATACCGGGCGTTCCGCTTGCTTCGGCACAAAGTAATACATCATGCCGAGAAATCCCGCCGTTAAAAAGAAACCCACCGCGTTATGCCCGTACCACCATTGAACCATCGCATCCTGCACGCCGGCATAGACAGAATAGGATTTCCAGAAGCTGGCGGGCACGGCAGCGCTATTGACGATATGCAGGATTGCAACGGTGACAATAAAGGCACCGTAAAACCAGTTCGCCACATAAATATGCGCGGTCTTGCGCTTTATGATGGTGCCAAAAAACACCAGCGCATACGCCACCCATACGAACGTAATCAGGATATCAATCGGCCATTCCAGCTCGGCATATTCCTTGCCCTGTGTATATCCGAGCGGCAGGGTAATAGCGGCCAACACAATCACCAACTGCCAGCCCCAAAAATGAAATGCCGCGAGACGATCCGAAATCAATCTGGCTTGGCAGGTTCGCTGCACGACGTAGTACGAAGTCCCCATCAGGGCACAACCACCAAACGCAAAAATCACCGCGTTGGTGTGCAACGGCCGCAACCTTCCAAACGACAGCCATGGAATCCCAAAAGTCATATCCGGCCAGATCAGCTCAGCAGCAATCAGCACCCCAATCAACATCCCTACTACCCCCCATACAACCGTCATGATGGCAAATTGACGTACTACCTTGTAGTTGTAGGTCGGGCTGATTTCAGGCTGCATAGTCGATCCTTTGTATGGGCGGTAACAATGACGGCTGCGACGCGCTAAAAGTGAGCAAGACAAATCGTTTATTATTGGACGATAATTGCATCTCCAGAAAAAAGCAATTTGATTTCGATCAAATGCCCGGCAAATGAGATTGATTTTTTGTATCTTGTTGATCCGCGCCAATCGCATCCGGTGTCCGGTCATCGTCTTGCAAGATGCGCTCCCCCGGCCCGTTGAGATCATCAAACTGTCCGGCGCCCGCGGCCCACCAGAACAGCGCACCGATGATAAATGCCAGCAGCACGCTTAACGGGATTAACAACCATAGCGATTCCATTTTTAGGCGGCCTTGAGTAAACGCATTGAGTTAAGCACCACCACCAATCCGCTGACACCCATGCCGATGGCCGCCCACGCCGGATTGATTACATTGGCCACCGCTAACGGAATACCTATCGCGTTGTACGCAATGGCCCACGCAAAATTTTGTTTAATAATGCGCCGCGTGCGGCATGCCAGCTTGAGCGTAGCGGCAATAGTGGCAAGATAAGGAGAAAGCAATACCGCGTCAGCGGTCAAGCGCGGCAAATCAGCACCCGCCGCCATCGCGATAGAAACATCAGCCGCACCCAACACCGGCGCATCATTGACGCCATCGCCAATCATGCCCACTTTGCGACCGTGTGCTTGCAACCGCTCGATATACAACAGTTTTTGCAGCGGCGTTTGTTGAGCGCGTACACAGTCACGCTCAATGCCCAGATCAACCGCCACCTGGTTGACTCGCGCCGCACGATCACCGGAGACCAGATGCACGCGCAGGCCTGCGTATTGCAGTGCCTGAACGGTTGCAAGCGCATCTGCTTTGAGGGTGTCATCGGCATGGAAAGTGGCAAGCCATGCGCCGTTACGACTGAGTACGAAGGCGTCGTCATTAGCCGCGGCCGCACTGGCCGTATCGGCCGCATCGACTTCATCGGCGCAGGCAAAATGCCGATGACCGAAGCGATAAAAATCAGCATCGATAATCCCCTGCACACCGCCGCCGGCAACAACGTTTATTTGCGTGGCTACTTTTACGGTCACCCTACTGTTACGGTTACGGACGATACGGTTAATCGATTGCGCAATTGGGTGAGCGGCTCCCATTTCCAGGGCAGCGGCGATGGCCAATACCTCATTTTTTATCAGATCATTGAGGTCATCATGGGTTTCAATGCGGGTGATGGCGAGTTTGCCGGTGGTAAGAGTCCCGGTTTTATCGAACACCACATCCGTAAGCTGCGGCAGCATCTCCAGCACATGGCCTCGCGAGATCAACAATCCGGCATTAGCCGTGCTTAGGGTGGCGCTGGCATACGCTAATGGGGCGGCCAACGCAATGGCGCAGGGGCAAGTCACCGCCAGCACTGCGACGGCCACATTAAAGCTTTGCGTACTATCGATGAATAGCCAGATGACTCCCGCCGCGACAGCCAACCCCACCAGCGCAGGCGCAACCACCCGCGCTACCCGGTCGGCCAAAACCATGAGTGGTGGCCGTTCGCCGAGCGCATATTCCGCTAATCGCGCCATGCTCGCCAAGGTGCTGGCGCTACCGACGCGCTCAACCCGGGCGATAAGTGGCGACCCCAGATTCAGGGTGCCGCCTAATAATGATGAACCTATTGCATGCATGGCGGGCACTGATTCGCCCGTGATAATTGATTCATCAACCTCGCTAGCACCTTCCAGCAAGATCGAATCTGCGGCAATCATTTGCCCAGTGGGAATCAGAATGACGTCGCCTTTGCATAAATCTGCGCTGGCCACTTCAAAGGTTTCACGATGATCAGGATATTGCATGAGCTTTTGTGCCACCGCGGGCGCGGCATTGGTCAGCCGCTCGATACGGCTTAAAGCACGATCACGAATACCAGCCTCCAGAAAGCGTGCCGCCAGCAATAAAAAAACAAACATGGTGATTGAATCAAAATAGAGCGCACTGTGCATTACATTCTGTGAAGCCGTTAATGACCACACACTAGTGATGAAGGTAGAAGCAATCGCAATCGCGATCGGCGTATCCATGCTGAGATGCCGGGTATGCGCATCGCGCCATGCCCCCACCCAAAATGGCCGCGCCGAATACACCACGACCGGCAGCGTCAGAAGCAAGCTCGCCCATTGCATCAAGTGCGTAGCTTCAGGGGAGACATCACCGGACGATGCGAAATATAGCGGCACCGTAAACATCATCACCTGCATCATCGCAAGCAACGCTACGCCCAGTTGTTTAAGCGCCTCACGCCTGGCCTGCACACGTAATGCCTGCCGTTCATGCGAAGCAACAGGGATGGCGCGCAAACCGACCCGAGCAATCACCTCGACAATCGTACTGAGGTAACTTGGCATGCCGCTTGGACTGGTGGGGTTATTTTCACTTGGCTGCCACGCCACTTCGGCACGATGCGTCACGTAATTAACCGAAACTTCTGCCACCCCTGGCACTTGCTTTAACGCGGCCTCGGCCAGCCACAAGCAAGCGTTGCAGGTAACGCCATCAATATAAAAAGCAGCCGATTTTAATTTGTCCGCACTGGCTGCCGTCAGGTATTGCGGCTGAATCGTCGGCAAATCAAACGCGGCGAGGCGCTTAGCGACATCAATTTCGGCCAGCTCAAACGGGGCTGACGTGTTCGGTGCTGCGGTGCGTGTTACATAGTAGTTGCCAAGGCCCGCGCTGATAATCGTATTGACCACAGCTTCGCAACCGATACAACATACCGCATGAAAAACGCCGTTGAATTTAATTTGCAGCCGGGGGTTGGGCGACGTTGGTAAGCCACAGTGAAAACAGGTTGTGGGCTCATGGATGGCATATTCATCAACAGTTTGTGTACGAGCCGACAACTGCGGAGCTTGGTTCAACGCACTCACGGCGAACCACCCGCGATATTAAGCACCACACGGTGACAAAGCTCGGTCAAGGTCGCATGGCTGGCCAAACCAGCCAATAACGGCGCGCGGTTCAAGCCCAGCAACGCCATCACCATCACTGCTATCCCGGCGATCACGCGCAGGCGTCGATTGCGCAGCCATGATTTCATCTGCGCACTCAATATCCCAGCAGAAGTCATCGCCGGTAATGTGCCCAGACCAAAGCCGAGCATGATCGCGGCACCACTGACCGCGTTGCCACTCGCCAGCGCCACCACCAGCATGGCGTAAACCAGACCGCACGGAATCCAGCCCCAGAGCGCACCCAGCACTGCTGCCTGCTGTGCATTCTTGACCGGCAAAAGCCGTGTTGCCCATGGTGAAATTTTTTGCCAAAAATACTGACCCACCCGTTCCAGGGGTGCCAGCCCGCGTGTCCATCCGGCAATGTAGAGGCCAGTCATGAGCATGACAAGATTGGCGACGATGAACAGCGAAAGCCGCAGCGGCATTGCATCGCGCATCAGCCACGCGCCCATGCCGCTGCTAAATGCACCCACCGCTGCACCCGCCGCTACATAGCTGAAAATACGTCCGGCATTAAACGCACACACCAGCGGCAACTGTTGCCGCGCTGCAATAAGCACTTGATTCGCCGATGAGCTTGGCATGTTGCTGGGTGACAAGGTCGATGACGGCGCATGGACTGTGGCCATCAATGAGGCTAATGGGAACACCACTATCGATGAACGCAGTTCAGGTTCTTGACGTGGTACTGCGGTAAGCATCATCGCCGACATGGCCCCGCCGCACATACCGAGGCAGTGCAGGCTGCTGGCTAATCCGGTAAAACCGGCTGCGAGCAGCGCAGCTCCCAGTTCAGCTGTAAATATTGAAGGCTCCATGCCAGGACTCAAATAACCTTGGAGTATCGTTCACGAACCATGCCGACCTTAAGATAACGATCAAACACCATCGCCACGATCCTCACCAATAATCGGCCGCTCGGCGTGATGCGAATATGGCTATCATCAAGCTCGATTAGATGTTCATGCTCAAGCTGCTGAAGCGCACGCCATTCGTCAGAAAAATAGTCATGAAACTTGATTGAATGAACCGCTTCAACCATCGGCAATGACAACTCAAAATCACACATCAAGGTTTGGATAACATCGCGCCTCAGTAAATCATCGCCATCCAATTCAGTGCCACGTAGCACCGGCAATTCACCCCGATCAAGCGCTTCATAATACTGATCAAGTGCTTTGACGTTCTGACTGTAGCTCGTGCCAATATTACTGATTGCCGAAACCCCGAACGCCAATAAATCACAGTCCGGGCGCGTTGAATAGCCCTGAAAATTACGATGAAGTTGGGCCTGACTTGCTGCCACCGCAAGTTCATCATGGGGCAGCGCGAAATGATCCATACCGATGTAGACATAACCAGCCTCGCCCAGCTTTTGAATCGCGAGCGCTAAAATTTGCAAGCGTACTTCGGCAGTGGGTAAATCTGCATCTGCAATGCGCCGTTGTGGCTTGAATAGTGTTGGTAAATGCGCATAACTGTAGAGGGCAATTCGATCCGGTTTCATCTGAATCACGCGCTCGAGCGTGCGATCAAAGCCGATCACATGCTGTTTAGGCAAACCATAGATGAGATCAATATTGATCGACGTAAATCCGTTGGCACGAGCCGTATCAATGGCGGCAGCGGTTTCTGCTTCGCTCTGGATGCGATTCACCGCGCGCTGCACTGCTTCATCAAAATCCTGCACCCCCACGCTCATGCGATTAAAGCCCAGTCTGGCGAGAGTTTCAATTTTGTGCGTATCCACCGTGCGCGGGTCAATCTCGATTGAAAACTCCCGACTGTTCCGGGCCATGACGTCATTTTGATCAACCGCCATTTCAAAATGCCGACCAAGAATCGCCATCAGCTCGGTCAGTTCATCGGCAGACAAAAATGTGGGCGTGCCACCACCGAGATGCAGCTGTTCAACGCGACGCGAGCCGGTCAAATGGCGGGAAACCAGAGCAACCTCACGCTCCAGATAGCGGAGATATTCCGCGCTGCGCCCATAATCTTTAGTTACCACCTTGTTGCAGCCACAATAAAAACAAATGGTGTTACAAAACGGCAAATGAACGTAAAGTGACAATGGTTTTACGGCTCCATCTGATCCTTTGTCCAAGTCCTCAAGCTGCCGCTTGGACAGCGTGACTTGATGCTCGTCAGGGCCATAACTTTCAACAAATCGATCTGCAGTCGGATATGAGGTGTAGCGCGGGCCGGGGCGATCATATTTTTTGATCAAGTCCTGATCCATGACGAGTGAATTGCCGATATGAACAGCAGCGATAGCATTGATAGCATTCATAGTGAGAGGGGCTGGAATAAGTACAGGGATAGACATTTTCGCGGGCCACTATAGTCAATTAATAAAAAACCGATGCAAATGCATCACATGCTCGTTTATTTTGGCGGCCTTTTTGCCCTCGACTTTGATTCTTATCAAATAGAAGCGGATTGAATGAAACCGTCGAGGGACAGCTTAACCGTCTTTACCGACAACTCTTGGGGCCAGCAGCCATGGCGTGTACAACCATAAATAGCACAAAAACGCCCGCGCCCACAGCAGGCCCGATGACAATACGCTACGGTAATAGAGCGCAGGCCAAAATAGTGGCACCAGCACCCTGGCAACCACGCTCACCAACAACAGGTAGGCAGCAATTTCAACGGACGATGCGCGCAAGATACGTCCGGTATGGCCGCGGGCGGTGCGTGTCATCATCGCCAGGGTCATGCCACCAACGAAGCCGATGGTAATGGCGTGGACCCCCAAACTGGAGGGAATTGAGTCATAGTTCAAGGCGAGTGCGCGCAACAAATAGCCAAGCGGCAGCCAAATCAGAGCGGCATGCAGCGCCCACAGGATCGGATTTCGCCAGGAAGCCAGTGGCGCGCACCAACACCAGAGCATGAACAACAGCGCTGCGGTGACATAAGCGGTGAGCGCGGCTAAATAAAGCAGCGCCGCAATCGGGCCAACAAGGGTAAAAATAGTGGTCAAGAAAATCCAGATCAAAGCGGATTTTTCCAGCCACGCATAGCTTTTAGGATTTGAACCCGGCGCACCATTACGGGTGAACATGGGCATCACCCGGCCCGAGATGATGGCGACAATAAATGCCAGCACATCCAAACCTGCTATCGCCATGGCGCATAAATCAAGCGACGCAAAATCAGTCGTCACGGCGACATGAAAACCCACATTGATGAGCGCAACCAATATCAACAACCATACGAACAATATGTTTTGTCGATTACGACTGCCCCTGATTGGTAGCGCAATTCCCCATGCGGCCATCGCAAAACAGCGTTTCAAACACGATGCCTGCAAGCGACCAAGTCGTCAGATATAGAATGCGTGCCGCCAGCCACGCATAAAATATGAGGGCAAGCGTGCGCCCGGTCGGCGTGGGCTGCCCAGTCCAGGCTTTTACCGCCGTCAGCAAGAAGCCCACCACAATCGCGAAGGCATAACCAAAGATCATTTCATGCATATGCCATGCGACGCCAACGAGGTGGCCGTGCAATTGAAATAACCCTGTCCATTGCCCGATCCACAACGCAATCGCGATCACGGCCCAGGCCGCACCCGCCAGATAGAACGGGCGAAAATCTAAATTCCAGACGGCACGTTGAGTGCTCACCCGCATTGCCCCACATAGCCACAAGCCGTGCAGAAATCACATCCGTCCCGATGAATCATCGTCAGGTTGCCGCATTCAGGGCATTGTTTACCGGGCAGCACCACTTGCGCGCCGGTTTTGGCTGGGCTATCGAGTGCTGACTGCAACACCCCCATATCACGCACTGGCAAGCCCGCCTCGTCGAGAATATTAAGCATCGCATAACGATGAATAATCAACCGTGCCATATAGGCAACAGTCGACGGCCACAGTTGCTGACGCCGCTCACCATGCGTAAGACCGGGCACAAAGGCCATGAACTGGCCGAGTGGTTCAGCGTAATTGAGCAGCTTGCGCAGCTTCATACCGATCCACGCCGGATCGATCACGCGCATATCTAACGACAGCAGCCGCGCGAGGCCATCCAGCGCACGCGGGTAGTTTCCTGAAAGCCCCAGCGCGCAAGGCCGAGTCGTGACGCCGCCTTCCCCATCAGGCAAGGTCACTTCTTTCAAGGTTAACGAGAATCGCTCGCCCGCAATCGGGTTATCAATATCGACCGTCCAGGCCAGCGTGCCTGACGGGCCCGTCTCTGGCTCTTCATGGCTGAACATGGCGTCAAGTACCGGTGTGGGCGCCGTCAAGTTAGCGGCGTTAGTTTCCGGCAGCGCTTTTAACATTTCACAACGCCAGCGAATGACGGCGGCGGTGGCCGCGACGATGCCTGGAAACAAGCGCGGTTGACCATGCGGCGGCATCGGCATTTCAAAAGCGCGCTCCTCAGCAACCGTAGCCAGTGCATCAAGCTTGAGCAATAACCAGGCGGCATCATTGGTGCGCATATCCATTGACAAGGTTTTTGCGAGAGCGCCAAGACCGCGTGGCTGTTCGGCGCCGTTCACCCAGACCTCAAATGGCCGCACCTTGGCGCCTGCTTCGTTGGCCAGCTCACCCACAAACAAGGCGAATTCGCCGAACGGATGACGGATCATATAGGTCCAGGCAGGATTGCCGCTTGGCAGATCAGGACGCCCCGGCCAGCGCAGCGAGGCCAGCACGGGCGCGGTCAAACGCGTGACCGCAAGCCGCTGGTTTAAGCCTGCAGTGATGGTGCTATCGAGCGGGCTGTTACCCACGGTTGCGGTTTCGGGCAGTGTTTTGTTCATGTTGATTACGGAGCTCAGTATTGAACTGGGTGTGACACTCAGTACCGAACCGAGTATCGCATTCGGGCGATAGGTCGCCAAGCCTTTTAGACCAGAGCGCCAAGCATCGAGATATAAATCCTGAAACTCGGTATAAGGATAATCCGCTGGCACATTGACGGTCTTTGAGATCGATGTATCTATGTAGGGCGCAACGGCGGCAACCATGCCTTCATGTGCTTGCGCGCTCATCTCGAGCGCGGTAATAAAAGCCGCTGGCAGTGGTTCCTGACGGCTGCCGTTAGGGTGCTCAATGCGCATATCGCGCAAGTGATGGAACAACCGCCACGCGTGGTCTTCTACGGCGTATTCCTTGGTGGTGCCATCCGGCATGCGCTTCTTGCGTAAATAACGCCAGCTGAACGCAGGCTCAATACCGTTGCTTGCGTTGTCCGCAAAGGCAAGACTGATAGTGCCTGTCGGGGCAACTGAAAGCAGATGCGAATTGCGCATGCCATGCTTGCGAATGGCGGCCTTCAAATCGGCTGGCAAACGCGAGGCGAAAGTAGGCGCACTCAAATACAGATCCGCATTGAAAAGCGGAAACGCACCGCGCTCTTTCGCGAGCTCCACCGATGCCGCATAAGCCTGATCACGCATGATCTCGGCGATGCGCGCCGCCATCGCCCGCGCCTCGGCGGTGTCATAACGCAAATTGAGCATGATCAACGCATCACCCAGCGCCGTAAAACCCAAACCCACCCGGCGCTTGTTTGCCGCCTCTTGCTGCTGCTGGGGCAATGGCCAGACGGTAACATCAAGCACATCATCAAGCATGCGAATGGTGATGTGCACCAGCGCAGCAAACCCGGCTTCATCAAAATAAGCCAACTCAGTAAACGGATGCTGTACGAAGCGGACTAAATTAATTGAGCCCAAACAGCAGCAACCATAGGGCGGCAGTGGCTGCTCGGCGCAGGGGTTGGTACTGGCAATAGTTTCACAATAAGATAAATTATTATCACTGTTAATGCGGTCAAGAAAGAGCACGCCGGGCTCCGCATGGTCGTAGGTTGCGCGCATGATCTGCTCCCACAACATACGCGCCGGCAGGCTCCAATAGACCCACAGCCCGCCACCTTCCGTATTGAGCTGATAGGCCCCAGCCGCCATTTGTGCTGATCCTGGTTTGGCTGCGTGAAGCAGCAAAACTTCTTCATCGTTAACAACTGCTCGCATGAATAAATCGGTAATCCCGACCGAGATATTAAAGTTGCTCAAGCCGCCGCTGTCCTTGGCGTGAATGAATTCCTCAATATCAGGATGATCGCAACGCAGCACGCCCATTTGCGCGCCGCGCCGCGCGCCGGCTGATTCCACAGTTTCACATGACCGATCAAATATACGCATATAAGAAACCGGCCCTGACGCCAGTGATTGCGTGCTACCGACCGCCGCGCCACGCGGCCGGATACGCGAAAAATCGTACCCTACTCCGCCGCCGCGCCGCATGGTTTCAGCTGCTTCCGCTAGTGCCGTGTAAATACCGGGGTGGCCTTCGTCCCACTGCGTTATGGAATCGCCAACGGGTTGTACAAAGCAGTTAATGAGCGTCGCCGAGAGCGATGTTCCGGCCGCCGACTGGATGCGTCCGGCCGGAATAAACCCGGCGTGCAGCGCTTGAAAAAACTGCTGCGCCCAATGCGCGCGATTTTCCGGTGCTTCTGCTTCAGCCAACGCATGAGCTACGCGACGGTATATATCAGCGTCACAGCTCTCATCGCCCTTAGCATATTTTTCCAGCAACACCTCTTTACTGATCGCTTGCGGTGGCAGCGCCACGATGCTCTCTGCAACGGGTAATGATTCAGTCATGTCCGCTTCCAATCGATTATTAATATTCAGCGTCGGCACATCAGCAGCGCTCATGGACAATATTTTGTCCCGAACCCATGTTGTTACGGTTTGCGCAATATCAAAGTAATAGCGGATCAGCGCCACAGGTCAAAAAAATACTTGCCAAAACGCTATTGAAATCAACCACGTCTGTCTGCAGGAAATTTTTATTTACAGCCAATCTGGCCGCGATTTGTATAGGTATCAATTAGCTCATGGATTGTTGAGCGATGTTATTCTCACCACTATTTCCCATCATCGCGCTAACCATTTTACGTAACCATCGGCTTAACCCGTGAGCTATTTTGCGATCAAATATTTACACATAGCCTTCGCTGCGCTGAACGGCAGTCTGTTTTTGTTGCGCAGATTCTGGATGTTGCAGGCATCCAGCATGCTGCAGCAGCGATGGGTAAAAATTGTGCCGCATGTCGTCGATACGCTTTTGCTAGTCAGCGCACTAACCCTGGTTTTTGGGAGCGACCAATATCCTTTTGAACAACCCTTGTTAACCGCAAAGGTACTTGCGCTAATCGTCTATATCGCACTCGGCACCATCGCCCTCAAGCGCGGCAAAAACCAAGTTCATACGAAGCTCGGCATGGGTCGCCGCACTCGCGACATTTGCTTACATCGTCGTCGTGGCGGTGACCAAACAAGCGCTGGTGTTTACTTGAAATGGCTACCGCGCGCGACTGGCTAAATCGCAATGAACATTTACGGACATTCAACAAATTGGTGACAACTCTCTAGCACCGGCGAGGCTTTACGGCCACTTTTGCTCTAAACGGCAAGCCAGTCTTGGTCAAGGCAATTTCAAGCATTGCAGAGAAGCTGCTGTAAAGGCTAAAAATCTAACGGCTAGCGGCTGCCCTCGCGAAACATTATCGCCTTGAGCGCTTCCAACAAAAGTATGCTGAGCAGGCTGGCGGCAGCACACACCCCAAGATCATCCCAATGAAGCTGACCAAAATGAAACAGCGATTGTGCCGGTTGCCAATAAATCGCGATCGCAAGCAGCACCATCACGCTACTCAACAGAATCCAGAGCGATCGATTGGGTCGCAGAAATGCGCGAACGAGTGAGGATCTGAACGAGCGATTGACCAGAATGAGGCTCATATTAATCAGCACGAGTGACGTGAAAACCAGTGCGTGCAAGTCTTGCTCGGGAAGGCCCATGCGCATAGCGCCGATCAAAATGCCCGCCAGTATTATCAGCGATATGAAGCCTTGCATGACTGCCCACCAAATCCGTTTTGGCACTAGCAACGGACTTGCAGGATCGCGGGGCGGCCGTCGCATCACATCATCTTCCTCTGCCTCAGCTTCAAGTACCACTGAACATGCTGGATCGATCACCATTTCCAGAAAGGCGATATGAATCGGTGTCAGTATCAGCGGCAGTCCCAGAATCAGCGGCAAGATTGCCAGGCCCGCGATAGGAATGTGTACAGCAACAATAAATTCAATTGCTTTACGCAGATTGTCGTAAATGCGCCGCCCTAATCGAATCGTTTTCACGATAGAACCGAAGTCATCGTCCAGCAACACAATCGCCGACGCTTCCCGCGCGACATCAGTGCCGCGTCCGCCCATGGCGATGCCGATATGTGCCGCTTTGATCGCGGGCGCATCGTTTACACCGTCTCCGGTCATCGCCACGATTTCACCGTTCGCTTTCAAAACCTGCACAATTCGCAATTTTTGATTGGGCCTGATACGTGCAAAAATCGATGTTGACTTGATAGCCGCACCCAGTTGCGCTTCGGACATTGCCTCAATTTCATCGCCTGACAAAACAGCCTTTGCATCGAGCCCCGCTTGCTCACCAATCGCACGCGCGGTTTCGGGATAGTCGCCCGTAATCATCACCACCCGAATTCCTGCGGCGCGGCATTCGGCAACAGCGGCGGGCACGTTTGCGCGTAACGGATCGCTAAAACCGACTAGGCCGATATATTCAAATTTGAAATCGCGTGGCGATTCAGGTAACTGACGCGCCACCGCACTTCCCGCCCAGATCGCTTGAGCCACACCGAGCACCCGAATGCCATCGCGCGCCAATGCATTCGCTTGCGCTACAATTTTTAGTCGCCGATCAGCAGGCAAATGACAAAGCTCGCTGATCGCTTCGAGCGCGCCCTTGCTAAAGACAATGGTGTTTTTATCCGACTCGTTCGACCAGACATTGGTGACTGTAAATAGATCCGGCCTAATGCCGTACGTGCGGATCAGATTTTGATTTGAGAAATGATTGTTGTTTGAATCACGCTGGAACTCATCAAGACCTTTTAATGCCACATCCATCGGATCAGTCGGCTCGCGTGGACAAGCGTACAACGCAGCATTCAGAATTTCGCGCGCCACACCCGATGGCTGCGTGGTTGCGTCACGATTGATGGTTTGGTTCCAATGCGCCTGCTCGCCCACGATCGTCACTACGGTCATTCTATTTTCAGTCAGTGTTCCGGTCTTGTCGGTACACAACACCGTGGCCGCACCCAACGCTTCAATCGTGGACGCGCGCCGGGTCAGTACCCGCACCTTAGAGATCCGCCACGCGCCCATCGCCATGAATACGGTGATGACCAGCGGAAATTCTTCCGGCAGTAACGACATACCAAGCGCAATTCCGCTCAGCATGGCCTCAAGCCATGACCCGCGTAACAACCCATAAAGTAAAACCGCCGCCGTACCGGTTAACATGCCCGCAATGGCAAAATAGCGAACCAGACGCTGCATCTGCTTTTGTAAATGGGGTTGTTCAGTTTCGATTGAATGGAGAGCGTGTCCGATTTTGCCCATTTCGCTGCGGATACCGGTTGCGAATACGCGCGCTTGTCCAATGCCACGCACCACTAACGTGCCCGCAAAGACATGTGGCAAATCTTCGCCGCCAGGGATGGGGGTAACGCCTGATACCCGTGCAGGCATGGTCTTATGATTTTCTATCTTGTTTTCTTCAAGTACCTTGGCCGCAGCATCACCCGCAGATTTTCGAACGGGCACGGATTCCCCGGTCAGAAGTGATTCATCAAGCAGCAAATCATGTGACGACATCAGTGTTGCGTCAGCAGCGACGCGATCTCCTTCAGTAATCACGATAATATCGTCGCGTACCACTTCTCTGCCAGCAACGAGTACTTTCTTGCCGTCGCGAATGACCAGTGCACGCGGGCTGGCGAGATTGCGCAACGCTTCCAATACGCGTTCGCTACGCGACTCTTGGACAATTGTTATCGCGATTGAAAAACACGCAAAAAAGAGCAGGAAAAATGCTTCCAGCCGATCCCCCAAAAGCAGATAGACAATGCCCCCACCAATCAGCAACGCAAACATCGGTTGGCGAACGACTTCCGACAAAATGCGCAAAAAGCCACGTTTGTCAGGCGTCGGCATTTCGTTATAGCCCTCGGTTTTCAAACGGCTTGCGGCAGCTTCAGCGCTTAAACCAGAAAATAAATTTTGTTCATTCATAGCGAATCATAAAAGTCGTGTTGTAGACGCCAGCCACAAAAAATAGTGATGCTTTTTAAAGCGGAAATTTTTCAGCCGCAAAGGCTTCAAACCGCATTCCGCGGCTGGAATTTAAATTTTGCCCAATCAATGTTTGAACGCACGTAGAGAGCTAGTTAAAATTGATGAAAAACGAATTCCCCTTTACAAGGTGGTCGATAAACGCTGTGTTGAGGTTCAACACTACCGGAGCTCAACTGTCTCCAGATAATCGGGCACTCGCGCTCGCCAGCCCAAAGATTCTTCCAGATGGATGCGCATGGTGTCCGCAGCAGTGGGCTCGCCATGTGTGATGTAAATTTGCACTGGCTCAATTTTTACGCGCCGAAGCCAATCGATAATTTCGCTGTAATCAGCGTGGGACGATAAACAATCCAGATTTGCAACTTCAGCGCGAATCGGCACGTATTCGCCGAACATTTTTATTTCGGTTGCCCCTTCCACTAACTTAGCACCGCGCGTGCCTGCGGCTTGAAAGCCCGCGAATAAAATTGTATTTGTTTTGTCAGGGCCGAATTGCTTGATGTGGTGCAACACGCGCCCCCCCGTGGCCATGCCGCTGGCTGAAACAATCACCATTGGGCCATGCAAGGTATTTAAACGGCGCGATTCTTCAGGCGTGTTGATAATGCGTACCATTTGGCACATCCCCTGATAATCATCGGGCGAAAGGTGGTGTTCATCGCCGTGACGCTTGAATAAATAGGTTGCATCAACTGCCATCGGGCTGTTCAAATAGATCGGCACTTGGGGGATTCGCCCGGCGCGGTGAAGGCAATACAGGTAATAGAGAATGCTTTGCGCGCGGCCCACCGCAAATGCAGGTATCACGAGAACACCACCGCGTTTTATGGTCGCATCCAGAATTTTAAAAATTGCTTCAACTGGATCAATGTCGCTATGTTTTCGGTTGCCATAGGTGGATTCCACCACCAACCAATCCGCAACTGCCGGTGGTGTGGGCGGTTTCATCACGGCATCATTTGGTCTGCCAAGGTCACCTGAGAAAACCATCTTGCGCCCGTCGATATCGAAACTCAATGAGGCAGAACCGAGGATGTGTCCGGCACGACACCACTGCACTGATAGACCGCCTGCGAGAAACAACGGATCATCGAATGCAACCGGTTTGAGCAGCGCGAGCGAGCGATTTGCGTCCTCAGCCGTGTACAGCGGTAGTGCTGGCGAATGTTTTGAGAAGGCATGACGGTTTGCATAATTCGCCTCTTCTTCTTGCAGATGCGCTGCATCGGGGAGCATGATTTCGCAGAGTTCGCGCGTCGCTTCCGTGCAATACACAGGGCCGCTATAGCCCTGTTTGGCGAGCAACGGCAGAGCGCCGCTGTGATCAATATGCGCGTGGGTAAGTACCACCGCATCAAGCTTACGAACATCAAATGGAAACGGTGCCCAGTTACGCAGCCGCAGCTGTTTGAAGCCCTGAAATAGTCCGCAATCAATCAGAATGCGTTTGTTTTTTGCCGTGAGCAAATACTTCGAACCCGTAACCGTACCCGCTGCGCCGAAAAATGACAGCGTGCCAGCGGCAGGCAATTGCCCTGGGCTATTCTGTTGAAGCGCATTTTTTGTAAGTGTATTAGTTAGCATATTCATTTATTCCTCCGGCAAGGCTGCAAGGTGGATGCGGTAAGCAGTAACAATGTTTTTGCTATCGCGCGGCACGCCGCGCCACCAAAGCTTGCCGAAGCTCGTCCATATTGAGCTGGTCAAGATGTCGCCGTGCAAACGGCATGATGCCAATGTCTTCGCAATTCAGGTGGTGGCGATAAAGCGCGCTGAAGGTAGTGACATCAACGGCAACCCACTGCAGTCTTCCTTTGGCGATTGACAATAAACTGCTGCGCAATGTCTTCCACGCTTTGCCCAACAGTTCGTGATCGTCAGTCAAAATTTGCATTAGCTGGTCGAAATCTGCTTTTTCGTCTGCGTCGATTTTCAACGCACGCAGCATCGGGAACAAAACCAGCTCTTCATCTTCATGATGCAGGTGTGCATCATGATCAAAAAAATACGTGATCGCAGTTGCCGCGTCGCAGGCAACCGCGTCCATGCCAACATCATGCAGACGCTCTCCCAACTTTCCAATGTCGGCACATTGCTGGCGGGTGCGCTGGTGAAATTGCGCAAACAGGGCAAGCGGATCGCCTAATGACGGAATCAGATAAGTGCTGTTCATATGATGGGTACGACAAGTCGATCGCGCCTTCCGCTTTGTGAGCCATATTTATTTTGGTGCCACATCCGAGAGCACTTCAGCATATTGAAAATGAATTGTTGGGATTTGATTTTGCTCAAACATTGTTCAGCCTGTTTCAACGCAACTCAACAACTCATCGGTCCGGCGCCCGGTATTTGATCATCTGCTCGGCAACAATTTTGCCAACAACATGATGAATGTTTGATCTTGCGCAAACTAAACGCTGCCAATCCGCCTAACTTGGCTTCTTCTGCAGGTTCATTTCAAATGGAGGGCATGATGCTTCCCCAACAAAAATCAAATATTCTGCAGCCGCTAAAATTTGTGGTCGCCGCGATCTCAATGGTTGCGGCGGTGGCGTACATCACCACAGCAGGCGGTGCAGTTGCAGCGCCGGTAACAACGACAACCACGGCAAGCGCGCCGACAGCATCGTATAAAAATAAAGCCGCTGGCGATTTTGGTCCACCGCAGGGCAAACCGATCCATGCGGTGTTGACCAGCCCGCCGCTGGTGCCGCCACCCACGGGGCGTAAATACCCAGCGAAAGTTATTGTGGAGCTTGAAGTCGTCGAGAAGGATATGGCGATCTCGGAGGGCGTGAGTTATACGTTCTGGACATTTGGCGGTACCGTGCCCGGCAGTTTCATCCGTGTGCGCCAAGGCGACACTGTTGAGTTCCATCTCAAGAACAGCCCCACCAGCAAAATGCCACACAACATAGATCTGCACGGTGTGACCGGCCCCGGTGGTGGGGCCGCATCAAGCTTCACCGCACCCGGACATGAATCGCAATTTACTTTCAAGGCCTTGAACGAAGGCATTTATGTTTATCACTGCGCCACTGCGCCAGTCGGCATGCATGTGGCGAATGGAATGTATGGATTGATCCTGGTTGAACCACCCGGTGGATTGTCTAAAGTGGATCACGAGTTTTATGTGATGCAAGGCGATTTCTACACCACCGGAAAGTATCGCGAAAAAGGTTTGCAGCCTTTCGATATGGAAAAAGCGATTGATGAGCGCCCTACCTATGTGCTGTTTAACGGTGCCGAAGGCTCACTCACGGGTGACAAGGCGCTGAATGTGAAGACCAATGAAACCGTGCGCATGTTCGTCGGCAACGGCGGCCCTAATCTGGTGTCCAGCTTTCATGTGATCGGCGAAATTTTTGATCATGTCCGCTATGAGGGCGGCAGCAATGTGCAACACAATGTGCAGACCACACTGATTCCGGCGGGTGGCGCGGTCGTGGTTGAATTTCATACGGAAGTACCCGGTAGCTATGTGCTGGTTGATCACTCAATTTTTCGCGCTTTCAATAAGGGCGCACTGGCTATTTTGAAAGTAAACGGGCCGGAAAATAAAGCGATTTATTCTGGCAAGGAACTTGACTCGGTCTATCTTGGCGACCGCGCCCAGCCCAACCTTAATGCCGTCGCCACAGCGGCTAAAGCGGCTGCCTCTGGAACGCTCACGCAGCAGGAGCAGATCGACGCCGGTAAAGTGTTGTTCACGGGAACGTGTTCGGTATGCCACCAGGCAAACGGCGAAGGTTTGGCGGGCGTGTTCCCGCCGCTGGCCAAGTCGGACTACCTTGCCAAGGATACTAAACGCGTCATCAGCACGGTACTGCAGGGGTTAACAGGCAAGATTACCGTCAATGGCAAGGAATACAACTCAGTTATGCCACCGATGAATCAGTTGAACGACGACGAGGTAGCCAACATCCTGTCTTATGTGTTCAATACCTGGGGCAACCCGGGCGGGCGGATAACGGCGGATGAAGTGAAAAAAGTACGCTTGGCACCAGTGACCGCACAGAAAGCGGAACATTAATGCCTGGCAGGCCGATGGCGATTCGCCGCAGCGGCTTCAAGCTATTAATTTTAGGCGCGGTGATGGCGGCGGCCACGCCATGCTGCGCCGGTGCCGAATATATTGCCATTCCATCCGGCAGCCTCACCAGCGTGCTCGCCAATGACGCTGCCATCGGGCCGGCGCTGATCGCAGGTTTTGCCATGCGCACTACCCTGGTGACCACTGGCGAGTATCTGGCGTTTGTCAAAGCGCATCGAGAGTGGCAGCGCGGAGAGACCCCTTCGAGCTTCGCCGATGGGACCTATCTTCACACTTGGCGCAGCGCGTTGGCGTTAAGCAGCCTCATGGACGTCCACCAGCCAGTCACCAATGTGAGCTGGTTTGCAGCGGAGGCGTTTTGCGAGAGTGAAGGCGCTGGCGCGCGATTGCCGACCTGGCTCGAATGGGAGTATGTCGCCGCGGCCGACGAGAAAGTCTTTGACGCCCGCAGCAATCCGGCATGGCG